>Ga0008834_1000985_pt1 | contig 13488 bp, 8 predicted proteins | sample HotLakConsUCCL28_FD_62213 | JGI IMG/M metagenome (GOLD analysis project Ga0008834, IMG submission 62213) | Hypersaline microbial mat communities from Hot Lake, Washington, USA - Hot Lake Consortium UCC-L28 | ecosystem: Environmental > Aquatic > Non-marine Saline and Alkaline > Hypersaline >... | reverse complement strand
GGCCGGTTCCAGGAGTGATCGGAAACCCCGGAATCCGTGACCGGATCAAATCGGAACGAGTGACCGGATGTTATCGGAATCCATGACCGGATGACCCCGGTGCGCGCACCAAGAGTGAGGCAAAGGTCAGTCGAGGGGCAGAAGCAACATCGTCAATATCCGGTCGATCTTCTTCTCCATCCGTGCTTGACGTTCCTCGACCTGACCGAGCAAATTCTCGATCATTTCGGACAGCTCTTTCTCCAACTGGTTCAGCCGCTCTTTGGACTCTTCCTCCGATGTTTCGATTGCCTGCGTCAGCCGCTCTTGGGTGTCGCTCATGGTCACCTGTGCCGTCTGAAAGTTGCTCAGCGTTTGAATCAGGTCGGTCAACAGTTGCTCCAGCCGTTCCCCCAACGTTTCCTTCTGTTCCTCCGGGCGGGACAACAGGTCCAGCAGCGGGTGCAGGGACGTGACGTTCTGATCGGTCTGCAAAAGCTGGGTCATTAGGATTGCCGCTTCTCTGGGAAGCTGCACTGGCACGGACGGCGCGGATTGTTTCGGCAAGGGTTTTCTCCATGGTCGGGGTGTTAAACAGGGCGGCAAGGTTGCCGAGGTCTAGGTCATGGCGGAGGGCACGCAGAGCCCGGCTGAACAGTAATCGAGCTTTGAAAAACCGCGGCGCCCATGCCGTGCCCAGTTCGCCTGACCAGAATTCTGAGCTTTGGTTTTGCCAAAGGATCGACGTTGTTCCGTGGCCTGTGTCTGCGATCTTTCCCTGAAATCCGCTGGGGCGCTTCGCGAGATGCCGGTTCAGTTCTTCAAGTGTTTCAGGTTGGTGGTGAAGAAAGACGTGCTGGAGATCGGCATGCAGCTTTCTCTTCGGGTCTGAATTCAGCCTGCGTTTCGGGGTGATGGGCACAAGGCGTGGTCTGGCGGCTGGGTCGAAGTATTCAGGTTGCGGCAGACCTGTAAGGTGGCAGAGTTGACGATGCGCCGCCTCGCTTTTCGCAGGGCTTCCGGTGACCACAATATGCCGGCCGGTAAAGGTCTGACATACCACAAGAATGTGAATGTGGTCGCAAGAGCTGTCTTCGTGGCGGGTCGCGACCCAGGGCACCGTGTCCGGATCAATGCCCACCGCGCGCAGGCTGGCAGTGGCAATCGCGAGCCACACCTTCTTCGATGCGTGCAACAATTTTGGCAGAGAGATTGTAGTATGCATGACCGGTGACGGTTTTCCCACCGCATCCGCCAGATCACATACCCGGCTTTTCAGGTCATGCCGGTCAACAAAGGGGATGGTGCCGCCGAGGACAATCGCTCCATCCCGCATGACATAGCCGAACCCGGTCTCCGCATTTGTCAGCCATTTCTGATAAGGTCGCATGCATCACCTCCTCAGCGCCGCGGTGACGGCGTCACAGGTCTTGATGATTTTCTTCACGGCTTGCTTTGCTTCTTTGTCCGACAGTCGCAATGGCGTGGTCGTCTCGTCCGCAAGCAGGACCTCGTTGCAGATCTGTCCCAGCTTTCCAATCGCGACGGCTATGCCATGGAGATAGACCGGCGACCCTGACAAAGCGCTGTCGACCATGTATGCGGTCCGTGTTGCGTGCCCGGAAATTTCTTTTGCCGCGTCAATCTTTTCAAGGTCATCGGGCGACACCTTCAACTTAAGTATTTCTGTCTTGATTTTCGGTCTGGCCTTGGCTGCCATGGTGATCGTCTTTCATCTGTTTTGCCCGTCGCATGATGCTGAGGGATGAAACCAACCTGACCACAGCGACCGTCTTTTCATGTTGATCGGGCATGAGGCTTTGATTGATCTTGTGAATCCGCAGGTAAGGAGATCGCGGCAGATATCATCCCCCAATTTTGCAAGTATGAGATTATGGGGCGCTATTCTGTGGATAACTTGCCGGGGTGATCCATGTCACCAGATGGACGAGGGTCGATTTAGGGGAAATGCAAAGCTGATCTATTTGCGAATACCTTGGCAAAGAACATGCCCAACTCGTCCCATTCTGGATTATAGAACCTAAGAGACGGGGGGCCTATTTCGCCTATGCGGTGCCCGCAATGTGATGTTACGATCAAATGCTCCGCAAACAATCTGGGCCCCCAGCACGTCCTCGCGGTGGCCTTCATCGGGGGCAACGCCGGGTCGAAAAAGGTGAAAGAGCAGCCGCCGCCTACTTGCTCGCACTAAGGGTTTGGGTCACCAGAGGCTGAACCAGCCATCGTTTCCATGACCCTCGCGCCCGGGCCAACGGGCGCAGATCCCGTTTTCAGGCCCGGCTTGCTGCCGCGAAATGTTCCATCGCCGCCTCAAGGTTTTCCATGATCTCGGACATCAAGACGTCCGGTTCCGGCAGGTTGTCGAGGTCGGTCATCGTCGCATCCTTCAGCCAGAACAAATCAAGGCTGGCCTTGTCGCGCTGCAACAATTCCTCGCGCGAGAACGCGCGCCAGCGGCCATCAGGCGTATCCTCGGACCATGTCGCCTTGCGATTGTGCCGCGCGGCGGGATTGTAGCAGGCGACGAAATCTTCCAGATGCGCCTCGGACAGCGGCTTCTGTTTCAGCGTATGATGCACGTTCGTGCGGTAGTCGTAGAACCAGACTTCCTCGGTTTGCGGGTCGGGGCTGGCGGGGCGGTTGTCGAAAAAGATCACGTTCGCCTTGACCCCCTGCGCATAGAAAATTCCGGTCGGCAGCCGCAGGATCGTATGGAGGTCGGTGTTCTGCAGAAGCTTGCGCCGGATCACCTCGCCGGCGCCACCTTCGAATAGCACGTTGTCCGGCACGACCACCGCTGCGCGGCCCGTCGTCTTCAGCATGGCGCGAATGTGTTGGACGAAGTTCAGCTGCTTGTTCGAGGTTGTCGCCCAGAAATCCTGCCTGTTGTATGTCAGGTCCTCTGTCTCTTGCTCGCCTTCGGCATTGGTGAAGCTCATGGAACTTTTCTTGCCGAAGGGCGGGTTTGCCAACACGATGTCGACGGTCTGTGACGGGGCCGAGATCAGCGCATCGGCAGGTGACACAAGGCTGTCGCCAGTCATCTCGCCGATGCCGTGAAGGAACATGTTCATCAGGCACAGGCGGCGTGTGCCCGCCACGATCTCGTTTCCGAAGAATGTCTGGTGCTTGAGGAAGGCTTTCTGATCCTTGTCGAGCGCATAGTGATCGGGATCAGTAAGATAGTCGTTGGCCGCCAGAAAGAACCCGCCGGTGCCGCAAGCCGGATCGGCAATTGTTTGACCGGGGGCAGGGCGCATGCAGTCCACCATCGCACTGATCAGGGCACGCGGCGTGAAATACTGTCCAGCGCCAGATTTCGTGTCCTCGGCATTCCGCTCCAACAGTCCTTCATAAATGTCGCCTTTCACATCGGACCCGAGCTGCACCCACTTGGTGCTGTCCACCATGTCGATCAGTCGGAACAGCTTGGCCGGATCTGTGATCTTGTTCTGGGACTTGGTGAAAATCTGCCCGAGCATCCCGCGCTGTTCTCCCAGTTTGCGCAGCAGCGCGACATAATGCGCCTCGAGGTCCGCCCCACGCCGTGTGGTCAGCGAGGTCCAGTCGAATCCTTCCGGAATCCCGATATCGCGGGCGTAAGGCGGCCTGGCGTATTCATCGGCCATCTTGAGGAAGATCAGGTAGGTCAGCTGTTCTAGATAATCGCCATATCCCACCCCATCATCGCGCAGGGTGGTGCAGAAGCTCCAGACTTTCGAGACGATCGGTGCGGTGCTCATGCTTCAACCTCGTAATTCGCGCCAGTTTGATCCCGTTGGGCTGACTTGCCCATGACGCTTTCGACGATCTCGATCAGCTTGGACTTGCGACCCTTGTAGAAGGCATCGAAGTCATCTGCGCGAAGCATTTCGACCGGAATATAGTGACTGAGCAAGATGGTGTTCATCTGATCATCGGACAGGGAAACCTGCTTATGGTTTTGCAGGTCACTCAGATATGTTGACGGCGCCTTGCGACCGATCATCCTGTTGGCCTTGTATGAGATCGGCGTCTTGTTGACGATCGAGTTGTAGACGTTTTCCTTGATCCCTTGATCTTCGCACCAGGCACGGGGAAAGATGTGATGGATGTCGAGTGCGATATCCTCGTGATCCAGTTCCTGTATCGACGCTTTCCAAAAGAAGTCATGCGCACCTTGGCGCAGGACGAGCACGTTTAGCCCCTTGTAGGCTGCGCTGTTCCTGGATCTGAGCGTATCCAAACGGCTTTCCTGAAACGCGGCCTCGCCAATTGTTCGGGGCAAACCGTTCAGGTTTTCGTATTCATCATCGGCGTCATCACTCGTGATCCACGGCATCAGTTCTTCGAAATCGTTCGCGATGCGTGTCTCCACGGCACCGCCATACAGCTCGCCCAGAACACCGCACCAGAACCACCTAGACAACCGGTCATAGATCCTCGGTTCCAGCCAGCGTTCCTGAATCTGGGACATAACGGCTGCGAGGGGCACCAACTGCGTGCGATAGGGCAGCTCACGACCGCTAAAGAAGCATTGTTTGCGCATAAATTTTGCGACAAGCAGAAAGCCTTCTTCGACCTCCGGGGCCCATTTCTGGTAGTCTTCCAGAGTCAGCGAAAGCACGGTTGCACGCTTTGCACTGACGGCGGACACGGCTTTTCCCTTCTTTCCGGCGGCGATGTCCGCCTTGCGCATGGCCGAGCTTTTCAGGATTGAGATCGCTTGCAAGAAATCGGCGGCCGCGATGCCTTTCAGGATCGGCTCCTTGCTCAGACGCGACAAACGGCCTGTCACACCCCGCTCCTTGCTGCCGAACCAATCATCCCGAAGGTTGAACCCATCGGCGGCGAACGTCGCGGTGACAAGTTCGAACACAGAGAGGGGAACACCGCCAGTATTTACTTTTTCAAATACCAGGCAGACCGCTTCTTTCGACGTAGCTTTGCCCAGCGTGATCGCGGGCAACTGGTAGCTTCGGAATGCCGTCAGGACCTTTTTGCGAAATGCCATGAAGTCGCTGAACTTCTCGGGCGCATGTTCGTGGAGCGCTTCCTCCCAGGAGTCTGAACTGAGTATTTCCGAACACGGGAAATGAAAATTCTTCACCTCAAGTTCGGTCGTCGAGAGGTCGAGATCGATGTCTCGGTCAAAGTTGCTTTTCTTCTTCTTGTCCGCCGGGACCGAGATGAACGCCTCTTCCAGACGGTCGTCTTCAAGCGCGGTCGCGATGTCAATGTAGTAGTGGCGGCTGATCGCCTTGCCCTTTTCGTTGAACGTCTGCACCGGCTTGTTCAGTGCCAGAACCTGCGTCAGCGATGTAAGGCGCTGCTGCCCGTCTAGGATCAGGCGTTCAGGTTCCGGCACCGTGTCCTTGAAGGTCACGTTCTCGACGGGGCGGACCTGAAACCGCACCTCGCCGCCTGTGTCCAGCATCATGACGGCGCCCACGGGAAAGGAACGTGCGATACTGATCAGCAGGGATTTGACATGCTCGTCGTCCCAGACCCAGCCGCGCTGGAAATCCGGAAGCTGGATGACGCCCGACGTGATATCGGCCAGAACCTGCGGCAAGGGAAGTTTCGTGCTGTCAAACGTGCTCATGCCGACTTCCTTGTCTTCGAAAACTTTATCAATTCTTTCATCAGACGCGGAATAGCCTCGGTGCCTTCCAGTTGCATCTCGACGGATCGTTGGTTGGTTGTGATCCAGGTCAACAGCTGAGCAACATCAAGAGCCGTTCGTATCGGGTAATTGTCACCCGGCACGAGGCGATGCTGACCCACCCGGTATGCAGAAAGGGGCAGTTTCTCTTTCTTGCCGGTGGGCGGGGTCACGGCGCCGTCATACCCGGTTTCGATGATGGCCCACAGGCGGGCGCAGTTCTCGACGGTCCATCCGCTTTTGTCACGCAGCCAGCTTTCACACCAAGCCTGTGCGGTTGCCTTGTCGATCTCGAGCTTTCTCCAGACATTCAGGGCGGCCGCCATTTCCGGCCTCTCGGCCAGACGATCCCGGATGAAATCACGCACGAGACCGGTTCGGGAAAGGTCGACCCGATGGATGGAGCGCATGCGGTCCTCCTCGGTCGTGAACATCCCGTTGAGGCAGATCAACCGACGCCACCTGAGCACCACAAGGAAAGCGGATGACCGATCGACCGAATTTGTCACTTCGATCTCCGGCCTGTATTTGTCTGGGGCGAACAGGTCGCCTGAGAAATCGAAAACCTGACTCTCCAGTGGAACGGTGATCCTGACCTTCTCGCCGTATTCCGTCATCGTGATCTTCGCTTCGGCGTTTTCCAGCCCCGCGTTCGAGAGGTTCTCGGTCAGCCAGGTGGCAAGAACCCTGTGTTGCAGCAGCTCGTATTGATCGGACACGGCAGCAACAGGGCGCTGGCACTGGTCCCCCTTGAACGGCATCCGCCAGATCGTGCGGAGGCGCGGGTTGTTGTTGGGCGGCACCCCAAAATCTCGCAGTTCGAAATCCGGCAAGGCATCCCGCAATTTCGTGACCGGGACGGTGTGGGAGGTAAAGTCACGCGCCAGCGAAAGGCCTTTCCAGCTTGAAAGCTGATACGCGTCCTCGAATGCGTCAAACGCCATCGGCGGTCTCCTTCGGTGCGGTGCTCATGCCGTGATCTTCCCTTTTCGGGCGGTCTTGCCCGCTTTCGCCAGCTCCGCCTTGATGCGGGCGAGGAGGGTGGTGGCGGGTTCGTCGTTGGGGTCTTGGGGGACCAGCTTGCCCGCGAAGGCCTGTTTCAGGATGGATTGGCGCAGGGCATCGGCGCGGGTGAGGGCGGCGTCGATCTCGGCCTCCATCTTGTCGGCGGCGTCGAGGCAGGCGTTGAGGATGCGGGTGATTTCGGTTTGTTCGGTGGGGGAGCAGATGGGAAAGTGAAGTTCTTTAAGCTGCGTCGTGTTGATGCGCGGGCGTCCTACCCCGTGGATCAAACCTTCCAGTTGCTTAAACACCTGAGGCGATTGCAGGTAGTAAGCAACAAAATCGCGGGCCGTTTCTGCGCCATCCAATACCACGGCAAAACAATCGGCCTTGTTGATCGCCACGGGAACGCTTTCCGGAACAACGCAGGAGCGCACGGCATCAGTGACGAATGAGGACACAACGATTGTGCCCGGATAGATGGAGTGGCGTGCAATAGTCTCGTATTTCTCGTGGGAAACGAAAGACTGTTTCTCTTCGATAAATTCACCATAGCCAATATTCTCAAGCCGAACCACCTGCACACCGGAATCCGTATAGTCGCTGGTTTTTAGGTTTGAACCAAAAGGGCCATCCGAGACATTGATGTTGAGTTCGCCCAGCCGTAATCCAGTCCAGTCTTTGGCGAACTCAGGTTGCACATCTGCAATGATATGCTGAGGATCAATATCTTCCGGCCGCTTCGGCTTCGCGGGCTTCTTGCCTTTCTCGCCACCATCGCGCCATTCGGTGAGGGCGGTTTGCCAGTCGTCCAGGGCGGCTTTGTAGCGGGCGTCGCGCTCTTTCTGGATGCGGGCCAGCAGGGTTTTGGGGTCTTCCAGCTTGTCTGCGTTCTGCGCGCGCCAGTCGGCGGTCAGGCGGCCCTCGAAGGCGGATTTGAGCAGGGACTGACGGTAAAGCACAAGCGTGGTCCTTGCCGCGCGCAGGTTTTCGACCCCCTTGTCGATCCTCTCGAACATTGCCTCGATCTTCTCGACGATGCGGCGTTGTTCGTTGAGGGGGGGGAGGGGAACCGAAACTGCCTTTAACCCGCTCTGGCCGATGTTTCTCATGGATGCTTGGTTGCCAGTGGAAATTTCGGCTAACTTACGTTTGCCCTCCAGACTTTGAAGGTATTTCAAAAGCCAAGGCTTTAACGAGGGTTCAAGATCTAGCCTAAGGATTTTGTCACTTAAGAATAGGTTTGGATGGTCTTTATTGACCAAAACAACGGCGCCGACCAATTCCACAGTATTCGCGCGAGAAAACAGGAAGTTGCCAGCTTTGATTGAAGTGTCTTCCGCTGGCTCAAAGCTTACTGGTAGCGTCTTAGCCTGAGTTTCGTCGAAACTGCCCCACGTAACTGCACTGACCTTGATGACACCGCGCTCGTTCGCCAACGGTTGACGCTCAACACATTTCAGACTCTTACCTGCTCTTATTCCATGCAGGACATCGCCGATCTTGGCGAGCGCCCACCCCTTCGGTAATTCCGTCATGCCGAGAGCGCCTCATTCATCTCGGTCATCACGGTCTCCATCTGATCCCCAAAGAGGTCATACATCTGCCCCATCCCGCCCTTGCCGTCAAAGGGGGCCATGTCCAGATCGTCACGTTCGATGATGAAGGACGTGGCAAGGTGGTCGCGGATCATGCGCAGCCAGTCCATCTGCGCCTCGGTGAATTTCTCGCCCTTGCCCGCGTGGCGTTTCAGGATCCAGTTCTGGAAGTTCCGGCGCACGCGGTCTGAATGGCGGGTCAGGGTGCTGTCCAGCCCCGTGACACGCCGCACAAGTGCGACCAGCGCCGTCAGATCGCTGGCCGGATTGTCGCCCTTGTAGTCATCCAGATGCGCATAGGCGCGCCAGACGGTCAGGGGTGCCAGGCGCGGGCGGTCGGCATTCAGTTTGGCCAGCAGATCCTTGACCATGGCATAGGTCACATCGGCCCGGCGCGCGGGTGTGTTGAAATAGATGGTGAGGGCGGCGACAGTGTCGCGGTTTTCATGCAGGTATTCGGCGAACTCTGACGTGATCTTCGCCGCGTTTTCCGCCACATCGCCCGCGAAGTTGGCGTTCAGCAGCGTGTCCTTGCTGTCGTGATCGATGGTCTGGTCATAGTCGCGGCGGATGGTGTCGATCATGTTGATGAGCGTGCCGGTGAAGAGGGTCGAGACCTGCTTGATCCGCTCTTCCTGTGCGGCGTTCATCGCGGCGTCGTCAGGTTCCGGGTGGCCGGCGGCGCGTGCATCAGCCTCGACCTTGTCGGGGTCGATCGCGTCGAACAGATCACGCACGAGGTTGGACAACGGGCGACCGGCCTCGGCCGCGATCCTGTCCTTGTCGGCGGTGTCCAGTTTCGTGTCCAGCCGCGACAGGCGCGAGGCCAGCGAGCTGACGGTTTCCGCCGACCGGTCGCCCATCAGCAGGCCCATGGCCAGATCCTTGAACGGGATCGACGGTTTGGTGTCGAGCGGCTGGCTGGCGGTTTTCAGGGATTTGGTGACGCCCACTGCATCGACGATGACATAGTGTGTCTTGGCCTGCGCCGAGGGGGTCACCTTTTGCAGCGCATCCGCAGAGATGACACGGGTGCCACGGCCCTTCATCTGTTCGAAATAGTTTTTCGATTTGACGTCGCGCATGAAGATCAGACATTCGAGCGCCTTCACATCGGTGCCGGTGGCGATCATGTCCACCGTCACGGCGATGCGCGGATAGAATTCGTTCCGAAAGGCGGCGAGGGTCGATTTCGGGTTCTTGGCCCCATTGGTGATCTTGCGGCAGAATTCGTTGCCTTGCCCGAATTCCGTGCGGACCATCTGGATGATGTCGTCTGCATGGCTGTCGGTCTTGGCGAAGATCAGCGTTTTCGGAACCTCCTTGCGCCCCGGAAAGATCTTGGGCCAGGCATCACGGTAAGTCGCGATCACGGTGCGGATCTGGTCGGGTGCGACGACAGACCGATCCAGCTGGGTTGCCGCGTATTTTAGCTCGTCGTCCTGCGTTTCCCATCGGCGCGCGCGAGTCTGGCGTTCGCGCTTTTCGACCAGTTGCTGGGCCTTCACGCTGCCGCCGCCCTTGGACATCTCGGTCTCGATCAGAAAGACCTCGTTGCCTACGTTCACTTTGTCGGCGACGGCATTCTCATGGGTGTATTCGCTGACCACGTTCTGTTGGAAGAACCCATATGTGCGGGCGTCAGGCGTGGCAGTCAGGCCGATGAGGAAGGCGTCGAAATACTCGATCACCTGGCGCCAAAGGTTGTAGATCGACCGGTGACATTCGTCGATCACGACAACATCGAAGGTCTCGGGCGGGAGTTTGGGGTTGTAGACGACGGGCAGGGGCTGCTTACGCTGCCACTTTTGCTCTTCGGGATGATCCTCTTCGGCGGCCTCATCCAACGGTTCGCCCTTGAGCGTAGCATACATGCGCTGGATCGTGGAGATGACGACCTGCGTATCACCGGCCATGGAAGGTGAGGTCAGGCGCTGGACATTGTATAGCTCGGTGAACTTGCGGTTGTCGTCGTTGGGCAGGTAGGCCATGAACTCGCCCTCGGCCTGCTCGCCAAGGTTCTTGGTGTCGACCAGAAACAGGATCCGCCGCGCGCCTGCGTGTTTCAACAGGCGGTAAATCTGCGTGATCGCGGTGAAGGTCTTGCCCGAGCCGGTCGCCATCTGGACGAGCGCTCGGGGTTTGCCCATCTGGAGCGAGGACTCCAGCTTGGTGATTGCCTTGATCTGGCAGTCGCGCAGGCCGTCTGCGTTGAGGTCGGGCAGGTTTTGCAGGCCAGCCCGCAGGGACAGCGGCGCGTTCACCCACGCCTTGAGGGTTTCGGGTCGGTGAAACGTGAACACCTCGCGCGAACGCGGTGCGGGATCGCGCCCGTCAGTGAACCGGGTAACGACAGATGTGCTTTCATAGATGAAGGGCAGGGGTTCGTTGTTATTGACCCATTTCAGCCTGGCTGCGGCATATCCAGATGATTGCTCCTCAACGATTGTCAGCCGCTCACCCCAGCTGTCTGGTTTGGCCTCGACAACACCAACGGCGCGCGCATCGACAAAGAGAACGTAGTCAGCAGGTCCAGTGTCCGTCGGATATTCCCGGACCGCAACACCGAGGGCCGCGTTGGGGTTGAGAGATGTTTTATCCTGCACCTGCCAGCCAGCGGCTTCGAGGCGTTTGTCGATCTGATCGCGGGCGATCTGTTCTGGGTTCTGGTTGACTGGCTGGGACACGGGCACACGCAACTTTTTCGTTGGTAGCACTTTGGCGATACCAGACACGAAGTGCAATCATGAAGGGAATTTGCTTATTCGGGTTTCGACTGGATCTGAGGACATCCTTCCCATTTCCACCTGAAGCCCAGTATTTCTAGCACCTGGTTTAAAGGTGCGCAGGTGGGGATGAGTGGACCCTCAAAAAACCACCGGTAGCGCGTTGATCGCCTCCCGAAGCTTTTTGGTGGGAGCATGCTTGCTATAAGTCTTCTCATGAACGTCCTTGCCCTCGTGCCCGACGATGTCGCGCACTACTTTGTCACTGATGCCCAATTCGTCTTCCATCGCATTCTGGACGTAGTGGCGCAGGCTTTGGAACGACAGCCTCGCACCAGATGGTCCGAAGACGCCATCGACGATCTGACGCATGCGACGACCGAGTTTCCTGCCGTGCGCGCCGCTGGTGGGCTCTCGCAGGCCTGGAAAGATGTCTGTGTGGCCTTGCGATGCCTGTCTTTCCACGTAGCTGAGGAAACCCAATTGAATCAGTCGTGAATGGACTGGCACAATACGCTTTGAAGATATGTTCTTGATCCGCCGGATCTCTGAGTCTTCGATCGAAAAGCAGGTGATGCCATCGACAGTTGTAATGTCGGCGACGCCCAATCCAGCAATCTCTTCACGTCGTGCGCCCGTGTATGCTCCGATCAGAGGACACCAGTAGATCCCGTTTTCATAAACAGTAGGGCCGGGTCTGGTCTGAAAGCGTTCCGATTCAGAGCCTTGCCAGACGGGGCTCTTAAATAACTTCAAGAGTTGCTCTTCGGTAAATGCCGGCTTCTTGTCACGATCTCGAACAGAATCGGAAAGGCGTGCTTTGGTCGGCTTCAGACGCGGATCAAGCGAAAATCCCTCGTCCAGTGCCCATTCTACGACCTGGCCCAGATGCTCCAGATGTCGATTGATCGTCCCGACAGACAGTCCGACCTTGTCGGCTGGCAGAGCGTGGGCGCGCTTCATGATCTGATCGCGTGTTGCGTTGCGGTCATTCGGGCTTTTGCCCCAACTTTTTGGCATTCTGCTGAGATCGGCGCGAAAGGCCTTCACCTGGTGCTGTCGCAGCGTTCTGATGTCGCTGATGCCGGTCAAGCATGTGAACAAATTGGCAAAACTTTCGTATTGGCGGAGTGTCTTTTCCTCGATGTTTTCAGTGCGCTTGATCTCGTTCATGCGCTGGACGATGGCCGAGATCGTCGGTTCCAGGGTTGGTTCATCCGCACAAATATGGCTCACAGGGGAGGGGGAGGCTGGAGGATTTGCGGGTTGGTCTGGTTGAACATATGATACGGCTGCAGGGGCGGGGCATGCTTCAACGGATACAGGCGCAGGCGGATCGTCCGCCACTGCGCCCATAAAGCCAGGATCATCCTTACACATTTCGTCGGCAATGGTGGCCATGGGCGCAAGCACTTCGTCACAACGATTCCAGGCGGCGGCCTTGCCTTCGATCAGCAGATTCATCAGCGTTACGATTTCCATAGCGGAAAGACCTTCGCGTCCAGTCAATTCCCGGAAATCCCGTGCCACGATCCGTGCGCGAACGTCGCCAGTTAGATCAGCGCGGATCATTTCAAGGTTCGTCTTGCGGATGTCGTGCTCAGGAATATCACCGGGAAGTTTCGCGTTTAACCCGGATTTTGCGATGTGCTGCCAGACTGACCGAACGGCCTCATCGTGGCGCAGATCATCCGCCGGGTCTTTGGTATCGAAACGGCGCATCATCTGGAGCCTTTCGATCTTGGCACGCTCAAGTTGCAACACATTGGCCAACCACCGGCGGGCCTCGACCGCCGTGATCTGACGATCCACCAACTTTTCCATCACGAAATCGCTCTCCGCACTCATCTTGCGGGACAATATAACCGCCGTGCGCAGATCAGTCGTCCCCAGAGAGAGCTTGATATCGACGATTCCTGTGGATTGTCGGCGTGACCGGCGGCGCCATTGATAGACGTTGCCGCGTTTCGTCAGGTGGGGAAGTGACTGCATGTCGTAGGTCCGTTCGGTTGAACAGACACGAAGATGGCTTCGTTGGGATGTAACACCCCGATGTGACACCCACGCACCCATAAAGGGAAAACGTGAGTGTTATTAGCCACTTACAGTTTAAATGGCTCCGGCGGTAGGGATCGAACCTACGACCAATTGATTAACAGTCAACTGCTCTACCGCTGAGCTACGCCGGAACACGAGGGCCGTATAACAAGCGTCGCAGGACCCGTCCAGACCCCTTTGTGACGAATTTTTCATCTTCCGCTCCCCTGGGTTCAGAGGTGCCGGAACGCCGCCTCCACGGCCAGCGGCCCCTCGGGAGCGACGCGATTTCTTGACGCAAGATCAACAAGATGCGCGAAGACGTTGCGCGTGGCCGCGGGCAGCAGCGCGGGCGGCGTCTCGACATAGAGGCGCCGGGCGAGCGCGGTCGCGTCCAGGGGGGCCTCGGCCAGCGCCGCGAGGATCTGGGCCTCGCGCGACAGGCGGTGCTGAATCAGCCACTCCAGCCGCGCGGCCGGCT
>Ga0008834_1000970_pt1 | contig 13662 bp, 24 predicted proteins | sample HotLakConsUCCL28_FD_62213 | JGI IMG/M metagenome (GOLD analysis project Ga0008834, IMG submission 62213) | Hypersaline microbial mat communities from Hot Lake, Washington, USA - Hot Lake Consortium UCC-L28 | ecosystem: Environmental > Aquatic > Non-marine Saline and Alkaline > Hypersaline >... | reverse complement strand
GTCGTCATCATGGCCTACCTTCCGTCTCCGTGGTCCTGACCCTTGCCCCTTGCGGACCGCACCCGCATCGAACGGATCAGCGACGCTCGGAGAGTTTGCCCAGCGTCGTCTCGAGCAGGGCCTTCATCTTGCCGGCAGCCCCTTTCGTCGCCTTCTCGACGGTGTCGGAGGCCGCGTTTGTGGCCACGGGCTGCTGTCCCTTGAGCCGCACCTCGAGGGTGCATTCGATATCCTCCGGTCCCGATTTCTCGGCGTTCCTGTCCTTAAGGTGGACCTCCACCCGCGTCACATGCGCCTCGAAATGCGCAAGACCGTGCCGAACCGTGTCGGTCAGGGCCGCGTTCAGCTCTGCACTGCCGCTGATCGTGTTGTCCGTACTGATTTCCACATGCATGGCGGTTTACCTTTCCTTGCGTTGATCCGAGGGTCGAGCCTAGGGCCGTTCGGGGGATAATGCCACATCCGGCCCCGTGATGCCGCCTCAGCCCGTGACCAGACCATCGCCCACCACGATCTGGCGGCGACACAGGCCCGCGATCGTCTCGTCATGGGTGGATATGAGGAAGGTCGTGCCCTCGTCGCGGTTGATCTCGGCGATAAGCTCCATCACCTGCATGGCGGAGGCGCGGTCGAGGTTGCCGGTCGGCTCGTCGGCCAGCACCAGTTCGGGCCGGTTCATCAGGGCGCGCGCCACCGCCACGCGCTGCTTCTGCCCGCCCGACAGGTTGGCCGAGGGGAAATCGACCCGCGTCTCCAGCCCCATGCGCACCAGCAACTCCCGCCCGCGCGCGCGGGCCTGCGCGGTCTCGCGGCCCTCGCGGACGGCGGTGGGAAAAACCACGTTTTCCAGCGCGGTGAAATCCGGCAGCAGGTTGTGGAACTGGAAGACGAAGCCGATATGGCGGTTGCGAAACTCGGTCAGGGCGCGGTCGTCGGCGGCGACAAGGTCGCGGCCCAGCATCCGGTAGCGCCCCGATGTGGGCTTCATCAACGTGCCGAGGATGGTCAGGAGCGTGCTTTTCCCCGAGCCGGAAGGGCCAAGCAGCGCCGCCATCTCGCCCGCCTCGAGCGTCAGGGACAGGCCGCGCAGGACGCGGGTCTCGGCCTCGCCGCTGCCGAAGGACTTGTAGAGATCTGACACCTCCAGCAGCGCGGTCATTGGCCGATCGCCGTGACCGGATCGACCCGCGCCGCCGCACGCGCGGGCAGGATCGAGGCGAGGATCGCGCCGATCACCGTCAGCGTGATCGCCAGCCCGTAGGAGCCCTGGGTGATGTCCATGGGCAGGGTGCCCGGCTCGAAGGCGTCCCGCGAGGGGAAGGGGAGCAGCGCGAGATAGCCCAACGCCGCCCCGAAAAGCCCGCCCAGAAGGCCGATCAGCGCGCCCTGGGTCACGAAGACGAAGATCACAAATCCCCGCCCCGCCCCCATCGCCCGCATGATCCCGATTTCCGGGCGGCGGCGGTAGGTCGACAAGAGCAGCGCGGAGGCGACACCGATGACGATGGTGATGAGCGCGAAGGATTTCAGGAAATACCCGGTCTGCGCCTGCGCATCCAGCGCCTCCATCAACTGTTCCGCCCCATCGGTCCAGGGCACGGCGTCAAGGCCCGTCAAAGCCCGGATACGCAGGGCCGTGGCATCGGCGGCGTTGAGGTCGGAGAGCCTGATCTCGATCCGGGTGACGCCTTGCGGCAGGGCAAAGAGCGTGCGGGCGGTGGGCAGTCCGACAAAGACGCTGCTGGCGTCGATCAGGCCGTTGCCGGTGTCGTAGATGCCGCCCAGTGTCAGCACCGCCGCCACCCCGCCCGAGGATTGCAGCCGCACCGTCTGGCCCAGCCGCAGGGACAGGTCGTCGGCCAGCCGCCGCCCGAGCAGGATCGTGCCGGAACCCAGCCGTTCCGACCCCTCGACCATGTAGCCGCCGAGGTTCAGGATCGCGGATTCGCGCCCCGGCTCCAGCCCCGTGACGCTGACCTGCGCCACCTGCGCGCCCCGCGTCAGGAAGCCCGCGCCGCCGATCTGGGGCGAGACGGCGACCACGCCCGGCACGGTCTCGACCAGCGGCACCCATGTCGCGGCCTCGGTCAAGGTGGCCTGCCGGGTCCGGCCGCGTTCGATCACGGCCAGAAGCGTGCCGTCGGGCGCGATCAGGATGTCGGGGTCGCGGTCCTCGGCCTCGATGGTGACATGGCTGATGTCGCCCACGGTGCGCGACAGTATGAATTCCGCCAGCCCCCCGATCAGCGCCGACATGAAGATGAAGATGAACACGCCCACCGCCACCCCCAGCACAAGAAGGGCGGTCTGTGCCTTGCTGGCGGTCAGGTAGCGGGTGGCGATCTTGAGCGCGTAGAGCATCAGGGCACCGTCACCCGCACCGGCTGCCCGTCGACAAGGCCGGTAGCGTCCGTGATCAGCACATCGCCCGGGGCAAGGCCCTCGGTCACGATCAGCCGCGCGGCGGGCCAGTCGATGACCGTGACGGCGCGAGCCTCGGCCATGTCGTTGCTGACGACGAACACGGTGGCACCTTCCGCCGTCTCTGCGATCGCGCCGCGGGGCACGGTGATCGCCTCGGCGCGCTCGTCGACGATGATGTTGGTCGTCACCGTCAGGCCGACCGGCGCGCGCACGGGCGTGTCGAACCCCAGCCGCAGCGACAGACCACCGGTCGCGGCATCGACGCGCTGCGAGACGAAATCGACCCGGCCCGGACGCGGCGTATCCTCGCCCGCCAGTTGCAGCAGCGCGGGCAGGCCTTGGGTGATCCGGGTGGCATAGGCCTCGTCGACATCGGCCTCGACGATGAGGTCGTCAAGGTCGGCGATGGTCATCAGGATCGTCGCGGGGTCGATGGCCTGACCCGCATCGACATGGAGCGCCAGGACGGTGCCCGCCATCGGCGCGCGGATGGTGTGGTTGTCGAAGATGACCTGCGCCTGATCGACCTGGGCCGTGGCGCGCGCCACATCCTGCGTCGCGGTCTGAAGCGCGCGCGCGGCCGCCTCAAGCTCGGTGCGGGCGATGTTGGCACCGAGCGCCTCGGCCCGCGCCAGCGCATCCTCGGCGCGGGCCTGCGCGATCAGGGCGGCATCCAGCACGGCGACCGCCTGCTGCACGCTGGCCCGCTGCCCCGCCGCGTCGATCCGGGCCAGCACCGCGCCCTGGGCCACGCTGTCGCCCTCTTCCATCGTCATCTCGGCCAGCCGTCCGCCGACAAGGGCGCGCACATCGACCGAATGGCGGGCGGCGATCTGTCCGTTGACGGCCAGCACGCGCGTGGCGGGCCCCTCGGTCACGGTCTCGACCGGCACGGCCACGGGCCGCGCGACCCAGGGCTGCAGGTAGAGCGCAGCCCCGATCCCGGCCGCGACAAGGGCGGCAGCCACCCAAAGCCAGGCACGCCGCGCAGGCGCGGGGGGCGATGGCGCAGCTGCGGCGCGCAGCGCGGGCAAGCCTTGCCCGGTCGCCTCGGTCGCGGCGGTCTGGGCCTGTGCGGTCGCGTCGCTGTCGTTCTCTTTCGTTTTCGGCGCCATGCCCTGTTCCCGTTGTGGTGGCCCGCATCAAACGGCGCACGATCCTGGTTCGTGATACTGTCCTGCGGCGCGGGTATCTCTGATCTGGATCAGGACCAAGGCCCACGGCCCTCATAACGCAGATCAGCAAAGCGCCCTGGTCGGGCTGATACCCTTCGGTTCGTCTGGCGTGACCGCCTGCCGCGTTCCGCGCAGGCCCCGCCAAGGAAAGGACGCAAGATGGGCCATCATGGAAACAGGATCTCGATCGCGCTTGTCGCGGGCACTCTGGCGCTGGCGGGCTGCGCCAACCCCGACGGCACAAACAACCAGCCCGGCACCGGGGCGATCATCGGCGGCCTGACCGGCGCCGCGGCCGGGCAGATCGTCGGCGGCGATACCCGTGCGACCGTGATCGGCGGTGCCGTGGGTGCCGCGATCGGCGGCGCGATCGGCGCACAGATGCAGGCGCAGGAACGCGAGCTGCAGCAGTCCCTGCAGGGAACCGGTGCAGTGATCACCTACACCGGCAACGACATCCGGGTCATCCTGCCCGAGGGCGTGACCTTCCGCACCGGATCGTCGGTCGTGGATCCCGCGTTTCTGCCGGCGCTCAGGGCGGTGTCCGACAGCCTCAGGCGCCATCCCGACACGCTGGTGCGGGTGGTCGGCCATACCGACAACGTCGGGACGGCGGCCTACAATGCCCAGCTCAGCCAGGACCGCGCTCTGGCCGTCGCGCGGGTGCTGATCGCGAACGGCACCAGCGCCAACCGGATCGTGGTGTCCGGGCGCGGCCTTTACGAGCCGATCGCCTCGAACGCCACGGCCGCCGGTCGTGCCGAGAATCGCCGGGTCGAGATCATCATCACGCCCAACTGACCCGCTGCGCCACGGCGCGCCGCCGACAGGACGGGCTGGGCCGATCCCGCGCCCGTCCTTCCGTTGTCGGCGGTCAGCCGCCGATCCGGATCAAAGATCACGCGGCCACCAACCTGCATCAGTCCGGTCCGCGCCGGTCCGCGCCATGGTGGTTGCAGACGGCACAGAACCCGCCGTCGATCATGAGTTCACGCGGAGGCGCCCGTGCCCCGGTCCTGCAACCGGGCTGGCCGGCCGGTCTGGCCGGAGGGCCGCCGCACCGTGAACCGCACCGAAAGGACCTGTCCCATGGACAACAAGACCCCTGCCACCACCACGGCTGACAAGATGAAGACGGTCAAGGCAGCCTGGGATGCCGCACCTGCGGGTCCGAAGAAGGACGCGGCGCTGAAGCATTTCCGCGCGGCCGAGAAGGCGCAGTCCGATCACAAGGATGCGGATTGCAACCGCGAGCTCGAGGCGGCGCGTCACGCGCTCGTCTGACACCCGCCAAGCCACAACGTGTTTCCCCCGGGACAGACAGCCCGGGGGGCGCAGTCAGGCCTGCAGCGCGGGCAGCAACGGCCGGTGATGATCCAGATACTCCGCGTCGAAGGCGGCCAGTTGCGAGAGCCGGGTGGGATCGTCGAAGCTGACACGCCCCTTCTGGAAGGTCATCAGCCCCTCCTCCCGCAGGTGCCGCAGCACGCGGTTCACATGCACGGCGCTCAGGCCCAGCACATCGGCGAGATGGTATTGCGTCAGCGGGCAATCGAAGCCCGTGGCATCCCCGATCCCCACCAGCCGCAGCCGCGCCCCGAGTTCGAGCAGGAAATGCGCCATCCGCTCATCGGCCGAACGGCGCCCCACATTGACCAGATGTTCCACCACCATCGCCTCGTCGCGCGAGGCGGCCCACAGCACCGCCGTGGCCAGGCGCGGCGCCTGCGCGAAGCTGTCGAGGATGTCGGAGGCCAGCATTTCGGAGACGTCGATCCGTGTCACCGCTTCGGCGCTGTGGTCGGATGTGCGGAACAGGATGCTGCGCAGTCCGACGAAATCCCCCGGGATCTGGAAATCGACGATCTGGCGCTCCCCGTCGGGCAGCATCTTGTAGGAGCAGGCCCAGCCCTCGGCGATGACGAAGGCCGCCCCGTTGCGCTGGCCCTCATGGACCAGCGCATGGCCCGGCCTGAAGCTCCGGCGGCGCTTGTGAAAGCGCGCGAGGATGTCGAGGTCGCCGGGCGCCAGGGCCACATAGGCCGAGAGTTTACGGGCCAACGGACTGTGGAGGGTCAGCATCTCTGGGTCCCTCTGCTGTTTGCAGGACAATGCATCGGCCAGCCGTAACGGCCGGAAATGCGCGCAGTCCTGCTTTGTGTCAGTCCATGGTAATATATCTCGTCTATTATTGCGAGACGTTTCGATCCGTCGATGCGGCCACGCCGCCCCCTGACCCGAAAGCGAAACCGATCATGCCCATACCCGCCGACATCGCCGGAATAGCCGCACTGTCGATCTGTGAATCGCTGCTTCTGGCACTGAATGACAGCAAGATCCTGCCCGAGAAGGAGATCGTTGGCATCCTTCAGGACGCCGCCGCCGCCCATGACGCCGCGCCGGACCTCGACCAGGCAGAGATGCACAGGGCCGTGTCGGCGCTCATCAACGGCATTCTCGCGGGCGGCAATTCCGTGCGCCGCCGCTGAAGGCGGCCCGTTGCTGTCTGGCCAAAGAAGAACCCGGCCGCACGAGGGACGATGCGACGGCTTCTGCACTCTTGCCGGTCGTCGTCCCTGTCACGGTTTGCGCAGGGCGTCCTTGACCTTGCCGAAGGCGATCTGAAGCGTGCCTTCGGTCCGCTCGATCTTGCCCTCCGCTTCGAGCGCAGGATCGCCCGTGACCTTCCCGAGGTTTTCCGTGGCGCTGCCCTTGACCTGCTTGACGCGTCCCTTGATGCGATCTTTGTCCATGTGTCCAATTCCTTGTGCTGGGGCAGGGCGCGCGCGGTTGCGGCCCCATGCGGTCTGGCTACGGGCCATCGATTGTCCCGGTCCTTGCAGGATCAGCCCCGCCGCGTCAGCAGGAACGCCCCGAGAAAGGCCGCAAGCGGCAGGATCGGCCGGGCCGTGCGCAGCAGTGATCTTGCCAGTTCCAGATCGGCCGCGCCGCGGTCCCGCGCCCGCGCGATCCGATCCGCCCTGCGCCGGGCCCGGGCACGGCCGGCAAGCTGGACCCACAGCGCCAGCCCGGCGAAGGCGGTCGCCATCAGACAGCCCGCGAGCGGGAAACCGATGACACGCGACAGCGCCACCAGGCCCGCCGACAGCACGAGCGCCACAGCCACGGCGACAAGTGCCGCCGTGACAAGCGCGGTCAGGGTCCGGTCGCCTGCATCCCCCAAGGCGGTGCGCGCGGCCTCGTGCAGCGGATCCCAGAGCGGAAGACCCATGCGCCTTCAGCCCTTGCGGGCGATCATGCCCAGCAAGATCCCCACGCCCACGGCGATGCCCACCGCGCTTAGGGGGTGATCGAGCACGGTATTCGTGGCGGTGGTGCGGGCATCCTGTCCGGTCTGGCGCACCTGGCGGCCGGCCTTGCCCATGCCTTCGGACAGGTCGTCAGACAGGGTGGACACGAGTTTCGAGACATCCGCCCGAAGCACCTCGAGCTGGTGGCTCAGGTCGTCCTGGGTCTCGCCAAGGTCCTTGGTGATGGCAGCATTCATGGGATATTCCCTTTTTGTCTCGGATGCCCCGGACCGTGCCGGAGCTCACATGGCTTGAAGAAGGGGACGTGTGAAAAAGCGTGGGCGTCTCAACGAAGTCCGAAAAACCCGAGGATCACGAGGATGACCACCACCAGTCCCACGATGTAGATGATCCGGTTCATGCGCGTTCAATCCTTTTGCAGTCAGCCCGGAGCGGCCGGGATATCTTCGGATACCCTGTCCGAATTGCGACGCCCGCGCTGCAACATGGATCAGTCAGGGTATTGTTTTGTCCGCCAGCCCAGATGCAGGTCACGGTGCGCGGCCGATGCGTCAATCCGGGGGTAGACCCTATCCGTCCGACCCGGAGGACCAGGTAAGGATGGTCCGCACAAGGATCAGGATTGCCACCGCCAGGGCAAGAACCGGGCCGAAACTCCGCAGCCTGATGCGCGTCACGTCCTTGAAGCCCTCGCCGATCGGACCACCCGAAGGACGCGGCAGCAGACCGATCAGCCGCGGGAGAATTCTGGCCTGACTCTCCCCGAGGTCGGGCATGTCGCGGACGCGGGTCAGATGCCCGCCAAGACGAGCTGTCGCGCTCGCGCGCGGCAGGTCGGACAGGGCGGCAGCCTCGTCCCATGGATCCAGCCCGAGGCGCGCGAGGGCAGACAGCACGCTGACGGAATTGCCGGCGCTGTCCTCGCCCAGCTCTGCATAGAGGAACCCGTCGAAGGGGGTGCCGCCCTGGCGCAGGAAATCCATTCTGGACATGGTGCTGTTCCTTTCCCGGATGCTCGGCGGGCAGGTCGCGCCGCGATCCGTGTCGGTCACACGGACGCGAAGGGTCGCCTGGATACCCGCCGGATACCCTTACCGGATGAGCCTCCGAAGGATGCTGATGCAGATCAGTTGCAGTGCCGGTGATGCGTCACTAACCCCGATCAGTCCCGCCCGAGCCGACATACCCTAGGCTGCGACGTGATCGGGCTAACCGCCGGGCCTGTCGGCACTGCCCATGGAAAAGGACATATCATGCCGCTTATCAATCTTGTCGTGACACTGATCGTCGTCGGCGTGCTGCTGTGGCTCGTCAACACGTACATCCCGATGGATGGAAAGATAAAATCCATCCTGAACGTCGTGATCGTGATCGCGGTCGTCTTGTGGCTGCTCACCGCCTTCGGGGTGCTGGACGGGATGCGCGGCATGACGGTCGGGGGCTGAGGGCGGCGGTCAGGCCGCTGTCACGCTGACCGCGACCTCCATCGCAAGCTGGTCGGACGGCGCGCCGTGGAAACTGCCCGCGACCGGCACGATCTGCGACATGCGCCGCCCGACCGCGACCGGGATCAGGTTCGCCGCACCGACAGCCCGGTTGGTCGGATCGAAGGTGATCCAGCCCGCACCGGGCACGAAAACCTCGACCCAGGCATGGGTGGACCCCGACCCGGACGCGCCCAGGCTCATCCCCTGCGGATCGTAGAGATAGCCCGACACCAGCCGCGCGCCGAGGCCAAGGGTGCGGCACGCCTCGGCCATCAGAACCGCAAGGTCGCGGCAAGACCCCCGGCCCCGGTCGAGCGTGTCGAGCGGACCTTGCGTGCCTTCGGTTTCGCGCACCTCGTAGGCGATGCGCGCGGCGATGCCGGTGCTCAGATCCTTCAGCAGGGAAAGCGTGTCGGTCGGCCTGCTCCGCACGAAGCCCGCGACCCAAGCCCCAAGACGGCCCGCAGGGTCGGTGTATTGCGGGCTCGCCAGCGCGCCGAGGTCGGTCCAGTCCTCATCGGAATAAGGGACCGGATACTCGCTCGCCGCGGCGGAAATGGCAAAGACCGGCCAGGCCGGTGCGCTCAGCTCGACCGTGGTGCGCGCCCGGATGTCGATGGTGTCGGAGGAGGCCAGAAAATTCGCCGTGGCGATCGCGTTGCCCGCCACGTCATGCGACCAGTCGACCCGCGCCGCCGGTGTCACCTGCAGATCGAAGGCGATCAGGCCGAGGTCGCGGGTCTCGCGCGGGCGCAGCATCAGGCGGTGCGGTCCGGGGATGACCGGGTCGCGGTAGCGGTAGGTCGTGGCGTGGCTGATCGTGACAAGGGGCATGGCCGCGCCCTATCCCGACCGGCTGGCCGAGCGACGCCGCGTCTGGCCCTTGTTCGCAGGCAAGGAGGTGCGCCAGACCACACTGGTCTTGCACCGTGGACAGATGCGTTCGCCGAACCCCTCGCTGAAGAAGACCGTCCCGCATCGCAGACAGGCGCGGTTCGCGGCCATGTCGCGGTGGACGGGCGTAGCGGCAGGGGCAAGGTGCAAACCGGATTTCATGTCTTTTCCTCATGATGCGCAAGGTCCTGTCCCGAGGGACAGGGTTTGCCGGTCGACGGGCGGCCCGGGTTCCGTCCCGGGCTTGGCGCCTTGCGGGGGATCGGCATGCCTTCGGTCTCGGCCGCCTGGATCGGGAAAGCCTCCGGGCCCGTTCCCGCACGTGCCGTCATGGCGGAGAGAGCTTGCGCAGGGCGGCGGCGGCCCGCGCGGGTGCCTCCTGGTGGTAGTCGCCATGGAAAACGCCATCCACCCGGACCTGCCAGATGCCGTGGTGTTTGCGGACCTGCAGGCCGTGGCGTGTCTCGACCGGGTCGGGGGGACCGCCGTGACGCAGGGCTTGGCGTGTGCGCCCGACGTCCGCGTCGCCGCCGTGCCCGAGGGCGGCCGACAGGTCGCCGGACCTGCGAGCCAAGGAGGTGTCGGATGACATCTGCCGCGCTTGTCCGACATGGCCCAGCCCGGCTGTGGCTGTGACGCGTTCCGAGAAGGATGATGGGTTCATGGTCTTCCGGTCTTTCCATTGCGGGGATGGCTTGCTGCGGAACGCCTCTGACCGGAGCGTTCGCGGATCGAGGCCTCCGCGCCGGTCCGCGATGCAAGCGCCGATTGGCGCGCCTCACCCCACGGTTCGGCTTTGGCCGTCATGCAGCGGCGCCCTTGAGCCATAGGGCACATTCGGAGAGGCCGTCCTAACCCAGGTCAGGCTTGCCGCCTTTCTCGAGCAAGAATACCGCCGGACAGGTGACCTCCGTCCCTGCACCTGTCACCTGACGATCCTCGTGGACCCGCCAAAGCCCGCTCACCCGGCGGCGCGAACACCACCGAAGCGCCGGGAGTACAGGTTGCGGTAGGCTTCGGCCGAGGCCGGAAGATGCTCTCGGGTTGCCGCGACATAGGCGTCGGTATCGGTTCCGCTCATCGTTGCGATGATTTTCCGGTGCTGTGCGATGACGTCGGTCATATGCGCGTCGTCGTATTTCACGACGCGGATCGGCTGTGCCATCCGTGCGTGCATTGCGATCAGGCCGGCCAGGCGCACGGCCCGGCGCGCGCCCTCGAGCACGACGAGCATGGTCAGCACGCCGATCCAGACGTCGATATCGCGCGGAAAGATCTGGTTGGCGATGATGTCGATGTTGATGGGCAGCCAGGCGCCGACGACGACCGAGGCCACGATCAGCGGCCCGTCGATGGCCCAGCCCAGCGCACCGCGGGGCTTGTCGCGGGATAGATCAGGAAACACAGGACAAGGATGAAGCCGAGATGAATGGGCCGCTGGTAGAACAGGCCCAGCGGCTGCACCCCCGCCGCCCAGAGCTGGAACAGCGACAGCGCGATGCCGATCGCCATGATCGCGCGCAGCACGATGGGCGACCGTGGCGCGGTGGCGAGGGTAGGGGCGGGGGGCAGGTCGGCTTGCGTGGTCAATGGTCGTTTGTCCCGATCAAGGCGACGGTCACCCGCTCTTGCGCGGCGGCCGCAGACAGGGACACAACCCTGTCGCCCATTGTGAGTATGTGATCGACAGGGTCGGTTCCGGGCCGCAGCACATAGGCATTGCCCGGCACAGGCTCGTCGATCCCGAGGAGAAGATAACCTCCCTGTCTGTCGCTCACCGTCGTCCGCGTCCGGAGATGTGGTCCAGCCCGGCGGCGAAATCCGGCAGATGCGACCAGACCGGCACCATGTGCCCGCAAAGGTTCCCATGGCAGTCCGAAACCTCGAAGCCTTCGACGGAATGGTGCCATGACACGCACCATTCGGTGCCATCGCGCACATCAAGCAGTGCGATCTCTTCTCCGGTCTCGCGCAGGACGAAAAGGGTCTCGGCATGTGCCGCCGGGAAAAGGCAGACAGGAGAAGGAGGGCGAGATATCGCTCTCCACTTGTCCAACGCGTCACGGACGGAGGCGGTCAGGCACGGTCGCGCCCATTTCCACGAAGTATCGAATTGCGTCCGGTTGCAGCGGCACCGGGGTGGCGCTCAAGGCGAAATCGACAGTGGTCTGGTTCGCAGCTGGATGCACGGCCTGCATTTCGGCGATGTTTTCGAACATGGCGCTGGTGATCGCATAGGCGAGGTCGTCCGACATCTCCGGGGATACGGTCAGCACGTTGTGAATGCCCAGCACGGTGATGTCCTCGTCCACACCGGTGTATGTGCCCCCCCTGCAGGGTGGTCAGAGCACAAGTTGCGTCAGCCGCCATTGCAGCCGTGAGCTGTGCTTCTGTCAGCGCGATGATGGTTATGTCCTGGGTCGTCGCCGGGTTCAGGATCGACGAGGTCGGCGCGCCCACCGACCAGAACCCCGCGTCGATGTCGCCATTGGCCAGCGCGTCGGCGGTCTCGTTGAAGTTCAGCCGCTGCTCGTCGATGTCGTCATAGGTGATGCCGTTTGACTCGAGAATGGCGGCGGCGTTCACCTCGGTGCCGGAGCCCGGCGCACCGACCGAGACACGCTTGCCGCGCAGGTCTTCGAGCGAGGTGATCCCGCTGCCCTCCAGCGCGACGATATGGAACATATTGGCACAAAGAGACGCGAGGCCCCGCACCATGGAGAGTTGCTGCCCCTCGAAGCGGCCCGTGCCGCCATGAGCCTGAGCCACAGTCTCCGCGAGCCCGATGGCAAGGTCCGCGTCGCCCGTCGCGCGATCAGACCCATGTTCTTAACCGAAGCACCGGTCACTTCGGCGGTGGCGGAATAGTCCTCGATTTGGGTGTTGATGACCTCGGCCAACCCGCCGCCCATCGGGTAATCGACGCCGCCGGTGCCGTCGGTGGCGATCGACAGCTGGTCTTGTGCAAGCGCGGGGGTCCCCAGTCCGACCGCGATCAGCGCAGCCGCTTCCATCAGGGTCTTGGGCCCGCGAAATTCTCTGTAGAACATGTCTTCCTCCCAGGTCTCAGGTATGGCCTTTCGTCTCGCGTTCCTCCCGAGACGGGTTCAAATACCCAGAGATGTTCGCAGAATTGGACCTTTATCTGGTCTGCAGGGCGACTTCCGTCGCAATCATCCGCCGCGCTGAAAGCTGGATTTCGCCAATGGTTCCTGCCCTGTGGGAACGGCGGCCAGGACGGGACGCGTCGATTGAAGGGCACCTTCGCGCCCTCGGATACCGACACGGTCCGTGGAGGGCATGATGGCGTTTTTCCAAGGCACGCTGAACCCGGCCCGAGCGCCTTTCCTTGCGGGCCGCTCGCGTTTGCCGACGGACGAACGAGGGCCTCGACGGTTCAAGGCCTTGGATAGAGTGACGATCGTCCGTGCCAAACACCGCCGAATGCCTGTCTTCGCACGGAGCCCGGTGACGGGGTGGCTCGCCTGCGCGTATGGTGTGCGATGTGGGTCCGTTCCGGTAAAGACCGCATCCGATCAGAAGGATTGCGCCAATCGCAACTGGTGCCCTGACCGCCGGGGCAACGAGGCCGAGGCTCTCGATCTGCACGATCCCGTATGTCAGGCTCGATAATCAGGCCGATCCCGATCAGATCAAGCCCTTCGCCACGGGCCGCTCCGCCCAGTATCGCCAATCGGCGTCAGACGGACGAGAGGATCAGCGCCCCGAAGGGCAGGTTCACCCCGAACGCCGCGCGCCACGTTGCCAGTTCGATCAGGCTGCCCGTGCCGGGAGCAATCCCGCAGGCAGCACTGGCCAGGGTGAAGACCGCGACGCCGATCAGGAACAGTCTGCGACTGCCGTGCAGGTCGACAAGCCGCCCCGCGGGCACCAACAGCGCCGCGTAAAGAATCGTGTAGGCGTTGAGAACCCATGACAGGTCCGACGGTGACTCTTCCGCCAAAGACTGACGCAGCGCCGGGAATGCCGCGACCGCGATCGTCGCGTGAACATGGACCAGAAACCCCGCAGCGCTGGAGACGGCAAAGACGAGCTACGGGTTCACGGTTGGCATGCTGTCACGCACGGCTTGCTGATGTGTTCACGCCCGCAGCGGGTTTGGTCTTGCCGACCATGCCCTTCATGATGACGCCCATCACCCGCACACGGCCCCAGCGGGGCAGCATCGCCAGCGACCAGCCCAGGAATTTGGCCAGGAACCCCGGCCTGACCGTGGTCTGGCGCCCAAGGGCTGCAAGCGCGCTGCGGGCCACCATGTCTGGCGTGGCGGCCTGCCCCATCTGCATGCCGGCGCGGGCGGCAAAGCCGGTGCCGACCGGGCCCGGGGCGACCGACAGGACACTTACGCCATGCGCGCGCATCTCTGCCGCGATGCCCTCGGCAAAGCTT
>Ga0008834_1000859_pt1 | contig 15703 bp, 12 predicted proteins | sample HotLakConsUCCL28_FD_62213 | JGI IMG/M metagenome (GOLD analysis project Ga0008834, IMG submission 62213) | Hypersaline microbial mat communities from Hot Lake, Washington, USA - Hot Lake Consortium UCC-L28 | ecosystem: Environmental > Aquatic > Non-marine Saline and Alkaline > Hypersaline >... | reverse complement strand
TTTAATCATTGCAGGACCCCCAAGTAAGTCGGCCTTGCACAGCCACGTCAAACCTTGCAATGCCCCAAGCGAAACACATTGTCTTCTCCCAACTCTTTACACCCATGGAATGATTACAATTGGGATAAGATTCAACTTTGTGCCACTGTAGATGTGAGGCCGGGACTGAAGCTTCAGGTGAAAGGTGATGAACTAGATAAAAAGATAATTGTTACATTAGATTGGACTCACCTAGGTGACTCTAACCTAAAATCACTGATGAAATACCTACCCCAAAAAATCGATAGCGTTTTATCGGCACTTAATTCCGAAGGCTGGATTATAGCTGATAAGATTTTTCAATCTGGTTCTAATTTTTTCTCAATCGAAATACCTTTAAAAAAGTTTAATCAAAGTGAGAAAAGTTTTAATAGGTCTGCTGAACTACTGGATGATCTTATAGATGCCTATAGCATACGCTAATCAGGCAATAATATTACCCCATGGTTCGTTACTCGAATACATTCAAAGGAATCTTAAAGCCGATTAAGCAAGAGCTTTTCGTCGAGGTCATAGATGTCTTAGCATGTAAATCTGTAACAAAAGGGACACGAATTCTGCTCAGGGGGACGAAAGCCAACAATCTTCCCGTAATGTCAATTTGCGGTTTAAAATGTACCACTAATTTGCGGTTCAAAGTGTACCACCCTGGGACGCTGATTTCATGTTGATGGTTGGCTTGTTTGTCGAGTGCGGATTTCGGTCTGCTTTCTGTTTCTGTTCCCCTGGCGGGGGTCTGGGGGCGGCGATGAGCCCCCAGGTGTATGATTAGTCAATATGGGCGGTTTTGGCAGCCTCCTTCATTCGGTAGCTTTTGCCCTTGATTTTGATCAGGTAGGCGTGGTGGAGGAAACGGTCGAGGATGGCCGTGGCGGCGGGCACGTCGCCGATGAGTTTGCCCCATTCTTCGAGGGGACGGTTGGAGGTCATCAGGGTGGAGCGCACTTCGTAGCGGCGCATGATGATCTCGAAGAGGTATTCGCCGGACTTGGGCGGGAGTTGTGCGATGCCCATGTCGTCGATGATGAGCAGGTCGCATTTGAGGTAGCGCTTCATGGTGCGCTCGTGCCTTTGGTCAAGGCCGTCGTCGCGCAGATCGGCCAGCAGGTCGAAGATGGAGCGGTAGAGCACGGTTTTGCCGCTTTTGATCAGCTCGTGGCCGATGGCTTGGGCGAGGTGGCTTTTGCCAACGCCCGGGGGGCCGATCAGAAGGATGTCTTCGGCCTTGTCGAGGAAGCGTCCGGTGGCCAGGTCGTGGATCTGTCTGCGGTCGATGCAGGGGTTGAAGCTGAAGTCGAAGGCGTCGAGGGTCCGCCTTTCCCGGAAGTCGGCGATCTTGGTGCGCCGCTCGATCTGGCGTTGCTCGCGCACGTTGAGTTCGTCCTGGAGGAGCAGTTCGAGGAACTCGAGGTGGTCGAGCTGGTTGCCGCGGGCTTCACTCAGTCGTAGTTCCAAGCTCGTGGCCAGGCCGCCCAGGCGTAGCTTGCGCAGGCTGTGCTGTAGGTGTGGATCGATCATATGGGTGTGTTGGTTTAGTTGAACAGGTCGCCGGTCTTGGCGAGAGAGTCGTAGCTGTGGGGATTGCGGATGAGTTCGTGCTGCCGCAGGAACGAGAAGGTCTCTTGATCGTGCGGGGACTCCAGCCAGCGGCGCAGGTCGCGGAGCGTGTATTGGCCGTGGATGCAGGCTTTGCGGGCGGCTTCGTTGATCCGGGCGGACGTGTATTTGCCCTTGAGCGAGAGCAGCCCCTGGAGACGGCGCAGGGCGCGGTCTTTGTCGGCTGCGATCATGTTGTCCGCCCACGTGGTGACATGTTCGCCCATCGGGATCACTTTGCCGCGGAAGTGGTTGGTTGACTGGATGATGCTGCCGCGGCATCCGCCCGCGCCGAGCACGCGGCTGAAGCGGCCTTTTTCCAGGCGAGTGTGCACGGCGAGCTTTTCCATCTTATGGTCGAACACGCGCACCATGGCTGCGTCCCAGCGTGCCCAGACCTGTTGGCCGATGTATTGCGCGGGCACCTCGTAGTAAGCGCCTTTGACTTCGATGTAGCTGTCGCGGTGAACGCTGCGGCGGCCTTCTTCGTAGCAAGGAAACAGGCTGGACGGGAGCGGCTTCAACGCCGCTTTCTCTTCTGCCTCGAAGTGTGTGCCGACCTGGCGCTTGGTGGTGCCATGGATGCGTTTGTCGGCCACGTTCGCCGTCCACCAGCGAAGATGCTCGTTGACCTCGGCGAGGCTGCCGAAGTCTTTGCCTTTCAGAGCGTTGTTTTTGACATACTTCACACCGGCCTCGACCTTGCCCTTGTCGGTGGGCGTGCGGGGGCGCGAAGGCAGGATCACCGTGCCGTAGTGCTTCGCGAAGTCCCGCAGTTTGGGGTTCAACTCCGGCTCGTACCAGTCCGCTTTGATCACCGCCGCCTTCAGGTTGTCCGGACATAAGGTCTCGGGGACCCCTCCGAAGTGGCGGAAGGCGTTCTCCAGGCTGCGAAGGAAGCTTTCGCTGCTCTGCCTGAGCACCGCCTCCGCATAGCTCTTGCGCGAGTGGCTGAGGGTGACGATCAGAACATGCACCTTCTTTAGCCGCCCGTTCTCCCCGATGCGCATATACAGTGTCCCGTAGTCGATCTGCGCCTCCTGCCCCGGTTCGCACTCCATCCGGTGCACGCGCCTGCTGTCGTCTATCCCCAGAGTCTTCACGAAACGGTTGACGCTGTCGTAAGAGACTTCCGCACCATACTCGGTCGATAGATCCTGGCGGATACGCTCGCTGCTCAGCCCCTTTTCGACCCGCGACTCGATCGCTTCACGATAGGCTTCGCATTCGCTCCGACGCCCCGTCTTCCCGGCTTGCGAAATGGTACACTTTGAGCCGTCCACGTAACGACTCACCGTTAGACGATGGACGCCCAACTCACGCGCTATGCGACGCTGAGACCAGCCCTGCTCATGCAGGCTGAGGATTGATTGCTGAAGTTCCACTTTGGTGATGTTTGACATCCCGCAAGTGGTACATTTTGATTCGCAAATAGGTGGTACATTTTAAGCGCAAATTGACACCGTAAATGCGACTCTCAGCTTTCTCTTTCTTAACGGTAGAGCCCAGCTACTCAACGACGATGACTTTGAGCTATTACGGAAGGATTGGGAGAAAGAAAGATCCATCGAGATCAAGCTCCAGCCTAAACCGCCTAAGCCTAAACCACCTTCAGTTAAACCGCCTCAACCTGGATCACCTAGACCGAAACCACATAGCCCGGAACCGCCCAAACCGAAAGCTCCAAACAAAAGCCTCGTCAAGGCCGCGCAAATTAAATTCCCCCGCCGCAAAGATCACTGGAAATGGCAGGAAGAAGCCTTCGAAAAATGGAGAGCCAGAAAATTCAAAGGCATCATCGAGGCCGCAACCGGCACCGGGAAAACCTACCTCGGACTCGACGCCATCGGATGCTACCGGGATATCCAAAAGGCACAGGGCCGGAAGTGGTTACAAGAAGGGAATAATTAATATGGCACTCTACGAAATGAACAACGATGCGTTTAAACGCCTGGAAGAGCCAACTTTGGTTCAACTCGGAATCTCTGAAAGGAGTGATTTGCAACGTTTACTGCGCTCACAAATTGAAGTCCTCGACGATGACCTGTATGTTTTGGCTGAGGAGTTTTCGGAATGGGATGAAAGCCGTCGGCGCATCGACCTTTTGGCAGTAGATCGACAAGCTAACCTTGTTGTGATCGAACTAAAGAGAACTCATGACGGTGGCCACATGGAACTACAGGCGATCCGCTATGCGGCGATGGTTTCCACTATGACGATAGATCGGGCAATCCAGATTCACCGGCAATTCCTGCGTGCGAATGGTGGTGATCCGGAACAAGCAGAAAGCAAGCTGTTGGATTTCCTCGGTTGGTCTGACAAAGAAGAAGAGGACTTTGCACAGGACGTTCGAATTCTACTTGTCTCGGAAGATTTCGGGAAGGAACTGACGACGGCTGTTCTCTGGTTGCGGGACCGCGACCTGGATATCCGTTGCATACGGCTGAAGCCTTTCAAAGAAGGCGTAAAAACGCTCATAGACGTGCAACAAATTATTCCGCTACCCGAGGCGACCGAATATCAGATCCAAGTCCGCGAAAAAGAAATTCAGGAACGGCGAAAGCGAGTCGAGCAGTCCGACATCAAAACTCAGTTCTGGGAGGGCCTGACCCAAGTCGCTCGAATTCAAGGCACACGGCATGCGCATATCAAACCGGGGGCGTGGAATTGGATTGGCGCTTCGTCGGGAATTAACGGTCTGGGCTTCAATTATGTAATTACCCAACACACAGCTTCGGCAGAGCTTTATCTGAACCGGCAGAACGCAGAAGTAAATCTTCAATACTTCAGAAACTTTGAGGCGGAGAAATCTGCCATCGAAGAAAGCTTTGGCCAAACTCTTCTGTGGGACCCGATGGAAGGCTCCCAAGCTTGTCGAATTCGTTGGACTACAGATACCGGGGGATACAAGTCCCCCCGAGAAGAATGGAGCAAGCTGCATGAGTTAATGATTCAACACATGTCAAAACTGGAAAGAGCACTCGCCCCTGTCTTGGCAAAACTTGGCTAACTTATGGAGGTTGCCGGGCTTACACTCACCGAAAGAACCGTATTCTTCGATCTGGAATGCGGAGATGATGACACCGTTTTTGCACTCGGTGCGTTATTGGGCGAACATCCACCGCTGATCGCACGAAATGCGGAGCAGGTGCGGAGTAAAATGCCCGTTTTTCGGGATTGGGTTGGTTCGGCTGAGTATCTTTGCGGGCATAATATCATCGCTCACGACCTGCCGCAGCTGGAGAAACTGCACGGCCCGGAGGACTATGAAGGCAAAGTAATCGATACGCTCTATTTGTCGCCTATCGCTTACCCGACTCGGCCTTACCACAGTCTGACGAAAGAAGATAAACTGGTCCGCGAAAGTCGTAACGACCCGGTTCAGGATAGCCACTCCTGCAAAAGCTTACTTGCTGATTGTTGTGCGCGCTTTGCTGAATTGTCCCGGCAGCATCGCGAGCTATATGCCTGCGCTTTCGAATTAGCCGATCTGCATGCAATGGCGCGATTGTTTCGAAGCATAAGACCCGAGAATGCAATAGCACCACCCACGCAGACTGAGGCACGGAAAGAGCACCTCCTGGAGCTCTTTAAGCAACTGAATGCGAGTCGTTGTTGTGTCGAATCGATTGAAGTGATTGAGGGTGGAAACGGCCCACTGGTTTTAGCCTACATCCATGCCTGGTTGCAATCTGCTGCGGGCAGCTCGACGATTCCCTACTGGATATGCCATCAGATCCCAGAGATAAGGCCCTACTTGCGAAAACTTCGCGCCGACCCTTGTCAATCACCTGAATGCCAGTATTGCCGGGAAACCCACGATCCCACCAAGGCACTTCAGAAGTATTTCCAATTCGCGAGCTTCCGTCCCGTGCCCGAAGTCATGGGCAGGCCGGGACAGAGCCTTCAAGAGGCGATCGTTTCCAATGCCATGAACGGGCAATCTGTCTTGGGAATTCTTCCGACGGGCGGGGGGAAATCGCTCTGCTTCCAGATTCCTGCACTTCACCGCTATGAAGCCACAGGAGCGTTGAGTATCGTCATCTCACCTCTGCAATCGTTGATGCGAGATCAGGTTGAAAACCTGAAAAACCGTGGAGGCATACAACACACTGCCGCGCTCTACGGCTTGCTGACCCCGGTTGAGCGCAAGTATTGCTTACAGAATATAAGGATGGGGCATGTCGGCCTGCTTTATGTTTCTCCGGAACAACTCCGCTCCAAGGCATTTAAAAAGGCAATTGCGTGTCGGGAAATCGCCTACTGGATTTTCGACGAAGCGCATTGTCTTTCCAAATGGGGGCACGATTTTCGAGTCGATTATCTTTACGCGAGTAAGTTCATCAAACGGCTGGCTGAGGAGCAGAATATTGAACCGCCGCCCGTGCTTTGTGTGACCGCAACTGCGAAGGAGGCGGTCAAAGAAGAACTCATCGAGCATTTCCGTGATCGGCTTCATCACGAGCTCGTCTTATTGGATGGTGGGACAGGACGCTCCAATCTGAAATATCGGGTAGAAGCGGTGGCCGGTTCAGCCAAAGAGCAGCGCATCCGTGATTTGCTGGAAGGCTTTTACGGTACAATACCTGATGGTGAAGACCCTATTGTGCATGAACGTTTCGCCCAGGATTGCGTTAAAAAAGGAGCCATCGTTATCTTCGCCGCCACCCGGAAGCGGGTTATGAATATCTACGAGGGGCTCGCCATACTGGGGTGGCCTGTGCTCCCGTATCATGGGAAACTCCCGAATGAAGAAACAATAGAAGAATCCGGCGAAGAATCCGGGCTGACGAAAAAGTATGTCCTGGAGCAATTCCTCACAGCACAAAAGATCCCCATCATTGTCGCCACAAATGCCTTCGGCATGGGAGTGGACAAACCGGACATCCGAAAAGTTATCCATGCCGATGCCACCGGTTCTCTGGAGAACTACATGCAGGAAGCCGGTCGGGCCGGACGTGACGGCGAACCTGCCGAATGCATACTGCTGTATGAACCGCAGGATCTGGAAACTCAGTTTGCGATGAACTTCCTGTCGCAGCTCAGCCTTAGAGACCTGCAAAAGATCTGGAATACGATCTATGCTTCCAAGCCGGACTCAAATGGAACCATAACCGTCAGCACCGAAGAGATCAGTGAAAAGCTCGGATCCGGCTTCTGTCTATTGGGGGATAGCCCCGCCCTGGATGACACTCAGATCAAGTCGGCAATCAACATCCTGGAAGACCAGGAATTTCTGGAGCGGACTGAAAATCAAGCGCGCGTCTTTGAAGCCCGCCTGCTCGTCAATGATTTGGAGGAAGCACGTGTAAAGATTCATCGGGTGCGGGTGCCCATCGATGTGCAGAAACTCTGGATAGCCGTCATTCGCCTGTTTCTGGATGCGCGGTCAGGCGAGCAGATCATGATCCAACATCTTTCCGAACTGGACGAAATGCAAACAATGTATGAGCGCTTGAATGCTCGCGGAGAGCGGGTGCGCAGTCTTAGCACATTGGTCTTTAGGACCTTGAACTCAATGGCAAAGCCGGAGGTCGGCCTGCTGAAGAAGGACATGCTCTACAGTGCGCGACTTAAGGCAAAATCTGTTTTCAACCGCATGGATGAGCTTGAAGAACATGAATTGGCAGTCCTTAAGGAGATAGAAGAAGGATTTCCTGATCAAGACGGAGTACTCCGTGTATCTATCAAACGAGAGAACGAAATCCTTCTCCGGCATGGAATTCCTTCGAGCCCGCGTCAGATTGAAAGAGTTTTCTATTACCTCAGCCGCGATGGTGAGTGGCTGGGCAAGCGACAGGCATCGATAAAATACCTGAAATCCCACGGGGGACTGAATATTCACTTTGAAGCCCCGTTCGAAGTTTATAAGGAACTGAGCGGGATTCGTCTCGAAATGGCGAGGGAAGTGCTTAAATGCATTGTTTCCGGAGAACCGGTTCAGTCCAGCGGCCAACACAGTGTTTTCGAATTTCGAGAAGCAGATGTCTTGGAAAAGCTGAGAGAGAAATACGCAGATTTAAAAGATAGGCTCTATTTCGATGAGGCGCTCCAACACATGCTGATGTGGCTTCACGAGCATGAGGTGATTTCCCTTCAACAAGGACGCGCTTTAATTACGACGTCGCTGTCCATTCAGCTCGTAAACGAAGGAAAAAGAGATGGGCGTAAGCGGCGCTTCAATAAGGAGCACTTCGAGGCACAGCGTCAGCACTATGAAGATCGAAGGTTGCAGGTTCATATTGTCGGAGAATATGCCAACCAAGCAATCCGACGGGGCGATGACAGTCACATCAAATTCATCGAGGATTATTTCGAGATGGAGCGAACTGCTTTTGTCCAAAAATACTTCACGACGAAGGAACAACAGCGCGTTCTGGAATTGGCAACCGGCATCGACTCCTACAACAGAATCGTCGAGTCGCTGAATAAGAATCAGGTGCAAAAGGAGGTCGTCATGAGTGACGGCCCGAATAACGATATGGTTCTCGCTGGCCCAGGATCAGGCAAGACCATGGTCATCGCCCATCGATGCGCATGGCTACTCCGCGTTCGTCGAGTCAAGCGGGCGTCTATTGTCGTTCTTTGTTTCAATCGGCATGCCGCACTGGAACTCAGGCAACGCATCTGGCACCTCGTTGGCAATGACGCCGCTGGGGTCATTATCCAGACCTTCCATGGACTGGCTTTGCGCCTTCTCGGGCGAACCATGGCGCAAATCGACACGGAAGATGAAAACCACGGGCTCAAGTTCGAAGAGATTATTCCCGAGGCCATAAGCCTGCTTGAAGGTAGGACAATGACGAACGACATGGACGCCGACGCTTGGCGACAGCGCCTACTGGGAAACCTGACTCATATACTCGTCGACGAGTATCAGGACATCGATGCAACGGCCTACCATTTCATTTCCTTATTGGCAGGCAAGACAGTTCAGGAGAGTGAGAGTCGGCTTAAAATTCTAGCGGTGGGCGATGACGACCAGAGCATCTATCAATTTGCAGGAGCCAATGTTGAGTACATCCGGCGCTTCCAAAAGGACTACGCGGATGCATCGAACCCGAAATACCCGGTTCCGGTGAATGTTCACCATATGGTGGAGAACTACCGATCCACTCGCCATATAATTACAGCAGCCAACGCGGTGATCGCTGCGAATCAAGACCGGATGAAGACCGCGTATCCAATTAAGATCGATGCATTACGTACGCATGAACCATCTGGTGGCGTTCTGGAAGAGGTGGATCCTAAAACAAATGGGAAAGTCCAGGTTATCAGTGCCGAGTCTCTATTGCATCAGGCTTATGCCTGCGTTGATGAAATTAAAAGGTATCTCAGTCTAAGTGCTCAGCACCAAGCAGAACACAGCTGTGTCGTCGCTCGCAACAATGCCGATCTGGTTCCAGTGCGAATAGCTTTGGAGCGAGCGGGCATCCCGTGCTCCGTTGTTGGCGGTCATGCAGTGCCGAATCTAGCGCGGGTGCGCGAGATCCATGAATGGCTCGAATTGCTCCGGCGGAATGAAGGCAAACTGTGGAGCGGAGAAAAGGTTTATAAAGAAATGCGCAAGAAGCTGGGAACAGACTTCTTGGCCACATCGATTGGTCGAACCATTGAACAGATTGGGGCGGAGTTCTATGGCGAAAATGATGTAACGGAAATGCTTTGTGAGGATGTGCTGGACTATTTCTACGATGCGCTCTTTGAGCAGAAGCGCAGAGGATTCGCTGGCTTAGGAGTGATGCTGGCAACGGCTCATAAGGTGAAGGGTCTGGAGTTTGAGAATGTTGTGGTTTTGGACGGCGACTGGACGGAGTATAGCCGTTATATCGAGAAGAAGGAAGAAGCTAGACGCCTATTCTATGTGGCAATCACAAGAGCTCGGAAAAGCCTCACCCTCTTTGAAAGTGGGGGTTCAAGTTCAGCTTATAATAATGATATCCCGGACAGCTCCATCCACCGTCGTCGCGCTGAACCATTAGTCCAAGACATCAGCTTGCTCAATTACCGGCATGATATGATCAATCTTGATGATCTATACATGAGCTACGCGGCGTGGTTTAAGCCCATGAGCCAAGAAGCCCGAGCCCTCAGTCGTTCGAGAATCGGCGACGCCGTTCAGCTCCAATCGAAAGAAGCTCAAGACGGATCGACTCAAGTATTCGTCACCAATCAGTATGGAGTTAATCTCGTGCGCCTCTCGAAGCAAGGGGCAGCCAAGTGGCTCCCCAGGTTGGAGCAAATACATCAGGCTCGTATTTCCTGCCTCCATGCGAGGCACCGAGATGACGGCAATGGCAACAATAAGAAAGCAACCCGTGTTTGGTATATTCCGATTGTGGAAGTCCTTTGGAAGGCGGAGGCCTAATCCAAGGAATGTGACGAAATGCTCAGCTCTACTTCCTGTCCGTTAACTTTTTTGAAGGATCGATCAGGTGTGAGCTTCGACAGTTTACGAAGGCTGATACCATCCGCGATCGCTTCCGCAAGTTTTGGTATTTCTTTTGGAACATCCGACTTGTATCCGTCGTGGGGCTCATCTGTCAATTTCTTGGCTTTTATCGCGATTTGGCAGAGGATTGCCATGCCCCAAGGCTGGGTCAGGAAGATGACGACGCTTGCCGATGTCCTCTGGGTCTGAAGGTTTTTGAAAGCGCTGTCGGAGGACAGTTTCGGGGGGAGAGCCAAAACCGTGGCAATCTGGGCGTAATTGATCCACAATTTTTCCCCGACGTTGGTCTGAACGAAGAGGGTCTGCTCTTCTTGCGTCTCGCTTTCCATTGAGGCCTTGACTTCCAGGGCGTCGAGTCGGTCGGATAATTCTTTGAAGGGTCTTTGCAGTGAATGCGAGTGCCGTTTGAGCAATTCGTGCAATGCGGTCAGATATGGATTCTCGTGTTCGGATGACATGGCTGGATTGGGTCGGTGTTATGGTCGGTGAAATTGGATTCTGGCGAGGAGAAGGAAGTTCGGGCACCACAGGTTCGGGCTTGCGAAACCGCTTGGCGAGATAGGCACGTCGCAGTTCAAGGCCCTCTTCATACTCGCTACGCAGATGCTCCAGAGACTTTTTGTCCTTCTTGCAAAAGCCCTGCCACGCCTCGGCAATTTCGGCTTTTCTATTTGTTGCGGAGAAGTCGGGGTCGTAGAGAAAACCACGGAGCCGAAGTTTTCGTCCGTTTTCCTCTTCGACCGAAATAAAGCTCTTACTTCGGTTAATTTTATAGCCGAGCTCCTCCAGGTGCACGATGACGTCATTGCGGTCTTCGATCTCCCCAGCTTGGACCTTTTCAAGTATTCCTTTTGTAACAAGCGCAACCGCAGCTTCTTTATCTTTTGGTAGATATTTCCGGGTCGATGCAGCTTTCCTTCGGCGCGGGTCCCGCGCACAAGAAAATCCCCACTCACGCGAATAAAGCTCTGTAAAATTATAAAGCCGTCGCTTATCGACGCGCGAGTAGTAGACCTTGAGTGACGTCCCGCTAGGTATATGGGTATTGGGGACATACAGGTTAAGCTCAGTTTTGCCGTCCTCTCTCTCATGCCGGATCCAGACCGCGCAGTATTCGTGCTTTTCAAATCCGGGAAATAGGCATTCCTCCGCCTTGTCGGCAAATCGCTCGAACTCCGGCATGCCGCCGAAGGCGTCCCAACCGGCGACCTCCATGAGCGTGAAAGACGTAAACTTGTCCTTGAATGGTGATTCATCAGTGAGTTGCTGTGCGAGTTTTGGATTTCCACGCAAGACGACAGGCTGAGCCAGTCGTTCACGTCCCTTGCTGTCGATCAGGCCCATCAAGTAGGCCAAAGTCATACGCAAATATTTGATCAGCATGGATCCTTAATCCTCAGGGACTCCCACTGTATCCGAGTTAAGGACGGAGACCTCCTGCGTCTGGCTATCGACTGCGATAAGCCCATCTCCATCGATCATGGTTAATCCGCCAAAGAATATCTGGCGAAGGAGGATTTGTGTGACTTGATCTTTAGTAATTTTATTTTTCATGGTGTACTTTAATTAGTTGGTTCAGTTGGTCGTTGAGCTCTGCAAGGAGCGTGAGTGAAATGATTGAGGCAAAATCGAGTTCCAGCTCGATTGAGAGTTCCTGATGGAACCTTTTGATCTCCTGAAGTGAGGCGCTGATCTCAGAGAGACGAATCAGGAGCTCAGGGTCTGCTTGGTGAATCAAGCGACGCGGTCGTCCTACAGTCCGCTTCCCAAGCAAGCGCCTCCGGATTGCATCTGAAAGATGCTCCGGGCCATACAGCTCGCGTATACGTTCAAGCTGATGTTCTGTTAGCCGGACTGCCGGGAGCCAGCAGTTATATTTAGGAGGGTCTGTCGGATCGATGTTCATGGCGAAGCCATCAGGGGGTTCGAAGGGGGCTTTGCCCCCTCGCAAGCAGCAAAACCGCCAGTGGAATAGCACCGAAGGTGCCCACTGGCGGGCTGCTTGTATGGTCGGTAATTCGTTTCAGATTAGGAGAAAAAATCTCCGGGCCAGAAGCTGATGGGCTTCTAACCCGGAGATGAGTTAACAGACCCGAAGGTCTGACGGCCTACTTGATCACGTTGAGCAAGTCCATGGTCGCTGCCTCAAGAGCAGCGACTTTTGGCTTAATGGCCTCCTTATCGAGTTCTTCCATACCATCAAGATCCTTGATGATAGCGTCCTTCGAGCGAATGATCGACTTCATCGTCAGAACCCTCTTGCTCTCGCCAGGCTTTGATGCCTCAGGAACCGCATCCTTGATCGCCTGAGTCAAGTTTTCCTCAGTCAGACCACCGTTCTTTTCGGAAGCACCAACGAGGATATCGAGGATAAGCTCCTTGCGATTGGACATGCTCTCAGGCACCTTGGACAGCAGTTCAAGGTAAGTGAGAGGCAGTTCATCAACCGAATAGGCATCCTGAATGAGAACAGCAACGCGGCCTGCGTTGTAATGGCGATAGAACCAGGAGGAACCAAAACCGCAACCTTTCACAACGAGGTCCTTGAGGGTAGCATACCCCCAAAGCAGGTAATCCCCACGCTCCTCGACCCCCATGAACAGGAAGATAATAGCCAAACGGCTCTTATCCCCGTATTTCCGGAGGCGCTTGATTGCGTCGATGAAATCAGCTTGGGATTTCGGCATAAGCTTCTTAGCGAAGCTATTCATGCCAGAGATCGAAGGCTGAGACATCAGATCCTTGATTGACTTATTGAATTCCGGAGTCGTCTCCTGAGAAGCAGACTTGGATTCAGCGGAAGAGGCCGTTTCAGCCCCCGTTTCTTGTTTATTACCTTCTGACATGTTATGTATACTTTATTGTTTTAGTTTTTAGTGGCCTTTCCGAAACCGCTCGACCTCATCGAGGTCGAATTTCAAAGGATTCCGATGACCGCGAGCATGCCGGAGGAGTCCCGTGCGATGAAGTTTGCGAACCGTCTCTGGGTGCATTCCCAGTAGATCCGCGACTTCAGGCGTGGTTAGTAAAACGCACGACGCATAAGGACGCTCCGCGAAGCTTTCCAAAAGCTTCTGGAGGAGTCGCTCAATGCGATCTAGACGTTCAACTGTGACCACTTCCGGCATGTGAAGAACATTGCCGTAGAGAAAATGTAAAAACCAGAGGTCGGGCGGTTTTTAGGAGAAAGCAAAAAAAAGTGCTAACAGCCCTTGATTTTTATCAAATTATGATATCGAGGCGTTCAACCTGAAGATCTTCGTCCTCCAAATCATCAAGAATCTGATAGATTTTCTCAGAGCAGATGATGCTTTCAGCTGCGCCCTCACTCGGAAAGAGAGCCCTTTTCTCACGATTAGTGAGTTCACTTTTGATCTCCTGGCTATGTCGCTCTACATAGTATTGAAGACGTTTCACCCAGCTCCTTCTTTTCTGACCGTGCGGTGGTTTTTCGCTCCAATTTGCAAGATCCGCAAAGGTGGAATATTCGCCCTCAAGCTTAGTGAGGTTATCTTTGATCTCTTCAATTCGCTGTTTCTGGTGGGGTGTGAGAGGCCTCTGTTTACTCCTCATTTGTGATTCCTCACTCCGAAGTAGGCGCTCTTGGCTATTAATATCTTTGGAGAGTCGTTGACGCTTGAACTCATAGATCGAGGAGCACTGGTAGACAGAGACGAGGTATAGCATGCGAAGCTTGAGCTTGGCCAGTGGGATGCTGGAGCGTGCATTTAAAAGCTCCTCCCCAGCATTCTGAAACAAATACAGGGTGAATTGAGGATTGTTTTGAAATGACCGCTGAAATGGCTTCATCCACCCGCTGTCGACGTGAAGCTCGTTTTTAAAGATGAGATCAACAATGCTTTTAATCTCCTTCGAATACCCAAGTGAGTCTGCCCACTCAATGATGCCGGGAACAACTATGTGACGCCTATCACTGGATGCGGCAAATTCTGGATTATCGCTAAGATTCAAAATGGCACGAACATAAGGCTCCTGCGCAAATATCAAGCAAAGAAGCTCAAAGTGGCATGTGATCGATTTTTGTCGATTGATCCCAGGGCTGAAACCATGCTCTAGCCTAAGTAATTCGGCTGCTGCAGATGCGTAAAAACCGGTTCGTATCGCTTTCCATTTTCTTTCCATGGGGGTTAGTATAACGAAAAGCAAACGCGCTCGTAAGCACTTGCGGTGTAAAACATTTGTAAAAGATTGTCACTTCGGCGGCACCAGGGCAAAGTAGGCCACGGCATCTTTCTTCTTCACCGCCTTGTGATAGTATTGGAATAGCGTTTTTGAGTCCTTGGAATGGGTTAAAATCAATGCGGTCTTGTTCGCGTTGCCCTCCAAATTCACATGGTAAGAGGCAAAACAATGGCGGAAGGCATTCTTCTTGGTAGGCACCTCGGTCCTGAGGAGAACCCGCTTTCTACGCTCATAATAATCCCGGATCTCAATTTGATAGTCGGGTCGCTTAGAACCCTTCAGCCAAAACCATAGGTTTTCAGGTAGGTGCTGAATAATGGCGCGTTGTTCGTTCTTTGCTTTTTCCTCCGGGACGAGGATGAATTTCTCATCGAAATCAATTTCGTGAAATTCGAGGCGATCCAGCGCACTGGATCGCATGCCAGCAAATAGAGCCAAAGCCAAATAGGGAACTAGGCTTCGATCTGTCTCCCATGCCTTGTTTAAAATTTTCTCTGTTTCCTCAACAGTATAGGTCGTTGGCTCCTTACGCTTTACTTTAGGCTTCGGCACCTTATGGACCGGATTGCTGCTGGCCCATTCGCGAAGAATTGCGTATTCCCACATAGCGTGAAGGCGTGTGTGATAATTTTTCTTCGTTACGTTTTGGTAGGGTAAGGCGTAAATCCAGGTAGATATCTCTTCCACTGTAACATCGGTTAAATTGCGCTCGCCGAAGCGCTTTGCGAAACGACCCAGCTCCTTTTCGACATGACGCAAGTAATCATCTACGCAGCCAGCTTGCTGGCGGTTCTCGTAGAAAGCTGCTTTAACCTCATTCACTGTGATTGATTCTTTGGGCGCGGCATGCTTGAGATAATGGTCTACTGCATGCTCGATAGGCGTTTCGCCTAACTTGGCTTGGAGATCGCAGTATTTACGCCAAAGGTCTAGGTCCACATCCAGGGCACTGGCTCCGTGCTTGTTGAGCGTTCCCTCTAAGTCCGAGGCGTAGGTGTCCCGGAGTTCTTTTGTCCGAAAAAATTTTGACCGTCTTTTACCTCCCGAGTCCGTCCAAAGGACGCCCCAAGGCGATTTCTTTCCTTCACGCTTTTCTTTTCGGACGTTTTTCATGGTATCGGTTGGACTATTGGTGGCTGTTTGGTTGTAGATTTGGTTGCATCTGGTTGCAAGAATTTCTGGAAGCTCGCTGTTTTTGACTGAAACTGAGTGTAAGTCGCGAAGCGACGCATCATTTTTAAGTTCCACAAATGCAGCTACTTGCGCATAAAAAAGGCCTTCCGGGGCGGAAGGCCTAAAATGAATGGTGGAGCATAGCGGGGTCGAACCGCTGACCTCTTGCATGCCATGCAAGCGCTCTACCAACTGAGCTAATGCCCCGAAACGAAAGGGAGGAAAATGAGGGCGGAGACC
>Ga0008834_1000848_pt1 | contig 15839 bp, 14 predicted proteins | sample HotLakConsUCCL28_FD_62213 | JGI IMG/M metagenome (GOLD analysis project Ga0008834, IMG submission 62213) | Hypersaline microbial mat communities from Hot Lake, Washington, USA - Hot Lake Consortium UCC-L28 | ecosystem: Environmental > Aquatic > Non-marine Saline and Alkaline > Hypersaline >... | reverse complement strand
GTTCAAAGTTCTGGATCTGGAAGCCGAACAGGTTTAATGACTTTTAATGACTTTCGTCCCCTTAAACCAAGTCCAGCTCAAAACCTGGAGTTTTCTCTAAGGCAAAACTCCACTTCTGGCCTTGGACAGGGTTTAGAACGGATCTCGAAATCCAGGACATTGCAAAGATCCCCTTGCAAAGGAATGACTTATGTATAGGCAGCAGCCCCCGCTGCGGCAAAAATCCGTCATCATAATTAATACTTCTCTAGATTTGGTGTTAAGGCGAAACTGTAATGCAAGCTACAGCCTGCACTGACCCTGGCGAAGGAGACAATGGCAATGGGGAAACGGCGGCAATGAGCGACTTCAACATTCAGGCACCCTTCGAACCCACGGGGGACCAGCCCAAGGCAATTGAGCAGCTAACCAAATTCATTAACGACGGGCACCGCTACCAGACCCTGCTGGGGGCCACCGGCACCGGCAAAACCCACACCATTGCCCGGGTCATCAACAAAATTGGCAAGCCCACCCTGGTGCTGGCCCACAACAAAACCCTGGCCGCTCAGCTCTGCAACGAACTGCGGGAGTTTTTCCCTGACAATGCGGTTGAGTACTTCATCAGCTATTACGACTACTACCAGCCGGAAGCCTACATTCCGGTAACGGATACCTACATCGCCAAAACCGCGTCGATTAACGAAGAAATCGACATGCTGCGCCACTCCGCCACCCGCTCCCTGTTCGAGCGGCGGGATGTGATTGTGGTGGCCTCCATCAGCTGCATCTATGGTCTGGGTATTCCGTCGGAGTATTTGAAGGCTTCCATTCCCCTGAAGGTGGGCATGGAGGTGAACCAGCGGCAGGTGCTGCGGGACCTGGCTAATATTCAGTACAGCCGCAATGATCTGGACCTGGGCCGGGGGCGGTTTCGGGTCAAGGGGGATGTGCTGGAAATTGGCCCCGCCTACGAAGACCGTGTCATTCGGGTGGAGTTTTTTGGGGATGAAATCGACGCCATCCGTTACGTAGACCCGATTACCGGGGCAACCCTGCAGAGTATGGAGTCCCTCAGCGTCTACCCGGCCAAGCACTTCGTAACGCCCGATGAGCGCATTGATGAAGCCTGCAACGCCATTCAGGAAGAGCTGAGAGAACAGCTGGAATACCTGGAGAAGGAAGGCAAGCTGCTGGAAGCCCAGCGGCTGGAGCAGCGCACCCGCTACGACCTGGAGATGATTCGGGAAGTGGGCTACTGCAACGGCGTGGAAAACTATGCCCGGCATCTGGCTGGACGGGTCGCCGGATCGCCGCCGGAATGTTTGATCGACTATTTCCCTAAAGACTGGCTGCTGGTGATTGATGAGTCCCACGTTTCGATTCCGCAGATTGGCGGCATGTATAACGGCGATCGCAGCCGCAAGCTCACCCTAATTGAACACGGCTTTCGGTTGCCCAGCGCCGCCGACAACCGTCCCCTGAAAGCGGAAGAGTTCTGGAACAAGGTGGACCAGTGTATTTTTGTGTCGGCCACCCCCGGCAACTGGGAGTTTGAGATTTCCGAAGGGCGAGTGGCCGAGCAGATCATCCGGCCTACGGGAGTACTTGATCCTGAAATCTTTGTGCGGCCTACGGAAGGGCAGGTGGACGACCTGCTGGCGGAAATCAAAGACCGGGTGGTGAAACAGGAGCGGGTGCTGATTACCACCCTGACCAAGCGCATGGCCGAAGACCTGACGGAATATCTGGACGAACATGGGGTACGGGTACGCTACCTGCACTCCGAAATTCATTCCATTGAGCGGATTGAACTCATTCAGGATTTGCAGGAAGGCGTTTTTGATGTGCTGGTGGGGGTTAACCTGCTGCGGGAAGGTCTGGACCTGCCGGAGGTTTCTCTGGTGGCGATCCTTGACGCTGATAAGGAAGGCTTCCTGCGAGCCGAGCGCTCCCTGATTCAGACCATTGGTCGGGCGGCCCGCCATGTGCGGGGGCAGGCCATCCTCTACGCCGATAACCTGACCGACAGCATGGCCAAAGCCATCGACGAAACCGAGCGACGGCGCACCATCCAGATGGCCTACAACGAAGAGCACGGTATTACGCCCCAGCCCATTAAACGCCGCAAGAGCAACGCCATCCTGTCCTTTTTGGAAGTCTCCCGCAAACTCAATGTGCAGGAACTGGAGGAGGTGTACGAACAGAAGGATGACCTGCCCCTGGAGGACATTCCCGAACTGATTGGACAGCTAGAGAAGCAGATGAAGGAAGCCTCCAAAAACCTGGAGTTTGAGGAAGCGGCGAAGTATCGCGATCGCATCAAAACCCTGAGGGATAAGCTACTGGGCAAGAAAGTGTAAAACTAATCGCAGATTTTTGTGGTCCCATACCCACAACTCTTGTTGCCGCAGTAGCTCGATCACATCCAGAAGAAAGGGATCGAATCGCGCCTTAACCTTTGCAATCCCGGTATTGCGGGTTCTAGCTGAAGCAGCAACCAGCATCGGTGTCTTGAAAAAGTACCCATAGCCTGGCAGAAGCCCCATTGGCGTGGGCTTTCTTGTTTTGCCATTCCATTCCATTGGAATGCTATGATCTGACCCGCTTCCTCACGAGTTAAACCCCTTGTCTACTGTATTTCAGCCTGATTCGACTGGCGATAGCTTCTCTTTTCAATGCCAGGCCCGCTGTAGCCACAGCCAGGCCAGAGCCGGTGTTTTTTACACTCCCCATGGCCCGGTACATACCCCTCGTTTCATGCCCGTGGGAACGCTGGCTAACGTTAAAACCGTCACCCCCCAGCAACTGGCCCAAACTAACGCCGAAATGGTGCTGGCTAACACCTACCACCTGCACCTGCAGCCAGGGGAAGACCTGGTCGCCGAAGCCGGTGGGCTGCACAAATTTATGGGCTGGTCAGGCCCCATGCTGACCGATTCCGGCGGCTTTCAGGTCTTTAGCCTGAGCAAAATTCGCACCATTACCGAAGATGGGGTCACCTTTAAATCCCCAAGGGATGGCCGCATGATCCATATTCGTCCTGAAACCTCCATTCAAATTCAGAATGACCTCGGGGCCGATGTGATTATGGCATTCGATGAATGTCCGCCTTACCCCTGTGGTTACGATGCCGTTAAAGCTTCGACTGACCGGACTCTGCGCTGGCTGCAGCGATGCATTGAGGCCCATCAGCGGCAGGATCAGGCCCTATTTGGCATTGTGCAGGGAGGGGTTTATCCCGACCTGAGGCGACAGGCCGCCCTGGACCTGGCAAAGCTGGATCTGCCTGGTTATGCCATCGGCGGCGTCAGCGTTGGCGAACCGCCAGCACTGATTGAGAAGATCGTACAGGCCACGGCCCCCTGTCTGCCTGAGAACAAACCCCGCTATCTGATGGGAGTAGGCACCTACAAAGAAATGGCCCAGGCCATCGCCGCCGGGGTAGACCTATTCGACTGTGTGATTCCCACTCGGTTAGCCCGTCACGGAGCCGCCCTGGTCGCCGGAGACCGCTGGAACCTGAAAAACCAGCGCTTTCGCCGTGACCATTCCCCCCTGGATGACACCTGCCCCTGCTATACCTGCCAGAATTTCACCCGCGCCTATATTTGTCACTTAATCCACAGCAAAGAGATGCTGGCGTTTACCCTGCTTTCCATCCACAACATCACCGAACTGATTCGGTTTACTCAACGCATTCGCGCCGCTATCGTTGCCGATACATTCACGACAGAATTTGCCCACTGGTTAACGCCAAACTCCCCAGAGGCATCCCCTTCGCACATCTCACCGTGATAAGATGCGAAGAAATGTATTCAACTTTGGTCTAAGCCTTGAGCTTTACCTGGGGCGGGTTTCATGGCCGAGTTGAATTAAAATCTAAACGGCTGTGTAGAGAGGACTAACAAAACGATGGAAGTTGCATTGCTGCTAGCTAAGCTGCCCGAAGCCTATTCTGTGTTCGATCCCCTGGTAGATGTACTGCCCATTATCCCCGTCTTTTTCTTGTTGCTGGCATTTGTATGGCAGGCAGCGGTGGGCTTTAAGTAAACCGTCATGCGACTGGCCGGGTTTCTACCTGGTATCAGCTGACAGAAATCAGGCAACCATGGCTGAGGGTGCCAGGTACCGGGTATCAGGTTTCAGGAATAGTTGGCCGACTGACGCCGTAGAGTACTAGGTACTGGTCTGGTCCATTGGCGACTAAAGAGCTGTCAGGTCACTGGCGGCTCTTTTTTGGATGCGCCTCAGCATCCTTTAAACGGTTCACATCAATGCTCTGGAGCTTGACTGCAGACCTGCTGCCCCCTTGCTGCCCTGGTTCTCTGTCCCAATGAATTGCCACGACCGGCAGAAACGGCATGATTCCATTCCCCGCTTGCTAGACTGAATCAAAGCCATGCGGTGGCTTATCGCCCATGACGAATCCAGAGTTAAACCGAGCTATTCAGGAAGCCCTCCCCGAACTGATTGCGAGCGACCCGGCCATCAGAGATTTCGTCCTGCGGACGGTTTCTAATTATTACGCCGACAAAGCAGAAACCGAAAGCCGATTTGATCGGATACTTGCCGATATGCAGCGCGACCGAGAAGAGCAGAACCGCAAGTGGGAAGAAAGTAACCGCAAGTGGGAAGAAAGTAACCGCAAGTGGGAAGAGCAAACCCGCGAAAATCAGACCATGCTAGCTGAGATTCAAGCCCAAAACCGCAAGTGGGAAGAGCAAACCCGCGAAAATCAGGCCTTAAGGGCTGAGTATCAAGCAGAAAATCAAAGATTTCACGAGCGGTGGGAAGAGCAGACCCGCGAAAATCAGGCCTTAAGGGCTGAGTATCAAGCAGAAAATCAAAGATTTCACGAGCGGTGGGAAGAGCAAACCCGCGAAAATCAGGCCTTAAGGGCTGAGTATCAAGCAGAAAATCAAAGATTTCACGAGCGGTGGGAAGAGCAAACCCGCGAAAATCAGGCGATGTTAGCTGATATTCAAGCCCAAAACCGCAAGTGGGAAGAGCAAACCCGCGAAAATCAGGCGATGTTAGCTGATATTCAAGCCCAAAACCGCAAGTGGGAAGAGCAAACCCGCGAAAATCAGACCATGCTAGCTAAGATTCAGGATCAAAAGCGACAATATGACAGCACCATTGGCGCTTTAGGAGCCCGATGGGGGCTTTATTCGGAAGCCAGTTTTCGGAATGCCCTCAGGGGGATTCTGGAAGACTCTTTTGGTGTCCAGGTCCTGAATATCAACGACTTTGACGAGTCGGGCGAGGTCTTTGGTCGTCCTGAGCAAATCGAGTTGGACTTAATTATTCGCAATGGAGAGGTGATTGTTTGCGAAATCAAGTCTTCCGTCAGTAAGTCCGAGATGTATATCTTTAATCGTAAGGTCGAATTTTATCAGAAGCGCCACGAGCGGCCCGTTACCCGCAAGATGGTGATCTCGCCCATGATAGATGATCGGGCACGTCCGGTGGCCGAAGCCCTGGGTATTGAGGTCTACAGCTATGCTGATTCAGTCCAAAATTTGTAGCGCTCATCATTAACCGCCCGCCAGTCTAGTTTGGTCAGTCCCAGGGATACCCCTCACTCCTCTCCCCTCACTCCTCTCCCAAACCAGAAATTCAGCTACCTATCTCCTTCACCCTGGCTGATTTTCTGGCAAAAAGTCCTGGATCGTAGTCATCAGTTGCTTCAGCTTCACCGGCTTGCTGAGATACGCTGTGGCTCCAGCCGCCAGGCAGCGATCGCAGTCTCCCGTCATGGCCAGGGCAGTGAGGGCAATGATGGGGACTTCGGCTAAATGAGGAATTTGTCGAATCGTTTGGGTCGCTTCCAGACCGTTGATTTCTGGCATTTGAATATCCATCAGAATCAGCGCCGGAGTTTCCTGATTCGCCAGGGAGATGGCTTCTTGCCCATTTCTGGCAGGGGATACACGATAGCCCTTAGCTTCGAGATAGCTGCTGATGGTGGCAATATTGGCTTCGTTGTCTTCGGCCAGCAGAATCAGGGGCGCGGTTGTTTCAGCGGTTGGGGCAAAATCGTTCCCAGGAGAAAGCTCCACAAATCGTGGATGTACCGATGACGGAGGCGGAGGCGAGACGGTATAGGGCAAATCGACGATGAAGCAGCTACCGGCATCGACATCGCTGATGACGGCAACCCTCCCTCCGTGGAGTTCTACGATGTGTTTAACCAGGGCCAGACCCAGCCCTGTACCCTCATATTTGCGGTTCAGCGCGCTGTCGATTTGGGTAAAGGGTTGAAATAGCTTGCCCTGGTCTGCGGGGGCAATACCGATCCCTGTATCGGTCACAGACATGCGCATGTATGGGGTTTCTATGCCTCGGGCTGAGGTCGCACAGAGAGAAACGGCTAAGGTGACGTATCCACCTTCCGGGGTGAACTTAACGGCATTGGTCAACAGGTTGATGAGTACCTGGCGAATACGGCGTTCGTCCATAGGGATAGGTGGCACCTGGGAGGGAAGCGCCAACCGCAGCTGCAGTCGCTTCTTATAGGCCTGTTGTTTCACAAAGGCCAGACTGGAGCGACAGAGCTGGGGCACATCCGTCGGCGTAAGGCTCAGTTCCATATGTCCGGCCTCAATTTTGGACAGGTCCAGAATGTCGTTAATCAGCTCCAGTAAGTGGGTGCCACTGGTCTCAATCGTGTTCAGCGCCTGCAGCTGTCGCTCATTGAGGGGACCAAACACCTGCTCCTGCAGCCCTTCGCTCATGCCCAAAATGGCATTGAGGGGGGTGCGCAGTTCATGGCTCATATTCGCCAGGAATTCATCTTTGAGGCGGGTGGCTCGTTCGAGTGTTTGGTTTGCCTGTCGCAGGTTCGCCTCGGCCTGTTTGCGGTCAGTAATGTCATAACCTACGCCCAAGTAGGCGACGATGCGACCGTCTTTATCCCACTGGGGAGCCCCCTGGGAAGTGTGCCATCGCCAGGTTCCATTTTTGTGCCTGACTCGGTATTCAGGCCCCTGGTGGATGGCCCCGCCGGACAGAATGAGTCGGAGAAAATCCAGGCATTTATCCTGGTCTTCAGGATGTACCAGGGGCACAAAGGATTGGCCAATAACCTCATGTAACTCGTAGCCCAGAAGATTCGTCAGGCTGGGCGAGGCGTAGGTAAACACCCCTTCAAAAGACAGGGTATAAATGATGGAATTAGCATTTTCCACATAGTTGCGGAATTTTTCTTCGCTAGCTTTGAGCTGCATTTCAGCCGCTTTGCGATCGCTGATATTGACATGGCAGCCAATCATCCGCATGGGCTGTCCGGCGTCGTCCCACTCGATGATCTGGCCTGAGCAAATCACCCACACCGTAGAGCCGTCTTTGTGGTGATACCGAACTTCGTTGTAGAAAGGTTCCTGCCCATGGCTGCGGATATGGCGTTCTAGACAGGCCCGCACCTCTGGAAGATCTTCAGGAAAAATCAGCCGCTGCCAGGTTTCTGGCTGGTTGGATAGCTCGTGCTCGTCGTAGCCCAACATGCGCTTAAAGCCAGCACTGTAATATTCTTGATTGCCGCGGATATCCCAATCCCAGTAGCCGGCCAGAATCAGGTCAAAGATATCTTCTAACAGGCGCAACTCTCGCCGCATCTGAACGTTGGCCCATCGTTCAGCCTCGGCCCGTTTGTGATCGCTAATGTCGAGGGCAATCCCTAAGATTTGGGCAGCCGTGCCATCCGCATTTCGAGTCAGCACCAATTCGCGGGATAAACCAGTGCGAGTCGATCCATCTTTGCAGCAAAGTTTATACTCCTGCTCAAAGACCTGACCGCTAGTATCTTTCCGCCTCTGGTGGGCCTGGCACAGCATAAAGTCGCGGGAGTCGGGATGATAGATGGTTGGCAAAAAGTTAGCCCCCATCGCCTTGATTTCATCCAGAGAATAGCCCAATAGGGTTTCATAGGCCGGGTTGCAAAACACCATGCAATCGGCATTCAAGTCGTATACAAAGATCGCTGCAGGAACTACATCGGTGACGGCGCGACGAAAAGCCTCACTTCTTGCCAGCGCCGCTTCGGTCTTCTTCCGTTCGGTAATATCATGGGTGATGCCCAGAATCTGCTGAAGCTCTCCCAGGTCATCCAGCAGGGGCACGTATTGAACCACGATGGTGTAAGGTTCGTGGCCGGGCAGGTTGATGGTACATTCTCCCGTCTGGTACTGTTTGGTTTCTACCGTCTGCAGCAGCAGGGGCAGGTAGGCCGAAGTCACGTCAGGGGGAAACATTTCTTCATCGGTATGCCCCAGAAAGTCTTCCAGGGAGTGATTGCTCAGGGCTAACCCAGCGGCATTCACAAACTGCATTCGCCGCTGGGCATCGTAAATGACGAAGACATCGGGAACATGGTCAAGGGCAGTCCGGAACAGCACCTCGCTTTCGTACAGGTTCTGGCTAGCCTGTTCCAAAGCCAGGGTGCGTGAAACTATCCGCCGCTCCAGGGTGGCGTTAGCTTCATACAGGGCATATTCTAATTCTTTTTGCTGAGTCACATCGCGAGCGATACAGTACAGCTCTCCGCGCTCTGGTTGGGACGATGCAGACCAGGCCAGATAGCGGTAAGAACCATCTTTAGCTAGAAAGCGGTTCTCGAAGTTGAAGGAGGAGATACCCGTCTTTGAGCCCTCTAGTTTGGCCAGGGTGGCGCAACGGTCCTCAGGATGCACCAGTTCCAAGAAAGGGCAGGCCAGCAATTCAGCTTCTGTATATCCAAACACCCTGGTCCAGGCCGGGTTCGTATGCTTGAAGTGACCCTTGAAATCCGCAATGGCTAGCAGGTCTGGGGATAAATCAAAAAATAGAGCTTTCTCTGATGTCGCCGGGTCAGCATCATGGGAAGAATTCGTGTTTGCATAAGCCATAGTTAAAGGCTGAAGCTAATGAATGAAAACGATGGACAGTCTTAGGGCAACAGACACCAACTACCCAAAGATTTCTCGCAGCATTATTATTAATGTACAAAATCAATAGGTAGATAACTCCTCCAAGGGTGCATCTCAGTTTTGCAAATGTCATTCTGAACGTAGCGATAGCGAAGGGAAGCATCCCGATCTTGCCCAAGGCCCGATCTTGCCCAAGGCCCGATCTGGCCCAAGAACTGAGATCCTTCGCTATACTCCGTTCCGCTCAGGATGACAAAAGTGGGATGCATCCCTCCTCAAATACATTTGCCTGTGGCTTGTTAGCTTCAAAAAAATTATCTTGACTTTTATGCATTAATAGGCTCAACCATCAAAGGTAATACAGTAAGGCCCTTACTTCATCATTCCCAACCCAGGCAAAATGATATAAGGGATTTAAAAAACTGTTGATATCTATCAGCAAGGGTTCCCAAAAAACAGCTGTAGGCTATTTTTTCTTTTGATCAAATTCGGCCAGGTAATGGTCAATGCGCTTGCGGGTTTGAGCCACTGATAAATCCTGAGTCCAATACTCAACCATAGCGTGGCCAAAGGCCCAGGCGGCCCGCTCCGGTTTGTCGTTGTTTTCCAGCAGCAGGGGCCAAAGGGCCAGCAGATCCAGTTGGGCAGTGGGGGGACCGACTACCTTAAACAGGTCGTAGGCCAGTTGTAACTTACCAATCACCACGGGCAATTGTTCTACAGGGATCTGTTCTGCCAGCAGGTAGGCCAGGGTGGGCGTGCCGGTGGTCAGGGTGGCCAGAAACTGCAGCACAGGACTTTTGAGGAAGGTGGCTAAACCCTGGGTGGTGCTCATTTGCACTATGTAGCGGTCGATTAACCGGGTGGCGGCGATGGCTTTGGCGTCACGATCGCGTAAAAACCGGGCCAGGCGCAATTCCTTCGTCGGTTCAATTAACTCAATTAGAGCCTTCGCCAGAGCGTCTGCATTCCAGGGTAGGCGGTTGGTGGCGCTGTCAAGGGTAACCAGGGGCAGAACGAGATCGCACACCTCCCCAAGCTGCTCCTGCCGGTACCGGGTGGCTGCGCGAATGGAAACTTCCTTGGGTCTTTCGCCCCACTGCCAGTCGTAGGGCGGGTTCCACTCCCGCATGGGCCGCAGCCGATCGACCTGGGTAACGATTGCGATCGCGGCCAGGTCCTGCACCTCCTGGCGCATGTCCTGCAGCAGGTCTACGTCCATCTGCAGGGAGGGGTCCATGGCGGGAGTCACCAGCAGCAGCAGATCAGCCTGGTGGGCATAGTCCAGCAGCAGTTCACGGTAATCTTCCCGGTCAATTTGCTCATAGCCGGGAGAATCCCACAGCGTTAGGGCATCCCCAGAGTCCGTTTGCCACTGGTAGCTGCGCACGTCATCGGTGCTGGGCAGTACATCTACCTCAGCTTTGTCAGCTTCAAACAGAGTGTTAATCACGCTGCTTTTGCCAGCCCCGGTGCGCCCCACCAGCAGAAGGTTCACTGGCTTGTTGGCCACCTTTTCCGGCGACTCAGCCTGATCCAGAAGATCTCTCAGGGTCTGGGTTTTGGCTGCCGGTACCACCGGCTGGGCCTGGTCGGGAACCGGCATGGTAGGCAGGGTACCGCTATAGAGGGCGACCGACTGCCGATACAGGTTCCGCAGGGTCGCTTCCCGCAGCAGGGTGCTGAGGTTGCCCAGCAGTTGCTGGGTGGCCTGGTTATTACTGGGTTGGCTGACGGTACGGGCCGCAGCCACCGCCGGATTCAGCAGCCATTGTACCCAGCCCCAGGCCTGCCAGAGCTTGCGAGCCGAAGGTTCGACTTTGCGGTAGAACTCATAGCCCTGCACCGCCTGGCCAATGGTGACCTGTCCTAAAACCGGGGACAGGCTCTCGATCCAGCGGTCTACATCATCCACGGTGCCCCGCAGCAGTCCGTAAGCATCTGGCACGTAAATATTGAGCAGGGGATATTTCACCTCGGGATGGTAGGTCTGGGCCACGGCACTGACCACATCCCGACAGCGCTGCCAGAAAGGGTTCCAATCTTCCCAAACCGGAGGATCCGCTTTGGCTTCAGCGAGAATCTGCTCCAGAGCTGCTTCTGCCTCCCCAGCTGTCAGGGGACCTGTAGCTGTTTCAGCTTCTACTTCGGCAGCTAACTCTTCCTGGGCCTTGGCAATGGCCGATTCCATCTGAGCCATTGCAGGACGGGTCCACCGGGCCAGCAGCCAGCGCCAGCCCACCAATAGCAGCACAATCACCGCCCAGATCCAGTTCAGACCCCAGGCGTGAATTTGAAAGCCTGCGGCAACCAGGATGAATCCCACAATCAGGGCTAATGGCAGAGCTAAGATGCCCCATTGCCAGGGTCGAAGTTTAATCATGGTCTCTACCCATACCAATGCCTCTAGTCTAAAGGCAAGTTCGGCTACCCCATAAATAGGCAGGACCTGAATTGGCTATAGATGACTTTTGTTGTAAGAATAAAAATCCCCCAGATGTTGTGGGGGATAGAAAAACTAACCTTCTCTACTGCTTATTATTGGGCTATTGAATACCTCTTTGTGGCCAAAGTGGCTAAGTCAGTAAGCCATTTCTCTAGAAACTTTGCCTACTAACCTGGCATTTCCAACCATCATGCATATGAATAACTTTGCCCTTTTCATCACACCCGCGGAGCTATTGATAGCGGACCTCGTTGCTTAGCCAGGGTTGTTATCGATAAAATTCCGATGCCACCAGCATAGAGCCAATGCCCAGGTCGGTGAATATTTCCAGCAGCAGAGCATGGGGAATGCGGCCATCAATAATGTGGGCAGCTCCCACGCCCTGGGCTAGCGACCGAACACAGCAGTTGACCTTAGGAATCATGCCGCCAGCCACAACGCCCTGGTCAATCAAATGCCTGGCCTGCTGAATGTCTAGCTTGGGCAGCAGAGTAGAGGGGTCTGTGTAGTCTTCTAAAATGCCTTTGGTATCGGTGAGCAGAATCAGCTTTTCTGCCCCCAGGGCGGCGGCAAGTTCTCCGGCAACAGTATCAGCGTTGATGTTATAGGCCTGGCCGGTCTCGTCGCTGGCCACACTGGAAACGACAGGGATGTAACCATCTTCCACTAAGGATTTGACAATACCTGCGTCAATGTTGGTAACTTCCCCAACAAACCCAACCCCTTCAGCCCCCTGGGGACGAGCGGTGATCATATTGCCATCCTTGCCGCAAAGGCCAACGGCTTTGCCCCCCTCCCGGTTAATCAGTGAGACCAGTTCTTTGTTCACTCTGCCCACCAGCACCATTTCCACCACGTCCATGGTGGGGGCATCGGTGACCCGCAGACCATTCTTGAACTGGGGCTCAATGCCCAATTTTCCTAGCCAGATGTTGATTTCGGGACCGCCCCCATGCACCACTACCGGGCGAATGCCCACGCAGGCCATAAACACCACATCCCGGATAACATCAGCCTTGAGGCTACCGTCCTTCATGGCGGCACCGCCATACTTAACCACAACAGTGCGACCGCGAAACTGCTGGATATAGGGCAGCGCCTCGCTCAAAATTTTGACGCGGGTCGCTTCAGCTTCGTGAACGGCATCTTGGGGAGAAGGAGTGGATTGAACCATGGGTGAACTTTACTCAGGGGCTTAAGGAGAGCTCCCAGTAGTGTATCAAGAGGTCGGTAAAATGCGCGCTGCGACCAGGTCTAGGGTGCGGGTTGCGATCGCATCAATTTCCTCTCCTTCGGTAACGGTGACTCGCACATCCGCCTGGGCATAGAGGTGCTCTCGCTGCTGGTGCAATTGCTCAACCTTGTCTTCCCAGTCACTCACCTGCAGTAGGGGACGACCCATATCTCCCGCCAGGCGTTGTTTCAGTACTACGGTTGGGACATCCAGCCAAACGACAACGCCGTGGTGCAGATAGCTCCAGTTCTCTTGTCGGAGCACTATGCCGCCCCCCGTGGCAATCACCAATTGCTTATAGGTCGATAGTTCAGCCAGTACCTCGGTCTCTAACTGGCGAAAGGCTGATTCCCCCTGCTGGGCAAAAATTTCAGGAATGGTGTGCCCCGTTGCCGCTTCCAGCACTGCATCCGTGTCAAAAAACTGATACCCCAGAGCTGCTGCCAGGGCAATGCCGGTGCTGCTTTTGCCAGCTCCCATCATGCCGACAAGATAGAGGTTAATTCCCTTTAAGCGTGCTTTCAAAGTCATGGGTGAGGCAACTATATGCTGCGGGTGGACAGGGTGAAACCGGGAGACAAGAAGAGCCATCAGCCCCTGGCCCAGAACCCATCATCGCGGGGCTTGCCATTGAGAGGGGTGAGCACCTGGGCACATATTCTAGGGAGATAGGGCATCTTCCACCGATCCCCAATCATCGTCATCGTCACCTCTGTCCTCCCAGGTATCACTACCGGAAGCCGTCTCAGCATTGGCGGTATCCTCGCTGGCGGAGGGAGAGGGGGGAATAATCACCCGATAATCGGCATCGACCACCCCATCTTCGGCCATTTCCGGCTCATTCAGGTCTTGGCCAGGGTAGCCGTCGGAACCGTAATCTACCGATGGGCCGCCCGCTGCTGGCGGATCGCCGTAATCCTCAGGCTGCGAGAGGTTGATGTAGCCCTGCCGATCAAAATCATCATCGTCGTAAACGGCATCGTCCGGGGGACCATAGATATTATCTCGCTGCCCGGTACTGTCCTGGTTACGGTAGCTGTAGGAATAAATAGACCCGTCCTGGTACACTCGCTTCGGTGATTGGGGGACTTCAAAATCTTGGCAGGGCTGTGGAGGCCGGGGGTCGTCCCAGCCCCGGTTGATATCGTCCAGGTTGTCGTCCACTGGGCTAACGCCCCTGGCCCTATAGTCTCGCCCTTCGACATCGTCCCAGTCGTCAGAGAGTTCCTGCCATGAGCGATTGACCTGCTCTTCCTCAGCGGCTTTGCGATTGCCAAACAGCCAGCTGCCGATGCCCGCTCCAGCGGTCGTCCCCACGGTTCTCCCCCCTGCGGATGAGGTCGGGGTAGCCTGAGCCGCCTGTTCCAGGGTCTCCCAATCGTTGACCTGGTTCGCAGACTGTAAATTTGTCCAGTCTTGCCATTCACTGCCGTAGTTGTGGCTATCCGTTCCTCCCTCTCCACGAGGTTGCCCCCGTTTTGAAGAACGCCGGGTAGACTGGCTCGACGGTTGCCGGAAGGTTCTATCCTCCGCGACATTCTCGGCGGCAGCCTGGGTATCAGCAGGTTCGTAAAAAGGCTGGGGACGATATTTATAGGCCTTACCGCGCTTCCCTGGCCCCACATTAGCCTGCAGCAGTGCCGTAGCTAACAGGGTAGTCAGCGCTCCTAACGCTATGGCCAGTAGCAGCCACAGCGACAGTGGCAGGGATCCGGTCTGCCCGCCCAAAAACACCAGGGGCAAAGCCGGTGAAGTGTTTTGCACCGCTAGCAGCAACACCGCGCCCACAATAATCACGACTATGACAAGACGAACAGTAGCCATCGGTGAAGTTCTCTGCAAACGCGGTTTAGCCAGGACGGTTCACCCCTATCCTACCGTGCCTCCTGATCGAGATGACCCTGCCAACGGTTCAAGGGCACACAGTCTATATCCAGTTGATCTAGAGCGCGAGCCACCACAAAATCAACCAGATCTTCGATGGTCTGGGGATGGTGATACCAGGCGGGAATGGCCGGGACGATGCGTACGCCGGCTTCGGCCAGGGTAGTGAGGTTACGCAGGTGGATCACGCTTAAGGGCGTTTCGCGGGGCACCAACACCAGCTTGCGGCCTTCCTTCAGCTGAACATCGGCGGCCCGTTCCAGCAAGTCAGAACTCATGCCCGCCGCCAGCCGAGCCACGGTGCTCATGCTACAGGGAATGACTAGCATACCGGCGGTGCGAAAAGAGCCGCTGGCAATGGTAGCCCCTACATCTCCCCAGGGATGACAGCGCAGGGTGCCAGTTTTGGGTACTCCGGCCTGTTCACGCCAAAACTTTTCCTGGGGTTCGGGGGCCAGGGGCATATGGATGCCCAGTTCGGCCTGCCAGACCATTTGGGAAGCTTTTGAGGCCACCAGGTCCACAACTCCGCCTGCGGCCAGGGCATATTTTAGCGTCCGGACGGCGTAAATCAGACCAGAAGCCCCCGTGACTCCAAGAATCAGAGGGCGATTGGGGTCAATCATAGATCTCGCTACTGGGGTCTATTCGCTTTCGTCTTGGCCGTTCTCTCGATCGTGGATGGGTTCACCGTTGTCGTCTTCGCTATAGCCGCCGGGTTCTTCGTCATCGGTGGCTTCGCTACCCCCACCCACAGCGACCAGGTCAATTTGTTGTCGATAGTAGTCAACGCTCTTAACCTGGACATCTACCTGGTCGCCCAGGCGATACTGGCGACGGTTTTTGCGCCCCACCAGCTTTTGCTGTCGGGCCCGGTACTCGTACCAGTCGTCCTTCAGAGAACTGACATGCACCAGCCCTTCCACCAGCAGTTCTTCGATCTCCACAAAAAATCCGTAGGACTGTACGCCGGTAATCAGCCCGTGGAAGACTTCGCCCGTGTGAGAACGCATGAATTCGGCTTTCTTCAGCCCCTCCAGGTCAGACTCGGCCTCCTGGGCTAGCCGTTCCCGCTCGGTCAGGTGCACTACAATGCGGGAAATTTCGTCTTCCAGATCATGGTGCATGTCGGGGGGCAGCACATTCCAGCTAATTTTGCCGTGGCTAGAGCTGTGGCGCAGGTTAACCCGATCTTTAGAACGGGTTGAACGGCGGTCTCGTCCTGAGTCAAACACCATGTGCAAAATGCGATGGATCATCAGGTCAGTGTACCGCCGCGACGGTGAGGTGAAATGGGTATACCCATCCGTGAGGGCCAGCCCAAAATGGAGATCGGGATGGGTGCTGTAAAAGGCCGGTTGAATGGTTTCTAGCAGTAAATAAGTAA
>Ga0008834_1000828_pt1 | contig 16133 bp, 17 predicted proteins | sample HotLakConsUCCL28_FD_62213 | JGI IMG/M metagenome (GOLD analysis project Ga0008834, IMG submission 62213) | Hypersaline microbial mat communities from Hot Lake, Washington, USA - Hot Lake Consortium UCC-L28 | ecosystem: Environmental > Aquatic > Non-marine Saline and Alkaline > Hypersaline >... | reverse complement strand
CATAAGTAATGCCTCATTCAGCTTGTCTCTCGGCGCTTGTGGCAAGGCGTCGTCGCGCCAGGTGTAGCCGGGTCTACATCAAGAGACGAGAACGCAGTCCACGAGCGCCGAGAGGCAAGCTGAATGAGGCATTACTTATGGTTGGATTAGTAACCCGGTCTTTCAACCCCTTTTCAGTCGTCGTCGGAAGACTCGTTGTCCGCGTTTCGCTCGCGGTCGTAGTCGTGGTCGACCTCCTCCTTGACGACGAACAGCACGCTCAGCGTGAGCCACATCAACAGACTGAGGCCGGCGGCGACCATCCATTGGTCGAACGCGACCGGCTCGATCAATCCCCACCTCGCGCATCACCTCGCTGTCGATCCGCCAAATGGAAACGCCTCATAGCTGAGCCTCCAGCATCGAAGCCAGCCTTTCGCCGAGGCGCTGGCCGAATCCTCGATGACGCCACTGCCGGGCGCGTATCGTCCGGCAGTGCTCGAGATCTGCCTCGAAGTCCGCCAGCAGTTCGCTAGCGAGTTCCGGATCCGCGGCGATCATCGCGATCTCGTCATCGAGGCTCTGGGAGCGTTGATTCATGTTCGGCGAGCCAATGCAGCAAAACCGCCGATCGACCACCACGGCCTTGGAATGCAGGAGCGTGCGGTCGTATTCGAACAGCTCCACGCCAGCTTCGAGCAGTTCCACGTAAAGGCGCTGCCCGGCCCGGAGCGCAAGCTTGTGATCGTTCTGGGCACCACTGGTCATGATGCGGATCGCGACGCCGCGTTCGGCCGTGGCAAGAAGCTCATCCAGGAGGACAGGGCCCGGAACAAAATAGGGCGTGACGATAAGCAGCGACGCCTGCGCCGCGCGCACCAGGCACTGGAACATCAGCGCGATTTCGGCCCAGCGTTGCGCACCGGTGGAGGCAATGACCGCGGCCGGAACGCCTGCGGGAATGTGCAGCTGATCCGGGCAGTCGAGTTGGTCGGGAGTGCGACCGCCGGTCGCTGCCCAGGTCTGGAAGAACTCGGCGCGAAAGTCCGCGACAGCGGGGCCTTGAATTTCGAACTGGGTATCACGGTAATGCCGGGGCCCGTCGGCATCGCCCGTCCATTCCTGGGCGATTCCAACGCCGCCCGTGTAGGCCCTGATACCGTCAACCGTCAGTATCTTGCGGTGCGTTCGAGCCGCGCTATTCCAGAATTTCCAGTGCGGGAGCGGGTGAAAGGTGCGTGTTTGCACCGGGCTGGCGCGAAATCGTTCCCGGAGTTCTCGCGGCATCGGCTTGCTGCCGAACCCATCGAAGATCACCAGCACCCGAACACCGGCCTTCGCACGCTCGATCAACGCGTCGCAGAATTGTTCGCCGATCTCGCCACCCCAGTAGATGAAGAACAGGAATTCGATACTGCGACGAGCCGCGCGAATGGCATCCAGCATAGGTGGAAAGATCTCGTCACCGTTGCGGAGTATCCGGATTCGGTGGCCTCTCTGAAGACGCGCGCCCAGAACGTGTCGGAGATGGGCAGGCTCAAGGCGGGGCGCGCGACTTTCGTGGTTTGCCTCGACCAGCGGATTCTTTGCCGAGGCGGCATAGAGCTTCAGAAAATACTGCCACTCGGCCGCTGGCGGAAGGCGATCGCGGCGATCGACCCCGTCGCCATCTCGCCGTGCTCCCGGCCAGTCGGAACCGTGAGCGGGCGCGGATGGAGCAGACATCGATACTGGCTGCATGCTTTTACTGATGAACCCCGTTCGAGAAACGGTCCTGTCCAGCCAACGTTCAGCGTAAGGCTGCGGCGGTGCAGGTGCATTGATGAAGGTTAAGGCACCGCTCCCTGCTCCGCGCTAGCGTGAGCATCGGTGCTGATTAGCATCATCGACCATCAACCAGCGAGGTACTGTTATGCTTTCTTGGGCTCTTGTCTTTCTTGTCGTCGCGCTGATTGCGGGCGTCCTTGGCTTTTCCGGCATTGCCGGTACAGCCGCGAACATCGCATGGATTCTGTTCGTCGTCGGCCTGATCGCCGCGCTCGTCTTCTTCCTCATGGGCCGGCGACCGGTCGCCTAGAAGGTCGTCAAGCGAGGCGTCCAGCGGAAATGCTTCTGCGAAATCGCAGCGCTTGAAAAAAGCAATGACAATCGACGACCCGGGCGCGCCGGTCTGCCGGCGCGCCTTTCGTTTCGCGGTCGGGCAGGTCGATCACACAGCTCGAATCATTCGTCCAAGCGCATGCGCTTTCGGTCGTACTCGGCAAACGTCCGACAGCGATCCACATCCAGGATCCTGACTCGACCGTCGCTGAATTCGAGCAGTCCCCTGTCTTTCAATTTGCCCAGCGTCCGGCTGACATGGACGGAGGTCACGCCGATGACGCTTCCGATCTGCTCCTGATTGAGCGGTAACTCGAATTCCTCGAGGGTCGTTCCGCCCGACGCGAGAGCCAGACGGTCGGCCAGTTCGAGCATCAGATGAACGATGCCCTGGGCGGCGTCGCCTTGACCGAGCAGCGCGATTCGCTCCATCACCCAGGCTTCTTCCCGGGCAATGGTTCGAAACAAGCGGGCGCTGATCGCAGGACTGCTTTCGACCTGTTGCATCAACTCGTTCTTCGGACAGGAGTGAACGACCATCTCGGTCAGTGCCTTGCAGGAAAAAGCCGTCGAACCCGAAGCCACCTCGCGCAGACCGATAATCTGCCCGGGCAGAAAAAGGTCGAGAATCTGAGCCGAGCCATCGGACAGTTCGCGGACCGCCGCGGCCCAGCCCTGTTCCACGATAAAAAGCGCTGGCGCCTTATCGTCCTGAAACTGCAGTGCTTCATCGGCGTCGAATCGACGCCTTCGCAAGGGAATGGTTCCCAAGCGCTCGCGGTCCTCTTCGCCAAGGTCCTCGAGATTCAACAGCTGATCAACGCGATTCTGATTCATCGGCACGCTCCCTCTAACGGCACACATTATTGGCCCGGTTTATTCGCCTGTCCACCGCAGAGCCGCCCGGACCGGATTGCTTTAGGTTAAGGACAGCCCTTCTTCGACCACTTAGGCTCTGCATTCACTGCGGATCCCGGCTCGGAGGTCGGGTCCGCCAGTCTCTACGCCGAATGCGGCCGACCTCGCTGTGATACGGAGCATTTCGATGCGACAACGCGATCGTTCTGATTTACCAGGCTGAGCGAGTGATGACTCTGCCGAAGGAGCTCAATGGACAGGATCCTGCAGCCATTGTTCGAGCTGCAGCTGCTGATCCTCCATCTGCTGATGGGCCTCTTCTGTTCCACGGAGGCGGCGCTTCTTCGAGGATTCGTCACGCCCGGCGAGCTGGCGGTCGTCACGACGGCGGTCCTGGTCGTCCACGCCACCGCCGTCATCGCCCGCGGCCACGGCTGGTCCAGCGCGGCGGGCTGTGCCGGATTCGACCAGCTTGCCCTTTGTGTCGTCGCTCTCGCGACGATCGTCGCCCGCCGGGCGGCATCGTCAGGCATCGCGCTCGGGTTCGCAGTGGGGCTTGGCCTGGCTGGGCCGCACTTCTGGAATTGCCCTGGGCGGCACGCCACGGCGCGGCAGCGTCGAACGCCTCGAATCAACCGGGCAGGATCGTCTGTCCGGTCCATCCGCGCCGGCGGCGCGCGACTGAACGCTCACTCACCTCAAGACCAAGGAGCCAAAAATGGCAACTGCAACCGACAAGGAAATCCAGGAACTGAAATCCGAATTGGCGGAACTGAAAGACGAGTTCGCGGAGATCGGCCGGACGATGAGGCGCATCGCGAAGTCAGCCAAGGACGAGGGCAAGGAACGCCTGCGCTCAGTGGCCGACCGGTCGCGCGAACAGGCCGGACAGACCTGGGGCGCGTTCGAAAAGGAAGTTGAAGAGCGCCCCATGACCAGCCTTGCCGCAGCTTTCGGAATCGGGCTGCTCCTCGGCAAGCTGCTGGACCGCTGAGCCTTCCTGCTTCGGATCAGCGAGCTTCCCGATGATTCAAAAGCTCAAGCAACGCGCGGAAGCGGGCGCACTGGTGATGATGCTGGTCGTTCCGCTCGCGTTTTGCGTCTTCGGATTTCTGGGCGTGGCCGGATACTTCGCGTTCCGCGAGACGCTCCCGCCGGATCTCGCGGCGCTGGTCATCGCGGCCTGCGGTGTCGTGCTGATCGCTCTGATCCTGGTGCTGGCGAAAGTCGCGACCGTGCTGCGAGCTGCGTCCGCGTCCGGCACCAGGGATCACGGCCGCGATATCAAGCTCGGAGAAGCGCTCGAAGACGCGTTACGCGACAAGGCGGATCCGGTTCTCAGGGACTGGATTCGCTCCAACCCGGACAAGGCCGCGCTGACAACCCTGGCGCTGGGCGTCGCAGCAGGCTACAGCGGCCAGTTTCGGCGGATACTGACCGATCTCTACGCCCGCTACTCCGAAACCGAAGCCGATCGCCGGCATCGCCAATGACGGCGTCAAGCGGTCGGCATCGGCCGCGCCCCGGTTCTCCCGCTCTGATCGCGTGAGACCCTTCTCAGTCAACACAGGTTAATGAACAGGAGTTCGCCGTCGCATAGCCTAAGGGTTCATCCCAAGGACGAAGAGTACAAATGATGAACCAGGATCAAGCACAAGGCCAATGGGATCGCTTCACCGCCAAAGTCAAGCAGCAATGGGGCGATCTGACCGACGATGAAGTCAAGAAAGCCGAAGGCAATATGGACGAGCTCATGGCCAGAATCCAGGAGAAGTACGGCGAGAGCAAGGAAAAGATTGCCGAGAAATTCAACGACCTGATGGGAGAGTCGCAATGAGAGACGAAAGGAGACGCCCTATTGTCGCGATTGCAATTGCCGCGACCTTTGCCTTGTCCTCGATAGGCCTGAGCGGCTGTGAGCAAGACGGACCTGCGGAGAGTGCCGGTGAGGAGATCGATGAAGCAGTCGAAGAAGCCGAAGACAATCTGGAGGATGCCGCAGAGGACGTGGAAGACGAAAATGACAGGGACGGCTGATTCGACCATCTGCCGACACCAGAAACGAAAAAGCCCCGGCAAACTGCCGGGGTTTTTCTGGTCAGCCTTTGGAGCAATCTTCGCCTGAAGGAAAAGGCCGAGGTCCAGTTGTTGATCCCTGTCACCTTTCGATCATCTGATTGTGGCCTCTTTCAAGGTTTCCTGCTTTGGTTGAAAGAATGTTCTTCCAAACCGGATCAACCTCCTTTAACCTTACCTCATCAAGGGGTGGCGATCACTTGATGAGGCAGACGTATGGCAGTTCGTCAGACCACCCCCGAAAACCCGTCTCGGCGCAAGCTCCTTCAGCCCCGCATCAGCCAACGGACCCTGGTTCGCCAGGACATCTCCAGGCGCAGTGGACTTCAAGCCAACCTCCTTTCCGACGCGACCCTGATGCCGCCGTTCGCTGTGCGCGTGCTGACGCGCATGGGCTTCGGCCTGCGCCGGAAGGCGCTGGCGCCCGAGAGCACACCTGATCCGGATCGCATCTTCACCAATCGCTTCGAGCGCTCGGATCTGCTCGGAAGCGACGACGTGGCCTACTTCCTGTCGCTCGGCCAGAGCGACGATCAGCGTCTCGAGAACTACGTCGACGAGCAGCTGAGCGACGAACTGCCCGATCCGGAATGGGAAGCCCGCAAGGCGGCATACCCGGGCAGCTTCGATATCCTTGACGAGGACCTGGCCACGACCTACTCCGAGCGCGAATGTCAGGGGTTTTCCGGGTATGTCGAAGTCCAGCGCCAGGTCGAGCGGGCAGCGTTCAGCCGCGCCTGCTACAGCCGGCGGCAGCTGCACGAGCTGATGGTCGATTTCTGGCACAACCATTTCAACGTCTTCAGCGGCGGGGATGAAGACATCTATGTCTCCTGGGCAGACTGGGACCGGTCCGTGATCCGCGGCCATGCCTTCGGCAACTTCCACGACATGGTCCAGGCTTCAGCCAGGCATCCGGCCATGCTGCACTACCTCGACAACTACGCCAATGAGGCCGGTGGCTTCAACGAGAACTACGCGCGCGAGATGTTCGAACTGCATACGCTCGGTGCCATCAACTACCTGGGCAATGCGTCGCCTCTGGATGCCCCCACGCTCCCGACCAATCCCTACGCCGGCCTCGGAGATCCGCTGCTCGACGCGCTCGAGTTCAGCAACCCCGCGCGCGAAATCCAGAGCGAATACGCCGACCAGGACGTGTACGAAGCCGCCAGGGCGCTGACCGGCTGGCGCTATGACGACGAGGACATCAATCAGGGTGGGCAGTGCATCAGCGGGGGTACCGGCGCCTTTCTGGTGGACGAAGCCGAGCACGACGGCGGCGCCAAGGCCATTCTGTCCAAGAGCATCCAGTTGCTGCCGCCCGACAGCGGTGCCGTCCACGACGGTGAAGTCGCGATCAAACTGGCCGCCTATCACCCGGGCACGGCGCGTCATATCGCGCTGAAGCTCTGCCGGCGCCTGATCGCGGATGATCCGCCGGAAAGCATCGTGCTGGCAGCCGCCGAGGTGTTCTACGCCAATCGCCGGCACCCGCGCCAGATCGCCCTGACCCTGCGCACGATCCTGCTGTCCGACGCGTTCAAGGACCCGGCGAACTGGGGCCGGAAGGTCAAGCGGCCGTTCGAGTACGTGGTTTCGGCCATGCGCGCGGCGCGCTGCGACTACACCTGGCGCTACGATGACAACGACAGCGATCGCTTCCTGAGTCAGTTCAACCGGGCCGGTCAGCGTCTTTACTGGTGGCGCGCCCCGGACGGCTATCCGGACGATCGCGCGGCCTGGCTGGGGTCGACCACGCTGGTGCAGAACTGGCGCACGATCGACTGGCTGCTGGACGAGAACGAAGACGATGACCAGGACCGGGTCATGCGGGTGATCGATACCACGCTCGACCACTTCACCGACAAGCCGACTCCTCGTCAGCTGGTCGCATTCTGGTGCCACTGGATTCTCGGCTTCACGCCCGAAGGTGGCTGGGTCGGCCCGGTCGGCACGTTCTGGGCGAACGAGCCGACCGCGCTGGGTAGAGCGCTGATGCAGTTCATCACCCAGCAGGGTTTTCCAGTCGGCGAGGAGGACGCCCCGCCCTATCCGGCCGATCAGCCCATTCCGCGCAACGAGTTGATCGACGACCCGCACCCGGGCCGCTGGAATCGTCGCCTGCGCGGCATGGTCAAGCTCATTCTCTGGTCATCCCAGTTCATGCAGCGCTGAAGGAGCCCGGCAATGAAAAGACGAACGCTCGAAGACCTCAAGCCGGTTCTGACCCGGCGCCAGTTCCTCCAGCTCTCCGGCGCGGCGGCCGGCGCGGCGACCCTGAATCTCGGTTTCGTGCCGAGGATATTCGCCGGCGGCACGACCCGGAAAGTGCTGGTCTACGTGTTCCTGCGCGGCGGCATCGACGGCCTGGCCCTGCTGCCGCCGATCGATGGTCCCGACTACGGGCACCTGGTCGACGCCCGCGACCGCACCCTGGTCGATATCAACGACTCCGACCAGAGTCGTCGGCCGCTCACGATCCCCAACGGCCAGAACCTCGGCATGCATCCGTATCTGGGCAGCGGAGGATTGCGCAGCATCTACTTCAACGGCGGCTCACCCGACGGCGGCATGGCGATCGTGCAGGCGGTGGGGCACCCTTCGGGCGCCTACACCCGCAGTCATTTCGACGCGCAGGAACAGATCGAATTCGGTCAGCCGCTGAAGACCGACGGCACAGGGCCGGGCCTGCCCGCGATGGGCTGGTTGAGCCGGTACCTCGCCACTTCCCCCGGCGTTCCGGCTCCGGGCGCAATCTTCACCGCGATGGTCTCGGGAAACAACCCGCCGACCAGTCTCGCCGGCTGGTCCGACGTGGCCACGCTCGACACGCCAGATAATTTCTCGCCCAATACCGGCACCTTCGGATCGACCCACCTGGCCACGCTGAGTTCGTTGTACGGCGGCGCGGGCGAGCTCGACGTGGCCGCCGGGGCAGCCCTCGATGCGATCGAGCTGATCAACGGCATGGAGTTCGACAGCTACACGCCCGGCAGCCCGACCGAGTATCCGGACAACAGCGAGGGTCGTGATTTCAAATTGATCGCCCAGCTCATTCGCCAGAACATCGGCATCGCCTGCGCGACGGTCGACATCGGCGGCTGGGACACGCACAACGATCAGAACGTCTTCGGCGGCGGCTTCGGCAGCAACCTCGAAGACCTCAACGACGCGCTGACGGCCTTCTATCGCGATCTCGAGGGCGCGGGCTACATCGACGACGTCGCGATCGTCGTCCAGAGCGAGTTCGGCCGCCAGGTCAAGGAAAACGCCAGCTTCGGCACCGACCACGGTCTCGGCAACCCGATGTTCATCCTCGGCGGCGGCGTCAAGGGCCGGCGGGTCTACGGGACGACGCTCGGCATCGCGCCGGCCGATCGCATCGGCGACAGCGTCGTGCCGCAGACCGACTTTCGCAACGTGCTCGCCGAAGTCGCCGTCGGCCTGCTCGGCCACCCCGACGTCGAAGCCCTGTTTCCGGACCTGGACTATGACCCGGTCGGGTTTTCGACTGCTTGACTTTTCGGGCGAGTGGCGCCGGAGCCTGATCCGCCAGGAACAGGAGCGGATCACCGCGCTGAAGGTGGCGGTTGACGAAGGAATGGCGAGCGGAGTCAGCTCGCGCAGTCTGGACGAAATCTGGTCTGCGGCGGAGGAGCGGTTCAGGGCCAACGCGGTTCACCACTGAGGCACTGAGTTCACAGAGAAAAGCTTGAACGCCAGGACGCGAAGGGCGCGAAGCAATTTTGTCGACAGTCAGGATTGCGTAATCAGTTCCTGAAGGGACCCCACCCGCTTGAACCGGACTTCTTCGAACTGCTTGAAATGGCGCTTGCCGCACTCGGCCTTCAGTCGTTCGATCGGCCGCAGCATCGAACCTGCGGCGTCCTCTTGGGATCCTCTCGACTTGGTTTCGGCGACGAAGTAAAGACGACGATCACCTTTGAAAACAAGCGCCCAGTCGGGGTTGTATTCGCCGACCGGCGTCTCGATCACGAACCAGTTGGGCAGCTTGAAGTAGAACAGCACATCGTCATTCGCCTCGCAGTCTTCGGCGAATCGGCGCTCCGGCATGGACTGTGAGTCGAGCACGATGTGCGAGAACAGGGTCTTGTCCGGCTGCTGGACCTCGTAGAGATTGGCATCAAAGAACGGCAGATCGTCCAGTGCCTCGAAGCGGCGCATCTCGTAAACCCGGTCGCCGTCTTTCAGGTACTCAACACCATCGACCAGCAGCTCGCGCAGTTCGCTGTTGATGAACATGGCCACCTGCTCGATAAAGGCCTGGGGATTGCTCAAGGCATCTGCCAGGCGATTCGATTCGGTAAGAATCTGTGCAATGGTGGAGCGCGCCAGGCCGGTTCGATGCTCGATCGCAGCGATCAGATCGGGCATCTGGAACTGCCCCGCAAAATACTCCGGTCGAACGCCCGTTACCCGTCGATCAATGCCCTGCGCCGTGATCGCCAGGTCGGTCCGCGTCAGGACCACGCCCGGACGGCGGATCGGCTCCATGCCTGCCTCGATCTTCTTCGTACAGCGTCGGATCAGGTCCGCGCTATCGAACTCGACCTGATAACGCGTTCGCCCCCGAATGCGCTCCCAGAGGCTCAGGAACCGCTCATCGGTCTGGTAGCCTTTGCGCAGCCGTACCTGCACTTTCTTGCGCTCATTGACCACCATCCTGCGCTCGAAGGCATAGCCGTCGGCCTCCAGCTCGCTCTGCAATTCGCGGGCGAAGTCCTCGTAGGCCTCGTTGGCCACGACCGTCAGGCGATTGACGGCGCGATCGTGCACGCGCTCGCCCTCCTGATTCACGCAAAGACGCAAACCGCGGCCGATTTCCTGGCGCTTCTTCAACTCCGAGCGCGATTCAGCCAGGGTGCAGATCTGGAACACGTTCGGGTTGTCCCAGCCCTCGCGCAGGGCCGAATGGCTGAAGATGAAGCGCAGCGGTTCCTCCAGTCCAAGCAGGCGCTCCTTGTCGCGCATGATCAGCTCGAAGGCCCCGCTCTCCGCGTCGCCCTTGGTCTTGAAGGCGTTCTCTGAAAACGGGCTCAATGCCTGCTTGTCCTGAGCGAAGTAGCCGTTATGCACGGCCTCGGCGTCCAGCGGGCAGACGCCCGAGAACTCCTCCTTGGCCTGATAGCGGCGATAGATGTCCTCGAACCACTTCGCGAAGGGCCCCAGCGTGGTCGTGCCATCCTCGTGATACACGCGATAGCTCGACACGCGGTCGATAAAGAACACGCTCAAGACCTTGATGCCCATCGGCTCGAGTTTTTGGGCCTTTTCGAAATGCCGCCGAATCGTCGCCTCGATCTGCATCCGGACGATTTGCTCACCCGCCACACCGTGCGGTACACCGACGCGGACCACCACGTCGTTGGCGAATCTCAGCAGGCCCTGCTCGGCGTCGATCTCGTTGACGATGAAGTTCTCGCGATACATCTCGCGCTCGCGCGATTTCTGGTACAGATCATCACCGGGTTTCAGCGTCAGCCGTTTCTTCTTCGGGCCTGTCGCCGTATTGATCCAGGCCGTGACCTTCGCCGACACGCTGCGCGAGGTGGTGGTGAAGCTCTCCAGTTCGACAAAAGCCTGGTTGACGCTGGACTCATCGACCACGGAATCGACGCTGATCTGCTTGACCAGGCCCTGCGACCAGGCGGCGAAGGGGTCGAGGCGATGGACCAGGTTGTAGGGGTTGCGATGAGTCGCCGAGTAGCGCAGCGTGCACATCGGGTTCAGACGCGCAATGGCTTCCTTGCGCTTGTCGGTTTCCAGGTTCTGCGGCTCGTCAAGGATCACCACCGGGCAGGTTTCCTGAATGAACTGGATCGGTCGGATGCCGCTCTCGCGCAGCTGGTTGATCACATTGCCCTTGAAGTGCTGCCCCTTGCTCGGGTCGGCGTCCTTGGCGAAGGCGTCGATATTGATGACCAGAATCTGCAGCGCGTCCGACAGGGCGAAGTTGCGCAGCTGACCGACTCGGGCGGATTCGTAGACGTCGAAGCCGACACGCTCGGCGTTGTACAGTTCGCGGAAATGCTGTCGGGTGATGCGCAGGGTCTTCAGCACGCCCTCACGAATCGCCACCGACGGCACGACGATGACAAACTTGCAGAAGCCGAACTTCTGGTGCAGCTCGTGGATGGTGCGCAGATACACGTAGGTCTTGCCCGTGCCCGTTTCCATCTCGACGGAGAAATTCGGGAAGTCGCCAATCGCCTTGCCCTTGCGATCCAGCAGGCCTTCGAGCTGCTCCGCCGGCTCCAGCCCCTCACGCGCCTGAACCGCGCGCAGATTGTCCAGCCATTGTTCCGGCGACAGCACGCAGCGGTTGGCGATGCCGACCTCGGTCAGGGCCAGGCTGGTCAGGCTGTCCTGCCCGTAGGTCGTGATGCCGGCATCGCGTCCGGGCTGGCCTTCGAACAGATCGACCACGGCGTCGATGGCCTGGCGCTGGTAGGCCTGATCGGCGTCGAATTTCAGCTGCATGATCAGTAGCTCTCGAATCGAATATCAGCGTCCCGGCACTGCAGCGCCAGGTTCTTCTTGGCGGCGTCGGACCCTTCGAAGATGCGCTCCAGGGCGATGATGCGGGTTGGGGCCAGGTTCATCAGTTCGGGCAGCATGTCGGTGGTGAAGGTTTCGAGCAGCAGCACCAGTTTGCTGTCGTCACTGTCCACGCACAGCACGGGCACGCCGGCCAGTTCCAGCCGGTTCAGGGTCGTGCTCAAGGGGTAGCCGGATTTCAGCAGCAGCTCCAGGGCCAGGGCCTCGGGCTCGGCCTCGCTAACGCCGGCCTGCATGAAGAGCTGGATCTGCTCGGCCAGGGCCTCGCCGGAGTCGAAGGCCTGGGGTCGCCACTGGGGGAAATTGGATTCGACCAGCTGGAAGGCGCGGAAGCCCTCGTCTTTGGCCAGGCCCGGGCCGTCGCTCTCCGCCTCGCGCGGCGCTTCTAGTGCGGCGCGAATGCGGGTGCGAGCGACCTGGGCGATATCGGAGAACTCGGCGTTGTCGGCGTCCAGGGGTTCGGCCATCTGGACCAGAATGCAGCTGCGATTGCCGCCGTCTTCGGCGTTCTGCTGGAGCACAGCGTCCATCGTGGTCCCCGACCCAGCGAAAAAATCGAGAACAAGGTCATTGCTATTAGGTTGCGTGGCCAGCAGACACATTCGGCGAATCAGACCTGTAGGCTTGGGGGTGTCGAATACGAGGTCAGAGGACGGGAAATCCACACGAGCGAGAAGTTCCTTCTTGGCTCTTTGCGTATGCCCTACATCCTGATACTTCCACAGCGTCTGCGGAACGACACCATCCTTTACCTCAGAGAGAAAACGCTTCAATCGAGGAGTGTTGTTGCCATCTTCGCCCCACCAAATTCGATTGTCTTCATCTAGTTCCTTGAATTTTTGCTTAGAAACTCTCCAATACATCCCTTGAGGGGGGCCAGCGATTGTTCGGCCGGAAGGAGTCGTAATCGAGTAAGTTCCTTGGCCATAGAAGTTGCGAGCAGATAAGTCGCTTGAGGACCAAACACCTCTCGGATCGTTATCGAGATTCAAATATCGGTCCTCGGCATCTTGACTCCTGGGAAGCAAGTTAGGAGTCCATCCGTGTCCGTTCATTGCGTAAACAACAACATAGTCGTGGTCTACTGAAAAATGCCGCGCACTGTTTTTAGGTGAAAAAACCTTTTGCCAAAGGACGGTGGCAACAAAATTCTCCTCCCCAAAAATTTCGTTCATCAAGAGCCGCAGATTGTGCACCTCGTTGTCATCGATCGACACGAAGATCACCCCGTCCTCCCGCAGCAGGTTGCGGGCGATATAGAGCCGAGGCAGCATCATGCTCAGCCAGTTGGAGTGGTAGTGGCCGGATTCGCGGCTGTTTTTGCGGAACTGGCCTTCGCGCAGCAGAGCGCCCTGGTCGTCCATGTCCTGGATGCGCTTGAGGTAGTCGGCCTTGCTCTCCTGAAAATGGTCCGGGTAGACGAACTGGTCCGAGCCGGTGTTGTAGGGCGGGTCGATGTAGATCAGCTTGACCTGGCCGAAGTAGGCCTTCTGCAGCACCTTCAGCACTTCCAGGTTCTCGCCCTCGATAAAGGCATGGCTGGCCGTGTCGAAGTTGACCGACTGCGCTCGATCGGGCTTGAGCGTGGCGGTGGTCGGCGCCTGCAGGGTGCGGTAGGCCTCGGACTTGCCGACCCAGTCGAGGCGGTAGCGCTCGCCGGATTCGATGATCTCGCCTTCGCCCAGGGTGCGCTTCAGGGCCTCCAGGTCCAGTCGGCCCTCGCTGAAGGCTTCCGGAATCATCGCTTCCAGCGCGGCGCGCTTGTCGGCGGCCGGGTCGATCGATCGCGCCAGCTCAGGGATGTCGTCTTTCTTGCTCATGATTTAGCTCACCAACTTATTCGATTCAGATTCAGTCGTCCGCCGGGCCGGGGTGCCAGCGGGCCCCGCGGCCGACGCCGGTCGCGTGGATCAGGCCTTCGTCGCGCATTTTCCGGAGCACGTGGCGCACCATATCGCGGCTGACGTTGCTGCATTCCTGCTCGATCTCGGAAATCGCAAACGGCTGCTGGCGTCGTAGCACTGCGAGCCGCACCTGCTCGGTCTTGGCGCCATGCCCGTCGCGCACGACGTGTACGCGTTCCTCGAACTCGCGGTAGCCGCGTAGCAGCACGCCCCAGAAATACTCCAGCCACGGTGTAACATCGTGCTCGCCCTCATGCCAGCCCTGCGAACTGGCTTCCAGGGCCTCGTAGTAGGTCTCCTTGCTGTCCTCGATGATCCGCTCCAAGCTGATGTAGCGGCCGACCTCGTAGTCGAACTGGTAGAGCAACATCAGGGTCAGCAGGCGGGCCACCCGACCATTGCCGTCGGGAAAGGGGTGGATGCAGAGAAAATCCAGTACCGCGAGTGGCACCAGGATCAGGCCATCCCAGCGCTGACCGCCGGTCGCCTGGCGGTAGCGCTTACACAACTCATCCATCTGTATCGGGACCAGATGCGGCGGGGTCGGTGCAAAGCGGGTGCGCTGGCGGCCATCGGCCAGGATTTCGGTGATCTCGTTCTGGCTGGCTCTCCAGTCGCCGCCCGGCTCGGGCATGTAGCGATAGAGGGTGCTGTGAATCTGGCGCACGATGCGCGGCAGGAAGGCCATCTCACGCGCAGACTCGTGAATCAGGGCCAGCGCGTCACGATAGCCGGAAATTTCCTGCTCGGAGCGGTTTCTCGGGTCCGTCGAGCGCTCCATCAGCGGGCGGAGTCGGGCTGGCGGCACGGTGACGCCCTCGATTCGGCTGGAGGACTCGGTCGACTCGATCACCGCGGACTCGCGCAGGGTTTTCAGCGTTTCCGGGGCCTGCTGGAAAAACAGCGCCTGCTTGCCCCGGTACTCGCCGACGGCACGCAGGGTCGAGCCGTGGGCCGGCGTCAGGCTCAGCGATTCAAGGAAAGCGGTCGAAAAGGAATGCACGCGGCTGGCTCGGATGGAATGGGGCTATCATGCCCCCTTTAATGAGGCAATGTCAAAGGTTTTACCCCAATAACGACAAGCGTTCGCGCGTGCACCCAACCCCAAGCAACCTGCCAACGGGACGAACGAAGGCAAACGGAGCAATTATTCCATTTGTGGAATACTTGCGTCCGATGGCCCGGGACGTCGAGTACACGGATGAATTTGAAGACTGGTGGAATAGCTTATCCGAGGACGAGAGGCTTCTATCGCGGCATCTTTACAGCTGCTGGAAGCACGCGGACCACAGTTGCCGTTCCCGCACAGCAGCGGGATAAAGGACTCAAGACACTCGCACATGCGAGAGCCGCGAACCCAGCATGAAGGCCGTCCATACCGGACACTGTATGCGCTCGATCCCGGGCGAACAGCCATCCTTCTGATCGACGGTGACAAGACCGGGAATGATCGTTGGTACGAAGAAACCATTGGGTTCGCCGACCAGCTCTGTGACCAGCATCTGAATCAACTGCGAAATGAAGGATTGATCGATGACCAAGAAGTTCTCCAATCTACGGCAGAAGATGACCCCGGCAGCCCGGGCAAAATCGCAGGCCAAAGCCCGCGCCATGCTCAAGGAACTGCCTTTGTATGAACTTCGCAAGGCCCGTGGCCTGTCGCAGCAGGAGCTGGCAGAGATTCTTCATGTCAAGCAACCAGCGATCGCAAAGATCGAAAAGCGGACAGATATGTACTTGTCCACCCTGCGCAACCATATTCAAGCCCTGGGAGGCCAGCTGGAAGTGATCGCTCGCTTCCCGGAAGGCGAGGTCTTCATTGAGAGCTTCTCTGATCCGGGTAGCGAGTTGCCCACCTCGCGTCAATAGACTGGCCTGCGTGCCCGACAGCAGCAATGATCGCGCCGGGCAGGCACGGGAAAGGAGCCAGGCGGGTGGCCGGCTGTCCACCATCACCGCGCTTTTCCGGATTGCTCCGGTAGGTTACTGGTCGCTGGCTCGCCGTCTGATTTCCAGCGGTCGCCTGGCTCCCGACGGAAAATAGCACAAAGCTTGCCGGTGCTCGCCGACGGATTCGATGCTCGGAGCCGAGCCGTGGCCGTGACCGCAGGTCATTCTGGTCACGGTCGGTCGAGCTGCAGAATCTGGTTCAGTAGCGTGAGGACCTCGGCAAAACGAGCTGCAGGGACCGTTCTCACTGGATGCGGTTTTGCGTCGCGGCGGCGCCAGTCGAATGATTTCGGCTGGTGACACAAGACGTAGCTGATCTGGCCGGCCTTTTTTCCGCGGGCTCGACCAACCGAAATGGCAAAGGGGTTGTCGCTGTTGTATTCAGCCGTCGTCATCGGCAGCCCGATCACCAGTGAGGTCGTCTGGTTGAAGTTCTTTGGCGACAGAACGAGAAAGGGGTGAACATCGCGCATTTCTCGCCCGCGCTGCGGGCTGCAATCAATCCAGATCACGTCTCGCCGTGCCGGCACCCAGTCAGCGCCTTTCACCATCGTTCGGCACCGAGTATTGAACGACAATTACTTTGGCCGGTCGACGACAACTATTCTGTCCGGTTGCCACTAAGCTTGGCCGCTTGTTCAACTGACCCGGAAAGGGGTTTTGGATGGCGGTCACCAAGCAACA
>Ga0008834_1000820_pt1 | contig 16255 bp, 17 predicted proteins | sample HotLakConsUCCL28_FD_62213 | JGI IMG/M metagenome (GOLD analysis project Ga0008834, IMG submission 62213) | Hypersaline microbial mat communities from Hot Lake, Washington, USA - Hot Lake Consortium UCC-L28 | ecosystem: Environmental > Aquatic > Non-marine Saline and Alkaline > Hypersaline >... | reverse complement strand
ACCAGGTCGAGCACCCGACGCCGCGAAAGACAGTAAGCACGACGGCTTGCCCGACGGTACGCGCGACGTTCCGCGCGACGCTGAACGTGCTCGCGCTCTCGACATGCCCAGCCGCAGCCCCGCACTCCGCGACGCCCTCCGTGGGTGACCTGGCGCGGGCAGGTGCACCGGAGCCAGGTGCACAGTAGCGCCGACGAGCGGGCAAACAGTCACGCGGGCACGCAAGCGCACGGGCAAGCAGGCACGCGGGCACGCTGAGTCGAGACTGAGCAGGCACGGTCGACACTGCGCAGGCACGCCCGAGCACGGCGCGCGCGTGGGAGGCTGGACGCATGACACTGCCCACCGTGCTCGTCACCGGCTTCGAGCCGTTCGGCGGAGCCGACGTCAACCCCAGCGGCGAGCTCGCGCGACGACTCGGCGAGCTCGGGCACCCCGACTGTCACCTCGTCGCCGAGGTGCTACCCGTCTCGTTCGCGCTCGCCCCGCAGCAGCTCGCCGCCACTCTCGACGCGCACCACCCCGACATTCTCATCATGCTCGGACTCGCCGAGAACCGGCACGCCATCACCCCCGAACGCGTCGCCCTCAACCTTGCTGACGCGGCGCTGCCCGACAATGACGGCGACCAACCGACGGATGCTCCGCTCGAGCCCCACGGCCCTCCCGCCCGCTTCGTCACCCTGCCCGTGAAGCACATCGCCCACGCCATCGACGCCGCGGGCATCCCCGCCGAGGTCTCGCTGTCAGCAGGCAGCTACGTCTGCAACGCGCTCATGTATGCCGCGCTCGGCATTGCCGAGCAGCTCGGCGACTCGAGCAAGCACAGCGCCCAGGCCGGCGGGGCTGCCGGGGCCGACGGAGAGACCGGTGACAACGCACCGCGCCACCACCGGCTGCGCGCCGGGTTCATCCACGTGCCCGCCACCCCGCAGCTCGGGGGCGACCCGCGCTTCACGCTCGACGAGCTCGAGCGGGGCATCCGCATCGCCATCACCACCGTCATCGACGAGCACGAGTGAGCACGCCGCCGGTCATCCGCGTCTCCGCCGTGCTCGCCGTCGACGACGCCGGCCGGCTGCTACTCGTGCGCAAGCGCGGCACGAGCGTGTGGATGCAGCCCGGCGGCAAACCCGAACCCGGCGAGACCCCCGCGCAGACCCTCGCGCGCGAACTGCACGAAGAGCTCGGGGCGACCATCGACCCCGCCGCGCTCGAACCCCTCGGCACCTTCACGACCGACGCCGCCAACGAGGCCGACACGACCCTCATCGCCGACGTCTTCCGCGCGACCATACAGGGCCCGCTGCGCGCCGCCGCCGAGATCGAAGAGGTGCGCTGGATGCTCCCCCGCGAGTTCGCCACCGAGCCAGTCGCCCCGCTCATCACGCAGCACATACTCGCGCTCATGCCCGCTGAGGGCGCGTTAGCGGCGTCGCGCCCGTCTCGCCGCCACGGCGAGACCCGTGCGCAACACGCGATTGCTAGCGTGAGGGCATGGAGCTCGAGCTCGACACGTTTGGACTGACCGCCGCGATTCTTGCCATCGCGGGCGTCGTCGCCTTTCTCGCGCACCGGGCCAAGCAGCCGCTCATCATCGCGTTCATCCTCGTCGGCATCGTCGTCGGGCCCAACGTGCTCGGCATCATCGACGAAGCCGAACCGCTCGAACTGCTCGCCGAAATCGGCATCGCCATCCTCCTGTTCCTTGTCGGGCTCAAGCTCGACATCCGACTCGTGCGCTCGATCGGCAAGGTGGCGCTGCTCACGGGGCTCGGGCAGGTCGTCTTCACCTCCCTCATCGGCTGGGTGATCGTCGTGCTCTTCGGCGTCGACTTTGTTGCCGCGATCTATGTCGCCGTCGCACTGACGTTCTCGTCGACGATCATCATCGTCAAGCTGCTCACCGATAAGCGCGAGCTCGACGAGCTGCACGGGCGCATCGCGCTCGGGTTCCTCATCGTGCAAGACATCGTCGTCATCCTCGCCATGATCGCGCTCACCAGTTTCGGCGGCGGTCGCGAAGGCTCGATCGGCGAGCAGCTACTGTTCCTCGTCATCAGCGCGGTCGGCCTGCTCGGCGGCGTCTACGTCGTCGCCCGCTGGGTGCTGCCCTGGCTGCTCAAGCTGCTGGCCACCAATCAAGAGCTGCTCATCGTCTGGAGCGTCGCGTGGGCGGTCTCGCTCGCCGCCCTCACCGACCTGCTCGGGTTCTCGATCGAGGTGGGAGCCTTCCTCGCCGGCTTCGCCCTCGCCTCCACCCGGTTCCGTGAGACGATCGCCGCCTCCCTCAGCGGCCTGCGCGACTTCCTGCTGCTGTTCTTCTTCATCACCCTCGGCTCGCAACTCGACTTCAGCACCATCGGCGACCAGATTCCCGCCGCGATCGTGCTGTCGATCTTCGTGCTGATCGGCAACCCGCTCATCGTCATCATCATCATGAGCCTCATGCGCTACCCGAGCCGTGTCGGGTTCCTCGCCGGGCTCGCCGTCGCGCAGATCAGCGAGTTCAGCCTCATCCTCATCGCCCTCGGCCGCGACCTCGACCAGGTCGGCGACGACATGGTCGGGCTCGTCACCCTGGTCGGGCTCATCACGATCGCCGGCTCGACCTACCTGATCCTCTACTCGAAGCAGCTCTACAGCTGGCTCGAGCCCGTGCTGCGCGTCTTCGACCGCACCAACCCGATCGAGGCCGACGACTACGAGCCCGAGAAGCACGACGCGATCGTGTTCGGCTACGGCCGCTTCGGCAAGCAGGTCGTCGGCGAGCTCATCGAGAACGGCTGCACCGTGCTCGTCGTGGAGTGGGATCCGTACGCGCAAGCACAGATCGACGACGCCGACCTCGCCGACCGCGTCACGGTCGTCTTCGGCGATGCGAGCAGCCCTGACTTTCCCGACACGCTTCCGATTCGCCACGCGCGCTGGATCATCAGCACCATCCCCGACGCCGACACGAGTGTCGTGCTCGCCACCGCTCTACGCCAGCACGGTGCCGCGTGCCCTATTGCGGTCACCGCACATACGGATGCGGCCGGCGCCCGCTACACCCACGCCGTCGCCGACGGCACCATCTCCGCCGTGCTGCACCCGTTCCGCGACGCCGCCGACGACGCGATCGAGACGCTGCGCCGGCTCGAAGACACCGAGCCCGAAACGCCGTAGGCGCGACACCCACCTCGTCCGAACGGATGATGTCGGCGTCCGCCTCGAGAGGGAGGCGCTCGGGCCCGCCATCTTGTTGGCTGGAGGCATGAACGATGACACGAGCAACCAGTCCAGCACTCACGGGGAACCCCAGCCTCGGAGGCGCGGCCTCGCCTTCCTCGCCATAGGTGTGGTGTTCATCGGTCTGGGAGTCGCCCTCGCCTTCGTCGAGGGAATGTTCGTCGTCGCCTGGACGCTGATTCCCGGTGGCGTCGTCTGGCTGATCCTCGGGCTCACGAACGCGAGTTCGGGCCCCGGCCGCGCGGCACGGCCTCGCGGGAAGCGTGGCGACGGCTCTGGCGCCGTCCTGGCCTCCGATACGGCAGGCGGGCCTCGTTCGGGCAATCGTCAGGAGCAGTCCGATGCGGCTGATGGCAGTGGCGCAAGCGGTGCCGACGGCGGCGGCGACTAGGCGAAAGTCCTGTGGGCGAGCATCCGGTCGTCCTGGCACGCGTCAGAGACTGACCCAGAGCGCGCCGCCCACCGTCGCGAGATAGATCGCGGGCAAGCCGATGCCCTCGAACCCGATGCCTTTGCGGTCCCGCACCACGAGACCCGCGGCGAGCACCGCCGTGATGAGGATCGTGCCGCCGAGCAGCACGAGGCTCGCCGGGCCCACACTGGCGTAGATCGTGCCCTCGAGGTAGAACACGTCGGCGACGGCGATCATGAGCGTGTCGAAGACGTTGCCCCCGATGATGCCGCCGACTCCCAGCGTGAGGGCCCCGAGTCGGATCGCCGCGAGCAGCGTGACGAGCTCGGGCAGCGAGGTGATCGCGGTCGTGATCGTAAACCCGGTGACTCCGCTCGGCCAGCCGGTCGCCGCGATCAAGCCGAGCCCGGACTGCCCGATGACCCATCCGGTCACGCCGACGATGACGGCAAGCACGGCCATCGTCGTCCAGAGCCGCACCGTTGAACTCTCGCTCGTGTCCTCCTCGTCGTCGAGTCGCGTCTCGCGCGTGATACGCGGCTTCCACATGGGAGCGACCTTGGTAATGCGCAGCAGCCGAAGACCGTAGGCGTAGAAGATGGGGATGAGAAGAGTCGCAGGGTGCAACCAGCCTCCGATCACGAGGCTCGGGGTCGCCGTCGCTAAGACGGGCAGGGCGAGCAGCGCAATGAGGATGAGCGACTGCAGGATGTTGTCGAGCGATGCCGCCGCGTGCTCGAGGTTCGCCCGGCGATAGACGAGGTCGGCGATCGCGAGCCATACGGTCTGGATGGCGACCCCGCCGATTGGGTTCGCGAGGGCGAATTCGGCGTCACCGCCCAGAGCGCCCGTGATGGTGGTCAGGATGCCCGGCAACGAGGTGACCGCACCGAGGAACAGCGCGCCTGCCACCGCTTCACCGAGCCCGGTGCGATCGGCGAGCACGTCGGCCGTCCGAGCGAGACGGGTGCCAGTGAAGCCGAGCAGCACGACGGAGGCGGCGAGCCCGATGATGCTCGGCAGGAGCGGCCAGACGTGCGTCATCACTCCACTCTGCCATCGGCGAGCATCACGGTCGAGGCGACCACCACCTCCTACTCAGGCAGCGGTGAGTGGCGCGGGCTCAGTGCTGGGGAGCGAGCAGCCGGTCGCGGAGGGCCGGCCAGCTGGCCGCGAATCCGGGGTGCAGGGGCCGGGCATCCACCTCGTGGAGGGGCACCCAGCGCACGGCGACGCTCTCAGCATCGGCGACGATGGGGGCGAACAGCCGGTCCACGGTGACCGCCACCGTCGTGTACGACCAGAAGCCGATGTCGTAGACGCTCTCGAAAAGGAGGCTCACCTCGTCGGCGGGCACACCGGCCTCTTCGACCGCTTCGCGCACGGCCGCGTCGAGCGCCGACTCGTTCTGCTTGCGAGCACCGCCGGGCAGCCCCCACGTGTCGCCGTGATGCGACCACGCGGCGCGATGCTGCAGCAGGATGCCCGCCTCACGGTGCCACGCCAGCAGGCCCGCCGCGCCGAAGCGACCCCAGTACTTCGTGCCGTCAGGGCCTTCGACCCAGGCATCACCGGGATCGCGCAGGTGCGGCGGCGGCAGCGGGGGGCGATCGCTCATGGTGGTCTCAGGGTACGACGCGCTCCTGCGAGGGCGCCGCGCGCATGCCCATCGCAGGCGCGAGCGGCAGGATGGGGGCATGCCCAAGGCCCGGATACCCGCGAACGCTCCCGGTGCTGTTCCCGGTGCCGCCGCTCCGCCCCTGCCGGGTCGCGCGATCATCCGCCAGCGGTGGAGCGACTTCGTGTTCCTGCACTGGCGGGTCGACCCGAGCCTCGTCGCCCCGTTGATGCCGGCCGGCACCCGCCCCGACGTTGACGCGGAGGGGCACGCGTGGGTGGGGTTGATCCCGTTCGTGCTCAGCGACCACGCGTTCCTGCCGTTGCCGCCCGTACCGGGGCTCGGCACGTTCATCGAGATCAACGTGCGCATCTACTCGATTGACGAGCACGGCCAGCGCGGGGTTGTGTTCCGCTCGCTCGACGCCGAACAGTTGCCCTCCGTCTTCGCCGCGCAGGCCCTCTTCGGGCTGCCCTACCGCTGGATGCGGGCCGGGATGCGCCAGGTCGACGACACGATCGAGTACCGCGCGCGGCGACGTACCGGCTCACGCCCGACCACGCGCATCCACGCCCGTCCCGGAACCGCGCCCGTGGATACCGAGCTCAGCCGCTTCCTCACCGCGCGCTGGGGGTTCCACGAGCGGCACCTGGGCCGCACAATCTACGCGCGCAATACGCACGAGCCGTGGCCGCTCGTCGAGGCCGAGCTGCTGCACCTCGACGATGAGCTGCTAGCGGCCGCCGGCTTCCCCGACCTGGCCGCGCGCCCGCCCGACTCGGTGCTCGCGACGCCGCTTGGGCATCCCGGGGTGACGACCGAGTTTGCGGCGGCGCGCCGCATCTGAAGGGGCGCCGGCCATTCACGTCGCATGCTTCCAGAACTTCGGAGTGGGGCGAATCGGGCTCAGTCTCACTCCGAAGTTGTGGAAGGCGCCGCGCGCGGGCACCCACAAAGCGCGATCAGTGACCCGTTAGGTGCGCTTGCGCTTCTCTCGCACTCGCATGTTCACCTGGATGGGGGTTCCCTCGAAGCCCCACACCTCGCGCAGACGGCGCGTGATGAAGCGGCGGTACTGCGGGTCGAGGAACCCCGTCGTGAACAGCACGAACGTCGGCGGGCGCGTCGAGGCCTGCGTCGCGAAGAGAATGCGCGGCTGCTTTCCGCCACGAACGGGGTGCGGATGCTCGGCCGTCAGCTCGCTGACGAACGCGTTGAGCTTGCCGGTGGGTATACGCGTATCCCACGACTCGAGCGCCAGCTCCAGCCCGGGCACGAGCTTCTCCAAGTGGCGACCCGTGCGCGCCGAGATGTTGACCCGTGGCGCCCACGAGACGTGCGCGAGATCCTGCTCGATCTCGCGCTCCAAGTAGCGGCGGCGCTCGTCGTCGAGCAGATCCCACTTGTTGAACGCGAGCACAAGCGCGCGCCCCGACTCGAGCACGAGGTCAATGATGCGCACATCCTGCTCGCTCAGCGGCTCCGTCACGTCGATGAGCACGACCGCGACCTCCGCTTTCTCGAGCGCGGCCGCCGTGCGCAGCGACGCGTAGAAGTCGGCGCCCTGCTGCAAGTGCACGCGGCGGCGAATGCCCGCCGTGTCGACGAAGCGCCAGATCTTGCCGCCCAAGTCGATCTGCTCGTCGATCGGGTCGCGCGTCGTTCCCGCCAACTCGTTGACGACGACGCGCTCCTCCCCCGCCGCCTTGTTGAGAAGGCTCGACTTGCCGACGTTCGGGCGACCCAACAACGCAACGCGACGGGGCCCGCCGAACTCGGCCTTCGCCACCGTCGAGACGCTCGGCAGCACCGTGAGGATGTGGTCGAGCAGGTCGGCGACCCCGCGGCCGTGCAGCGCCGACACCGGCCACGGCTCACCGAGACCCAGGTTCCACAACGCCGTCGCTTCGGGCTCCTGCCGCGCATCATCGACCTTGTTCGCGGCGAGGATGACGGGCTTGTTCGAGCGGCGCAGCATTTTCACGACGAACTCATCGGTCGCGGTGGCGCCCGTGATGGCGTCGACGACGAAGAGCACAGCATCCGCCAGATCGACCGCGACCTCCGCCTGCGCCGCGACCGAGGCGTTGATGCCGGATGCGTCGGGCTCCCACCCGCCCGTGTCGACGAGCGTGAAGCGGCGCGCGTTCCACTCCGCCTTGTACGTCACGCGGTCGCGCGTGACGCCCGGAGTGTCCTCCACGACGGCCTCGCGGCGACCGAGGATGCGGTTGACGAGCGCGCTCTTGCCGACATTCGGGCGGCCCACGATCGCGAGCACCGGCAGGGCGGGCATCGTGATGATGCCGTCCTCGCCCACCGTCGCACCCTCGAGCAGGTCGAGGTCGTCGTCGTCGAGGTCGTAGTCGGCCAGGCCCGCGCGCAGAGCATCCGCCCGCTTCGCGGCGAGATCCTCATCGAGGTCGGCCAGGCGTGCGGCGACCTCTCCTGCCGCCTCGGGGGCGAGCTCGGGGTAGTCGGCGCTGTCATCGGTGCTATCGAACGCAGTGTCGTCGTCGCCGGGGCTGCCGGCGGTCGTGTCAGTCATGGGGTCCTTGCGTGCACAATGTCGAGAAGCGCCAGAACCGTCTGCTCGAAGTCGAGCTCGGTGGAGTCGAGAGTGGTGACGCCCTCAGCGGCATTGAGAAAATCCACCACGCGGGAATCTTGGGCATCCCGCGAGGTCAACTGCTGCGCGGTCACCTCGGCCGACACGGCGCTTACCTCCGCCGACCGTCTCGCCATTCTAGCCTCCGGGCTCGCCGTCAGCAGAACGCGCACGGGAGCATCCGGCGCCACCACCGTCGTGATGTCGCGACCCTCGACGATCACGCCCTCCTTCGCGTTCTCCGCCATGAGCCGCCGGAACAACTCGTTGAGCCCCACCCGCACCTCCGGCACGCGCGCCACAGCGCTCACGACGGAGCTCACGCGCGGCTCACGAATGTCGCGCGTGATGTCTTCCCCACCCACGCGCACAAAGTAGTGCTGCGGGTCCATGCCGATCGCATAATCGAAGTCGGCGACGCGTGCGGCGACGGCAGCAGCATCCTCGGTGTCGACCCCTTCGTCGAGGCAGTGCCAGGCGAGCGCACGGTAGGCGGCGCCTGTGTCGAGGTAGGCCCAGCCGAGGCGCAGCGCGGCCTCCTTGCTGACGCTCGACTTACCGCTACCGGCGGGGCCGTCGACGGCCACGATGATGTCGCTCATGGGGGCTCCTTGCGAGGGTTCGAGGCGATGGTTCGAGGCGGTCGGGCTCAGCTCGCGCCGGCGATGCGCCAGCCGCGCGCTTCGAGCTCGATGATGAGGCGGTCTTCGGCTTCGGGCACGATCGAGATCTCGGCAAAGCCGATGGGTGCGCCGGGCGAGTGCTCGAGCCGCAGGTCTTCCATGTTGACGCCGAGCTCGCCGATCTCGGTGAGCAGGCGCGCCAACTGGCCGGGAGTGTCGTCGACCATGACGACGAGCTGCGCAAAGCGCCGGTCTTCGCCATGCTTGCCGGGAATCCGCGCCACGCCGGCATTGCCCGCGCCGAGCAGGTCGGCAAGCGCGCGGCGGGCTCCCTGCGCTTCGGGCTCGGTGAGAGCGGCGATCGCCGCATCGAGGTCGTCGCGCAGTTCGGTCAGGATGCCCGCCACGGGTCCCGCGTTCGCCCCCAGAATTTGCACCCACAGCCCCGGGTCGCTCGAGGCGATACGCGTGACGTCGCGCACGCCCTGCCCCGCGAGGTCGACGGCCGCGTTGCTCGCGGTGCGCAGCCGCGCGGCCATCGTGGTGGCGACGAGCTGCGGCACGTGGCTGATGAGTGCCACGGCCCGGTCGTGCTCGTCGACGCTGAGCTCGATCGGCACGGCGCCCACGTCGAGGATGAGGTCTTCGATCGCGCCCGCCGCGCGGTAGCTGATGCCGTCGTGGCCCGCGAGCACCCACGGTCGCCCCACGAAGAGGTCGGCGCGCGCCGAGACGGGCCCGCCGCGCTCGCGCCCCGCCATGGGGTGCGTGCCCAGGTAGCGGCTCGTGTCGGCCCCGAGAGCGTGCAGTTCGGCAAGCACGCTGCCCTTGACGCTCGCGACGTCGGTCACGAGAGCATCCGGATGTGCCTCCAGCTCTGCGGCCACCGTCGACGCGGTGACGTCGGGCGGCACGGCGACGACGACGAGTGCGGGGCGGTCGCCTGCCGCCGCAGGGCGGCCGGCGCCGTAGTCGACCGCGAGGCGCACGGCGGTCGGCGAGAGGTCGCTGAGCGCGACATCCACACCCTTCGCGGTGAGCGCGAGCCCGATGCTCGTGCCCAGCAGCCCCGCGCCGACGATGCGCACTTCGCCCTGCAGGCGGCGATCGTGCGCGGCGGGCTCGGTCACGAGGGGGCTCCCGGGTTCGAGTCGAGGGTGTCGGCGTGCGAGCGGGCCTCGGCGGCCGCGGCGTCGGTCGTAGCCGAGCCCTCACGCGCGGCGCGGCTGAGGGTGAGCAGCGCGCCGCGCTCCACCTTACTGAGGTCACGCACCTGCCCGGCCGCGAGCGTGCCCAGGTGCAGGGGACCGAACGAACGGCGCACGAGCTCGACGACGGGGTGCCCGACGGCGGCGAGCATGCGCCGCACGATGCGGTTGCGACCGGAGTGCAGGGTCAGCTCGACCATGCTGTGCCCGCCGACGGGGTTGCCGAGCATCCGGGCCGCGTCGGCCGCGATGGGGCCGTCATCGAGCTCGATGCCCTCCTTGAGCGTGCGCAGCACGGGCGCCGTCACCGCCCCGCGCACCTTGGCGATGTACGTCTTCTCGACCCCGAAACGCGGGTGGGCGAGCACGTTCGCGAGCTCGCCGTCATTGGTGAGCAGGAGCAACCCGCTTGTCTCGGCGTCGAGCCGGCCGACGTTGTAGAGGCGCTCATCGTAGCGGTTGGTGTACTGGCGTAGGTCGGGTCGGCCGTTCTCGTCCTTCATCGTGCTCACAACGCCCGTGGGTTTGTTGAGCATGATGTAGCGCTTCGATGTGTCGAGCTGAATGGCAACGCCGTCGAGGGCGACCTCGTCTACCTCCGGGTCGACCCGACGGCCCGGCTCGACCACGAGCTCGCCGTTGACCGTCACTCGACCCTGGGCAATGTACTCCTCGCACACGCGACGGGAGGCGACACCGGCGGCCGCCATGACCTTCTGCAGGCGCTCGCCTGCTGGCTGGTGAGGGACGGGCGCATCCGGAGACGTCCCGTCGGCGCCGGTCGCGTCAACGGACATCGTCGAACCCGGCGCTTCCGTCATCGAGCAGTGGCGAGATCTTCGGCAGCTCCTCGAGCGTGTTGATGCCCAGCTGCGTGAGCAGCAGCTCGGTCGTCTCGTAGTGGATCGCACCGGTCTCACTGTCGGTGAAGCCTTCAGTGATGAGCCCGCGGCCGAGCAGCGTGCGCACAACCGAGTCGACGTTGACGGCACGAATGCTCGCGATCGCGCCACGGCTGATGGGCTGCTTGTAGGCGATGACGGCGAGCGTTTCGAGCGCCGCCTGCGAGAGCTTCGAGGGGTTCTGGGTCTGCACGTAGTCGCGCACGACGTCGTCGTACTCGCCGCGCACGTAGATCCGCCAGCCGCCGCCGACCTCGCGCAGTTCGAAGCCCCGCCGGGTGCCCGGCGTGCCGTCATCAGCCGCCTCGCCGTCGTAGTCGGCGACCAGTTCGGCAATAGCGTCGCGCACGTCGCCGACGGGCCGGCCGACGGCGCTCGCAAGCCCGACGAGGCTCTGCGGCTCGTCGACGATCATGAGGATCGCCTCGAGCGCGCGCGGCAACTCCACATGCTCCGGGATGCCCGGCGCCTCGGATTCCGTCGTCTCAGTCTCACTGGCCATAGTCGGCCCCCAGGTTAACGAGGTTCTCGTCGCTCCAGTTCTCGGCCGTCCACCGCACGGTGAGTTCGCCGAGAGGCTCGAGTTGCTCGAAGCCGACAGCCGAGTGCCGGTACAGCTCGAGGAGGGCGAGAAAGCGCGCGACGACGACTCCCCTGCCCTCGGCTCCCGCAATGAGTTGCCGGAACGTCACGGGGTCGCCGCGTCGCAGCAGCGCGACGACGTGCGCGGCTTGCTCGCGAATCGAGACGAGCGGGGCGTGCAGGTGGTCGAGCCCGACGAGCGGGATCTCGCGCGGCGTGAGCGCGAGCAAGGCGAGGGCCGCGAAGTCCTCAAGACTGAGGGTCCACTTGAGTTCGGGTGTGCGCTGCCGGTACTGGTCTTCGAGCCGCACCGAGCGCGCGTGGCGACGCCCCTCCGTCTCGAAGCGCTCGGCGAACCAAACGCTCGCTTCCTTGAACGCGCGATACTGCAGCAGGCGAGCGAAGAGCAGGTCGCGCGCCTCGAGCAGCGCGACATCTTCGGCGTCGACGAGCTCGCCCTGCGGAAGCAGGCTCGCGATCTTCATGTCGAGCAGCGTCACCGCGACGACGAGGAACTCGCTCGCGGTCTCGAGTTGATCCTCGGCCTCGAGGGCACGCAGGTAGGCGAGAAACTCGTCCGTCACCGCGCTCAGGCTCACTTCCGTGATGTCGAGCTCGCGCTGAGTGATCAGGCGTAGCAGCAGGTCGAAGGGCCCGTCGAAGTCGTCGAGCGTGACGCGGAACCCGCGCGGAGCATCCTCGTCGATCGCCGCGTTCCGGGCCTCGCCGTCGCCCGCGACGACCGTCGATACCGTGCCCGCGACGACGGTCGGGTCAGGCGACCTGGCCACGGGCGATCAGCTCTCGAGCCAGCTGCCGGTAGGCGGCAGCGGCCGGGTGGTCGGGGGCGAAACTCGTGATCGGGGCGCCGGCGACGGTCGCGTCGGGGAACTTCACGGTGCGGCCGATGACCGTCTCGAGCACCTTGTCGCCGAAGACTTCGACGACGCGCTCGAGCACCTCGCGGCTGTGCAGGGTGCGCGCGTCGTACATGGTGGCGAGGATGCCGTCGAGCTGCACGGCCGGGTTGAGGCGGTCGCGCACCTTGTCGATCGTCTCCACGAGCAGAGCGACGCCGCGCAGGGCGAAGTACTCGCACTCGAGCGGAATGAGCACGCCGTGCGCCGCGGTGAGCGCGTTGACCGTGAGCAGGCCGAGGCTCGGCTGGCAGTCGATGAGAATGACGTCGTAGTCGTCGGCGATCGGGGCGAGCACGCGGGCGAGGATCTGCTCGCGGGCAACCTCGTTCACGAGATGCACTTCAGCCGCGCTCAGGTCAATGTTTGCCGGGATGAGGTCGAGGCCCTTGGTCTTGGTCGGCTGCACCGCCTTGCGGGCATCCTTCTCCTTGCCCAGCAGCAGGTCGTACACGGTGACGACGTCGTGGCTTGGCATGCCGAGGCCGGCCGAGAGCGCACCCTGCGGGTCGAAGTCGATGACGAGCGTGCGGCGGCCGTAGTCGGCGAGCGCCGCACCCAGACTGATGGTCGTCGTCGTCTTGCCGACGCCGCCCTTCTGGTTGCACAGGGCGATGATGCGGGCGGGGCCGTGGCCGTCGAGCGGTGCGGGCTCGGGCCACTCGCGCAGCGGGCGCCCCGTCGGCCCCGCCACCATGTCATCGAACCCCGGCAATTGGGACCCGTCTGACCTCTCCCCACTCATAGCGCCTCAGTCTAGTGACCGCGCGGCCCACGGTCGGGCGCCGCTCCGCACGGGTCTCACAGCCAGCGCGCGTGATTGACTGCAGGGCATGGACGGGGAGCTAGAACACCTGGGCGACCGGGAGCTCGAGCGGCTCGCCTACGGTCGGGCGGTGACCAGAGCTGAGCAGGCCCGGGCCGCTGCCGCGGGTGAAGAACTGGCCCGGCGCGCCCGTCCCCCCTCACCGGATGCGCCCCTCGACCCCCGCGCCGACCCAATGCGCGCGATCGAGGCCGACCGCCCCTGGTGGCGACGGCCGATCGCCGTGGCCGGTGCGGGCATCCTCGTCGGGTTGATCGCGGCGGGTTCCGTCGTGGCGAGCGTGGTGACCGCTCAGAATGCCCCGCCCGCGGCTTTCGCACTCTTCGACCGCGAGCCCACAGCGGAGGAGCGGGAGCTGAGGCCGGTCATGCAGGCAGGCGGGCACCTCGCGCCGCTGGGCCCGAGGATCCTCGACGAGATCGAGTACGGCACCGTCGTCGCCTGGTTGCCCCGACCAGCGGGAACCTTACGGCAGACCGAGTACGACGGCATCAATACCCGCGAGGGGCCGCCGCAAGTGTGTCTGGGCGTGATCGAGCCCGACCCGGTCGCGCGCACGCTCGTGTCGTCAGACGTGGACTGCACCGAGGTGGCGGACTTCGCCGAGGGCGGCGTGAGCCTGACCCTGCGCGGGCAGGGCGGGGAGTATGGCGTCACGTGGAGCCCAGAGGGCGCCGTCGACCTGGAGGTAGCGATTTCCGAAGCGCAGCGGGACGCGATGGAACCCGGGTTTCGTCGGGCCTTCCTTCCCGGAGCGCTGGGGCCCGTGCCCTACCCGCAAGACACCGCGGCGCTGCTGTACGACGAGGCGGGCTACGTCGATGCGAGCATTCGACTCGTGACGTCCATGAGTGACGTGGATCCGAACGCGGCGAGTGACGAACTGCTCATCGCCTTCCTGGGTCGCGGTGTCGGCGCTATCGGTGACGAGACAGCGTGCCTCGCGGTCGTCGATGACCAGAGGATGCGCGAGCTCGCGTGCACCGACGAGAACTCGCTGTCGGCAGGCTCGGCTCTGGCGCTCGACGTCACCCGCGGCATCAGGGTCTTCATCGTCACGTGGACGAGCGACGGTGACATCTCCCTGCGGGGCACCACGTCACGCTGAGTCGCGGCCGGCCCGCGAGGCGTGCCCCGGGGTTACTGTTGACCATGGCGACGACGCCTGAGGGTGACAGGGAGCGCGACGATGCTGTCGCGCATGCCGCCGACCCTGCTGTCGACCCTGCCGTCGACTCGGCGGTCGACCACGTCGTGCGCAATCTCTTCGACGGCGAGCTCGAGCAGCTCGCCTTCGGTCGCCCCCACACCGCGGAGGAGCAGCGGAAGGCGGATGCGGCGGCGCGCGAGCTCGCCCGCCGTGCCGAGCAGCATGCAAGCCGCATGGGCGAGGATGTGGCGGTCGCTCAGGAGGCGGGGCTCAGCCCCGCGCCGGGCCGCGTCGACGGCCCGGCGGCCGAGCGGCCCGTGTCGATGCGAGACAGTTCGGGCCGCGATCGCGACCAGCGGCCTTGGTGGACGCGCACGGCCGTGGTGGTCGGGGCGGGCATCCTCGTCGTGATCGGGGCCACGAGCATCGGGCCGCTGCTGCCGACGAACCCCGGCTCGCTCTCGTCGCTCGATGTCTTCCTGCGCGACGCGACCGTGCAGGAGCGTGATCTGCAGACACAACTGCTGCGCGACGGACTGCGGGTCAGCTCCACCTCGCGCATCATCGCTGACGAGCGGGAGGCACAGGTCGTCGCCTACCGTGTCGTCGTCACCTCGACCGTCGAGCGAGCACGCAGCGAGATCTGCGTACTGCTCGCCGAACCGCGGGGGCTCGGCTGGCCGTCGTGCACCGACCGCAGCGCCTTCGAGCGCAGCGGCCTGCAAACGACGCTCACGGGGCAGTCGACGCGGTACATCCTGCAGTGGGGGCCGCTCGGGCCGCCCCGGGTGACGGTGCTCTCCGACGCCGCGGCGACCTCGGGCACGCCCGGGTCGGCAGCCGCTCAGCCGTTCTTCGCCGACCCGCCGCAGCAGGACGAGGCGGCGTACGCGGGGCTGTTGCGCTCGATGTATCCGGATGACCGGCTGCTCGTGCGCGTGCTGGACACCACCGAGCGGTGGGAGGTCGTCGGCACTCTGGTCGCCTCGGCCGACACGAAGCTCTGGTCGTACTGCGTGCACCTGTTTCAGAGCCAGGTCGAGCGCCGCGCGCAACTGGGCGCGAGCATCACGTGCGCCGGGGTCGAGTCGTTCGAGCGGGACGGCCTCGTCGCTCAGGCGAGTGCGCCCGACTCGTCGCTGCGAGTGGAGTGGCAGCCCGACGGCACGGTGCTCGCCGAGGAGCTCGCGCAACCCGACGCGGGCCGGTAGCGCTCACTCGGGCGTCTCCGATCTGCCACCACGCGCCGCGACGTCTGCCACCGCAACCCTTCCCAGGTGCCTTCCACAACTTCGGAATTAGGTGAATCCCGCTCTGCCCAATCCGAAGTTATGGAAGGGGCAGGAGCGCGAATGCCAGACGGTGAGCCCACCGGCCCCGCAGGTTCCCCGTGATTGACTGATCGTCATGGATCAAGACCTCGCGGACTTGAGCGACCGCGAGCTTGAGCGGCTCGCGTAAGAGCGCACGGATGACGCCGATAGTCGCGCGCGGGCCACTGCCGCGGGTGAGGAGCTCGCCCGACGCGCAACCGCAGCAGCGTCCGCCGACGCTGAGCGTGAGCTCGAACTGCGCCGCGCTGCCGAGATCGCCGACATGTCTGATGCTGAACGCGCAGAGGCCGCACTGTCGCCAACCGAACGAGCACACGATCGACGGATGCGCGCAGTCGGCCTTGCCAGCGTGCTCGCCGCGGCCCTCGCCCTCCCCGCAGTCGGCTGGGCCCTCGCACTGCCCGACCCCGACCCCCTCGCGATCTTTGAGCGCCCTGAAACTCAGTTGGAGCGCGATGCGGCCCCGCGGCTTGCACAGATGGTGTCGTCGACGATCGACCTAGGACCTCGCATGATCGATGTGGGCGAGGATGAAATTGGCCTGGCTTTCCGCGCGTCGACGATCCCTGGTGGGCGCAGTACTGCCTGGGATTCCTACTGCCTGTTCACGATGGACGACCCCGCGGTCGGCGCTCAGTCGTGGGGCGGAGGGGGAATGTGCGTCGCACCCAACATCTTTGTTGAGCAAGGAATCATCATGCCCCTGACTATCCCGGCAGGCGGTGTGAATCCCCCCGGCGTGTCCGGAGACGTGATTCCTTGGAAGGATCAGTCTCATGGCACGTCCCAACACCTACCCGCGCGAGCTTCGTGAGCGCGCAGTCCGCATGGTCGCCGAGCTGCG
>Ga0008834_1000819_pt1 | contig 16279 bp, 15 predicted proteins | sample HotLakConsUCCL28_FD_62213 | JGI IMG/M metagenome (GOLD analysis project Ga0008834, IMG submission 62213) | Hypersaline microbial mat communities from Hot Lake, Washington, USA - Hot Lake Consortium UCC-L28 | ecosystem: Environmental > Aquatic > Non-marine Saline and Alkaline > Hypersaline >... | reverse complement strand
GCTTCCGGCGTAAACTTCTGAGGCGACTTCGGCGCTTCACCGTCGACCTGCTGAACAACGACATATTGCCGCTGGTGGATGTCGATTCCAAGCTTGATGACTTCCGCTTTCGCTTCAGTCCGTTCGGGTGACGTGGGAGTGGGTGTATGCTTCGTTTTTTCATCATAGGAGCGTCAGTTTAGCGATTACTCGCGCCTGACAACTCCTCCCATGTCATCTTCGCGTCGCCTGGAAGATAGCTGCCTCGGGACGGATGGGGTTCAAGCCGGCCGCGATAGAGTCGGCGTTGATGAAATGCTGGCAGCCGACGAGTGGCAGAAAGTCCAAGGCGAAGGTGGTTTTTCCGGCGCCGTTGGGGCCTGCGATCATCCAGCATGTTTTCATTTTAGAGGATAGTCGGCCTGGTTCTTGGCGACGGCGGCAACGGGGATGGGGACGATGCGTTTGCGGAGCTTGGCTTCTTTTTCGGGGTTCATTGGGAGGGGTTGAAAGTTGATTGTTGTTGGTTGTGAGTGCGAATAGGGGAACCGTTAATGAACGTGAATCGACGGTTCAAGTAAGGTATTTTGAATGAGGCGGAAAAGACGAATCGGACGGATCTGGTGAAGTGGAAGAATCTTGGATTGATGAGTTTTCTTGAAGGTGGGTATGTCGTTTTGCTTTTAATTTTGAGGGGAAGACATCGTCGGTTGTGCGTTTCGAGTCTGGAGTGTGTGGATGAGGGTATCGAGCACGGTGGGCAGGTCTTTGCTGAGGTCTTGGGCGAGGAACCGGAGGATGAAATATTGGTTGCTTTGGAGGAGGCGGTCTTTGCGGCGATCGCTGCGCCAGGCTTCGGCGTCGTTGAGGTGTTGATCGCCGTCGAGTTCGACGACTAGGCGGGCCTCGGGGAAGAGAAAGTCGACTTCCATGAGGCCGGCGTTGTTGAAGGGGATCGGTAGACGGGCGTTGAGGGTGAAGCGGTCTTTGGTGGCGGGAAGGGTTTGGAGGCGGCGGTAAAGGAAGGCCTCGGCAGCGCTACGTGCGTTCGGGGCGTCGGCGGGCGGCTCCGCCGCCTGGAGGAAGAGTTCGGCGAGGGGCACATCGACGCCGTCGCGGATCAGACGCTTGACGCTGGCGGCGTATTTTCGCTTCCAGCTTGGATCGACGGGAAGCGGGATCGACTGGGGCCAGCCCGGCAGCGCACTGGCGGGGAGGAGAATCGAGTAGCCGATCGACTCGTAGCTGGCGCAGCGCTTGTCGAACATGCGGGCGAGCATCGGCGTTTCGAGGTCGGCATAATCGTAGATCTGCACGAGGCGCTTCCCCGCGTGGTCTCGGTGGAGTCGCCCGGCATATTGGGCGACGGTGCCCCGCCAGGAAACGGGCAGGGTAACGAAAAGGGTGTCGAGTTGTGCCAGGTCGAAGCCTTCGCCGATGAAGCCGCCTGTGGCGAGGATGATGGGGAGGTTTGGGGCTGATTGGACGGATCGGTCCGATCCGTCCAATAGCTTGAAGGCGGCGTCTCGGTCTTTCTTGCTCAGGCCGCCGTGTAGGACAACGACCGGCAACTCCGCTTCGGTGAACAGTAGGCGGAGTCGTTCCAGGTGTTCAGTGCGCTCGGTCAATACGAGCGGGTTTCGCTCCGCCGTGTAGGCGGCGCGGACGTCCTCCAGAATCAAACGGTTGCGTTCGGTGTCTTCGGTGAGTGCCTGGCAGAGCTGCTGGTATTCGATACGGGCATCGTCCTGCTCGGGTGCGCCCGGTTGAAAGCCGGTCGGGCGGACGATGACCTGATGTCGAAAGGGACGGGCCGCAGCCTGATCCTTGGCCGCGACGCTATGGCGGACGCGGCCGCATTGCATGAAGATGATGGGTTCGTGCCCGTCCTTGCGCTCGACGGTGGCCGAGAGGCCGAGGAAGAATTTTGCTTTGGCTCGACGGGCGGCCAGCTCAAAACTACGAGCAGAGATGTGGTGGCATTCGTCGACGATGACGTGACCGTAGTCGGCTACGCGGTCGTCGACCACACCCTTGCGAACGAGGCTCTGCATTAGGGCGATATCGACTTTTCCTTTCAGCTTGCGGCGTCCGCCGCCGAGTCGACCGATTTCCTTTTCCTTGAGGTCGAGGAATTGTGTAAGGCGCTCCGTCCATTGGTCCATGAGTTGCTTGCGGTGGACGAGGATGAGGGTGTTCGTGCCACGTTCAGCGATCAGCCAAGCGGCGAGAACGGTCTTCCCGAAAGCCGTGGTGGCCGCGAGCACGCCGGTATCGTGCTTTAAAAGGGCTTGCGCGGCTTCCATTTGTTCGGTGCGGAGCGCGCCCCGGAAGGATAATTCCAAGGAGGTTCCCTTGTTTCGTTTGTCGCTTACCTGGTACCGCACCCGGTTATCCCGAAGCAGACGCCGCAGCTCCTCCAGGCAGCCACGCGGGAGGGCGATATGTTCGGGATGGAGTTCGGCGCAGCCGATGATGCGCGGCTTGTCGAAGGTAGGCAAGCGCATGGCCTGTGCTTTGTAAAACTCCGGGTTCTGGAAAGCGGCTAGTTGTAGAATGCGATTTTGGAGAACCGGGGGCAGGGACTTTCTGGGGATATAGATCTCGTCGGCGAGGGTAAGGTCGACCCGTCCGGGAGGGGGATTCTCGATGGGTTCCAGCGTCGTTCGACGCGAAGGTGGCGCCGTCCATGGTTTCAGGGCGAAGCCGTCGTTTGGTGCGGCACGGACCGGGAGTGTGCTTTTGTAGCGCTCTGCGGAGTGAACTATTTGTTCGACGCGTGTGCGTGAGATTTTCGGGAGCGTGCCGAGGAAGTGCCATTGGTCCGGAAACGGCCGGAGATCTTCATCGAGGAACAAGCTGTTTCCTTTTTCGCGGGCGGCTTGTTGGAGGGGAAGGGCGATTAAGTTGCCGAAGCCACCTTTGGGCAGGGTGTCTTGATTTGGGAACATCCGGTCGTAGGAGGCGAGGCCGATTTCCGGGCGCAGGTTCATGGCTTCGCTGAGCAGGTAGGCTCCGAGGCGTCGGGCGATTGAGGCGGGAATGGCTTCTTGGAAGAAGAGCCAGAGGTGAGCGCCGTTACCCGAGCGCGAGCGCTCCAAAGCAATGGGAAGCTTCAAGCCTTGGAGGATTTTTCTCAGGGCGAGGGCATCGTCTTTCCAGCCTGCGCCGTCGAGGTCGATGGCCAGAAGGTAGCAGCTTTCGTCGGAGAGCATGGGGTAGAGACCCATGACAAAGGGCTTTTGGTCGGAGTTTTTCCCGGAGAGGTGCCAACGGACGGTCCAATCTTCGACCCGCAGCCAATTTTGATTCGGGCAGTCGGAGCATTTGATGCGCGGCTTTTCGCAGATGCCGCGGATCCACTCGTTGCCGCAGGCTGGCGAGTAACCTGCTTTGCCGGTTTTCCAGCTTTCAAAGCGTTGCGGGTAAACATCGCTGCGACCGCGAAAGAGACTTCGAAAGCAGGCGATCTTCTCCTCGGGTGGCGAGCGGTGGTTCATCTTTTTGGGATCGGTCGGATCTGGCGGATCGGACCGATCGGACGGATCTTTTTTTACTCGAGCGGCGCGGTGCCTTTGCAGTCGGGGTATTTGGTGCAGCCCCAAAACTGGGAGCCTTCGTTTTTGCCCTGGCGGGCGGTGCGGAGGGCCATGAGTTCGCCGCATCGGGGGCATTTGGGTGGCTGGGGATTGGTCGGGTCCGACGGATCGGACGGATCGGTTCGATCCTTCTTGCGGCGGTGAGCGATTCTTGCGGTCGCGAGTTGTTCGGAGTAGCCGCCGTTTTCGATAAAGTCCTGCTCCATGCCGATGAGTTGCTGGTCGAGCAGGTAGTTGGCTTGGTGGATCAGGCAGAGCAGGGTGTTGGCGACTACGGCAGGGTCGTCGTGGAGCAGCCAGGGGCGGTAGAGCGCGTAGCGGGCGCGGTCGCCGGGGTCCTGGGGGTCGGCTAGGGGGGAGTTTTCGGGAGCGCTCTTGATCCGTAGGCCGATGGCGCGGACTTCCTCCGCCTCGGGGCTGTCCTTGGGCCAGAGCGGGAGGTCGTTTTGGCGAAGGTAGTCTTCGCAGTCGAGGAGCAGTTCCTCCAGGCTGGCGCGGGCGACGTTGGTGAGGAAGAGTTCGGATTTGCTGCTGGCGGCGTTGGCGCGGTTGCCTTCGGCGATGTTTTGTCGGCCGCTGCGGGCGGCCTGGACCATCTGGTCGTGGGTGCGGTTGCGGAGATCGACGAAGCGCTGGCAGAAGGCGACGGTGCCGTCGTAGATCAGGGTGGCCGTCTGGAAGCTGCGGAGGCGCCGGTAGCCGCCGCTGGGCCGGAGACGCCGACCGCGGCGGTTGGCTTGGCGGGGGTTGTCGGGCATGGCTTGTTTCTGTTGGGGGACGGATCGGACCGATCGGACCGATCCGGCGGATCTAGGAGATGGCGCTGCGCGCGTTTTGGAACATCTTGAGCCAGGGGCCGGCTTCGCCGGTGAAGCGGTCCTTCGGGCGGTAGCTCATCTGCACGCTGCGGAAGCAGCGCTCGGGGTGGGGCATGAGGATGGTGGCGCGCCCGTCGGATGTGGTGAAGGCGGTGGCGCCGGCGGGGGAGCCGTTGGGATTGAGCGGGTACTGTTCGGTCGGGCGTCCCTGGTGGTCGATGTAGCGCAGGGCGATCAGGCGGTTGCCCTCGCAGGCTTCGTAGCTGCCGGTGGCGGAAAAGTCGGCCCGGCCCTCGCCGTGGGCGACGGGGATCGGGAGCCGTGAGCCCTCCATGCCTTGGAAAAAGATGCTGGGGGACTCGAGCACGGCGACGTTGACGAAGCGGGCCTCGAACTGTTCGGAGCGGTTGCGTTTGAACTCCGGCCAATGGCGGGCGCCGGGGATGAGGTCCTTGAGCTGGGCGATCATTTGGCAGCCGTTGCAGACGCCGAGGGTGAAACTGTCGGGGCGTTCGAAGAAGGCCTGGAACATGTCCTTCAGCGCCTCGTTGTAGAGGATCGACTTGGCCCAGCCGGAGCCGGCGCCGAGCACGTCGCCGTAGGAGAAGCCGCCGCAGGCGACCAGACCGGCGAAGTCCTTCAGGGCGACGCGGCCGGCGAGGAGATCGGTCATGTGGACGTCGATGCTCTCGAAGCCGGCCTTATCGAAGGCGAAGGCCATCTCGTTTTGGCCGTTGACGCCCTGTTCTCTGAAAATCGCCATTTTAGGGCGGTTTCCGGAGAGGACCGACGGCGGATGCATGATGGCGGCGTCGACTTCCCCAAGGTCGAAGGCGGGCTCGACGAGGAGGCCGGGGTCGGTCTCGTCGAGGAGGCCGTCGAATTCCTCCCGGGCGCAGGCCGGGTTGTCGCGCCGGGCCTGCAGGTGGAAGCTGAGTTCGGACCAGCTGCGGTTGAGGCGGGTGATCGACTCCCGGTAAAGCGTCTCGCCGCCGAGTTGGATCTCGAGCTCGCGCTCGCCGGTGCTGCGGCCGATCAGTTGGCTGATACCGGCCAGCCCGTGCGTGGCGAGGCAGGCGGCGACTTCCGCAATGTGGGCGCGGTCGACTTCGAGGACCGCGCCGAGCTCCTCCGCGAAGAGGGCGGGAACGACGGCGGAGCGTGGATTCGGGCCGGGCTTGGGGACGAGTTTGTCGAGGACCAGTTCCACGCCTTTCCGACCGGCGATGGCCATTTCGGCGACGGTTGCGAGCAGTCCTCCGTCGGAGCGGTCGTGGTAGCTGAGGAGCAGGCCGGCGGAGATCAACTCCTGGATCGCGGCGAAGAAGGCCTTGAACTGCCCGGGGTCGTCGAGGTCGGGCGTGGTATCGCCGACTTGGTTGCTGACTTGGGCGAGACTGCTGCCGCCGAGGCGGTTCTTGCCGGCGCCGAGATCGATCAGGAGCAGGGCGCTGCCCGCGGATTTGAGGTCCGGCGTGAGGGTGGCGCGGATATCTTCGACCGGGGCGAAGCCGGTCACCATCAGGCTGAGCGGCGAGACCTGCTTGTGTTCCGCGCCCTCGCCGTCTTTCCAGACGGTGCGCATGGACATGGAATCCTTGCCGACGGGGATGCAGATGCCGAGGGCCGGGCAGAGCTCCATGCCGACCGCGCGGACGGTGTCGTAAAGGTTGGCGTCCTCGCCCTGTTCGCCGGCCGCGACCATCCAGTTGGCCGACAGCTTGATCCGGCCGATCGCGCCAATGCGGGCGGCGGCGAGGTTGGTGAGGCACTCGCCGATGGCGATCCGGCCCGAGGCGGGGGCGTCGAGCACGGCGAGGGGCGTGCGCTCGCCGATCGCCATGGCCTCCCCGGTGGTGGCGTCCATGGAGGAGGCGGTCACCGCGAGGTCGGCGACCGGGGTCTGCCAAGGGCCGACCATCTGGTCGCGCGCGACCATTCCGGTGATGCTGCGGTCGGCGATGCTGATAAGAAAGGTTTTGTTGGCGACGGCGGGGAAGCGGAGCACGCGGTCGATCGCCTCGGCCAGGTCGAGGGCGGCCGTATCGAAATTCTCCCTACGCCGCGGGTGGCGGCGGACTTCGCGGCGCAGCTTGGGGGTCTTGCCGAGAAGGACGCCCATTTCGAGGTCGATCGGGCGGTTGCCGAAGTAATCGTCTTCGAGCAGGAGGCGACCGTCGTCGGTGGCTTCCCCGACGATCGCGAAGGGGCAGCGCTCGCGGGCGCAGAGGGCCTCGAAATCGCGGATGCCTGCGGGCTGGATGGCGAGGACGTAGCGCTCCTGGGACTCGTTGCACCAGATCTCCATCGGACTCATCGAGCGGTCCTCGCTGTGGACCGCGCGCAGCTGGAACTTTCCGCCGGTCGCCTCGACCAGCTCGGGCAGGCCGTTGGAAAGACCGCCCGCGCCGATATCGTGGATCGAGAGCATCGGGTTGTCCTCGCCGAGGGCGATGCAGCCGTCGATCACCTGTTGGCAGCGGCGCTGCATTTCCGGGTTGCCGCGCTGGACCGAGTCGAAGTCGAGCGCCTCGGACTGGGCGCCCGCGCCGATGGAGGAGGCCGCGCCGCCGCCCAGACCGATCTTCATGGAGGGGCCGCCCAGCTGGATGACGAGTGCGCCGGCGGGAATTTCCTTCTTGGCGACATGTTCGCGCTTGAGGTTGCCCATGCCGCCGGCGGCCATGATGGGTTTGTGGTAGCCGCGGTAGACGCCGTCGTGGATGAATTCGAGAGTACGGAACATGCCGCAGAGCTGGGGACGGCCGAACTCGTTGCCGAAAGCGGCCCCTCCGATGGGGCCCTCGATCATGATGTCGAGCGGACTGGCGAGCCGGGCGGGATGTTCGGCGAGGGTCGTTTCCCAAGGCAGCAAATACTCCGGCATCCTCAGGTGGGAGACCATGAAAGCGGAAAGCCCGGCCTTCGAACGGCCGCCGATGCCGGTCGCGCCCTCGTCGCGGATTTCGCCGCCGACGCCGGTGGCGGCCCCGGGGAAGGGGGAGATGGCGGTGGGGTGGTTGTGGGTCTCGACCTTGCAAAGGATGTCGAGGGTGGTGGGGGTCTTGCGGTAGCGGTTGACGGTTCCGCGGGGGTCGACCTCCCACCAGTCGCCGGGAACGCCTTCGAGCACGCCCGAGTTGTCGGCGTAGGCCACGAGCACGCCTTCGGGGTGGCAGCGGTGGGTGTTGCGGATCATCTGGAACAGGGAGTGCTCGCTTTTCTCGCCGTCCACGATCCAGTCCGCGTTGAAGATCTTGTGCCGACAGTGCTCCGAGTTGACCTGGGAGAACATGACCAGTTCGGCGTCGGTCGGGTCGCGCTCCATCCGCTGGTAGGCGGCCACGAGGTAGTCGATCTCCTCGTCCGACATGGCGAGGCCCCATTCGACGTTGGCCCGGCGCAGCGCATCGGGTCCCGCTTCGAGCAGGGGCACGGTCCGGAGCGGCGCCGGTTCGAAGTGGGTGAAGAAATCGTCCAGCTCGGTGTAGACGGCCTCCGTCATGCGGTCGTGCAGCAGGAGCAGGGCGGGACCGTGGCGGGCGGCGAGCTCGTCCGCGGCGATCACGGTGCCGTCCTCCTGCAGGAGGCGGAAGTGGATGCCACGCTCGACCCGGAGGACGGCGGTCAGGCCGCAATTGCGGAAAATATCGCTGGCTTTGGTCGACCAGGGAGAGATGGTTCCCTTGCGCGGGGTCACGAAGAAGCCGTCCTCCCGTTTAAAATAGCCGCTGGCCCCAAGGAGGGCGAAGCTTCGATCGAGGGTCGCCTCGTCGAGCCAGCCGTTCGCCTCGATCAGGTAGACCTCGGACGCCTCGATGGTATTGACGGGAAGATCGGGATCGGCGGACCGGAGGGCGCTCTTGAGCGCGGTCTTGCGGAATTCGGAAAAAGCGGGGCGGCCTTGGAGTCGGATCGGTTGCATGGAAAGGCGGGGAGGATGGCAAGCGAGGGCGGGCGGAACAAACCATTTTTGGCGGGGCGCGGAAGAAGATACTGCCGGGCGCGCGGCGTTCCCGGTGCGGGACCACGCCTGCCCGGGTCTGCTGGACACAGCCCCGGGCGGTCCCCTCCGTTTCCGGCGGATGCCGGGCAGGAGGGGAGTCGGCGGATCGCCCGATTGTCAGAGCTTAGCGGGAACTTCTTGAATGCCAGCGGACTGTCCGGTTTGAAACGATTTTGGGTTGTGCGACGATTCCTTCCGTCCAATGATTCAGACCTGTTCCAACCCCACCCATCCCATGAATGTATTGAAATTGCTTGGTCTTATTCTTTTTCTCGGCCTTCCGGCCTCAGCGTTCGCGCAGGCGGCCGATCAGGGCTCCCACCTCGAGGGCATCCGCTTCCTTCACATGCGGGTGGACACCTCGGATGCCTCGGATATCAAGCCGAGCGAGCAGCTCGACATGAGCGACATCGTCGAGCTCCAGCTCAGGCGGGGGGATATCGACCTGCGTCCCTACGTGGCGAACAAGCCCGAGGAAAACATCCCGCTGGTCCTCGTGAAGATCGACACGGCCTCCCGTGCGGGCGCCGGCGAGTTCGACTTGATCCTCCAAGTGCAGGATCACGTGACGATCGATCGCAACCAGGAAAAGACCATCGCGACGATCTACGAAATGCGCCGCCGCGCCAATGGCGGGAGCGGCAGCGCCCAGATCGAGGCGATCAAGGGCGAGCTGCGCGAGCTGATGTCCGACTTCGTGTCGGTCTTTCGCGAACAGAATTGATGGCCCCGCGATCGGCCCGCGATCGGAAACGGCCTAGCGAAGGACGATCAGGTCGGCCCTGCGGTCTTCCGAGGCTTGGCTTTTGGACAGGCCGCTGGTGGCCTCCAAGCTTCCCTTAGAGAGCGTCTCGATGCGATTGCCGCTGACCCCCAGGGTCATCAGGAAATCCGCCACACTGGTTGCGCGGCGGTCGCCGAGGGCGAGGTTGTATTCCGCCGTGCCGTACCAGTCGCAATGGCCCTCGACCAGCAGGCCGACGGAGGGGTTCTCCATCATGTAGTCGGCCGCTTCTTGGAGCTTCGCGCGCTCGTCGGAATCGACGGCGGAGGAGTCGAAATCAAAATAAACGGAGGGCAGGACGCCTTCTTCCATTTGGCGGCCGTCGTAGAGGCCGTCGCCAATGCCGTCCCCGCGCAGCTCGAGGCCGGAGGCGCCGAGGCCGAAGTCGCCGCCGAGGTCCGTGGCCGGAATCAGGTCGCCATCGAAGTCGCCGATCGGGCCGTCGCCCATCCGGCCGGTGTCGGCGGGCGTGGGGTCCTGTTTCCGGGGGCATCCAGTGGCGAATATCAGCACCGACGAGGCAAAGAGCACGGAACACAGGAGACGGAAATTTTTGGCCATAATGCGGAAAATCTGGTCGGTTGATTTGTTTCCCGCAAACATTTTCCATTGAATCCTCACACAATGTTCACGAGCGCAGAGCGAATTCTACCGTGAGGACCGTCGTCTATCTCGTCGACAACGGATCGCTGCGACCCGAGGCGACCCTTGCCCTGCGGAAGCTGGCCCGAGCCGTCGGCGAGCGCTCGGGACAGGAAGTGCGGCCGGTCAGCCTGCTCCACGCCCACAAGGTCGATCCGGCCGAACTCGGCGGCCGGCCCGCCACGATCGTGCGCCGGAGCTTGAAGACCGACCTCGCCGCCGGCGTCGGGCGGGTGCTTTTCCTTCCATTGTTTCTCGGACCGAGCCGGGCGATCACGGAGTACCTGCCCGAACTGATCGAGGAGGCGAGGGGACTCCGTCCCGACTTCGAGGCGACGACGGCCGATCCCCTGGCGGGGAGCGATCCGGACCGGCCCGACGGGCGTCTGGCGGAGATCCTGGCCGCGCAGGTGCGGGCGGCGGCGGAGGCGCAGGGCATGGAGCGTCCCAAAGTCGCGCTAGTCGACCACGGTTCGCCGGTCGAGGTGGTCACCCGCGTTAGGAATGCGGTCGCCGCGCAGTTGCGCGAGCGCTTGGGCGCGAGCGTTGAAGGGGTCGTCGCCTGTTCGATGGAGCGCCGGGACGGCCCGGACTATGCCTTCAACGAACCCCTGCTGGAGCGCGTCCACGAGGTCGAAGGATTCGCCGGGGGCGATTTGCTGGCGGCGATGTTTTTCCTCTTGCCGGGCCGGCACGCCGGACCCGGCGGCGACGTGGCCTCGATCTTGGAAAATCTGGCCGGGGCAGGCGGCTACCGGAAGCTCGGCATGACCGGGCTGTTGGGCGAGCACCCGCTCCTCGTCGAACTGCTTGCGGACCGGTTGAGGGCCGCCCACGGCGGGGAACCCGAGGCGCTCGGGGCCTAGTTCCCGATGACGATCAGGCCGTTGTTGATGGCGTAGCGGGTGAGGCTGGCGACGTCGTGCAAGTCGAGCTTCCGCATCAGGTTGGTGCGGTGGTTCTCCGCCGTCTTCACGCTGATATTGAGTTTCTCCGCGATTTGCCGGGTGCTGTTACTCTCCGCGATGAGCTGGAGAATCTCCCGTTCGCGCTTGGTCAACACATTCACGCCCGAGTCGCTCCCCTTGGGATCCGCCATGGCGTCGCGCAGGAGCAGGGCGACTTCCGGACCGAAGTAGCTGCCCCCGCTGGAGACGATCTCGATGCCCTTCTTCAGTTCGGTCAGCGGCGCGGACTTCTCGACGAAGCCGTGGGCGCCCGCCTGCAAAAGCTCGCGCACGAGGCCGGGCGTCTGGTAGCCGGAGAAAATCAGCACCCGCGTGTCGGGCAGCTCTTTGGAAAACCGGCGGAGCAGCTCGGTCCCGTTCAGGTTCGGCAGCATCACGTCCAGGATGATGAAGTCGGGCTTCAACTCGAGCGCCTTGTTGCAGCCGCTCAGGCCATCGCCACTTTCAAGAATGACATCGAACTTCGACTCGTCGAGAATCGCTTGGCTGAGCATTTCCCGGACGGCGGTCTGGTCTTCGATAATCGCGACGGTTTTCATTTTTCAAGAGAGGAGAAAGAATCGAGCGTGTGCGGATGCACGCTGGGGTGATTCTCTACATCAAGCTGGGGACTCTTGTCCATTCCTTTTTCCAGTTAGACCGCAGAGCTGTCGGCGACGTTCCGCCCAGAGCCCCGTCCTTCCGCGAAAGCAGTTCTTTTGCCGTGATCGCGGGCTCGGCCCGAAAAGCAGAATCCGGACGGCTGAAGTTCCCCCCCCCGAAGCTCACTTAACGGCTTGCACTCCGAGGAGTCCGGACTCCATCATAAGCCCCGAATCGAGGAGAGATGGCAGAGTGGCCGAATGCGGTGGTCTTGAAAACCATTGAGCCGAAAGGCTCCGGGGGTTCGAATCCCTCTCTCTCCGCCACTTTGTTTCTTATTACGAACTTCCGGTTCCGTTTCGCACTTCTCCAGCAAGTCCTTCATGCTGAAGGACTTCGAGAACATCCTTAAATCTATGCGATACCATGTAGTTCGCATTTGGGTCACGAAAACGTCCGGCTCGCAGGAATGTTCGTCCTTTTCGGGGTCGAAACGCGACACCCGAATCTCTTTGAAAAGCAGGCTCACCAGCTCCGCTCTTTCCTCGAAGGTGAGCTTTTCAAAGAGAGCCGCGAAGTCGGTCAGGTTCTTGCAGAGGATGGTCTCATCGACCACCAGCGAGCTGCGGTAGTCGATTTCCATCTGGAGCTTCTGCCGCTCCACCTGCAAGTCACTCTTGCGCTTTCCCAGTGCATCGGCCTCAGCCATGAATTCGCCGGAAAGATTTCTCATCTCTGGCCGCTTGGCCATGTCGATCAGCGAGGCAACTTCCTTTGATACTTCATCAAGCTCTTTCGCAACCTTCCTGAGCTTGGCCTCAAAGGGCTTCACCGCTTCCTGATGTTCGCGCTTTGCGGCCTCAGCGGTGGCCTTCACAACGTCAGGGTGCTTCCCAAGTTCAGCCAGCAGTTTGATGATAAAATCCTCAAAGGCACGGGCTGGAATGTTCCGCAGGACGCAATCGTTTTTCTTGCCGTGCTTGTTAATGTCGCCGCAAGTGTAATAGAGATAGGGATTGCCATCACTGTCCTTCTTACCCGCTGGCTTGGGGACAAGTTGCTTGTTGCAGTGGTCGCACTTGAGAATCCCCTTCAGGAGCATTTCGTGGCGATTGCTCCGCCTCGTGAGCGATTGCGCGGGTTTCTTTTCGACGAGCTTCTTGTTCGCCTTTTCCCAAAGCTTGGCATCGACCAAGGCCTTATGCCGCCCCTCATACTGGTTGTCACCATGGAGAATGACACCCTTGTAAATGGTATTGCGGACAAGCCGAGTGACGTTTTGCCCAACCCACCGCTTGCCGCCCATCATCTTCGTCTTGCCGTCTTTCTTGGTGGCCGAGAAAGACTTGGTCTTGATGCCGTCCTTGTTGAGTTGTTTGGCGATTTCCGTCGGTGTGCCATACTGCGCGGCGAGTTCGAAGACATTGGTGACGATTTGCGCTTCCTGCTCATTGGGAATCAGGAGCTTTTTATCTTTGCAATAATCGTATCCGAACGGCGGATTGCCGCCATTCCAATACCCGCGCTTGCTGCGCTCGGCGATTTTGTCGGCAACCCGTTGCTTCGTCAGTTGCCGTTCCCATTGGGCGAGCGAAAGCAGCAGGTTCAGGAAAAGCTCACCCGTAGGTGTGTCGGTTGAAAACGCTTCCGTTGCGGAAACAAAGATCACCCCGTGCATTTCGAAGATTTTCCAGAGTTCGTAGAAGTCGGCAATCGAGCGGGTCAGGCGGTCGAGCCGATACACGACGACCGCATGAATGTTCCCCGCTTCGATTTCATCGATCAGCTCTTGCAGAGCCGGACGCTCGATGGAGCCGCCGGAATAACCGCCGTCCTCGAAAATCTGCCCGAGCGACCAGCCGTCCTCATGCTCTTTCATGGCGATAGCATGCTTACAAATCGCCGCCTGTGACTCCAGAGTGCTGAAGTCCTTGCCCTGCCACTGTTCATCGGTGCTGCATCGGCAGTAGATTGCAGCCCTGATTGCTTTTTTTTGATTAGTCGCCATAAAGTTCGTAATTGATTCAAATATACTGAACTTTATGGATGCGGAATCAAGACTCAAATCAAGCCGCGAGCCGATACCGGATGGAATTCGTTTGCCCGAATTTCTCCAGTTGCCCCGAATCGACCAGACGGGACAGGCGACGGAAAGCCGTCGTTCTCGAAAGTGAGAACCGCTCCCGCACTTCTTTGGGCGAGCATTCGCCGACTTCCGAAATGAAGACCAGGATCGGATCGGCATCTTCGGGAAGATCGGGTTGAGCTTCCCGAGCTTTGACCAAGGCATCATCCCGACACTTGCGGGCAATCGCCCGAGCCAGCAATTCACCGACACGGCGCAAGCAAGCTTGCTCGGATGCGGTGTAGGTTGTGGCTGGATTTTCCATGGTCAATTAAACCACGGAGGCATCCCCCGAATTTTCCGATCACAGGTGAGGATTTCTCGCAGAACAAAGCCCCTAAGGACGATTCGAAGAAAAACCAGATTTTCCGGTTTTTTTCTCGGAATTCCCCAGCCTTTTGGGTGTTATGAAATCTGCACTTGAAGCCGTATCAAAATTTCACATGAGCGAACCAAGCACAGCACAGAGCATGACCACGGAGGAAGTTCACGCAAGAGCGAGTCAACTTCTGGAAGGTTACATTCGTGAGTATCATCAAGCCCTGTTTTGGTATTTGCGCCAGAACTGCCGCGCCACGGCGGAAATGGCCGAGGACGTTTTGCAAAACCTATGGCTGCATGTCTTTCAGCAACTCACACTGAAGCGCAAAGACCAGATGTATAAGTCCTTTCTCTACAATAAGGCGTATTGGATTTTTCTGGATTTGCAGACAAAGGGAAATCTTGAAGACCCTTTCAGTCATATTGGCTTCAAGAGCTACGACGAGCTTGAAAAAGAGCATGAAGATATTGGCAGGGAAATGCTGAAAAGCGAGTATGAGAATTCCCAATTACCATCCCGTTACCATAAAGGCGCTCAACGTCCCGAACCCTCAAACCCAGAAGAGGAGGCCGCTCTGATTGAAAGCTTTTGGGCAAACTACCCCGATGTCGATTTGAACGAACAGCAAAAGCTGATTACGTTTGAGCTTTTCCGCTACGGGCTTACGATCAAAGAGATCAGCGGTAAATATGATATTCCGATTTCGACGGTGTCGGACTGGAAACGGAAAATTCAGCATGAAATAGAGAAGTCACACAACTTCGAGGAGGAGGAATCATGAAAAGAAGAGAAATTGAAAATCCGGTTGGCGCGAATGTCCTTGTTTACAACCACGGCAAAGAGCCTAGCGATGAAACCATGAGCAAAATCATGGAGTTCATTGAACAGCACAAGGAAGAGACAATGGCGCTGACCGAGGACAGCTTGCCGACGCCCGACGAACAGATGCGCAGGCGTCACGCACTTACTGATCCGGAAAACGATCCTATATGGAAGAAGGATGACGATTCAGGTTCTGAGGGTGAACCTGTCAAGGGCTGTTAATTCCGAACGCCATAATTCCAAGCTTTTACGAGCCGCCGTGCAAAGAACCGCACGGCGGTTTTTTTATAGAGAGCTTCTAAGGGGTGCCACCCCTTGCGCGGTGCAAGGGTATCCCCAATCTGCGGCTTCGCTTGCGCTGCACCTGTAGACAGGGTGATTCCCCTCCCTTGCGCCTTACACCCCCGTTCTCGCCGAAGGGCAAGGTTTCATGCGAGCGCCACGAGCTGACGCTTTTTTTGAAACCAAATTGCCACAGGAGAAAAGAGAATGGATACCCCACAAACCCCGAGAATTTACGTTGCCTGTTTAGCCTCATACAATGCCGGAATCCTGCACGGGGCATGGATTGATCTTGATGGAAGCGAAGCCATCGAAGACCGGATTGCCGAAATCCTCAAAGCCTCACCGGAGGAAGACGCGGAAGAATGGGCGGTGCATGACCACGAATCATGCGGCCACCTCTCAGAATATGCCGGAACCGACACCCTGAAGGCGATTCAGGAGGCCTACGAAACGACCGAGGAAGCAGGCATCGAATGGGGAGCCTTTTGCGAATACTGCGCCCACATGGGACACGACATTGCAGGCGATGCGGTTGCAATGTTTAGCGAAGCCTACGCAGGCACTTGCGATTCACTGGTCGAGTGGTGCGAAAATTTCCTAGAGGAAACCGGACAGCTCGAAAGCATACCGGAAAGCCTGCGTTATTACTTCGATTATGCGGCATTCGCACGGGATATGGAAATCAGCGACGTGTTCACGATCGAGCATGGCGGCGAAGTTCTGGTTTTCTGGAATCACTAAAGGCCATGCGTTGCCCCTGCCAAGGGGCAACGCCCATTTTTGCAAAGGAGTTATCGACATGCAGCCAATCCAAACCGTCATGACATGGCAGGACGTAAAAATTTCGATCCAGTATAAACCGAGCTGGATCAAATCCGTGAGCATTTCCCATCTTGAAATTCACTCGCTCGAACCCGAGAGAGCGCCTTTGCCCGTCACCGAGACGGGCTATAAATCTCATTTTTTCCATTCGGATGAGATTTTTTCCGAGCCGGAACTCAAGCAGATGGTCGAGCAATGGCTGGATGAAGCCGCTCAATCTTCGGAGTGGAAAGCCTACGCAGCCAGCCAGCGGAATGAGCAATTCATGCTGTTCTGATTGAAATTTTCGACTTTTTGCCAACAGGCAAGCTCTTGGCAAAAAGTCGGATCGCACGGCGAACTTCAGCCGTAATTTCCAAAGGGCATCCGGCATATTCACGCCGCCTTTGGCAGGCTCAAAAGCCCGAAAATCGACTTGTGCAGATGAAGTTCGCCGTGCGCGGCGCGATTGACCATCGCGCCGAAGTAACCCGCAGGGTTTCTGACCGGATCATGAATCCGCTGCACGGCATGATCGGTCAAAAG
>Ga0008834_1000776_pt1 | contig 17078 bp, 15 predicted proteins | sample HotLakConsUCCL28_FD_62213 | JGI IMG/M metagenome (GOLD analysis project Ga0008834, IMG submission 62213) | Hypersaline microbial mat communities from Hot Lake, Washington, USA - Hot Lake Consortium UCC-L28 | ecosystem: Environmental > Aquatic > Non-marine Saline and Alkaline > Hypersaline >... | reverse complement strand
TTCCAGGCGCATTAATATTCAACACCGATTGGTTTACCATGCTCCGTGATAAGCACCGGTTCCTGGCTTTCCCGCATTTCTTTAAGGACTTTTGTAGCCTGTCTTTTAAGCGTAGTAACCAATTCTGTTCTCATAGTATGACTATAGTATTACATATTTTCATTCAGTACAATATTTTTTCCTCGCCGTAGGGGCGGCGGTCCATAATACAGGAGCCAATCCCACCCCATGCGCCCAAAATACGCCAATCTACCTACCGCTTTTACGTAGATCTACCGATGCATTCTCCCCGCGAAAACCGTGACCTTTAACGCACGGCAAAACCGGCGGGGAACACCGGCGCTGCATTGGGGTTAGATGGCGTGTTCAGCAGTGCGTCGGCAAACCAACGTTTGAGAGAACAAAAACAGAGAGAAAACACCGAATTATGAATATTATCTTCTTCGAAGACGCCCGCGTGGTGCGCTTCTATCCGAACGCCCTGACCCGTCCGCTCGACAAAATGCGGCTGGGCATCCTGACCATCGGCGAGAAATGGAAACACATCCTGGACATCAACCACGCCACCCGAACCCTGCGGCCCTGGCTCAAAGGCGTATTCAACTCCCCGCTACCCCGCACTGACGAGGCCCACATCTGGATCAACTCCCGCTTCGTGCCGCATAAACGCATCGCCGAGGCCGTCCACGCCCTGCAGCCCAACCAGGGACTCACCTGCAACGGCACCCCCGTCATCGTCCGACTCAACGGCGAGGACACCGCCCGCGAATACCGCCGCCAGCAGGACTGGATGCGCGGCTTCGAGGAGCACCTGCAGCAGGGGGGAGGCAAATACCCCATCCAGCCCATCGACTTCGCCGACCATATCGACTTCACCGAAACCGACCATGGCATCCTGCTCGACCATGCCTGGGACCTTTTCCACAACAACGCCGACCAGATCCAGGCCGATCTGCTGCTCATGCGGCCCTCGCGCACCCTCAACCACTGGCCGCTCAAGCACTTCTACACCATCAACCCCAACCAGGTCTACCTGGAAGAAGACGTCCGACTGGATCCCGGCTGCGTTTTCGATGCCAGCGACGGACCTATTTACATCGGTCGGGGCAGCCACGTCATGAGCGGCGCCCTGATCAAAGGTCCCGTAGCCCTGTGCGAGTACTCCACCGTGCGGATGGGCGCCAAAATCTACGAAGGAACCACGGTCGGACCGCATTGCAAGGTCGCCGGTGAGGTGAGTACCGCGATATTTCAGGCGTACAGCAACAAAGCCCACGACGGCTACATCGGCAACTCCGTCATCGGCGAGTGGGTCAATCTCGGGGCGGACACCAACAACTCCAACCTGAAAAACAACTACTCCAAAATCCGCGTGTACGACTGGGAAACCGGCGAATTACAGGACTCAGGGCTTCAATTCTGTGGATTGTTCATAGCCGACCACAGCAAATCGGCCATCAACTCCATGTTCAACTCCGGCACCGTCTGCGGGGTGAGCAGCAGCATTCTCACCAACAACTTCCCGCCGAAATACATCCCTTCCTTTGGCTGGGTCACCGACGAAAAAATCGATGTATTTGAACTGGAGAAAGCCCTGGAAACGGCCCGGCTGGTCATGGCCCGCCGCAAGAAAATCATGAGTCCGGACTATGAAGCCATGATGCGCTATTTGTACCGCGTTCGTGATGGTAGGGAGTAACGACCGTCGGTTTTTATGTTATACGTAAATGCCATGTTGTCTATCTCCTCAATTACTGTTCTGCCTGGTACTCGAAAATTGGATAAAATTTCCAGTTGTGTCAAATATTTTTTTAGCTCTCGATGGTCTGGCACCTGCTGGCGAAGCGTTACCAAAGCGCGACGAACAACCATACACAAATTTCACAGCGAAAGCGGTAAACTGCAGTGACATGCAGGGGAAAAGCTGCACAAACGATGCGTGCAGGTGATGACCAAAAAAAGACCCCGGCAAAGGGCCCGATAGTCGTAAATACGCATCCAAGATACCTGGCGAGCTCACGGTTTCTTCAGCATATTCAGGACTTGCTTTATGCTTTCGCCGGTGAAGAAAGACTTGCTTTGATTTCCCTTACAGCTTTTAATGATAGACCTGTGATTTTAGCGGTTAACTGAATACTAACACCGTTTTTTAAACTTTCGCGGGCAATGTTGTGAGCACTCTGCTCAATACCTTGCTGATACCGCGCGTCACGTTTTATGTCATAGGTAAATGCCATATTGTCAATCTCGTTGATTACAATGCTGTTGTATTTTCTAATATGTGACAAAAGGTCTAACTGTGTCAAATATTTTTCAAGGTCGCGCTCATCCGGGACCGCTTGCCGCAAGGTGACCAGAATGCGCCGTATGATTGCCGCGGCGTCTTTTCGCTTGAAATCAGCTAACACGGAGTACACAATGAGCTCCGGTACGCCCGATTCGACCAGGGGGGCAAATTTTACAACGAAAGACGTTGATCGAGTAATTCTACGTGAAAATCAATCCGTGCATTCAGCGCTTTGAATACCTTGATGATGGTTTCAAATCGTGCGTCAGTCAGGGAATTTTCAATTTTTGAGATCTGGGCTTTTTGTACGCCTACCAGCTTTCCAAGCTGTTCCTGGGTTAGATTCCTTTGTTTACGCGCTCTCCTGATAGCTTCACCAAGCAAGTCAAGCCGTAATTCGTATTCAAATTTTTCACGTTCAGGAGTACCTGGTTTACCGATGTACCGGTCGGTTAAATCATCCAGATCTACGACGTGTATCTTCTCTTTATCCATAGTTCAAAAATTAATTCGTTCAAAGTAATCTTTTCGAATACGTTCAGCTTTGTCGATTTCTGATTTAGGAACGTTACCTGTTTCCTGAAAAGGAAACAAATATTAACATGGTAATCTAAGTACTTGGCAGCAGTGGAAACACGGTCGATACATTCTCTCTGAAAATATGATCCGATGACCCCGTCATGCCTCCATTCTGCTAACACCTGGTCACCCGGACGTTCCGGGCGTTATCTATATAGAGTCGCCAAACCCCGAATTCTTACCTTTTTTGTCACAAATTTCACAACGAAAGCAGGGGATGGGGCTCCGTGTCCGCCCGAAAAGCCCCTGCCAAATAGCCATACACAAATTTCACAGTGAAAACGGGGTCAGCGGCACCGTGCCCGTGCAAAATGTCCCCGCCGCCCCAGGGCCCCGGCAGGGATCACATACACAAATTTCACAACGAAAGTGGGAGAGGTGCTCTCACTGTGCCCTCCCTGTGGTTATCTGCGTGGCCCTCACAATGCCCCTAATAACGCACACGGTGCTCTCACTGTACCCTGTCTGTATAATACAGACCCGCATAGCCCGATGGTGCTACAACTGAAACCCCCGCTTTACAACCATTAGAAAATCATTATGAAAGCGTTTCCAGCGCAATAAATGTATACAACCCCCAAAAAAATGTTTGCTACCTGAACGGCACCGACCTATCTTTGCTAAACAATAGATGAATAGAGTAAATCTTTTACACAATTTCAGAGAGCAAAAAGGACAACAACACGAGAGGACTTAGCACAATCAATACGCTTCTCCACCCAATCTGTATGTAATCCAAGATTTCCGTGAACAAAACACGGCAATTCACCGCCTCCCTGTAATGAGTAACTTTTTTACTCAATAGTACGGCCCCGTGCCATACCGTCTGTTGCACATAACCGGCTTGCCCGCACGGCATGCAACCACGGCAACCGACTCCCCCAACGGAGTCCGCGCCTGCCCGAACAACAGGGAACATAACCCTGCACCGGGCGTTGCACCCACGGACGAGCACGATCTTCCCGCCACCGCGGTCCCACACCAATAATGGGACTGACGACGGCGAAGCCGTGGCAAAAACCGGTATAAAACAGCGAAAACCGGCCATAACCGGCCGCCAAAAGGCCCAAAAGACCGGATTACAAACCGGTACCCCAAAAGGCCCGAAACCCGAAACAAATACCGGCCCCGCGGCAAGGCCTTCAAGCCCGAACCAACTCGCCCGGCCACGAACAATCCAGCGGCAAAAACCAACCGCCGCCACCAACCCCGGCGCCCAACCAACGCCGCCTGACGCCCGACAGACCCCCCAGCTTGTGCTCGACGTACTTATATCCAATAAAACCCGCATCAAACTCCTGTTCCGGTTCTTCCTGAACCCCGGCCAGGCCGCCTACCTGCGCGGACTCGAAAAGGAGTTCGATGAAAACTCCAATTCCATCCGCATGGAACTCAACCGGTTCGAAAGCGCCGGAATCCTGAGCTCCTACGAGGAAGGCAACAAAAAAATGTATGCCGTCAACACCAGCTACCCGCTGTTCACCGAGCTGCAAAGCCTGGCCATGAAACACTTCGGGGTAGACAAGGTGCTCGACCAGATCACCGGCAAACTGGGCAAACCCCTCAGCGTCTACCTCACCGGGCAACTCGCCCGCGGGCTCGACTCCAACATCATTGACCTGGCCATCGTGGCCGAAACCCTGGACCGACCCTACCTGGCCTCGCTCATTGACAAAGCCGAGCGCCTCGTAGAACGCAAAATCCGCGTCATGATCGTCAAGCCCCATGAACTCGAAGACATCCCGGAACCCCGCATGCTGGTCTATGGGGAGTGATGCATGACCTGGCGCGCCTTCTATACCCGACCCCGCCACGAACTCAAAGTGGCCGCACGCCTGGAGGAGCAGGACTACGAAATCTACTGCCCCACCATACGGGTCAAGGTCAAATGGAGCGACCGCTGGAAAAAAGTCACCAAACCCCTGTTCACCAGCTACATCTTCGCCAACGTCGATGAAAAGCAACGCATCGGTATTCTCGAAGACCCCGGCGTCAGCCAATGTGTACACTGGTGCGGCAAACCCGCGGAAATCCGCGACGAAGAAATTCAGGCCATCCGCCTGCTGCTCGAAGGCGCCGATGCCGACAGTATCGATGTACGACCCTTCGAGCCCGGAACCACGGTTCGCATCACCGACGGACCCCTTAAAGGTCGCGCCGGCGAACTGATCACCTACACCAACGCCAACCAGGCCATCCTGCGCATCGAAGCCCTCGGCACCGAAATCCACGCCACCCTCACCCCGGCCCAGCTGGAAGCCCTGCAGCAGGCCACAGATTGAGCGCGGTAATGTTAAGTATTCATAACAAGTTATTTTTCTTAGGTTTCGGTATATTTTTAAGCTGAACGAGATACCATCCGGGTGCAGGAGTGCACAACGGGTTAAATCACAGTAAAAGTCGTGCAATGCGTGTGCAGTTCAAAAGGAACAATTTGGGAGAAGACAGGTTCAAGAACCTGAATAAAGCGGCCCTCACCGGCCACGTTGCTATGGAGTTAAGCAATACTACAACGAGAAAAAAGGGAGGAGCAGCCCGGCTGTTCCAGGTACCTAATTGAGAGACGTCATGATTCTATATATAATCGCAGCATTTTTACTAGGGGGACTAATCACGGCATTCAGTTTGCCGAGGGTGATCCGACTGTCCGTGCGGAAGAAACTCATGGACAATCCCGACAACGGACGTAAAAAGCACAAAGCCCCGACACCTACGCTGGGGGGCGTAGGCATCTTTTTCGGTTTCGTGCTGGCCGTGTCGATCGTGGGGGGATTCATAGCACCCGACTACTTTCCGTTTCTGATTGCCGCCATCACCCTGCTCTTCGTGGTAGGGATTAAAGACGACCTGCTCGGGGTTTCGGCTAAGAAAAAACTGGTGGCCCAGATCCTGGCGTCTATCCTGGTGGTGTATGGAGGTAATCTCTACATCCCGGATATGGGCGGACTCTTCGGTATCAACGCCGTGCCCGCGACCCTATCCAAGCCGTTTTCGGTCTTTGCGATGGTGATTATACTGAATGCCTATAACCTGATCGACGGTATCGACGGCCTGGCCGGGACCGTCGGACTGCTGGCCAGCGCGGCGTTCGGAACCTTCCTGTTTCTGAACGGCGCCGTCACCGAGGCCGTTCTGGCCTTTGCCTTGTCCGGCGCTCTGCTCGGATTTCTGATTTTCAACTTCGAACCGGCCCGCATTTTCATGGGCGATACCGGTTCTATGGTCGTCGGATTCCTCCTGGCTCTGCTCGCGTTCAGTTCCATGCAGGTAAATCTGACCGCCGAGACCGTCGTATTGCCTGCCAGCGCCGTGATGGCCTTCGGGGTACTGATAATTCCCATGTACGATACCCTTCGGGTGATTCTGATCCGACTCAAAAACAAGAAGTCGCCCCTCTATCCGGATGCTAACCACATGCACCATGTGCTGCAGGGAACCGGGTACTCCCACCGGGGCATTGTACTGGTAGAGGCCACCGCCATGGTGGTGATCATTGCCACGGCCTTCCTGCTGCGCGACCTGAACGTACACTTTATATTCGGCATCATGGCGGTGCAGGCCATGCTCATTCTGCCGATTGGTCGTACTATCATGCATGTACTGCGCGGACGGGAGGAAGAAGCCTATCTGCGCCGGGTGAAAATGATGCTGGAGACGGGAAACCAACAGGAACCATCCCAAAACAACACCAGCGATTCCAATCCGGCAAAAAAGCCGGCTGAGTCCTACAATATCTTTCAGTAGGACGATATCGGCTTAACACCCTGCATCAAATTGAAGGAACGCCTATGCGGTCCTTTTTTTCGTATCTTTTGGGATACCATCCCCCAACGCACGACTGAACTCAATTTAGTACCATGACCGAAACCAACGGCCATTCATCCAACGGCTACCACGGCAAATACCGGGGCGAGGAAATCGCCAACCAGTATAGTGGGCCTGGAGGCATCCAAAACGATCAAAACGACGATGAAATCGATCTTCGTCAAATCTTCGGACTCCTCTGGCATAACAAGTGGATTATCATTGCACTCACCTTGCTGGGCGGAGTTTCGGCTTTTATCTATGCCCAGGCCCAGATTCCAATTTACGAAAGCAACGGCAGCCTGCAGATTACCGAAGCCGGAAACCGATATTCCATGGCTGGATCCGATTTGAGCAACCTCATGGTATCCAATTTTGGGATTGGAATGGGTTCCACCATCGAGAATGAAATTCATGTGTTGCAGTCGCGTACCTTCACTGGCGAACTGGCACAACGTATTTACGATGAGCGTTACCAGCCGGACGGTCGACTTTACCCGGTAATCTGGCGGGCCTTCCCGGAGGATTCCTCTATAGTTACCGCCGATACGGTCTTTGCACGACTCTACGGCAATCTGACCTTTTCCCGTGCCGACCGGAACTCGAATTTGCTTCGGGTCAGCTATCGAAGTCCGTCCCCATACGAAGCTTCTCGTGTGGTAGATCTGGCCATTGAGACGTACACCGACGTGTCCACACGTATCAACCGCTCCCAGGCCCGCAATGCCATCGATTTTCTGGATAGTGAACTTGACAAAGTAAGCATGCAGCTCAATTACAGCGAAGAGCAGCTGCGGGATTTCATGAACCAGAATCAGCTGGTGCAGCTGGATGCACAGGCTGAACAACTAATCTCAACACTTTCTACGCTTGAAGCAGAAAGCCAGGGGATTCAAGTTAAGCTGGTCGCAGCGAATTCGGCATTGGAGGCGTATCAACTGGAGCTGGATCGACTCACGCCCGGTTTATCCCAGCAATTGACGGCATCGATTGCGCCTCGATTAAGCCAGTTGCAAATTTTCTTAGCAGATAGAGAGACCCAGCGGACATTGTTGCTATCCCGAAATCCACAGCTGCGGAATAACCCTAACGATCCAAGCCTCATTGAAATCAATCAGCAGATTGACGGGTTGCGGGAGGAAATTGCACGACTAACCAATGACCTCATTCAAAGTGATGCTGGTCTGTCCTTTTTTGGGTCGAGCGACGGGAATGTCTCGAACCGGTTTATGACCTTACGCAATGAAGTATTGCTCCTGGAGGTAGAGCGACAACAGCTGGAAGCCCAGCGCAATCTCCTGGAAGAACGGGCTGCGGAGTATCGCGCCTTTTTTGAGGATCTACCTGACAATATGATTGAAATGGCTCGTTATCAGCGAAATATGCAGATCAATGAGCAGTTGTTTTTACTGATTTCACAGCAAGCCGCCGAAACCGCGCTGTGGGAGCAGACACAGAGCGGACTAGCACGTATTGTAGATATGTCCTTCATTCCCATTGATCCCGTGGCACCTCGCAAACTTATCATCTTGCTAATTGGTCTCATATTGGGCGGAGTGTCAGCGGTTGGATTTGTATCGATACGTGAATTCTTTAAAGTGGAGATCTCCAGTATCGACAAGCTCATGAAGAAGGGATACCCCTTACTCACGATTATACCGGACATGAACCGTCACATTAAAGAAAACTTTGATGGTGCAGAATATGTAACCATTCGGGGGAATATGCTATCGACGGGCCTGGTAATGGTATTGGATTCGATTTCGCCACTGGCGGAGTCGTTTCGGCGATTGCAGTCCAACGTGAGTTACTCCCAACCCGATAACCCGCTCAAAACCATTATCGTTACTTCGGCCAATAAAAGCGAGGGAAAGTCTACCGTATCAACCAATCTTTGCGTTGCTCTTGCTGAAGCCGGTAAGCGGGTGTTACTCGTCGACTGTGATTTCCGAAGACCCCGTGTGCACAGTTATTTTGGTCGTGAACAGGAGCCGGGATCCATGGACATCCTCTTTGGTGGACAGGAGCCCGTAGCCGTTATACAAAAGACCCTGGTTCCTGGCGTAGAGATTCTGACATCCGGCAAACGACCACCGAATCCTGCTGAAATCACACGTAGCGCGAAGCTCCGGGAATTAATCCGTAGTGTGAAAAACGATTACGACCACATTATCATAGATTCTCCACCCTTCGGTATCATCTCCGACGCAGCACCGCTCATTGGCGAAGCGGATGGGGTAATTTTGGTGGCGCGTTTTAATCAGACCAAGTCGCCTGAACTGGATTTAACCATAGACAATCTGAAGAAGGTTAAAGCAAACGTCATCGGTACGGTCATGACCGCCTTTGATCCGAAGAAGTCGACCGGATACTACTACAGCAGTTACTACTATAAATATGCGTACGAAAGTTACGACAAATACCATGAGGAGGCCTGATACGGTGCAAAAGCTACTTCTTACCTTACTCTTTGCACTGATCACCGGATCAGCAACAGCACAGGTAAACAATATTTATCAAAGTCAGAATTTTCGATTAGGCGAAGCCCATTATCGTGTAGCCGAACCCACCCAAATTGCTGATACGGTATTGGTTTGGGGCGATATACAGTTGCCTGGCACCTATCTGGTACCACGTGGTATCAACCTGGCTCAAATGTTGGCCTATGCTCGTGGGCCTATCAATCTTCGAACCAGCGAAACGGACCTGGACTGGAGTAAGGTGTTTATTGAAGTTAATATCTCCAATCGGGACACTGGTGAGAGCATGCAGTTTATTCAACCCGTTGATGGTAGTGTTACTCCGTTGTTTTTCGAAAAAAAAATGCAAAATTTTGATACAGTGATTATTCGAGTACGAAGACAACCTAACTTTCTTGACTATGTCAGGGCCTACGCACCAGTTGTTGGAACGGTATTAAATACATTACTATTGTACAGGACTATTCGAGAACTTTAAAGAAAGCACAATAAGTTAAATAGTGGCAAAATCACATTTGAAGAGCCCGATTTTCATTTAGGGGGCATCGGTTATTTTTTCAATATTGGATTCTCTGAAGAATACTTCTTTAGTGGTATAATAACCAAGTATTTTGCGGGGCCTGTTGTTACGTGTTTCACAAATCTGTCTGAGTTCTTTAGGTTGAACAAATCGCAGGTCGCGTTTCTTGGGCAGATACTGCCTGACCAGTTTATTAAGCTGCTCGATGCGTGCGGATTCGTTGGTTTGATACGGAAAACAGAACCAGACATCCACATTAAGATAGCGTGCGGTCTGCTGATGATGCGCAAACTCCGGACCATTGTCGTTGGTCATTGTGTACATGCCATCACGAACGTCTTTAAGTAGTTTTCTGGTACCAAAATGGGTGTTATGAGGTGTTTTACGGTGAATTTGTGCTAACCAGCAGTAGATCGATTTCCGGTCCACAATACTCAGAATGGCCCCTTTGTTTACAGGTCCAACGATGATGTCACGTTCCAAATCACCGATTCGCTCCAGTTTATCTACACAAGCGGGACGCTGGTCAATAAACCGGCGGTTCTTAATGATGCTCCGCAGGTTTTTGGTGGTTTTACGCTGTTTGGTCTTTTTTCTTCCCGTTCTCAAATAGGTGTATATGTGCCCCCCAACGGCAACATCCTGATAAATATGGCGATAAACGGTCATGTGACTTACCTTCATGTGGGTTCCATGCTCCAGGCACAGTATTGCACCGATTCCGGCAGGTTCAAGTCCTGTTTTTTGAGCAATTGAACGCATTTGTTGCGTAGTTCGCCTTTAAAACGATACGCAGCGCGCTTTTGGGATCGCTTGTGTTGGTATCGCTTCTGGGCCCATTCGGGGTTGTAGTCGCCTATACCACCACTGCGTTGCAGCTCACGCCGGATGGTTGTGGGATCTCGTTTGAGCTCTCTGTCAATTCGCTGTGGTGTCATATGGGATTGAATACAGCGCGGATGTGGTATCTTTCACACAACGTGAGATAATTGTATGTCTTCATATGCTCGACTCTTTGGTAGGAGAAAAGTCAGAAGCTACAAAACTTCATGTTTATCTGGGGGGTTAGCCCCCCCCCAGATACTTTTTTTTCCATGAATCGGGCACTTCAAATGTTAAACAGCTATTCCCTGGCAAATGCAGACGTACCTCAGCTTTTTTAATAACCAGTCAACCAATGCCTCTACCAAATCTTTTTAACCCTCGGTTTAAACTGTCTAGAGCAAACCAAAAGGGTGTTAGGAATACTTCCTATTACCTCTACAGACTATCCTAGCTCTATGCCAAATCCCCAGAAAAATTACATGACCTATTTATTCTACTGAATTGTAAGTTAATTTTACACTCTAACAGTTTAGTTTGATTAAATTCATTTTTATATCTATAGAAAAATGATAAAATAAATTATCACATAAAAGCCATGTTTTTTTCTATATGTTAATATGTGTAGTTTTTATTTTATTAATCGCTTATATATATAGATCTATATTTCTTTGAATCACTTAATGATAAATATAATTAGAAATAAATTAACTAATACGGATGAAAAGAAACGATTAGTAGGTAATATATTTTTTCTCAGTGTCTTGCAGGGTGCAAATTATTTACTTCCACTTATTACAGTACCATATTTAGTTCGTGTTTTGGGTCCAGAATAGTTTGGCTTATTAGCATTTTCAACTGCGACTATAAGTTATTTATTGTTGATAACAGATTATGGTTTTAATCTAACAGCGACAAGACTAATCTCAATCAATAGGGAAGATAGGTCTAAAGTAAATGAAATTTTTAGTTCAGTAATGATTATCAAAACTATTTTGTTGATTATTAGCTTTGTCCTATTGAGTCTGATCGTATTTAGCTTTGAAAAATTCTATCAGTATCGGGAGGTTTACTATGTAACCTTTGGCTTGGTGATAGGGCAAGTATTATTTCCTGTTTGGCTATTTCAAGGAATGGAGCGGATGAAGTGCATAACCTATTTGAATGTAGGAACAAAAACTTTTTTAACTGTAGGTGTTTTTATTTTTATTAATAAACAAGACGATTACTTATTAGTGCCATCCCTAACTTCGATAGGATATATTATATCGGGTGCGATTTCACTAATTTTAGCAAAAAAACAATTTGGTATTAATTTTAAATGGCAAACTTTTAATACACTGAAAATTCAATTAGTTGATGGATGGTATGTATTCTTTTCAAGTTTGTCTATTAGCCTATATACTATATCAACAACTTTTATATTAGGCTTGTTTACAAATAATATTGTTGTCGGTTATTTTGCTACTGCAGAAAAAATTGTAAAGGCTGTGAGAGGATTATATGGACCTATTTCGCAAGCAATATATCCATTAATAAGTAAGAAAATAAACGAAAATAAGCAAATTGGATTGATGTTCATACGCAAAGTAACATTTGTAATTGGATCTGGCATGTTTATTATTTCTGCCATTATCTTTATATTCGCTGAGAAGATAGTAGGTATTTTATTAGGGGATCAGTATCATAAATCAATTATATTACTACAAATAATGGCATTTTTACCTTTTGTAATTTCATTAAGTAATATCTTTGGAATACAAACTATGATAAATCTAGACTACAAAAAAGAATTTAGCATATTTGTATTAATCACTGCTTTGTTTGGTGTCGGATTATCAATTCTACTTATACAATGTATGAGGCGATTGGCGTTGCTTTGGCTATGTTATTCGTCGAAGTTTTAATAACAGTAATGCTGGGTTTATTCATATACTCAAAAATAATTAAAGGAACGTTATGAAGGCGGTAATATTAGCTGGTGGGTTGGGAACTCGGTTAAGTGAAGAAACATCACTTAAACCAAAGCCCATGGTTGAAATTGGTGGTAAACCAATTTTATGGCACATCATGAAAATTTATTCACAGTATCATGTAAATGACTTCATTATATGTTGTGGATTTAAAGGTTATGTTATTAAAGAGTATTTTGCTAACTATTTTCTACACACTTCTGACGTTACTTTCGATATGAGAAATAATACAATGAAAGTACACGAACAGCGTGCGGAACCTTGGACGGTTACTTTAGTTGATACGGGTGAGAATACTATGACGGGTGGTAGGCTTAAGCGTGTTGCGGATTATTTGAAAAATGAAGAAGCATTTTGTTTTACCTATGGTGATGGTGTTGCGAATATTGACATTTCACAACTTATCCAGTTCCATAAACAGCATGGTAAACTTGCTACATTGACAGCTACCTATCCTCCAGGCCGATTTGGTGCTCTAGATATTCAAAGTAATCAAATTCGCCAATTTAAAGAGAAACCAAAGGGAGATGGAGCTATGATAAACGGAGGTTTCTTTGTACTTTCACCGAAAGTAATTAACTTAATTGATGGAGATAGTACTACTTGGGAACAAGAGCCTCTAGTCTCACTTGCTGAAGATGGCGAGTTAATGGCGTATCAACACCATGGGTTTTGGCAACCTATGGATACTTTGCGTGACAAACAACAATTAGAATTACTATGGCAATTGGGTAAAGCCCCATGGAAATCTTGGATATAAGAGAAATATGTTTGAAAATAAATATTTTGGAAAAAAGGTTTTAATTACGGGCCACACTGGTTTTAAAGGTAGTTGGCTCACAACTTGGTTGTTAAAATTGGGCGCCAAAGTTTGTGGGTTGTCTGATCAAATACCATCAAATCCGTCAATGTTTGTGGAATTAGGATTAGAGAACAAGATTCAGCATCATTTTTGTGATATACGAGATTTTGATGAGGTATCAAAAATTATACACACCTTTAAACCGGATTTCGTTATTCACTTAGCGGCTCAACCAATTGTGTCAGTGTCTTATGATAATCCTCTTGATACAATATCTACCAATGTTATGGGGACTGCAATTCTGTTAGAGTCTCTAAAGCAATGGAATCAAGACTGTAATGTTGTTGTAATTACATCAGATAAATGCTATGAAAATGTAGAATGGGTGTGGGGCTATAAGGAGACAGATCACCTTGGAGGCAGGGATATTTACAGTGGATCAAAGGGAGCCGCTGAAATTATTATCCATGCCTACTATCATTCATTCTTTACAAAAAAAAACAATAAAATCAGATTGGCAACAGGTCGTGCAGGAAATGTTATTGGTGGAGGTGACTGGGCTAAAGATCGAATAGTTGTAGATTGCATGATAAGTTGGGCGGAAGGTAAAATAGTTGAAATCAGAAGCCCAAATGCAACGCGACCTTGGCAACATGTTTTAGAGCCTATAAGTGGTTATTTAACATTGGGTGCACAATTGGATAGTAATGAACGATTGTGTGGAGAATCCTATAATTTCGGCCCGAAATCCGAACAAAATCGCACTGTTTTGGAATTACTAACAGATTTGAGTCTATTATGGAACTTTGATAAACCTGACGATGCATACTGTGTAACAGACAATATCCCCTTTCACGAAGCCGGTTTATTGAAATTGAACTGCGATAAAGCCTTATTTGATTTGAGATGGGAAGCTAACTTATCCTATATAGAGTGCGTGCAAATGGTCGGCGAATGGTACTATAGTTTTTATAAAAAACAATCTGATATGTATCAACTTACCATTGAACAGATTAGCAATTATGAAAACTTAGCTATGGAACGAAATTTGATATGGAATCGAGTATAACCATTCTAGAAGGCGTGAAAGTTATACCGCTTAAAATAATACGGCACCCCAAGGGAGACGTGTATCATGCTCTAAAATGTACAGAGAATACATTTAGTAAATTTGGTGAAGCATATTTCACAACGATACATCAAAACGATCTTAAAGGATGGAAACAGCATACCCAAATGGTCATGAACTTAGTTGTGCCTGTTGGTACGGTGGGTTTCTATTTTTACAATCAAACCATTTTAAAAGGCACGTATTTAAGTGTTGGTACTGATAATTATGTGAGGGTGACGGTTGAGCCAGGAATTTGGATGGCTTTTGAAGGTTTAGCAGCGGGATTAAATTTAATTTTAAATATTGCTAGTATTACCCATGATCCTAATGAAGCTATTAATGTTGATATCGACTTTTTTCCACTTGATAAAACGTCTCTGAAATAATGACAGTGTTAATCACAGGTTCTACTGGAATATTGGGTTCAGCGATAACTGAGTATTTAACACAGCAAGGTGAAAGCATTATTCGTTTTGATCGAAAGGAGTTTCGTTGGGCTGACATCAGGGCGAATAGTGAAAAATTAAACGAAATAGATTGCATAATTCATGCAGCAGCTAATACCAATGTTGAATCTTGTGAGCTTGATTCACTTAACTGCTACAAGGATAATACACTGCTAACTGAGCGATTAGCATATGCAGCTAGTCTTGCCAATTGCAAATTTGTATATATTTCGAGCACAGGCATTTATGGAACTGAAAAGCCAGACGAACCTTATACAGAATATGATATTGTAAATCCTACAACACATCATCATCGAGCGAAGTGGTTGGGTGAACAAGCTGTAAACAGATATTTAAATAATGCATTAATTCTGCGTGCTGGGTGGGTATTTGGCGGAGAACCAGATAATTCCAAAAACTTTGTAGCACGTCGTATAGAAGAGGCTTTGAGTTCATCATCAAAAAAAATACAATCAAATAGCCAGCAGAAAGGAGTCCCGACTTACGCATTTGATATTGCTCAAAAACTCTATGAACTATTAAATAATGATGAAGTAGGGACTTTTAATATTGTTAATCAAGGGGTTGCTTCACGATTTGATTATGTATCAAAAATTATACAAATTGCACAGCTCGATGTTACTGTACTACCTACTAGTGCAGGGACTTTCAATCGTAAAGCTAAAGTATCTAATAATGAATCTGCCGTAGCCTTAAAACTTCAACAGTTAGGTTATGAAGCATTACCTTGTTGGAAAGAGAGTTTAGAGAAATACATCAATGTCGGCTTACACCATTGGTTAATAAATAAAAAAGAAAAATAATGCATGTAGATGTAGTGGTACTTGGTGCTGGAATCGCTGGTTTAGGAGCTGCTTTAAAAGCTCGAGAACAAAACAAAAATTATATTATTTTTGAAGCAAATAAACGAGCGGGAGGATTATTAGATAATTTTGAAATTCAAGGTTTTCGATTTGATAACGCAGTGCATCTGAGTTTTGCCAGTGAACCTGAGGTTAGAAAAATATTTGATCAAACACAATATCATACACACCCAGCAGATGCTTGGAATTTTGAAATAGATAAATGGTTGAAGCACCCTGTTCAAAATAACCTTTTCCCATTAAGTGCTAGTGAAAAGCTTGAGTTAATAAAATCTTTTATTAATCGATCTGATTTAAAAGGTGAAGATTACGAAAGCTGGCTCAGACACCAATATGGTGATTCAATATCAGAACGGTACCCCATCCGTTACACCCAAAAATATTGGGATACACCAGCATCTAAACTATCTACAACTTGGATCGGTAACCGTATGAGAAGGGCGGAACTAGATGAAATTCTTTATGGTGCCTTTACTCCTGAAACTCCCAACACTTATTATACAAAGGAGATGCGTTATCCTAAAAAAGGAGGATATCGTGCATTTATTGAGCCGTTAATCTCTGATTCAAAGATTGAGTACAATCATAAAGCTTGCAATATTGACTTGGAAAAAAAAATAGTATCCTTTACTAATGGTCAGATAGTACAGTTCAATACGTTGATAAGCAGTATTCCTTTGCCGGAATTGGTTTCTATAACCAACAATGTGCATGAAGATGTAGTAAACGCCTCAAAATCAATTGTAGCAACATCCATAGATCTGGTGTCAGTTGGTTTTAATAAACCATTGGTTAAAGATCTATGGTTCTATATTTACGATGAGGATATATTGGCGAGTCGTGCTTATTCGCCCTCTGTTAAAAGTCCAGATAATGTACCTGATGGGTGCAGTTCTTTACAATTTGAGATTTATACGCGTGGCAAGGATAGCAAGTATACTAAAGAGCAGTTAATTCATAATACACTCTATGCTCTTAAGAAGATGAAAATAGCAAATGACACTGACATACTATTCACACATCACAAACATTTACCCTATGGAAATGTAATTTTCGATCAAGGAATGGAGGTAAAAAGAGATGTTGTTAGAAAATTCTATAATGTACAAGGTGTCAAAACAATAGGTCGCTTTGGAGAGTGGAAATATTTGTGGAGTAATCAAAGTTTTATGAGTGGTTATAATGTTAGCTTATGAATAATAATTGTGCTCTTGTAGTTACTTATGAAAGAGGCAGAATCACATTTGAACTGCCCGATTTTCATTTAGGGGTCATCGGTTAATTTTTCAATGTTGGATTCACCGAAGAATACTTCTTTGGGGGTTAAATAGCCAAGTTTTTTGCGGGGTCTGTTGTTACGTGTTTCACAA
>Ga0008834_1000760_pt1 | contig 17418 bp, 13 predicted proteins | sample HotLakConsUCCL28_FD_62213 | JGI IMG/M metagenome (GOLD analysis project Ga0008834, IMG submission 62213) | Hypersaline microbial mat communities from Hot Lake, Washington, USA - Hot Lake Consortium UCC-L28 | ecosystem: Environmental > Aquatic > Non-marine Saline and Alkaline > Hypersaline >... | reverse complement strand
GAAAGGGGAAAGCTTGGCCATCTGCTCGTCGGTCAGCCAGAAAAGGTCGCTCATGTCACCGCTCCGTTTTCCGAGCCGTGAATCACGCAGCGCGTTGAAAATCAATGCATCCTGACCCTATGAGCGGCTGCTCTCGGCTTCATATGTCTTGTCGGATGGTGGTTTGGCGGCAAAGCAAGCGATCCATTACGCCGTCTATAGTGTATTCAAGAACCAAAAAAGGCTCTTTTCAGCAGGGGGTTACCAAGAGGTAATTCCCGGTAGTTTGAAGGTTTCGCGAAAATCCAAAGAAGTCGCCGAGGCGCTCAAATACTTCGAGAAAGCCAAGAAACTTCAGGAGTTTGAGCACGATCGACATGAACGCTGCGAAATCATTGGCAATGTTAGCAAGAGAGCAGCACTACATTTTAAGTCGGTAGAGCAAGCGGGGTATTCATTATCATCAGAAATTGTTCATGGTAGCTACCTCTCGACAATTCTTTACTCTGATCAGCCGCTAGACGGCACACCGGAAAAAGGGCTGCATGAAACAACAACTTGGATCATGATAGCATTTGTGTTCTCGTCAGAAGCTCTTGGCCACCTTTTAGGAAGGGTATGTCCAAGCTTACCGAGTCCGCCAATTTTGATCGATGCCGGAAAGACTTTTATGAAGTTTGAAGTGCCTGAAGCTACTGATCTCATCAACCGCGCCTACGGCGAGAGCTGACTTTGGAAAGCTCGCTCCCTGCGTAAAGCCGCCGCTCTGACCGTTCGTCAAACGGAGGAGCCACGCAAGAGGCAGGCGCCCGTGGACCCGGCCTTCAACGCCTCCTAACGCATGATCAACACGGGCACCTTGCAGGACCGGATCATCTCGGTCGTGGTCGAGCCGATGACAAGCCGCCGCACCCGGCTGTGGCCATAGGCGCCCATGACCAGAAGCTCCTGCCCGCCCGCCTCGGTCGCCTGACGGAGGACCTTTTCAGGCTCGCCGCTCTGGACCAGCGCCTCGGCCTCGAAGCCGCCGGCCTTGAGCGTGGCCTGCGCCGCATCGAGGTTGCGCCGGATCTCGGCCGTCTCCCTGCCGGCAAAGACAAGCGTGACCTTCAGACCCGCGAACAAGGGGCTGCGCGCGATGTAGTCCACCGCCTTGAGGGACGAGGCCCCGCCATCGAACGCCACCAGAGCGGTCTGGGCGGGCGCGAAGGCGCGGTTGGCGATGAAGACAGGCTTGTGGCTGGCGCGCACGATGCGTTCGAGGTTCGATCCCAGATGCTCCATCGCGTGGCTTGCCGCCTCGCCCCGCTTGCCCACGACGATCATGTCGCCGGTCTCTTCCTTGGCGGTGACGGTCTCCACCAGATCGCCCTGCCGCAGGCGCGTCTCGACCGTGATCTCGCCGCGGCCTTCGATGATGGCCTTGGCATCCTCGAGGATCGCGCGGCCATGTTCCTGGGCGAGCTTGGCGCGTTTCGCGTCCAGCTCGGACAATTGCGCCAGAAGGGCGGATCGCGCGCCCAGCCGGATCGCGCCGCTCAGGTCGCGTTGATCAGGCGCCTCGCGGCGGCCCATGACGTGGTAGATCTTGACCTTCCAGCCATTCCGCCCCGCGATCCAGGCCGCGTGGTGGCAGACGCTTTCCGAATATGCGGAGCCGTCCACAAGCGCGATGAGTGTGTCTGTCGTCATGGTCTGTCTCCCCTCAATGGCCCAGAAGTTCATCCATCGCGCCGGGCTTGTCATGCACGGCAAGCCTGTCGACGATGGTTTCGGACGCCTCGTTCAGGCCGATGATCTCGACCTCGGCCCCCTCCCGGCGGAACTTGAGCACGGCCATGTCCAGCGCCGCAACCGAGGAAATGTCCCAGATATGGGCGCGGCTGACGTCGAGGGTGACCTTTGCAGGAGCCTCCTTGAAGTCGAAGGCCTTCATGAAATCCTCGGACGAGGCAAAGAACAGCTGCCCCTCGACAATATAGGTCCGGTGCTGGCCGTCGGGCGTGATCTCGGTCCGCACGCGGAACAGCTGCGCGATCTTCCAGGCAAAGAAGATGCCCGACAGAAGCACACCCACCATGACCCCGATGGCGAGGTTGTGGGTGTAGATGACGAAGAATACCGTGGCGAGCATGACGATGGACGACGACCGCGGATGGTCGCGCAGGTTCTTGATCGAAGACCACGAAAACGTGCCGATCGACACCATGATCATGATCGCCACAAGTGCGGCCATCGGGATGATCCCCACGATGTCGCCCAGGCCCACCACCATGATCAGAAGGACGACACCGGCGGTAAAGCTCGACAACCGGCCCCGGCCGCCCGATTTCACGTTGATGATCGACTGCCCGATCATCGCACAGCCCGCCATGCCGCCGATGAAGCCGGTCGCGGTGTTGGCCAGACCCTGGCCCACGCATTCCTGGTTCCGGTCCGACGTGGTGTCGGTCAGGTCATCGACGATCTGCTGGGTCATGAGGCTTTCGAGCAGGCCCACGACGGCAACGGCCAGCGCATAGGGAAAGATGATCTGCAACGTCTCGAAGTTCAGCGGGATGTCGGGGATCAGGAAGACAGGCAGCGTGTCGGGCAACTCGCCCATGTCGCCCACCGTGCGCACGTCCCAGCCCATCACAAGGGTCAGGACCGTCAGAACGACGATCGTGACCAGCGGCGAGGGGATCGCTGTCGTGATCCGCGGAAAGAGGTAGATGATCGCAAGACCTGCCGCCACCAGCGCATAGGTCAGCATCGGCACCTTGGCGGGGTCGAGTTCCGGCAATTGCGCGATGAAGATCAGGATGGCGAGTGCGTTGACAAACCCCGTCATGACGGATCGCGAGACGAACCGCATCACGTAGCCAAGCCGAAGGAACCCGGCCGCGATCTGCAAGAGCCCGGCCAGAATCGTCGTGGCCAGCAGGTATTGCAGGCCATAATCGCGCACCAGCGTCACCATCAGCACCGCCGTCGCGGCCGTCGCCGCCGAGATCATGCCGGGCCGCCCGCCGGTGATCGCGGTAATCACCGCGATGGAAAACGATGCGTAAAGCCCGACCTTGGGGTCGACCCCCGCGATGATCGAAAAGGCAATGGCTTCGGGGATCAGCGCGAGCGCGACCACGAGACCCGAAAGCAGGTCTCCGCGGATGTTGTGGAACCATTGGTGGCGGTATTGGGTAAGGGACATCATGAACAGTGATCTATCCGTCGGCCGCGCGCATCTGCGCGGTCTTTGTCGAGTGTATCTTGCGTGGGTTATCCGGCGGATCGGCGGCCGGAAGAGCCAGCGGGGAATTTCACCCCACTCCATGTGTTTGAAATGGGCTTTAGCCCGGCCCGGGGCAAAAGCCAAGCCGGCTTGGCCCGTCAAGACCCGTTGCCCCGGCCTTTGGCGTGCATTTGGGCAGGCGGCGGGCAGAATGGGCTTTGACCGAACGGTCGGACCCGGCCATCATCGCCCGACGGCTGCGCCGATGCGGTGTTGATACGGCGCGGGGATTGGTTTCATACTCGCTCCCATGAATGCCCCCGTCACCCCTCCTGCCCGCGACGACGCGCTGTCCCGCGCCTTGGCCGGTCGGCGCGCGGATCTGGTCGCGCTCACGCAGGATCTGATCCGCATACCCACGCGAAACCCGCCCGGCGAGAATTACCGCGAGATCTGCGACTATCTCGATGCGCGCCTCGGCCGCGCGGGGTTTGCGACCCGACTGATCCGCGCCGAAGGCACCCCCGGCGATTGCGACGCCTGGCCCCGCTGGAACATCGTGGCCCGGCGCGAGGGGGGCCGGCCCGGCGACTGCGTGCATTTCAACAGCCATATCGACGTGGTCGAGGCGGGCCAGGGCTGGACGAAAGATCCCTTCGGCGGCGAATTGATCGACGGTCGCATCTATGGCCGCGGCGCCTGCGACATGAAGGGCGGGCTTGCCGCGTCGATCATCGCGGTCGAGGCGTTCCTCGAGGTGTTTCCCGATTTCCCGGGCGCGATCGAGATCTCCGGCACGGCGGACGAGGAATCGGGCGGTTATGGCGGCGTGGCCTATCTGGCCGAACAGGGGGTCTTCTCGCCCGACCGGGTGCAGCACGTCATCATCCCCGAACCGCTGAACAAGGACCGGGTCTGCCTTGGCCACCGCGGCGGCTGGTGGGCCGAGATCGAGACCTTCGGCGAGATCGCCCACGGCTCCATGCCGTTTCTGGGCGATTGCGCGGTGCGCCACATGGGCGCGGTTCTCGACCGGTTCGAACGGGATCTCTTCCCCGCCATGGCCGCCCGCCGGACCGAGATGCCGGTGGTGCCCGAAGGGGCGCGATCCTCGACCATGAACATCAATTCGATCCATGGCGGGCAGGCGGAAACGCCAAAGGATTCCACCGCCCTGCCCTCGCATTGCGTGCCCGACAGCTGCCGCATCGTGATCGACCGCCGCTACCTGATCGAGGAAAGCCATGACAGCGTGAAGGCCGAGATCGAGGGCCTGCTGAACGCCATCGCAGGTGAGAGGCCCGATTTCCGCTATGCCCTGCGCGAGCTGAACCACGTCATCCCCTCGATGACCGACCGCGACGCCCCCGTGGCCCGCACCGTCGCCCGCCAGATCGCGGCGGTGATGGGGCGCGAGGCGCAGTTCGTGGCCTCGCCTGGGTCCTACGACCAGAAGCATATCGACCGGATCGGCAAGCTGCGCAATTGCGTGGCCTATGGACCGGGCATCCTCGATCTGGCCCACAAGCCCGACGAATATGTCGGCGTGGACGACATGATGGACAGCGCAGAGGTCATGGCCCGCAGCCTGATCGACCTTCTGCACATCGACCAAGACCCATGAACCCCGGAGGGAGACGACCATGACCGCCTTGACCCGCATCCTGATCGGCGCCAGCGCAATCGCGCTGGCCGCCGGGTCCGCACAGGCCCAGCAGACCGACATGACCGTCGCGATCCAGCTCGAGCCGCCAAACCTCGACCCCACGGGCGGGGCCGCGCAGGCCATCGATTCGGTCCTTTATTCCAACGTCTTCGAGGGGCTCACCCGGTTCATGGCCGACGGATCGGTCGTGCCGGGCCTCGCCGCCAGCTGGGACATCTCGGAGGACGGGCTGATCTACACCTTCACCCTGCGCGAGGGCGTGACCTTCCATGACGGCACCGCGATGGATGCCGAGGATGTGAAATTCACCCTCGACCGCGCCCGAGCGGAGGAGTCGACCAACGCGCAGAAGGGCCTCTTTGCCGGCATCGCCGATGTGACGGTCATCGACCCGCTGACCGTGCAGGTGACACTGTCGCAGCCCGACGGGTCTTTCCTGTTCAACATGGCCTGGGGCGACGCGGTCATAGTGGCGCCCGAAAGCATCGAAACGATCGCCACCAATCCCATCGGCACCGGCCCGTTCAAATTCGACGACTGGGTCGAGGGCGACCGGATCGAGATGTCGGCCTACGAGGGCTATTGGGGCGACGCCCCGGCCCTGACGACCGCGACGTTCCGGTTCATCGCCGATCCGACCGCGGCCTTCGCCTCTGTCATGGCCGAGGATGTCGACGCCTTCATCGGCTTTCCCGCGCCCGAGAACCTGCCCCAGTTCGAGGCCGACCCCCGGTTCCAGGTCCTGATCGGCAATACCGAGGGCGAGACGATCCTGTCGACCAACAACCAGATGGAACCCTTCGACGATGTGCGCGTCCGCAAGGCGCTGGCCCACGCGATCGACCGGCAGGCGATCATCGACGGGGCGATGTTCGGCTATGGCACGCCCATCGGCACCCATTTCGCGCCGCACAACCCCGACTATGTCGACCTGACGGCCAACAGCCAGTATGACCCCGAGCTTGCGCGCCAGCTTCTGGCCGAGGCAGGCTATGCCGACGGCTTCACCACCACGCTGAAACTGCCGCCGCCATCTTACGCCCGCCGCGGCGGAGAGATCATCGCCTCCCAGCTGCGCGAGGTGGGCATCGAGGCCGAGATCACCAACCTCGAATGGGCGCAATGGCTGGAAGAAGTCTTTGCCAACAAGGATTTCGGCCTGACCATCGTGAGCCACACCGAGCCGATGGATATCTCGATCTATGCCAACCCGGACTATTACTTCCAGTATGACAGCCCCGAATTCCAGGAGGTGATGGCGGAACTGACCAACACCACCGACCCCGAGGCCCGGTCCGACCTTCTGGCCCGTGCGCAGACGATCATCTCCGAGGATTACGTCAACGGCTACCTGTTCGAACTGGCTGTCGCCACCGTCGCCAAGGCCGGGATCGAGGGGCTTTGGCTCAACCAGCCCACCGCGGCGGTCGACCTCACGGGCGTGCGCTGGGCCGAATAGCCCGCATTCGACCGACCGACAGGGCAGGCGCCTACCCGGGGCGCCCGTCTCTTGTTGTGCCGGGTCGGGTCGAGATCGCAACGGTGCGATCCTGCCATGTGCGCCTCTTGTCCGCCGGTCAGACGGGGCGGCGCGCCAGAACGGCGACCGCCTCCCTGATCCCGGGCCGGACAGGGCCGGGCCGGGGCGTGTCGCGCAGGGTCGTGAACCAATGCTCGGGCGGGTTGCGGCCCCGCCGGTTGCCCTTGAATTCCAGCGCGCGCAGCACCGCTTCGGCCCGGGATGGCAGCCGGTCGGGTATGTCACGACCGTTCAGCACCGCCCAGACCCCGGTCCAGAGCCGCCCCACCGACCACGGGTTATACCCGCCGCCCCCCAGCACCAGTAGCCGCGGCGCCATTCCCATGAGTGCCGCCACCGCCGACCAATGCGCGTTGTTCGACAGCTCCAGATGCGACAGCGGATCCTCCTCCACCGCGTCGGCCCCGCATTGCAGGACGATCGCATCGGGCGCAAAGGCCGCGACCCGGGGCAGGATCAACTCCCCAAGGATGAACGCGAATTCCGTGTCGTTCAGACCGCGCGGCACCGGAAGGTTGAAACTGCGCCCCCCGCCGTCATCCTCGAGCCGCCCCGTGCCCGGCCAGCGCTTTTCCTGGTGGACCGAGATCAGGAGGCAGTCGGGATCGGCACCAAAGGCATGTTCGACCCCGTCGCCATGATGCGCGTCGATGTCGACATAGGCGATGCGCGGCGCGCCATGGGCCCGCAGCGACAGCATGGCCAGAACCGCATCATTGAGATAGCAGAACCCGCTGGCCCGGTCGGGCATCCCGTGATGGGTGCCGCCCGCCGGGCTGTGCACGATTCCGCCTCCCGACAACAGCTCTCCGGCGAGGATCGAGGCGCCCGCGGCGGTGGCGGGCCTGCGAAAGATTTCGGGATAGACCGGGTTCGACACCGTGCCGATATGGTGCCGGGCGACATCTTGGGGGCCGGCCTCTTGCGTGGCCTCGGCCCTTTGCAATGCGGCGATGTAGTCGGGCGTGTGCCAGACCGTCAGCGCGGCGGGCTTGGCGCGTGGCGAGGTCAGGTATTGATCCGGCCCCAGCCAGCCCAGCGCACGGCCAAGGTCGATCACGGTCGACACACGCGGCACCCGCAGCGGATGCGACGGCCCATAGCTGGAGCCGCGATAGATTTCGGAACCGAGAAAGACAGGACGGGTCAGCATGGCCCACATCTAACGCATGACGCGGCAGCGGCCAGAGCGGGCACCCGCCCACAGGATAGCCGTTTACCTCTCTCGCGCGGCTGATAACGTGGCGCCATGTTGCGCTATGCCCTCAAACGCCTGGTCTCGCTGGTGATAAGCCTCGTCGTGGCCTCGATCGTGATCTTCGCGGTGATCGAGGTGATCCCCGGCGACCCCGCGGCGCTGATCCTCGGCGTGAATGCGCGGCCCGATACGCTGGCCGCGCTGCGCGCCGAGATGGGGCTCGACCGGCCGCTGGCCATCCGCTACGCGGACTGGGCCTGGGGGATGCTGCGGGGCGATTTCGGAACCTCGATCACCTACCAGACCCCGGTGGCCGAGATGGTGGCCGACCGCATCTGGGTCTCGCTGCCGCTGGCGATCTATGCGCTGGCGCTGTCCACTCTGATCGCCTTTCCGGCGGGCATCTATGCCGCGGCCCGGCGCGGGCGCGCGGGCGATCTGGGCGTGATGGGGGCCACGCAGCTGGGCGTCGCGGTGCCGAATTTCTGGTTCGCGATGATCCTTGTGCTGATCTTCGCCATCAACCTGCGCTGGTTTCCTTCGGGCGGTTTTCCGGGTTGGGACGACGGGGTCTGGCCCGCGATCCGGGCACTGACCCTGCCTGCCATCGCGCTGGCGCTGCCGCAGGCGGCGATCCTTGCGCGGGTGATGCGCTCCTCGCTTCTCGACATGCTGGACGAGGATTTCATCCGCACCGCGCGGGCCAAGGGGCTGAGCCGCCGGCAGGCGCTCTGGCGGCACGCGGTCAGGAACGCGCTGATCCCGGTTCTGACGATCATCGGCCTGCAATTCGCCTTCCTGCTGGCGGGCGGCATCATCATCGAGCAGGTCTTCTATCTGCCGGGTTTGGGTCGGCTGATCTTTCAGGCAATCTCGGCGCGGGACCTGATCGTGGTGGAAAGCGTGGTGATGCTGCTGGTCTTTGTCGTGATCGTGGTGAATTTCGCGGTGGATCTGGCCTATGCCGCGGTCGACCCGCGGTTGAGGACGGGCCGGTGATGCCACGCAGCTTCCTCATCGGGGCGGTTATCACCGCCCTCTTCGTCGGGATGGCGGCGCTGTCCCTGATCTGGACGCCCCATGACATCGAAAGCCTCGACATACCCAACAAGCTGGTCCCGCCTTCGGCGTCCAACTGGCTCGGCACCGACCAGTTCGGCCGCGACATCCTGTCGATGATCATGGAAGGCGCACGCACCTCCATCGCCGTCGCCCTTCTGGCCGTGGGGATCGGGATAACACTTGGCGTGCCGCTGGGCCTGTGGGCCGCGGCGAGGAAAGGCAGCGTCCTTGACGAGCTGATCATGCGCGGAAACGACCTGATCTTTGCCTTCCCCTCGCTTGTCATCGCGATCCTGATCACCGCGATCTTCGGGGCGAGCGCGGTCAACGCGATCATCGCCATCGGCATCTTCAACATCCCCGTCTTCGCGCGCCTCGCGCGATCGGGGGCCCTGTCGCTGTGGGAACGCGATTTCATCCTGTCGGCCCGCGTCGCGGGCAAATCGGCCTTCCGCATAAGCTGGGAACATATCCTGCCCAACATCCTGAACCTGATGATCGTGCAGGGCACGATCCAGTTCTCGCTCGGCATCCTGGCCGAAGCGGCGCTCAGCTATATCGGCCTCGGCGCGCAGCCGCCCACGGCAAGCTGGGGTCGGATGCTGGCCGATGCCCAGACCCTCGTCGCCATCGCGCCGCATACGGCGCTGGTGCCGGGGCTCGCCATCGTCTTCATGGTGCTGGGGCTGAACCTGATGGGCGACGGGCTGCGCGACTGGCTCGACCCCCGGCTGAGGGTGGAGCGGGCGTGAGACAGCCTGTGTCAACCTATGGCGTTGGCAGCACCGTGCAGGACCGGATCGTATGGCTTCCGGTCCTGCCAGGCGCGCCAGAGAACACGCAACCAGGTTCGACCGAGGATGCGGATTGCGTGCGGATGCCGACATCCTCGGCCGCGTGCGCTCGAGTAGATTCGCGCAGCCCATGCGCAGGCGTGGCGGGAATTGTCCGCGAAGCAGGTCAGAGCGGTGCGCAGGCGTCGGTTGCAGGCCCATCGGAAAGAGACCCCGCGGGACTTGCCGGACTGGCGGGTGACCGGAGCGAGGCCAGCATCGGCGGCAAGCTGATCGGGGGTCAGATAGCGGGCGCGATCCTCCCCCAGCTCAGCCAGGATCTGACCGGCGCAGAGTTGACCTGCCCTCGGAAAGCTCATGATGATCTGACCATCCTCGCTGGCCGCAGTATCGTGGCGGATGCGTGCGGTCAGGTCGAGAATGCGGGTGACAAGAGGCCCGAGAATGGCAACGAGGGCACGAACCATTTCGCCCTTTGCTTCGGCTTCGACGGGACCGGCAAGGCCTTGAGGTGCTGCGCGCAGGCGGGCGAGGAGTTCGTCCGGGCTGCGTCTTCCGCTGTAGCGGTGCTGTGCAAGGAAGCTCGCAAGACGCTTCACGCCCAGACGCGTGGCGCTGTCGGGCGTGGGGTAGCGCTCGAGGAAGGCCAGCGCGATGGGACTGTCGATGTCAGCGAAGATCGCGGCAGCACCGGGCCAGAAGCTTTCGAGCAAGGCACGCAACTGGTTTGCGAGTTGCAGGCGAGTGGCGACGAGGTCATCGCGATCGCGCACCAGCGCTCGCAGGGCGCGGATCGCATCCGAGGGCGGGGTAAGCGGCCGGAAACGGTGCCCGTCGGTGCGCAGAAGGTCGGCCAGCAGATATGCATCGCCACGATCATCCTTGGCACCATTGGCGCGGTACCGCGGGCGCGAGGCCTTGACCGCGTTCGGGTGGATCGGCACGACCGGATGACCGGCTGCAACCAGCGCATCGACAATCAGCCCCGAGGGCCGCTCCACCGCGACCGGCAGGTCGCCAGGTGCGCCGTGCCGGGCAAGCCTGCGTTCCATGTCACGCAAGCCGCCGGCGTCGTGACGCGCCTCGAAACGGTCGATGACCGCTCCACTACCACGGTCGAGCACGCAGACGGCGTGCGCCGCCCCGCCCCAATCCAATCCGATCACAAAAGTCATGGGCTGACGCCTCCCTTCTCGGTTACACTCGATCCGGCCGGGAGGACCTGCGGGAAGCTCATTGTCCGGCGCTCTGGGGGCCAGCCCACGGCGCATCAGCCTGTTGCCCGTTTCATCCTCCCGGCGCCCGCCGCGCGGCGGGTCTCACGCAGGCCGTCAAACGGCGAGCGCCCTGGGCCGTCGCGGCGGGACGCCGGAAGCGGAAGTCTCGCATCACGTACGGCAAGCCTTCCAGTGGGGAGGGTGCACCAATGAGCCTTCTGGAGATCCGGGATCTTTCGGTCCGCTTCGGCGAGGTACCGGCCGTCACGGGCCTGTCGATGCAGGTGGCCGAAGGCGAGATCGTGGCCATCACCGGTGAAAGCGGGTCGGGCAAGTCGATGACGGCGCTCGCGATCATGGGGCTCTTGCCCAAGTCCGCACAGGCCTCGGGACATATCATGCTTGACGGGCAGGACCTCATGTCCCTGCCCGAGCCGGAGCTGTGCACCCTGCGCGGCCGGGCCATGGGCATGGTCTTTCAGGAGCCGATGACGGCGCTGAACCCCGTCCAGACCATCGGCGATCAGGTGGCCGAGACGATCCTTGTCCATGGCGCCGCAAGCCGGGCCGAGGCGCGCACCCGCGCGGCCAAGATGCTGGACAGGGTCGGCCTGCCTCAGGACAGGTTCCCGCTGAACCGCTATCCGCACCAGCTGTCGGGCGGGCAGCGCCAGCGCGTCGTGATCGCCATGGCGATCGCGCTGCGCCCCCGGATCCTGATCGCGGATGAACCCACGACCGCACTCGACGTCACGACGCAGGCGCGCATCCTCGATCTGCTCAAGGGGCTGGTCGAGGAATTCGGCATGGGTCTTGTCATGATCACGCATGATCTGGCCGTCGTGTCGGACATGGCCGACCGCATCGTCGTGATGCGCCACGGCGAGGTGATGGAACAGGGGCCGACCGCCCGGGTCATCGCCGAACGCCGCCACCCCTATACAAGGGCGCTCTTCGAGGCGTCGAGCCACAGGGTCGACCTGCCGCCCGCCCCGCCGCCCGCGCCGATGCTCGAGGTCCGCTCCGTGGTGCGCGACTACCGCCTGCCCCGGCGCAAGCTGTTCGAACCCGCCCGCCACATGCGCGCGGTAGACGGTGTGAGCCTCGCGATCCGCCGCGGCGAACGGGTCGGGCTGGTGGGCGAATCGGGTTGCGGCAAATCCACCCTCACCCGCGCGATCCTGGGGCTCGAGGAGGTGCAGGCAGGCTCGATCACGCTGGATGGCGAACCCGTCTTCACCGGCCACAGGCCCAACCTCGCCGCGCGGCGCAAGATGCAGGTGGTGTTTCAGGATCCCTACGGGTCGTTCAACCCGCGCCACCGGGTGGCGCGGCTGATCACCGAGCCGTTCCACCTCTTGCCCGACCCGCCGCTAGGGTCGGCGCGCGACGCGGCGATTGCGCGCGCGCTGCAGGATGTGGGCCTGAAACCCGATGACGCGCTGCGATACATCCACGAATTCTCGGGCGGGCAGCGGCAGCGCATCGCCATTGCCCGCGCGCTGATCATCGAGCCGGAGCTGATCGTCTTCGACGAGGCGGTCTCGGCGCTCGATGTGTCGGTGCGCGCGCAGATCCTCGACCTGATCGCCGATCTCTGCCGCAGGCGGCCCCTGGGATACCTCTTCATCAGCCACGACCTGTCTGTCGTGCGAACGGTCACCGACCGGGTCATGGTGATGAAATCGGGCCGGATCGTCGAGGAAGGCCCGACCGAGACGGTTTTCGAGGCTCCCTCCCATCCCTATACCCGAACCCTGATCGAGGCCGCCCCCCGGCTGCCCGACCTTGACCGGAGCGCCGCCCATGCGACTTGACCATTTCGCCGTGCCGCCCGCGGCCCACCTGATCGGCGGCCAGTGGATCGAGGGCCGCGACACCCTGCCCCTGACCGATCCGTCGACCGGGCTGGAACTGACCCGAATCGCGCGCGGCGCCGCGGCGGAGATCGACGCCGCCATCGCCGCTGCCCATGCCGCGCGCGCGGGCGCCTGGGGCCGGATGACGGCGACAGAGCGGGGGCGCATCCTGTCGCGCCTCGGCCATCTGGTCGAGACGCATGTGGAGGCGCTTGCCGCGCTCGAGGCTGCCGATGTGGGCAAGCCCCTGAGCCAGGCCCGCGCCGATGCCCGCGCGCTGGCCCGCTACATGGAATTCTACGGTGGTGCCGCCGACAAGGTGATGGGCGAGACGATCCCCTATCTCGACGGCTACACCGTCTATACCCTGCGCGAGCCGCACGGGGTCACGGGGCACATCATCCCCTGGAACTACCCCATGCAGATCATCGGCCGCTCGGTGGGGGCGGCGCTTGCCATGGGCAATGCCTGCGTGCTGAAACCCGCCGAAGAGGCCTGCCTGACGGCGCTGGCCTTTGCGCAACTGGCGCTGGAGGCGGGGTTGCCGCCCGGCGCGCTCAACGTCGTCACAGGGCTTGGCGCAGAGGCGGGGGCAGCACTGGCGGGCCATCCCGGCGTGCAGCACATCTCGTTTACCGGATCGGTCGCCACGGGCGCGCGCATCCAGGCCGCCGCCGCGCAGAACGTGGTGCCCGTCACGCTGGAACTCGGCGGGAAATCCCCGCAGCTTGTCTTTGCCGATGCGGATCTCGACCGGGCGCTTCCGTTCCTTGTCAACGCAGGCATCCAGAATGCGGGTCAGACCTGTTCGGCCTCCTCCCGCATCCTTGTGGAGCGGCCGGTCTATGACGAACTGCGCGCCCGCATGGCGGCGGCCTATGGCGCGCTGACGGTGGGGCCTGCGGCCGACGACCTCAATGTCGGGCCGCTGATTTCAGACCGACAAAAGCGGATCGTGACGGATTTCCTCGATCTTGGCGCGGATCTGACGGTCGCGGGGCGCGGCGTTCTGGCACAAGGCGCACCGTCGGCGGGCCATTACGTCACCCCGACGCTCTTTGCCGACGTGCCCCCGGATCACCGGCTGGCGCGCGACGAGATATTCGGCCCCGTCCAGGTGATGATCCCGTTCGACACCGAAGCCGAAGCCGTGGCCATCGCCAACGGCACCGATTACGGGCTGGTGGCCAGCGTCTGGACCGCCGATGGCGGGCGCCAGATGCGACTGGCGAAGGCGATCCGCGCGGGCCAGATCTTTGTCAACAATTACGGCGCGGGCGGCGGGGTCGAGTTGCCCTTTGGCGGGGTCGGCAAGTCGGGCCACGGGCGCGAAAAGGGCTTCGAGGCGCTTTACGGGTTTTCCGCGCTGAAAACGGTCGCGGCCTGGCATGGCTGAGATCGAGACGGTGCGCCGGGTCATCCGGGCCGAGGAATGCGATCTGTTGGGCCATCTGAACGTCGCGGGCTATGTCGCACTGGCCTCCGACGGCGGTTTCGCCATCATGGCGGCTTTTGGCCTGGGCAAGGATCAGATCACGGGTGGCCGACGCCAAAGCTTTGCCGTCGTGCATTCGGATGCAAGCTTCAAGGCCGAGATCCGCCCGGGCCAGGAGGTCCACGTCCGCTCTGCCCTGACCGAGATCGGCAGCCTGACGGCCAGGTTCCGGCACAGGGTGCACCTTGCAGACAGGTTGGCCTTCCAGACGATCTTCACCTGTGTCCTGATGGACCTTGAAACCCGCAGGGCCCGGCTGATCGACGACGCGTTGCGCCGCGCGATGGAGCCGTTCCTGACAGAGACGGACTGAAACGGTGATGGGAGGATCACATGCGACTTGACGGCAAGACAGCCATCGTCACAGGCGGCGGCTCGGGCTTTGGCGCGGGGATCGCGCGGAAATTCGCGGCCGAAGGTGCCCGCGTCATGGTGGCCGATATCAACGGCGACGCCGCGCGCAGCATCGCCGCCGAGATCGGCGGCGTCGCACAGCGATGCGACGTCAGTTCGGGCGAGAGCGTCGATGCGATGGCCGCCGCGGCGCTTGCGGCCTGGGGGCAGGTCGACATCCTCGTCAACAATGCGGGCATCACCCACCTGCCCGCCCCGATGGAAGAGGTGACCGAGGCCGATTTCGACCGCGTGATGGCCGTCAACATGAAGTCGGTCTACCTGACCGCCCGCGCCTTCGTGCCCGGGATGAAGGAGGTGGGCAAAGGGGCGATCCTCAACGTGGCCTCGACGGCGGGCGTCTCGCCCCGGCCCCGGCTCAACTGGTATAACGCCTCGAAGGGATGGCTGATCACGGCCACGAAGGCGATGGCGGTCGAACTGGCGCCCTCGGGCGTGCGGGTCAACGCGATCAACCCGGTGGCCGGGGAAACCCCGCTTCTGAAAAGCTTCATGGGCGAGGACACGCCCGAGATCCGCGCGAAATTCCTCGCCACCATACCTCTGGGCCGGTTTTCGACACCCGAGGACATGGGCAATGCCGCCTGTTTCCTGTGTTCGGACGAGGCCAGCATGATCACGGGCGTCGCCATGGAAGTGGATGGTGGGCGCTGCATCTGAGGCGGCACCAAATTTCGCGAAATTTGGTGAGCCCAACAAAATTAGCGAATTTTGTTGGGCGCTCAAGCGTCGATCGGTTCGATGAGGTCGGGGCCGGCGGCGCGGTTGGAATTGACCTTCTGGTCCACCCGGTAGAGATCGAGCACATCGTCATCGGCCGCCCTCATCAGAAGGGCCGCCCCCTTGCCCGCCTCGCCCAGCCACAGGGGCCAGTCCTGCGGCTCGAGGATGACGGGCATGCGGTGATGAACCTCGCTCATCGGCGCATTGGCCGCTGTCGTGACCACGGCGCAGGTGGTCATCGCCTCTTCGCCGCGCTCCCAGTCTTGCCAGACACCGGCCAGCGCCATCGGAGACCCGTCGCGGCGAAAGATATACCAGGGCAGGCGGGTCCCGTCCTCGAGCCGGGTCCATTCATAGAACCCCGACGCCACCACGATGCAGCGCCGTTCGCGGGCGGCGTCGCGAAAGGCGGGCTTTTCGGCGATCGTCTCGGCGCGCGCATTGATCAGGAGCGGGCCGTCCTTCGTGGCCTTGTACCAGTGCGGCAGAAATCCCCAGCGCATCGGCCGCAATCGGCGGCCGGCCGCGTCCGACGTCACCACATGGACCTGGACCGTGGGGCAGACATTGTAGTTCGGCACCTCGGGCAGGTCATTCCCGGGAACCGCGTCGAAGATACGGGCCATGGCATCATGCGGCAGGGTAATGGCCATGCGACCGCACATCGCAACCTCCTTCGGGGATCGTTCGCGCACCACACTATGCCCCGATCGGGGCATGCGCAAATCCCCGGCGGCAGGCGCGCGCCCTTTTCACGACAACGCCCCCCGGCCGCAATGGCCGGAGGGCGCCAGAGCCTGCAATGATCGGACCTATTCGGTGATCAAGGTGATCCGGCCATCGGTATAGGGCTGATAGGGCGCGTTGGCGGCAAGGAATTCCGCCGTCACGTCCGCCAGATCCGGTCCGTAATCATAGGCATTCTCGGCAGTGACGAACATGGAATAGCCATCGCCGCCATTGCGCACGAAGTTGTTGGAGACGACGCCATAGGTCGCGGCGGGGTCGATCGGCGCGCCACCCACCATCACGTCGGACACGCGGCTGCCGGGTTCCTGCGTCAGATCCGCGGTGAAGGACATCCCCGCCACCTGCGGGAACCGGCCGGCGCCTTCCTCGACCTCGCTCACGCCATTCTCGAGCGCGTCGATGATGTCCTGGCCACTGACCTCGAAGGTCGACAACGTGTTCTGGAACGGCAGAACCGCCAGCACCTCGCCCATCGTCACCTCGCCCGCGTCGATGGAGGCGCGCAGGCCACCGCCGTTCTGAATGGCGATCACGACACCCTGATCGGCCACCCGGTCGAGCATCGCGTCGGCCACGAGGTTGCCCATCGTGCATTCCACCGCCCGGCAGACCGCGCGGTCACCGTCGATCGTCTCGGCCGCCTCGGCGACGACACGGGTCTTCATCTCCTCGATCGGGCCGGCCAGTTCCTGGACCCGCGCGACGATCTCCGCGTCCTCGGCGACGCTGGCATCGAGAAGTATCGTGTCCCCCGTCGCCGCCGTGACATTGCCCGCATCATCGAAGGTCAGCGTCAGGTGTCCCACGTATTTCGAATAGGCATAGGCCTGCACGACGGGTGTGTCCCCGGCCATCTGCGGATAGGCCAGCGCGCCCTCCTCGGTGTTGGACATGAGCGTATGGCTGTGCCCTCCGACCACGGCATCCACGCCATCGACCGCCTCGGCGATCTCCATGTCGCGGCTCAGCCCCACATGGGTCAGGGCGATGATCTTGGTCACGCCTGCCTCTTCAAGCTCGGCCACATCGGCGGCGATGCCGTCGATCTCGTCCTGGAAGATCACCTCGGGTCCGGGGCTCGACGTCTCGACCGTGTCGGTCGCGAGCGCCGAGACGATGCCGATCCTCTCGCCGCCGACCTCGATCACCACATTGTCGCCCACGAGGCCCGAAAGCAGCTCCGACCGGCTCAGGTCGAGGTTGCCCGAAATGACCGGGAACGACACCCCGTCGGCCAGCTTGGCCAGACCCTCGGGGCCGTCGTCGAATTCGTGGTTGCCCACGGCCATGACGTCGAAGCCGATCTTCTCCATCATCTCGATTTCGACATCCCCCTTGTAGGTCGTGTACATGAGCGAGCCCTGGTACTGGTCGCCCGCATCCACGACGAGGACGTTCTGACCATCGAGTTCCTCGCGCAACTGCGCGATCATCGTGGCGACACGGGCATATCCGCCAAAGCACTCGCCCGCCGCGTTGTCTTCGGCGCCGCAGGTCGAATCGAAGC
>Ga0008834_1000692_pt1 | contig 19244 bp, 18 predicted proteins | sample HotLakConsUCCL28_FD_62213 | JGI IMG/M metagenome (GOLD analysis project Ga0008834, IMG submission 62213) | Hypersaline microbial mat communities from Hot Lake, Washington, USA - Hot Lake Consortium UCC-L28 | ecosystem: Environmental > Aquatic > Non-marine Saline and Alkaline > Hypersaline >... | reverse complement strand
CTTGAAATTGTCGAGGTCGATCATGCCATAGGCGATCGCCTGGCCGCGCTCGCTCGTGCGGGTCCGCAGGGCCTCGGTGACCTCGGTCATGGCGCGGCGGTTGAGACAGCCGGTCAGCGGGTCGCGCTGGGCCAGTTCGCGCGCCTGCGCCTCGGCGCGGCGGCGTTCGTCGATCTCCCCGGTCAGTTCGCGGTAGCGGCGCCAGGAAAAGATGATGAGCGCGATGTTGAGCAGCAGGGCCGTCATCAGCAGCGGGTCGGTGCCGTTGCCGACCCCGGCGAACGCGCGGATCGCCTTGGGCATGACCGCCCCGCCGGTGGCGATGAACAGCAGGATCGCGGCGGTGGCGATGCCGAGCGCGACGATGTCGCGCTGGGCGCGGTCGCGGGGGGCGCCGGCGGAATCCTGCCCGCGTCCTTCGAAGCCTGCCTTCGTCGTGTCTCGTGTCGCCGTCATGCCGGTTACTCTTTCGCGCCCCGATCATTTCCCGGGCCAGCTTCCCGCCTGGGCGGGTGCGGACTCTCAAGGAAGTTCGGGGGAGACTTCGGTGAAAGCGCTAAAGATCGCGTTAATCGCCCCCTTGCCTCGGCCCGCCGCGCCCGGCAGGAGGGGGGCGAGGGACGCGATGCGGGCCGCGGGCGCCGCGCGCATTCCTGGCACATTTCTCGAAGGGGCGACGGCATGGCGCAGGCTTCGCGCAATTACTGGCTGATGAAATCCGAACCGTTCAAGTACGGCTGGGACGATCTCGTCGCCGAAGGTGAGGGGACGTGGGACGGGGTCCGCAACCACCGCGCGAAGAACAACCTTGCCGCGATGAAGGTTGGGGACGAGGCGTTCTTCTACCATTCGCGCGAAGGGCTGGAGATCGTCGGCATCTGCGTGGTGACGGTCGCGGGGATCACCGATCCCACGGACGAAACCGGCAAGTGGGCGGCGGTCAAGGTGCGTGCGAAGGAGAAGTTCGAGCATCCCGTCACCCTCAAGGCGATCAAGGCCGAGCCGCGCCTTGCCGATTGCGAACTGGTGCGCCTTTCGCGCCTGTCGGTCGCGGCGATCACGCCCGAGGAATGGGACGTGATCCGCTCCATGGCGAAAGCCTAGGGGGCGCTGCTGACCGGGCGGCGGAGGATCACCGCGCTGCCGCCACGCCTCGGCCCGCGCCGGGCCGCCTGCCGGAACCAACCCCGCGCGCCAGCCATTGATCGGGTGAAAGTCAATGAAGTCATTGGCTTAAACGATCAAAGGAGTATGCAACATGGGTGAACTCACCGACAAGGCGAAAGGCAATGCCAAGGAAGCCATCGGCAAGGCCAAGCAGAAGTCCGACAATCCCGAAACCCGCGCCGAAGGCCGCAGGCAGGAGGCCGAAGGCAAGGCCGAACAGGCCAAGGGCGAGGTCAAGGGCAAGCTGGGCAACGATATCTGAGCCCGGCGCTGCCTGACACGACACATGACAAGGGCCGCTCCCGCACGAAGGGGCGGCCCTTTTCGTTTGACCCGATGCGATCGGATCGCAAACCGCTCTAGCGGTTCCTGAGGCCGCTCACCGTCGCCCCGCTCGCGGCGAGCTGTTCGACCTCGATCACCGCGTGGATCAGGCGGATTCCCGCGCGCTCCTTCGCCTCGGCGAAGGCGGCGGCGAATTCTTCCGTGGTTTCGGCCCGCGCACTCCACGCACCGAAGGCTGCGGCAAGCGCGGCGAAATCGGGATTGGCGAGGGTTGTTGCCGAAACCCGGCCGGGAAATTCGCGTTCCTGGTGCATCCGGATCGTGCCGTAGGCGCCGTTGTCCACCAGCACCACGAGGAGGCTCGCGCCCGCCTGCGCGGCGCTGGCGAGTTCCTGTCCGTTCATGAGGAAATCGCCGTCGCCCGCGACCGCGACGATGGTGCGTTCGGGATGGCGCAGCGCGGCGGCGATCGCGGCGGGGACGCCGTAACCCATCGCTCCGCAGGTCGGGGCGAGCTGCGCGGGATAACCTTCATAACGCCAGTAACGGTGCCACCATCCGGCGAAATTGCCCGCCCCGTTGGCGACGATCGTGTCGTGCGGAAGCGATTCGCGCATCAGGGTCACGCAGGCGCCGAGGTCGAGCGCGGGCGCGTCCTGCCGTGGCTGGTGGGTGGCCCATTCGCGCCATTCGCGGTTCGCCTGCGCGCCCGCATCGAAGGGGATGACACTCGCATCCTCCCACAGCGCGGCGGCTTCGGCGAATTCGTCCATCGCCGCGGTGAGCGCGAGATCGGTGCGATAGACCCGGCCCAGTTCCTCCGGGTCGGGATGGACGTGGACCAGCACCTGTCCGGGATGATCCGGCGTCGGCACGGTGTAGCCCTCGGTCGTCGCGTCGCCCAGCCTTGCGCCCACCACGAGGATAAGATCGGCGTTGCGGACCCGCTCGACCAGCTTCGGGTTGGGGCCATAGCCCAACGACCCCGCGTAGACCGGCGAGGAAGCGGGGATCGCGTCCTGTCGGCGGAAGGCGGTGGCGACGGGAAGCCCGATCCGCTCTGCGAAAGCCTGGAAATGATCGCGCGCCTTGCGGTTCCAGCCCGCCCCGCCGACGATCGCGACCGGGCTCGCCGCGTCCGACAGCAGCGCGAACAGGGCCTGCATCGCATCGGGGCAGGCGGCCTGCGCGGGGCGTTCCACCCGCGGACGAGGGGCGATGCCGGCGGCGACTTCCTCGGACAGCATGTCCTCGGGCAGGGCGAGCACCACCGGTCCGGGCCGCCCGTTGATCGCGACCGCAAAGGCGCGCGCGACATATTCGGGGATGCGCGCCGGATCGTCGATCCGCGCGGCCCACTTGGCGAGCGGGGCGAAGAAGGCGGGAAAATCGACCTCCTGGAACCCCTCGCGCCCCTGCATTCCCCGCGCGACGTCGCCGACGAACAGCACCATCGGCTGCGAATCCTGGAACGCGACATGGACCCCGATGCTGGCATTGGTCGCACCGGGGCCGCGCGTGACGAAGGCGACACCGGGCCGCCCGGTCAGCGCCCCGTCGGCGCAGGCCATGAAGGCGGCGCCGCCTTCCTGCCGGCAGGTCACGGTCTCGATCTGCGCGCCGTCATGGAGCGCGTCGAGCACCGCGAGAAAACTCTCCCCCGGGACGGTGAAGATCCGGTCGGCGCCCTGTTCCTTCAGGCATTCCACCAGCAGGTCGGCCGCCCGCCTCGTCGTCTGGGCCATGTCGTCTCCCTCTCGTCCGACAGCGCGCTTAGACCGCCCGCCATGCTCCCGCAATCGCCGCACGCTCGCGCTCGTCGTTCGTGCGGAACGGCAAATTGTCCCGCCGTGCGACAGCTGCGACGGCAGGGGTGTGACACGGGGTTAAGAAAGTCTTAACTTCCCGCCCATGCCCTATGCGAGACTCACCGCCGACCTCGTTTCCATCCCCCGCCGGGAGGAGCGGCGGCGAACGGAGCGGCGTTCGCAGGAGCGGTCCACCCCGGAGCGCCGGGGCGCCCGCCGCCGCGCGCTGGTGCTCACCGACGAGGGCGCGCGCCATCCCTACCGATCGAGCCTGCCGCCCCGTGTCTGCGCGGAACTGATCGACATCCCGGCGGAAAAGCTCTGGGCGCTGACCCGCGACGACGTGCGCGGGGTTGCCAGCACCTATGTCACGGTAACGGCGGCGGTGCTCGCCTTCATTCTCTGAAGGATCACCCGGCAAGGCCGGGTGCGGCGGTCATCTCCTCGCGTTCGACCTTGTAGAGCACCCGCCCGAGCCAGGCCGAGATCACGCTCATCCCCGCTGCCAGCAGGACCTGTTCGACCGCCTTCACCCCGAGCGTGGTGAGCCCCACCGACAGCAGCGATCCCGCGACCATCGCGCCCGAATTGACGATGTTGTTGGCCGCGATCACCCGCGCTGCCTTGTCGCCTGCGACCCGGGTGGTGAGAAAGGCGTAGAGCGGGACGACGAACATTCCCCCCATCACCGCGATGCCGAGCAGGGCGAGCAGCAGCGGCACCGCCATCGGCTGGGCGAGGAAGGCGCCGATGCCGAGCAGCCCGGCGTCGGTCGCGCCGTTCCAGTTCTTCACCAGCAGGTAGAAGGCGATGACGCAAAAGCCCATCAGCACCACGCTGACCGGCGCGAAGCGGGCCGAGACGGTTCCCTTCAGCAGGGCGTTGATGCTGACCGAGCCGAGCGCGATGCCGATCGAGAACATGACGAGGAAGAGGCTCGCGACCTCGGGGCTGGCGGCAAGCGTGTTCTTGGCGAGCGGCGGGAACTGGATGAACAGCACCGCGCCGATGGTCCAGAAGAAGCTGATCGCGATGATCGCGTACCAGATCGGGCGGTCCTCCATCGACCCGCGGATGATATCGACCGAGGACCGCCAGAGGTTCCAGTCGATCGCCTCGATCCGCCCCTGCGCCGGGGCGTCGGGGACCTGCCGGCTGACGGTGTAACCGACGATCGCGGTCAGGACGATGCCGCCCGCCGCCCATTCGGTGTGCTCGACCGCCAATGGCCCGGCTAGGATCGTGCCGAGCAGGATCGCGACATAGGTTCCCGCCTCGACCAGGCCGGTCCCGGCAAGCACCTCCTCCTTTTCGAGGTGCTGCGGCAGGATCGCGTACTTGATCGGCGCAAGGAAGGTCGACTGGCAGCCCGCGAGGAACAGCACGAACAGCAGCACGACGATCGAAAGCCGCGTGTCGATCGTTAACAGGCCGAGCGGCAGGACGAATTGCAGGTCCCACCCGCTCCACGCCATGTAGAGACCGAGCGCGCCCATGCACATGATCGCGATCTCGCACAGTTTCACCGTGCGGATGATGCGCGCCTTGCAGCGCATGTCGGCGAGCTGGCCGGAAATCCCCGAGATGACGACGAAGGGCAGGATGAACACCGCCGACGCGATCCCGCTGAACAACGTTTCGGTCGCAGGGTCGTTGTAGACCGCATAGACGACGAAGAGCAGCATCGTCGTCTTGTAGAGATTGTCGTTGAACGCGTTCAGGAACTGGGTCGCGAACATCGGAAAGAAGCGCCTGGAGCGCAGGAGATGCGTGGCTGTCGTCATGCGTTCGGCGCGTAGGGACGTATCCCACGAGCCCCCATAGCGAAACGGCATCGGTTCACAAGAGCGCCCTTTCGCCTTTTGCGCGGGGGCGGGGCAGGCTAAGGCGAGGCCGAAATGCTGACGCTGCCCAACATCCTCACCCTTTCGCGGATCCTCGCGGTGCCGCTCCTGGGCTTCTTCCTGTGGTGGCCGGACTGGGCGGCGGGTTATCTCGTCGGCTTCTTCCTCTACTGCATGATCGCGCTGACCGACTATCTCGACGGCTATCTCGCCCGGTCGAAGGGGGCGGTGTCGAAGCTCGGCACATTCCTCGATCCGATCGCGGACAAGATCATGGTGGCCGCCGTGATCCTGATCCTGACCGCACAGGGGTTCCTGCGGGGGCCCTATGTCGGCGATTTCCACGTCATTGCGGGGCTCATCATCCTGGTCCGGGAAATCGCGGTGTCGGGCCTGCGCGAATTCCTCGGCGGGCTGCAGGTTTCGGTGCCCGTCTCGCGGCTCGCCAAGTGGAAGACCGCGTTCCAGCTCGTCAGCCTCGCCGCGCTGATCCTGGGCGGTGCGGTGCACGGCCAGCCGTGCCAGGCGATGGGCGAGGGCTGCAAGACTTTCGCCGAGAGCTGGCTGCACGTGGTGGGGCTTGCGACCCTGTGGCTCGCCGCGGTGCTGACGCTGGTGACGGGGTGGGATTACCTGAGGGTCGGGCTCAGGCACATGGACTGAGCGCGCCTGGACTGAGCGCGCCTGGACTGAGCGCGCCGCTCGCCCGCCCTGCGCCGGACCAAACAGATGTTGCTTTGCCGCCGGGCGGGCGGGAGCCGGCGTTGAGCCTTCCGGAGATCTGTTTCGGGAGCACCGCCTTGGAAATCATGTCGATCGCGCTCGGGGGCTGCCTGCGCGGCGAACCCGTGCCCTATGGCATCACCCAGGACACCGGCGGGCACATCGCCTACATCCTCGGCGAAATGCGCGCGTTGGCGCGGCACGAGCGGGTGCAGCGGGCGGAAATCGTCACGCGCCGCTTCGACGATCCGGCGCTCGGCGCGGTCCATGCCCGCCACCGCGAGGAATGCGCGCCGGGCTGCGTCATCACCCGGATCGACAGCGGCAATCCGCGCTACCTCGCCAAGGACGAGCTCGCCGCCGACCGGCCCGCCTTCACCCGCGCGCTGATCGCCGAACTCGCCGCGCGCGACAGCCTGCCCGACCTCATCCATGCCCATTTCGCCGACGCCGCCGCAGTCGCCGCCGAGGTCGAGCGGGCCTTCGGCATTCCCTTCGTCTACACCGCCCATTCGCTGGGGCTGGACAAGCGCACCGCGTTCGGCACGCGCTCCGCCGGGCTCGAGGCGCGGATTGCCGAGGAAGACCGGGCGATCGGGCGGGCGGCGGCGGTGATCGGCTCCTCGCGCGATGAATGCGAGCGGCAATTGCTGGCCTACCCTTCCGCCCGGCCGGGCCGGATCCACCGCCTCGTGCCAGGCGTTTCGGTGGAGGCGGCGACGCCGGCGGCGATCGCCGCGGCGCGCGCGCTCGTCGCGCCCTTCCTACGCGACATGGACCGGCCGATGCTGCTCGCGATCGCGCGCCCGGTCCGCAAGAAGAACCTTCAGGCGCTGGTCGAGGCCTTCGCCCGGCTGGCGGCGCGCGCGAACCTCGTCATCCTCGCCGGGCAGCGCAGCGCCAGCGACGAGGGCGAGGCCGAACAGCGCGAGGTCATCGGCGCGCTGCTGCACCTCGTCGACCGGCACGATCTCTATGGCCGCATCGCCTATCCCAAGACCCACACGAGCCGCGACGTCGCCGGGCTCTACGCCCTTGCGGCGCGCTCGGGCGGGGTGTTCGTCAATCCCGCGCTGGTCGAACCCTTCGGCCTCACCATCATCGAGGCCGCCGCCCACGGCCTGCCCGTGGTCGCGACGCGGATGGGCGGGCCGGTCGACACGCTCGCCGAGCTCGGGCACGGCACGCTCGTCGATCCGCGGCGCCCCGCGGACATCGCGGCGGCGATCGGCGAACTCATGGCCGACCGCGCCAAATGGGCGCGCTGCGCCGCGAACGGGCGCGCCCGCTCGCGCGCGCTCAGCTGGGCGAATTATGCCGAGGGCTTCATCCGCATCGCCGACGAGGTGCGCGCCCGTCCCGAGGCGAAGGCCGCTGGCCCGACCTGCCCGGACCGTTCGCTCTTCGTCAGCGATCTCGACAACACCCTGACCGGATGCGCGAAGGGCATCGCCCGCCTGCGCGCCTTCCTCGTCGGCGATCCCCGCTTCGCCTTCGCCATCGCGACCGGGCGTTCGCTGATCGAGGCGCGGCGGCTCGTGCGCGAATGGGACATTCCCGCGCCCCTCGCGTGGATCACCTCGGTCGGAAGCGAGATCCACTGGTCCGCAGCTGGCGGCCCGGAGCGCGACGCCGCCTTTCCCGGGGCCGGGCGGTGCGACTGGCAGCCCGAGCGGATCGAGGCCGCGATGGCGCGCCTGCCCCGGCTCCAGCCCCAGCCCGCCTGCGAACAGCGCGCCTTCAAGCGCAGCTATTTCTACGCCCGCGAGGAAGACCTTGGCGCGGTCCGCCGCGCTCTTGCCGAGACCGGCCTGCCGGTGCGGGTGATCGCGAGCCACGGGCGGTTGCTCGACGTGCTGCCTGCCGAGGCGGGCAAGGCCGCCGCCATGCGCCATGTCGCCGCCCGGCTCGGGATCGTGCCCGCCCGGATCTTCGCGGCGGGCGACAGCGGCAACGACGCGGACATGCTCGCCGAATGCGAGAACGCCATCATCGTGAGCAATCACTGCGCCGAGATCGCGGCTCTCACCCGGCGCGCGAACGTCTACCTCGCCCGTGCCGCCCATGCCGCGGGCGCGATCGAGGGGATCGAGGCGCACCGGCAACGCCGCGCTACGGCCCCGCTCGCGCTCGCCGCGGGGGATGCGCCATGATCGCGCGCCCCGTCGACTGCTTCGTCCACCACCAGGGCCGCGGCCACGCCGAGCGCGCGGCGGCGATCGCCAACGCGCTCGTCTCGCACCGCCCGGTCACGCTGTTCTGCGCGCGGCCCGCCATCCTCGAAGGGCTCGATCGCCGGGTCGAGGTGATCGGGATTCCCTCCCTGTTCGAGCCGACCGGAGCCGAGGCATCGCTGATGGCGGCCCTTCCGGCCCCGGACACGGTCCATTGCGCGCCGTTCGGCTGGCCGGGCATCCGCCGGGCGATGGCGCGGATCGCCGGCTGGTTCGAGGAAGCTGCACCCGCGCTCTTCATCACCGACGTTTCGGCCGAACTCGCCCAGTTCGCCCGGCTGTGTTCCGTCCCGCACGTCGCGGTGGTGCAGCACGGCGAACGCTCCGATCCCGCTCACCTTGCGGCCTATCGGGGCGCGGTTGCGCTGCTTGCGCCCTATGCCCGCGCGCTCGAACAGGCGGAGCGGCCGCAATGGATGAAGGACAAGACCCATTACGCGCCCGGCGTCGGGATCGACCTGTCCGCCATCCCGGCGCGCGACGCGGCCCGCGCGAGCCTGGGCCTGCCGCGGACCCGCGAAATCGTCTGCGTGGTCGCGGGCGCGGGCGGGACCGGCACGCCCACCGCCCCGCTGACGCTGGGCGCGCGCGATGATCCGGACAGCCTGTGGATCACGATCGGGAATGTAGTGAGCGAGTGGCACGAAACCCCGCCCGGCAATCTCGTCCACCAGGGCTGGGTCGACAACCCGATGGACTGGATCGCGGCGGCGGACCGGGTGGTTTCCTCCTGCGGGAACACCACGGTCCACGCCGTGCTCGCCGCGGGAAAGCCGTGGGTGGTGGTCCCCGAATGGCGCTATTTCGACGAACAGGTGTGCAAGGCCGAAGCGCTCGACCGCGAAGGGCTGGCGGCGGTGGCGCGGACCTGGCCCGCCCACGCGGCGGCCTGGCGGCGGTTGTGGGAGAAGGCCGGGCGGCTGGAGCGGCGCGGGCATACCGGGCTGCTCGATCCCGCCGCCGCCGAAGGGATCGCGGACTGGATCGAGAAGCTCTGCCGCAGCCTGTGGGGCGAAGCGCCGGAGGCTGGCGAGACGGGCGGGAACACGGTGCGCCTGCGGGCCGGAGCCGCTGCCGGGGCGAGGGCATGAGCCCGTCGGTCCTGACGCTCGCCCACGGGCGCGAGACGCATCTTGCGAACCTCCTCGCCGGGGTCTCGCAATCGCGCGTCCCGCCCCGCGAACTGGTGATCGCGGTGATGCAGGACGAACGCTACGACCTGCGGCAAGCGTCCTTTCCGGTGCGCCAGATCGTGCTCGGCGGCGGCGGCATCCCGCTCGCCGCCGCGCGCAACGCCGCTGCCAGGGCGGCGAGCGGGGAGCTGCTCGTCTTCCTCGACGTCGACTGCATCCCGCACCCGGCGCTGCTTGCCGACTATGTCCGCGCGGCAAGGCGGCGCGAGGGCGTCTTCATGGGCGAGGTCGCCTACCTGCCCAAGGGCGTGGCCGCGGACGGGCTCGATTACGCGCGTTTCGATGCGGTGGGCGTACGGCACGCCGAACGGCCCGGACCACCGGCCGGGGACCTCCGGGCCTGCGCCGACTACCGCTGTTTCTGGTCGCTCAATTTCGCGCTTTCGGTCGAGGCCTTCGGCGCCATCGGCGGTTTCGACGAACGCTTCACCGGCTATGGCGGCGAGGACACGGATTTCGGGCGAATGATCGTCGAACGCGGCCTGCCGCTGTGGTGGGTGAAGGGGGCGAAAGCCTATCACCAGCACCACCCGCACCACATGCCGCCGGTGCACCACCTCGACAGCGTGCTCGCCAACGCGGCGACCTTCGCGGAGAAGTGGGGCGAGCCGACCATGCAGCACTGGCTGCGCGCCTTCGTGCTCATGGGCCTTGCCGAACGCACGCCGACCGGCTGGCGCAAGCGGCGCGAGCCCGCGGCGGAGGACTTTGCGCTCACCCGCCAGCAGGAGGACGCGCCCTATGCCAGCAGTGCGGAAGTGCTCGCCCGGCTGGAGGAAAAGGCCGCCGCCGCCTGATCGAGCAGCGCGTCGATCGCGGCGCGGTAACAGGCCTCGTAACCTTCGATCATCGCATCGCGCGAGAAGCGGGCTAGCGCCCGGTCGCGGCAGGCCGTGCGGTCGATCCGGTCGATCCGGCCCATCGATAGCGCGAGCGATTCGACGTCGCCGCGCGGCACGACAAAGCCGCAGTCGCCCACCACCTCGCCCAGCGCGCCCGCATCGAACGCGCAGACCGGCGTGCCGCAGGCAAGCGCCTCTGCAGCGACGAGGCCGAAGGGTTCGTCCCACAGCGGGGTCACCAGCGCGGCCCTCGCGCGGGCGACGACGGAGCGCAGCCGGTCGGCGCAGACATGGCCGTGGAACTCGACCCCGTCCGACAGGTGCGGGCAAACCTCCTCCTCGAAATAGCGCGCGTCCTCGACCGGGCCGAAAATGCGCAAGGGCAGCCCCGCGCGGTGTGCCGCGCGCGCCGCCTCGGCGGTGCCCTTGGTCGGGGTGATCCGGCCGACCCAGACGAAATGCTCCTCCGGCTCGCCCGCGGGGGTCCACTGGTCGCAGGCGACGCCGTTGTGGACGACCGACATCCGCGAGCGCACGTGCGGTTCCCACAAGTCAAGCTGGCTGCGCGAGGCGAGCGTCGCTGCGAGGTGCGGCATGTCCGCGGCGCGCGCGACCGCTTCGCGCATGGCGCCAAACGGCGGCACGTGCTGCGAGGTCACGCAGGGCATCACGTCGCGCACGGCCCAGTCGATGATTTCGGGATGGAGCGAGTTATTGTGCACCACGTCGAACCCGCCGGCGATGATCCGTTCCCACGCGCGGGCGAAGGCGGCGCGCTGGTAGGAAGCAAGTTCGGCCGAGCCGCGCCACACGCTCCACGGCAGCACGTCTTCATAGGGTGCCTCGCAGATCGGCTCGAGCGCCTCGTCGACCGAGCGCGCCGCGGCGAACAGCGTGACCTCGTGCCCGCGCGCGCGCAGGCCGTCGCACAGCATCCGGCAATGCGCCTCCATCCCGCCCATGAAGGGTTCGGCGATCGGGTGGCGGATATGGGCGATGACGGCGATCTTCATGGCTGCTCTTGTCCTTCTTGTCCCCGGCAGGAGAACGCGCGCGCGCGGCGATGCCCGCAAATGCAACATTGATTGGCACCGGACCCTCCCGCCCGGACAGCGGCTTGACGCATCGATCGCGGCGACAGGCTTGGAAAACAGGTCCGGCAAGGAGGAGCGAAGCCAAGGTGAAGCCGCCCGGACCGGACCATCGCTATGTCTTCATCGCCGGGCTCCACCGCACCGGGACCAGCCTGCTCGCCCGGCTCGTCGCCTCGCATCCGGCGGTCGCGGCGATCGGTATCCCGTGCCCGAGAACGAGGGCGCCTACCTGCAGGGCGCGATTCCCCACACCGCCCGGCACGGGATACCGGGCGAATATGCGACCGACCCGGCCCAGCACCTGACCGAACGCGACCCGCTCAACACGCTGGCGACCAGGTAGTTCGAGGGATCGGAGAGCTTTTCCATCTCCGCGTCGAGCCACACGCCGCGCTCGGTCTTGATGAGCTTTTTCAGGATCCTGGGAAAGATCTTCGACAGGTGCGTCACGTCCCCGATCGCGTATTCGATCTGCCGGTCGGTCAGCGGGCGGCGCGACCAGTCGGTGAAGCGCGCGCCCTTGTCGATCTGGATGTTGAGCCAGGTCTCGACCAGGTTGGCATAGCCGATCTGTTCCGACTGGCTGATCGCCATCATCGCCACCTGCGTGTCGAAGATCGGGTGCGGGGTCTTGCCGGTCAGGTTGACGATGATCTCGACGTCCTGCCCGCCCGCGTGAAATACCTTCAGCACGTCCTCGTTGTCGCACATCAGGTCGAGCAGGGGCGAAAGGTCGATGCCGTCCGCCAGCGGGTCGATCGCGGCGGCTTCTTCGGTGTTGGCGATCTGCACCAGGCACAGCTCGGGCCAGTAGGTGTTCTCGCGCATGAATTCGGTGTCGACCGCGACGAATTCGCTTTTCGCCAGCCGCTCGCACAGCTCGGCGAGGGCTTCGGTCGTGGTGATGAGGTCGTGTATCTTCATGTCGCCCATATTGTTGGTGGGCGGAGTGCCGCCCTCGGGCCGTTGCCGGTCCCTGGTGGAGAGGTTCCGCGCGACTTGACAAAGAGCCGGGCTTCGCCTGTTAGCGCGCGCATGTCCGCTTTGGGCCTTCGCGAAGCCCCGCGCCGGATGCTGGCCGCGCCCTTAGCGCCTTACTCTCGAACAGGACAAGAGTTTAGATGCACGCTTACCGCACCCACACCTGCGCTCAGCTTTCGGCCCAAGATGTCGGCGAGACGGTCCGCCTGTCGGGCTGGGTGCACCGCAAGCGCGACCACGGCGGCGTGCTGTTCGTGGACCTGCGCGACCATTACGGCATCACCCAGATCGTTGCCGACGGGGATTCGGCCGCCCTGCCGGTGCTCGAACGCCTGCGCGCCGAATCGGTCGTGACGATCGACGGCGAGGTCAAGGCCCGGACGCCCGCGACGGTGAACGCGAACCTGCCGACCGGCGAAATCGAGGTCTTCGCGCGCTCCATCACGGTCCAGAGCGCGGCCGAGGAACTGCCGCTGCCCGTGTTCGAGGAGCCCGACTACCCCGAGGAAATCCGGCTGCGCTACCGCTTCCTCGACCTTCGCCGCGAGACCATGCACCGCAACATCATGCTGCGTTCGAAGGTCATCGCTAGCCTGCGCCGCCGGATGACCGAACAGGGCTTCACCGAATTCCAGACTCCGATCCTCACCGCGTCCAGCCCCGAAGGCGCGCGCGACTTCCTCGTGCCCTCGCGGATGCATCCGGGCCGGTTCTACGCGCTCCCGCAGGCGCCGCAGATGTTCAAGCAGCTGCTGATGGTGTCGGGCTTCGACCGCTATTTCCAGATCGCGCCGTGCTTCCGCGACGAGGATCTGCGCGCCGATCGCAGCCTCGAATTCTACCAGCTCGATTTCGAGATGAGCTTCGTCACGCAGGAGGACGTGTTCCAGGCCTTGGAGCCGGTGCTGGCCGGGACGTTCGAGGAATTCGCGGACGGCAAGGCGGTGACCCCGGCAGGCGAGTTTCCGCGCATCCCCTATGCCGAGGCGATGCTGAAATACGGCACCGACAAGCCGGACCTCAGGAACCCGCTCCTCATCTCCGACGTGACCGGGCATTTCGAGCAGTCGGGCTTCGGCCTGTTCGAGAAGATCGTGGGCTCGGGCGGCGTCGTGCGCGTCGTGCCCGCGCCGGGGACGGCGGACAGGAGCCGCAAGTTCTTCGACGACATGAACAACTGGGCGCGCTCGGAAGGCTATGCCGGGCTCGGCTACGTGACCCGCAAGGGCGGGGAATTCGGCGGCCCGATCGCCAAGAACCACGGGGCCGAGCGGATGGAGGAGCTCTACGCCGAGATCGGGCTCGGGCCGGATGACGGGCTGTTCTTCGCCGCCGGCAAGGAAGCCGAGGCGGCAAAGCTGGCAGGGGCCGCCCGCACGCAGGTGGGCGAACAACTGGGCCTCGTCGAACGGGACTGCTTCAGGTTCTGCTGGATCGTCGACTTTCCCATGTTCGAATGGGACGAGGACTCGAAGAAAATCGATTTCAGCCACAACCCCTTCTCGATGCCGCAGGGCGAGATGGAGGCGCTGGAGACGCAGGACCCGCTCGCCATCAAGGCGTGGCAATACGACATCGTGTGCAACGGCTACGAGCTGTCCTCGGGCGCGATCCGGAACCACAAGCCCGAGATCATGTACAAGGCCTTCGAGATCGCGGGCTACAGCCGGGAGGACGTGGACGCGAACTTCGCCGGCATGATCGAGGCGTTCAAGCTCGGCGCGCCGCCGCACGGGGGCTCCGCGCCGGGGATCGACCGGATCGTGATGCTGCTCGCCGGGGAGGAAGCGATCCGCGAGGTCATCGCCTTCCCGATGAACCAGAGGGGCGAGGACCTGATGATGGGCGCCCCGGGCCACGCCGAACCCAGGCAGCTGCGTGAACTTTCGATCCGCGTCGTCGAGCCGCCGAAGAAGCCGGGAACGCCGACCGAGGGCTGAACGCGAAAGGAAAGGGGCACCCGGTGGTCTGGCCGAATGCCCCTTGAAGGTGGTTCGCTTTATCGTTCTGTTTGTTTCGGGACGGTCGGCCGTGCCTCTTTCAGGCCTTGGCCCCGCTGCGTCTTCGTCTCGTTCGGCGCGCTCAGCCGTAGTGCCGCTCGAGCACGTGGCTGAAGCTTTCGCCTTCGCGCACCTCGCGCGCGGCCTGCTCGATCGTCCGCCGCGTCGAAGGGTCGAGGCTTTCGTCCGAAAGCGCCTTGTCGTAGCGGCGGCACAGCTCGGTCTCGGCCTTCTCGACCCGGCGCGCCGCCGCTTCGTCGCCGTCCTGGAAAGCGTCGCCGATCGCGTGGAAGATGTCCGCCGCCTGGGCCGGGGCGCTGGCATCGTCGACGCGCGTGCCGCCGCGTTCGGCAAGCGCCTCGTTCAGCAGGTTGACCGTCCGGACGCGTTCGGAAATGCGCCGTTCGAGCGTCTGCTGCAGCGCGTCGCTATGCGCGGACTCGCGCGCCCGGCGATAGGCGGCAAGGGTGTCGTAGGTGTCCTGGGTCAGGCTCTGCAATATGCGTGTATCCGCCATCGGGCTCCTCGAAGAACGCGGTTTGCGGCAGGTATTTTCCCGCCTTATCGGTGGCTTAACGGGATCCCGCGCGACTCTTTCCCGGACGCGGGGCAGGCTGGCCGACGGGCGCGGCAAAGCGTGCCGGCGAGGGCGCGCGGGCGGTCCCCGGGCGGCGGGCCGATCACCACTTGCGCTCCCCCGCGGCGTTGACTAGGGCCGCAGGTGAATTCCTTGCACAACCCCAGGACAAGAGGGACACACATGAGCGATACTGCCGACCGCGTGCAGAAGATTGTCGTCGAGCATCTCGGCGTCGAGGCCGACAAGGTCACCCAGGACGCGAGCTTCATCGACGATCTCGGCGCCGACAGCCTCGACATCGTCGAACTGGTCATGGCCTTCGAAGAGGAATTCGGCGTCGAAATCCCCGACGACGCGGCGGAGAAGATCTCGACCGTGGGCGATGCGACCAAGTATATCGAGGAACACAAGGGCTGATCCATCGGAGCTGGTCCATGAGGGTTGATCCGGGGGGCCAGCGCCCCCGGGACGACGTGCGCGGGGAAAGGTCCATCGCGCACAACCGACAGACAGGCCCGGGCCCCCTTCGGCGGGCTGCGGGCCTGTAGCTTTTGAGCCCCGCAGCGGGGCAGCGCGCGCGACCCGATGGCTCGCTGCGCGGGAGACGAAAGGGAGTGTAATGCGCCGTGTGGTTGTAACCGGGCTGGGTCTCGTCACCCCGCTGGGCGGGGACGTCGAGACGAGCTGGCGGAACCTGATCGCGGGCGAAAGCGGGGCGGGGCCGATCACCCGCTTCGACGCCTCGGACCAGAAATGCACCATCGCCTGCGAGGTCAAGCCCAGGGACCACGAATGGGGCTTCGATCCGGACAGGCGCGTGGACCCCAAGATCCAGCGCCAGGTCGATCCCTTCATCGTCTATGGCATCGACGCTGCCGGGCAGGCGCTCGAGGATGCGGGCCTGACCGACCTCTCCGACGCGGAAAAGGAGCGCGTGGGCTGTTCGATCGGCGCCGGGATCGGCGGCCTTCCGGGAATCGAGCTGGAAAGCGTCAACCTCCACGAACGCGGGCCGGGGCGGGTTTCCCCGCACTTCGTCCACGGGCGCCTCATCAACCTCGTTACCGGGCAGGTCCAGATCAAGTACGGCTTCATGGGGCCGAACCACGCGGTCGTCACGGCCTGTTCGACCGGCGCGCATTCGATCGGCGATGCCGCGCGCATGATCGCGATGGACGATGCCGACGTGATGCTGGCGGGCGGTGCCGAAGGCACGATCAACCCGCTCGGAATCGCCGGCTTCGCGCAGGCGCGCGCCCTCAACACCAGCTTCAACGACCGCCCGAAGGAGGCGAGCCGCCCCTATGACAAGGCGCGCGAAGGCTTCGTCATGGGCGAGGGCGCAGGCATTGTCGTACTCGAGGAATACGAGCGGGCGAAGGCGCGCGGCGCCAAGATCTACGGCGAGGTCACGGGCTATGGCCTGTCGGGCGACGCCTATCACGTCACCGCCCCCCACCCGGAAGGCAGGGGCGCCGAGCTCGCCATGCGGATGGCGCTGAAGAAGGCCGGCCTCGGCCCGGGCGATATCGATTACGTCAACGCCCACGGCACCAGCACCATGGCCGACACGATCGAACTCGCCGCGGTCAAGCGCGTGCTGGGCGAGGACCTGTCGGGCGCCTCGATGAGCTCGACCAAGAGCGCGATCGGGCATCTCCTCGGCGGCGCGGGCGCGGTCGAATCGGTGTTCTGCCTCCTCGCCATGCGCGATGGCGTGGTGCCCCCCACGCTCAACCTCGTCGATCCGGACGTTGGCACCGAAGGCATCGACCTCGTCCCGCTCAAGGCGAAGGAGCGCGAGGTGCGCGCAGTGCTCAACAACTCCTTCGGTTTCGGCGGGACGAATGCCTCGCTGATCATGCAGAAGGTCGATTGAGCGGGTGGGCCGCAAGGGCCTCCTCGTCCTATTCGCCCTGATCGCGCTTTTCGCCGGCGGCGCGTGGTTCGCCGCCGCGCAGCTGGGCGAGGCGACCGTCGAGGAAGACACCGCCTTCATCATCCCCTCGGGCTCCTCTGTTGCGGCCGTGGCGGAAAAGCTCGAGGCGGAGGGGCTCGTATCCTCGGCCGACGGTTTCCTGCTCAATGCGCGCCTGTTCGGCTCCTCCGACCCGATCCGGGCCGGCGAGTTCCGCCTGACCGCGGGCATGAACCAGTCGGAAATCCTCGCCCGGTTCCAATCCGGCGACGTCATCCGCCGCTTCGTCACCGTGCCCGAAGGGATGCCCTCGATCATGGTGTGGGAGCGGCTGATGGCCGAGGACATGCTGACCGGAGAGATCGAGGTGCCGCCCGAAGGCTCGATCCTGCCCGACACCTATTCCTTCGAACGAGGGGAGAGCCGGGCCGAACTGGTCGAGCGGATGCAGGCGGCGATGGACCGTTACCTCGCCGAAGCCTGGGCGAAACGCGCGCCCGATATCGCGGTCGTCACCATGCGCGACGCGTTGATCCTCGCCTCGATCGTCGAGAAGGAGACCGGCAAGCCCTCCGAACGGCGCATGGTCGCGGGCCTCTATTCGAACCGGGTGAAGGCGGGGATGCTGCTGCAGGCGGACCCCACGATCATCTACCCGATCACGCAGGGCAAGCCGCTGGGCCGCCGCATCCGCCAGTCCGAGATCGCGGCGGTCAACGACTACAACACCTACACCCGCGTCGGCCTTCCCGCCGGGCCGATCACCAATCCGGGGCGCGAAAGCATCGCGGCGGTGCTGGACCCGGCCGACACGAGCGCGCTGTTCATGGTGGCGGACGGCACCGGCGGCCACGTCTTCGCCGACACGCTGGAAGAGCACAACGCCAACGTCGCCGAATGGTATGCGCTCAGGCGGGAACGGGGGGAGATGTGACAAGCGTGAGTCCCTGCGAAGGCCGGGACTCGCACCTGAAGCGCGCAGCGTGCTAACCATCCCCCGATGTCCCGCCCCTTCATCGTCACCGCCGCCCTTCCGCCCGACCTCCAGGGCTGGGCCGATGGCCTGCGCCGCGCGCATTTCCCTCCGGAGCGCAACCACCTCCACGCTCATGTTACCTTGTTCCACGCCTTCGCGCCCTCGCTGCTTGACGAGCTCAAGGACTTCCTCCCCGACATCGCCCGCGAATTCGCCCCGCCGCAGGGCCGCATCACCGGTCTGATGGATCTGGGCAAGGGCACCGCGATCGCGCTCGAAAGCGAGGAACTCCTGTCCTTGCGCGCCCTCGTCGCCGAACATTTCCACGGCAGCCTGACCGACCAGGACCTGCACGAGCCGCGTCCGCACATCACCATCCAGAACAAGGTGACGAAAGAGGAGGCCCGCGCGCTGCAGGCGAGCCTCGCGCCCGAAATCGAACCGCGCGCCTTCGCCTTTCCCGCGCTCGAACTGCACCGCTACGAGGGCGGCCCGTGGAGCCACGTCAAGCGCATGGCCTTCCGCGGGCAGGAGCGGGCCTGAAGCGTCCGCCCGCCCGCCCCCAAGAGGTGCTTGACCGGGGAGGGACCCCGCCCTAAATGCGCCGCTCGCCCGGCCAAGCCGCCGGCGCGAATCCCCGTTGGGGCGGAGTAGCTCAGGTGGTTAGAGCAGCGGAATCATAATCCGCGTGTCGGGGGTTCGAGTCCCTCCTCCGCTACCAGTTTTCAATCACTTAGCGATGATGCGTTTGGGCGGTTTACACTCGGCTGTAAACCGTGCCGCATTTTGTTGCGTCCGGCTCTTGGATCAGGGGCGCGCAAATGAGCATCACCCTGTTCTCCGAAGTCTATCAAATGTCCATCGGATCGCCGACTGACAAGGCCGTGCTACTGGCGCTTGCAGACGCCGCAAACGACCAGCTAGACGGCATGACGTGGATACCCATTTCTTCCCGTGACCGGGAAAAGGGCGTGAAGGGGCGAAAGCTCGACCTCATCACCAAAACTGAGCTTTCGGAACGGGCTATTCGCAATGCCCTTCGAAGGCTTGAGGAAGCGGGCCACATTTCTCGAAAGGAAGACCCCGGCAAGGGCGTGTATTACTGGGTCCACCCTGTATCATCACTTGAGATGGAAACCCCGGCACCACGTGCCTCCCGGCACGAGATGCCCCCGGCACCAAAAACGGAAACCCCGGCACCACGTGCCGCCGACCCCGGCACCACGTGCCCCCAAACCCTTAATAACCCAAATAACCCTTACCCCGCGCGCGAAGCTGGCGATGAATATTGGCGCTTGCCCTTGGAGCGGAAAGCAGCCGAGGCAGCATCGCGCAAGGCCAAGCTGAAGCGCCAGGAACCGCCCCCGGCTCTCCCCGCCTCTGCCGCGCGCAGCGATCCCAAGCTGCGCGTGCCGGTTGCAGCGAAAGCGCGAGAGGATGAGCGGTCTCTCACCATGCACGCCGCGCTGAAGGCCAGCATGTCAATCGGCGTTCAATCGGGACCCCCTATCGGCGCGCAAAAGGGACCCCTCTGCGGTTGCGAGGATCGGTTGACGCTGGGCGCGGTTTTCGCGCTGCTGGCGGCGTAGGGAGGGCGTA
>Ga0008834_1000656_pt1 | contig 20161 bp, 18 predicted proteins | sample HotLakConsUCCL28_FD_62213 | JGI IMG/M metagenome (GOLD analysis project Ga0008834, IMG submission 62213) | Hypersaline microbial mat communities from Hot Lake, Washington, USA - Hot Lake Consortium UCC-L28 | ecosystem: Environmental > Aquatic > Non-marine Saline and Alkaline > Hypersaline >... | reverse complement strand
GGTGCTTGACCACTACTTCCCGCTGGACACCTGGAAGCCGGGCGATGTGGTCATCACCAATGACCCCTATGCCGGCGGCGAGTCTCTATCCTCGCATCACACCAATGACATCATCGCCTTTCACCCGGTCTTTCATGACGACCTGCTTGTCGGGTTTACGGCGCTGAACGTGCACCACATGGACATTGGTGCCATGTGGATGGGCACGCGCGGCTGGGGTGTCGAGATCTGGCAGGAGGGTCTGCGCATTCCGCCCCTCAAGCTGATCCGCGAAGGCAAGCGCGATGAATCCCTGATGGCACTCATCCTCAACAACAGCCGCGTCCCGCGCATCCTGGAAAATGACCTGATGGGCGAGGCGGCGGGCATCCAGACCGGTGCGGTGGAGTTCCGCGCGCTGTTCCAGACCTATGGAACCGAAACCGTGCTGGCCGCTTTTGACGAATTGATCCGTCAGTCCGAGAGCCGCACCCGCGCCGAGATCCGTGCGATCCGTGACGGTGTCTACATGCACGAGGAAACCATTCTCGATGACGGCGCCAAGGGCGGGCCCTATACGCTGAAACTCAAGATGACAGTTGCCGGTGACGAGGTGACGTTTGATTTCACCGGGACCGATCCGCAGGTAGACGGGCCCATCAATGCGCCGCTGTCCGCAACGATGGCCGCGACCTATTATGTGATGAAATGCATCACTGATCCCGATATCGCCAATACCGAAGGATGCAATGTTCCGGTGACAATCATCGCGCCCAAGGGCTCGCTGGTGAATGCCCAGCTTCCGGCGGCGTGTTTCCAGCGGATGATCGTGTGCCATTCGATCGTCGATCTGGTGATGGGAGCGATTGCGCAGGCCGCTCCCGAACGCGCAATGGCCGACAGCTGCGGCTGCCTCTACAATTCGACAGTCGCGCCTAATCTGGAGACCGGCGAGATCGGCGTTGCCTCCGAGGTGGTTCCGGGCGGTATCGGCGCCACGGCATTCGGCGACGGGATCGACGTCATGTCGTGTCACGTCACCAATTGCCCCATTCCGCCGATCGAGGCGACCGAGATCGAAGCGCCGGTGCTGTATCTGCGCCGCGAATTCGCCGAGAATACCGGCGGTGCCGGCCGTTGGCGCGGGGGCATGGGCCAGGTTCTGGAATACCGCGTCCTGGGTGAAAAGCCGCTCTTTCACCACACATCGCAGAAATCGGTCATCACGCCTCAGGGCATGATGGGCGGGCTGTCTGCCGATGGCGGGGGCTGGATTATCAATCGCGGCACTCCGCAGGAACGCAAGCTCGAATACGCCATCGGCGATGTCGAGTTCCTCAAGCAGGGCGACACCGTAACCCATGTCAGCCCTGGAGGCGGAGGCTATGGCAATCCCAAAGAACGTGACCCCGAGCGTATCCGTGCCGATGTCGAAGCCGGGCTGATATCGCCCGAGGCGGCGCTGCGCGACTACGGCTTCGACATCAACAAAGCCTGACCAGACCGGAGGACGATCATGACCGCCACCTTGCCCCGTGTAACCTATTCCAACATCAATGCCGACTTTTCGGGCGTTCACGCGCAGTTCGACAAGACGTTGGCGTCGGTGCGCGAAACCATACTGGGCAAGGACCGCCCGCATCTGATCGGTGGCGAATGGGTATCGGGGGGCGCCGACGCACAGGCCCAAAGTCCGATCGACGACCGCCTGACCGTCTGCCGCTATGGCATTGCCGATGCGACGCTGGTCGATGACGCGGTCAAGGCTGCCCGGAACGCCGCTTTGGCCTGGGCCGCCCTGCCCTGGCAAGAGCGGGTCGCCGCCGTGCGCCGCTTTGCCGATGTCCTTGATGAACGCAAATACGACTATGCCGCGGCCTGTCTCTTCGAAGTGGGAAAGTCGCGGATGGAAGCGATTGGTGAGGCCGAGGAGGCCGTCGATCTGGCACGCTATTACTGCGACCAGATGGAAGAGAATGCTGGTTTCATTCGGCCCATGCAGCGTGTCTTCGACAACGAGGAAACGCTGGATCGCCTGCGCCCGCTCGGTGTGTTCGCGGTGATCGCGCCCTTCAACTTCCCGCTGGCATTGTCGGTCAATATGGCCTCGGCAGCACTGGTTGCAGGCAATGCCGTTGTTTACAAACCCAGCGACGCGGCAGCGCTGACCGGCGCGCTGATCGCGGAGGCCGCCCATGCGGCGGGGCTGCCCGCAGGCGTGTTCAACATGATCACCGGCGACGGCGGCACGGGCCAAGCGCTGGCCGGGCATCCGGGTCTTGACGGTATTGCCTTTACCGGCAGCCACAAGGTGGGCATGGGGATCCTGCGCGATGTGGCGGCCGGGCGCCACAACCGCCCCGTGATCGCCGAGATGGGTGGCAAGAACCCAACCTATGTGACGAAAAGCGCCGATCTGGATGCCGCGGCACAAGGCATGATGCGGTCCGCCTTTGGATTGCAGGGGCAGAAATGCTCGGCCGGGTCCAAGGTCTATGTCGCTTCTGAAATTTACTATGCGTTCATGGAGAAGCTGGTCTCGCGCACCCGCAACATCAGGATCGGCGACCCGGCACAGGCCGAGGTGTTCATGGGCCCCGTGATCAGCGGGGCGGCTGTGGCCCGGTTCGAACAGGCCGTGACCGATGCACGGCGCGACGGAACCATCGTTCATGGCGGCAACCGGCTGGCAGGTGATCTTTTCGACCACGGCACCTTTGTCGAACCCACAATCGTCACGGATCTGCCTGCGGATCATCGTTTGCACAAGGACGAGCTGTTCCTGCCCTTCCTGACCGTGCAGCGGTTCGACCGGCTGGACGATGCCATCGCGGACGGCAACGCGATCGACTATGGCCTGACCGCCGGGATCTACACCACCGACAAGGCCGATATGGATCTGTTCCTCGATCGGGCCGAGGCGGGTGTGCTCTATGCCAACCGTGCCAGCGGTGCGACAACCGGCGCATGGCCCGGCATCCAGACCTTCTGCGGCTGGAAGGGTTCGGGCGTATCGTCCAAGGGTGGCCTCGGCCCCTATTATGTCCAGCAGTTCATGCGTGAACAGAGCCTGACGCTCTGGAACGACTAAGTCGGACGCGCCATCATGTTTCGCCCGAGGCCCCATCCCATTTCAAAGGGCGACATGCCCCGCTCCGTGTCGATTGATGTCGATGGCGTGGCTGTTGCCGCGCGTGCAGGCGATACGCTTCTCAGTGTGCTCTTGCGCGAGCGGGGCTATGTGCGGCGGGCCGAATTCGGCAATCCCGATCTGCGGGCCGGGTTCTGCCTGATGGGTGGATGCCAGGATTGCTGGATTTCGCTGGCCGGCGGAGAACGGGTGCGCGCCTGCACGACGCTGGCCCGAGACGGAATGAAACTTGTCACGGACGATCGCCATGATTGAACTCAAAGGCGGGCGCGTGGCCGTCATCGGTGCAGGACCGGCCGGGCTGCGCGCCGTGCAGGCGCTGGCGGAGGCCGGTTTGCGGCCTGTTCTCATCGACGAGAATCCCGAGCCTGGCGGTCAGATCTACCGCAAGCCTCCCGCCCCGCTGCGGGCCCTGCGCAATCCCAAGTCGCTATATGGCCGCGACTGGCGTCGTGCTGGCGCGCTGGACGCCATGCTCCAGACGTTGAGAGACCGCATCGACATGCGGATGGAAACGCTGGTCTGGGATGCGCATCGGCACGCCAACGAATTCCGGCTGTTCCTGCGCGGCCCCGACGGGCGCGACGAGGTGCTGGACGTGGCGGCCGTCATCCTTGCCACCGGTGCGATGGATCGCATCCTGCCTGTGCCGGGCTGGACGGTGCCGGGTGTCTGGTCGATGGGCGGTGCGCAGGTGATGCTCAAGGCTCAGGCCCAGGTGGTGGGCCGTCGCCCAATCTTTGCCGGCTCGGGTCCGCTGCTTTACCTCGTGGCCTGGCAATATGCCAAGGCCGGGGCGGTGCCGGCGGCGGTGATAGATTCGGGGCGGTTCATTGACAAGCTGCGGGCTTTGCCGGGCATGTTGGCGCGCCCCGGCGTCCTTCTTCAGGGGGTGCGCATGACGTTGGCGCTTCGGCGCATGGGCGTGCCGGTGATCGAGGGCGCACATGCAGAGCGGATCAGCTCCGAACCCGATGGTCTGACCCTGCACTGGCAAGGCCGCCGGCGATCGGGCGAGGTTCGGGGCGATGCCATCGCATTGGGTCACGGGCTGAAGCCCGAACGTCAATTGGCCGATCTTCTGGGGTGCGGGACGCAGTTCGATGCGCCCAGCGGACAATGGCTGGCGCGGACGGATGGCCACAATCGATCCTCGGTGCCCGGTCTGTATCTGGCCGGCGACATGCGCGCGATCAACGGAGCGCATGCGGCTGAATACTCGGGCGAACTGGCCGCGCGCGCACTCTTGCGCGACTTGGAGCTGCGGGATGCCGCGCCGTCTGTCCGGACGCGGGCACTGCGCGGCGCGTTGGCTTTGCAAGGCCTGTTCCGCAGGGGCCTCGAGACAGCCTTTCCTTTCCCCCAAGAGCGGATCGGCGCGCTGCCCGATGACACGATGGTATGCCGATGCGAAGGCATCACCGCCGGCGATCTGCGTCGGGCGATCACTGATTGGGAGCCTGGCGACGTCAATCGCCTCAAGGCGATGACACGGTGCGGCATGGGGCGCTGCCAGTCACGGCTGTGCGGGCATGTTGCGGCATCCTTGCTGGCTGCCGAAAGCGGCATCGAGCAGAGCGCTGTCGGAACCCTGCGCGGTCAGGCACCCGTGAAGCCGCTGCCAATCGCCTCGGGAATCTCCAGATGAGTGTCGTGCCGTTTTCCTCGCCGTCTCTGCCCAGCGTCTGTGTGATCGGCGGTGGCATCGTCGGCTGCTCGACCACCTTTTTTCTGTCGCAGACGGGTGTGCAGGTGACCCTGCTCGAGCGTGGTACGATCGGTTCTCATGCCAGCGGTGTGAATTTCGGCGGCGTGCGCCGACATGCCCGCGCCGAAGCCGAGCTTCCTATTGCAATGCGATCGCATCGATTGTGGCCGCGTTTGAAGGCGCTGATCGGGCACGATTGCGACCTGGAAACACCGGGACATCTGAAACTCGCATTCACTGAAGCAGAGATGGCGGTGCTGGAGGATTGGTTGCCGGTCGGGCGGTCCCATGGCCTCGAGGCGCAGCTTCTCAGCCCAGCTGATCTTGCGATATCCCATCCCCGAATATCGCCGCATCTTGCGGGAGCCTCGTTCCTGGCCGGGGACGGGTTTGCCAATCCGCGGTTCGTTTCGCCGGGCCTTGCGCGTGCGGCCCGGGCCAACGGCGCGCGAGTGGTCGAAAATTGCGAGGTCAGTGCACTTGAACGCAGCGGTTCCGGCTGGGCGATCCACGGAACGAATGGCATCCGCATCACCGCCGATGTCGTCGTATGCGCAACCGGAGCCTGGTCCGGCCCCGCCCTTGATCCTTGGCTTGAGGAGCTTCCCGTCACCCCCGCCGCACCGCAGATGTTCGTGACCGAGCCTGTGCCAGTGATGAAGCTGCCGGTGCTTGGCGTTGTCTCAGGCGGAATCTACCTGCGCCAAAGTGTGCGCGGCAATCTGATCTTCGGGGGCGGGCGCGGCACCATCGCGGAGGATGGCCTGCGCAGTCGCCCGGGCGAGCAAGCCTTCCTGGAAACGCCCGCACTTCTAGCCCGTTTGCTGCCCGGTTGTGCGCATGTTCCGTTGATCCGGTCCTGGACCGGGATCGAGGGACACACACCCGACGGCCTGCCCGTGATCGGGCCTTCCAGTCTTCACGAGGGTCTGTTCCTCGCCCGGGCATTCTGCGGCCATGGCTTCCAGATGGGATTGGGCGTTGGCGAGACCCTGGCCGAACTCATCACTACCGGCCAAACCGCGACCGACCTTGCTGCCTTTCGACCCGATCGGTTCCTTGTTGACCGGTCCGTGCCCCGCGACCTTCCAAATGCAGGAGTGACGTCTTGAACGGCCAGAGCCACATCTTTCACCGCAATGCCCGTCAAACACCGCCGCGTGCCTCGAGGGGTGAGGGCGCCTGGATCATCGGGCAGGACGGGCAGCGCTATCTAGATGCCTGCGGGGGTGCCGCGGTTTCATGTCTGGGTCATGGCGACCCGGACGTACTGGACGCCATCAATGCTCAGGCAAGCGCACTTGCGTATGCTCATACCAGCTTTTTCACCACGGACGCGGCTGAGGATCTGGCTGATCTTCTGGTCTCCGATGCACCGGATGGGCTGGAGCGGGTCTATTTCGTTTGTGACGGCTCCGAAGCGATCGAAACGGCCCTGAAGATGGCGCATCAATACCACCGTGAACGCGGCGAGCCCGCGCGCCAACACGTGATCGCGCGGATACAAAGCTATCATGGCAACACGTTGGGCGCATTGTCGGCTGGTGGGAACGCCTGGCGTCGGGCGGTCTATGAGGGGGTGATGATCCCGCAGACATCGCATGTCGATCCCTGTTGGGCCTATCGCTACCAGGAAGCCGGTGAAAGCCCGGAGGCCTATGGCGCCCGCGCCGCCGCCACGCTGGAAACCGAGATCCTGCGATTGGGCCCGGAAAACGTATCGTGTTTCCTTGCAGAGACCGTGGTCGGTGCGACCTTGGGCTGCGTGCCGCCAGCGCCCGGGTATTTTCGCGCCGTGCGTGAGATCTGCGATCGCTACGGGGTGTTGCTGATCCTTGACGAGGTGATGTGCGGGATGGGCCGGACCGGCACCCTGCACGCCTGCGAACAGGAAGGCGTCGCCCCCGATATCCTGGTCGTCGCCAAGGGATTGGGCGCAGGCTATGTCCCCTTGGGCGCGGTCCTGTGCACCAGCGAGTTGCACCGCGCCTTTTGCGAGGGCTCGGGCAGCTTCATGCATGGCCACACCTTCGTTGGCCATCCGGTTGCCACTGCCTCGGCCCTTGCCGTGCAACGCGCGGTCCGCGATCGCGCGCTTCTGTCCAATGTCGAGGCCCGCGGCGCCCAGTTGCGCGATGCGCTGGAGACGCAATTGGGGGACCACGTCCATGTTGGTGACATTCGCGGCCGGGGCCTGTTCCTTGCCCTCGAGTTCGTCTCGGATCGCGACACGAAACAGGCCTTCGACCCGGCCGCCCGCGTGAACCAGTCCGTGCGCAACGCCGCTTTCGAAAATGGTCTGCTGGTCTATGCCATGGGTGGCACGATCGATGGCAGAACAGGGGATCACGTGCTTCTGGCGCCTCCCTATACCGTGACCGCATCCGAGGTTGACAAGATCGCGAACCGACTAACATCCGCGATCGATCGCGCCTTCGCGTCCGGGGGGTGATCAGGAGAGGGTCAGATTGGGCTACAACGGTCAGGACTTCGGTAACGGGGACGCTTGCGTCAAGCCATTTTGGCCATGCGGTTCCACCAGCAGGTTAGCGGTCGGGTTGCACTGATCGCGTCTGCGCTCCCCTTGCAGGCCTGCCTTCGTCTGAGATCACCCCGGGTGCATGCTCCGGTCCGTGGTCGGCGCGGTGGCCGCGATCATGATACTGATTCAATGCAATTCCGATGAGCCCATCTCGTTGGCGTCCTTCGTGTCGGGAGCAACGGTCCGGGTTCACGGCATCATCGGAACCGCGTCCCTGGGGGGACCTCGAAGGCCTGCTGTCAGGCGGGCGCGCCGGAGATTGACGTCGCAGATCGCGGTCTGCTCAAGCGATACGTCCAGTCCGACAAACAGCTTCATTCAGCAGTCCTCCCGATGGATACGATACGGGAATGGCGCCAGCCTGCCGTCGGTTTGGCAACGGTAGCGGGTGGGTCGCGGCTCTCGCGAAATCCGATCCAGTGATACGGCTTCTGAGGACCAGCCCCGGCGTGGAAGTGATCGTGACGCTGACCTTCCGAAGCGCCGTCGACGACCCGGGCCGCTTCTGGGGCATCAGGGATTTTGGCGCGTGGGCCGGACTGAGCCCACGACGGTGCCAATCCGGCAAGACCGACATCGCCGGACGGATTACCAAGGCCGGGGACCCGCAGGTTCGTGTCATGCTCTTCGAGGCCGCAGCACGCATTCCCGGGCGGGCGCGGGTCATGTCGCTATTTGGGGGCCTGGGGACTGAGGATCGCGAAACGGACATCCTCGAAGAAGGCGATCGTCGCCCTGAGCCGCAAGCTCGCCACGATCCTGCTAGCGATGTGGAAGTCCGGCACCGCGTATTGGGCTGCGTGCCGTCCTCGGACAGAAGTATGGGCCTGCTCTCCGGATCGTCATCGCCATTGACCAAACCCGCCTGATCACGAAAGACAATACTGTCCGGTCTGGCCACGCGTTCGACCCGCGATGGACTTTCGGGCAGGGTCCACGCCTTTCGGGGCGCGCGGCCTGCGCTTCTCAGGGTCATGCGCGCGCCGCTGGAAAAAGACATCCGGTCTTGCGCTGGATCGAATGCGGCGCGAAACGGATCTGGCAATGGCCCGCGGGAACTAGCACCCTCACCGATGGATAGATCAGACCACGCGAACCCGCACGGCTCGGATCCTGGCCAATGCCTCGGCGTTCCGGATCGCCAATCGAAGGGTCAGGACGCAGCGCCGGTTTCCGCGGCTCATCGGCCGAGCCGACGATCATGTCGATAAAGTCGACCGGGACTTCGACATGCCGGGCACTGCCCATAAAAGCCGAATTCGGCACACCGAAATGACCCATAAGGAGCCCACTGCTGCCGCAATCCGGAGTTAACATAAATTTCGAAGAAATGTTTTGGTCGTGTTTTGGTTGGGTTATTCTTCGATGTTTGTGATCCGTCTATCAAGACGTGTGTGGGTAAGCATACAGGGTTTCCGCCGGGATGAGCAGGGTGCGCTCATCGTTCCAGCCATCTTTCTGTTCATAGGCATGTTGATGCTGTCGGGCATGGCGGTCGACGTCATGCGGCACGAACAACGACGCAGCCAAATCCAGACGACGCTCGACAGTGCCCTGCTGGCCGCCGCCAGCATCCATCAGTCCCGCGATTCCAAGGAGGTCGTGAACGAGTATCTGGCAAAGGCCGGGATCGATCCCTCCCTCGTTCAGGTGCAGGAAAGGCGGGAAACCCTCGACGGCGTCACACTGACCGGCCGTGCCGTTGCGGCGACCTACGAATTCTCCACCGATACGATCTTCATGGGCATCCTCGGCATAGAGGAGCTCGAGGGCGCTGCCTATGGTTCCGCGCAGGAAGGCTCCTCGATGATCGAGATCGCCCTCGTCCTCGACATCTCGGATTCGATGAACGAAAACGGGCGGCTGGAACGTCTCAAGTCCGCGGCCAAGGATTTCGTTGCACTCGTGCTCGAGAACAACGACCCCGACCGGGTCACGATCTCGATCATTCCCTATAATCACCAGGTCTACATGCCCGACCACCTTGTGGAGGCCTTCAGTGACCTGGGGCTTCTCGAAAGTTGGGGCAACTACTTCGACGCGCCACACCGGCCGGGCGAGATCGTCACCCTCGACTATACCGACCCGGAATCGCGTTGCTTCCACTTCTGGGAGGAGGACTGGGAAACCCGGCAGGTCGCTCCGCGCGGAAACATGACGATGTCGGCCGTCTTCGTCGATGACAAGTTCACCCACAATTACAACGGCATGACCAATGTGCCGTTCGAGCCACCGCAGGAATTCTCGTTCTGGTGCAACGACTTCAACAGTCAGCTTCTCCTCTATGAAAACGACCTGACCTCGTTGAACCGGTTCATCGACGCTCTCTTTGCCACCGAAGGGACAGCGATCGATAACGCGATGAAATGGGGCGCGATGGTCCTCGATCCGTCCATGCAGCCTGTGGTCGAGAACCTTATTTCGGGCGGCCATCTGCCGGAACGGATGAGCGGTTTCCCGGCCGAATACGATCGTAGCGACGTGCAGAAAGTGGTCGTTCTGATGTCGGATGGCATGAACGATCACCGGATGGACCTCGAATGGTTTCTGAAGGCCGAGCGCAGCCCCGTCTGGTTCTCGGAGCAGCTGGCCAACGCGGCAAGTGACGAGTTCATGGGGTTCATGGTCGAATTCCCCGACAATGATCCGAGCGAACGCTGGTATCTGCCCGGCCGGCCCGAAACCCTAGCGGATGACAGGTTCATTTCCGATGCCGGGCTTCCGGGCGATCAGGTGCAGTGGAGCTATCCCGACGTCTACAAACGGTTTACGACCAACGATGCTGCTGTCTATTTCTTTCAGAATTCGGGCGACAGCGACGCATTCGTCTATCATCTGAATGTCGTGACCGAGACGAATTACTGGTGGATGGACAATTACACCACGCCGCTGGTCTGCTGGTCCGCGAAACTGAACAACGAGGTGACGGTGTTCACCGTCGCGTTCGAGGCGCCGGACGAAGGTGTCGAGGTTCTTCGCAATTGTGCGACGACGCCGGGTCACTTCTTCGACGTCGACGGCCAAGAGATCGTCGACGCCTTTGCCTCCATCGCGCTTCAGCTATCCGTTCTCAAGCTGACGAACTGATCCATGAGCATCCTGCATCACATCCGTCGACGGCTGGCCCGCCTTCAGCACGATCAGAGCGGATCCGCGACCGTCGAATTCGTGATCATCTTTCCTCTGGTCATGATGATTTTCATCATGGGGCTGGAATCCGGCTACTACAAGATCCGCGAGGCGATGCTGGACCGAGCGACAGCCATCGTGGGGCGGAATGTCGGGCTGAACCGCGGTGACCTGGCCACGTTCGAAGACCTGAGGACAGCACTCTGCGACCGGGCGCTGATCATTCCGGATTGCGATGAAAGCCTCGAGGTCGAGATGTGGGTCATCGACATGATCAATGGCAACCAGACGGTCGAGGGCACCGCGCCCTGCGCTGGCGGCTCAGGAACGGAAAATGTCCTCAGCCTTGCGAATTTCCGGGTGGCTGCTGCGAACCAGCTTGTCGTGATGCGCGTCTGTTCTTTGTCTGACCCGATGTTTCCGACCTCCCTTCTTGCCGCCAACATGGCGGTGGACGAAACGGGCGATTATGCGGTGGTCACCAAGGTGGCCTTCGTCATGGAGCCCGAGGATGGCACCATCGGCAGCCCCGGCGGCAGCACCGGGGTGAATCAAAAGCCGGTGGATCCTTGTGCCGACGGCGGCTGCACCGGGGAGCCGTGGATCACGACGGAATTGCCGCCCCCGGAGGACCAGGGATGATGATCGCTGCATGGCTCGGGCGCTTTGCCCGTTCGACATCCGGTTCACTCTCGGTCGAATCGATGTTCGTCCTCCCGATCATGATCTGGGCGATCATGGGGACGATGACCTTCTGGGATGCCTACAAGGCGTCGGCCATTTCTGCCCGCTCGACCCATGTTCTGGCCGACATGGTCTCGCGCGAGGCGGTGATCGATGAGGACTACCTCGAAAGGCTGCATCAGTTGTTCACGCTCCTTTCGAACTCCACCGGTGAAAGCGCCCTCCGCGTCTCGTTCATCACCGGCAGCGGAAACGGTCAGGGCAATGCACAGCCCGAAGTGGTCTGGTCCGAAGGCGTGAATGCCGACGGCCGAAAGGACATCGGCTCGCTGAATTCCGTCCTGCCCAAGTTGGCCAATGGGGAATCGCTGGTGGTCATCGAAACCAAACAAGCCTGGACGCCAGCCTTCGCCGTGGGGCTTCTGGCACGCGAGTTTCAGGATATCGCGATCGTCCGGCCCAGATTCGCGCCTCTCATCGAATGGGAGGATGGAACTGAAGACTAGGCCGGTGCCGTCCCTCGCGGTCTGATTAGCGAGCCCACCGGTTGGCCTTATAGCAGGTGGCGCGTAGCGAACTGAAGGGGGTTATCCTCACGAGGGACCTGCGCTTTCGGGATGCACTGACAAACAGACAAACGACTTATGCAACTAACGATGGAGAGCGATGGCGGGCCGGTGTTGGCTTGCTCATGCGGCCCGTTTGACCGACTGGATTCACGGTGTGAAACGTCCGCAATCAGAGTAATACATCAACGCCGATCAAAGGCTGAAAGGACCCCCTACAAGCCCGGATTTGGCCCGTGCAGCCTCACCTCGACGGCCATTTGGGCCAAAGTGTCGAACGAGTGGGCGCCAGGTCAGCAAGGCTCCCTCTACTTGTCAGGCTTCCCCGTCCGGCGCTTGGGAGATTTGGGTGCGGTTGTGCCGGTTCTGCCCTTGGCCTCCTGTCTGGCCCGGTTCTTCTTGCTGGAGGCTTTTCCAACGGGAGGCTTTGGCCCCCGGCCCGGGTTTGCCGGGTCGTTCGGCCCGCCGCGCGATTTCGGCTTCGAGCCTGATTTCCGGGGCTTCCAGGGGCCGGGCTTTGGCATCTCTGCCGTCTTGGGGTCGTCGGGTTTCGATCTCGAGGGACCGGCGCGCTTCGCATCGCCCTTGGGTTTCTTCGTGCGCGGTGTAGGACTGTCGTTCAAGTCGGTCGGCTCCGTCGTTCCCGACACTGCCGGTTCTGCCGGTCGCACAGGATGCGCCTGTTCCACGGAACGCCTGTCCTTGCCTCCGGGTGACGCCGGTTTGCCCTGGCGCGGCGCCCTGTCAAGCTTTGGCGGCGTCGCCAGCTGTTTCAGGGCCGCGCCCCCCTCGAGCACCATTCGGGGCCCGACGGCATCGAGAAATCCCTGAACGGAGCCTTGGCGGATTTCCACCAGCGAGACATCCGGTTGGATACGGATCGCCCCGATATCCTCGCGCGACAGCTTTCCCAGCTTGCACAGCATCGGCAGCAACCTGCGGGGGTCGGCCCCGGCAGCCCGTCCGCCCTCCAGCGAGAACCAGACGCTTGGCCCGAACGCGGCGCGGGGCGGTGGGGGAGCCGAAATATCCGAAAGGTCTTCGGGGGCGGAACGGCGCTCGCGGTAGAGCCGCACATAGGCTGCCGCCAACTGCTCGGCCGAGAACCTCCCGGTCAGTTTGTCCACGGTGGCGCGATCGGACGGCTCCACCGTGGCGCCCCAGTCCGGACTGGCCAGCATGCGCTCGTCGTCCCTGGCGGTGACCTCGTCGGCCGAGGGTGCCTCGGCCCATGTGGCTTGCAGCTTGGCCCAGCCCAGCAGCCTTTGCGCCTTGTTGCGCGCGGCCGGGGGAACGATCAGCACGCTCACCCCCTTGCGCCCGGCCCGACCTGTCCGGCCGGAGCGATGCAGGAGCGTGTCCTGGTTCGTCGGCAACTCGGCGTGGATCACGAGTTCGAGGTTTGGCAGGTCGATCCCGCGGGCCGCCACATCCGTCGCGACACAGACCCGCGCACGGCCATCGCGCATCGCCTGCAGTGCGTGGGTGCGTTCTGTCTGCGACAACTCGCCCGACAGGGCGACGACGGAAAAGCCGCGATTGGACAGACGGGTGGTCAACCGGTTCACCACCGCACGCGTGTTGCAGAACACGATTGCGTTGGGCGCCTCGTAGTAGCGCAGAACGTTGATGATGGCGTTTTCCCCATCGCGGGCCGACACGTTCAGCGCCCGGTATTCAATGTCGGCGTGTTGGGTTGTGCCGGTCGTGGCCGCGACCCGCACCGCGTCTTTTTGATAATTCTGCGCAAGCTTGGCGATCGCCGCAGGAACCGTGGCCGAGAACAACAGCGTCTGACGCTCTGCCGGGGCCTGATCCAGGATGAATTCCAGATCTTCGCGAAAGCCCAGATCCAGCATCTCGTCGGCCTCGTCCAGAACCACCGCTTTCAGCGCGCTCAGATCTATCGACCCGCGCAGGATGTGATCGCGCAGGCGGCCCGGCGTTGCCACGACGATATGCGCCCCAAGCCCCAACGCCCGACGCTCGTCGCGCATGTCCATCCCGCCCACGGTCGATGCGAGTACGGCACCTGCATGTTGGAACAGCCACGCCAGTTACCGCTTGACCTGCAGGGCCAGTTCCCGCGTCGGCGCGATCACCAGCGCAAGCGGGGCGGAGGCCGGCTCGAGAACCTCGGCCGGACCGAACAGACCCGGTGCGATCGCCAGCCCGAAACCGAGCGTCTTGCCCGAGCCGGTCTGAGCCGACACGAGAAGATCCTTGCCGGTCAATTCAGGGGCAGTGACAGCCTCCTGCACCGAAGTGAGCGAGGTATACCCCTTGTCGTCAAGTGCCTTTGCAAGAGCTTGTTTCACGTCTCGTTCACTTTCGGGAAAAGGAGGGATTTGAACCCGCGTTGGCGGGCTTCAGGGCACTTCGATGGATGGCCCGGGCCCGATGGAATCAGAATCCAGCTGAAGGGCACGGCATTAACGTGATCTGCGCCATAGTCAACGTGATGCGCCAGGAAGATTTCAGGCGGCGGACAATGACAGTTGTTGCGTCCAGGACGCGAACCGATCGCCAGGGGTTGATGGGAACTGGCAAGACCTGGGGATCATGTGGCTGCTTTTTGGCGCGCGCCGCTCTGCACTTGTTGTCTTTGTGCGGTTCACACCACGATCAAGGGGTCTCGAGGTCAACTGAGCGAAGAGCGTCCAGAAACGGCAGATTGCCTGCCATCAGGCCGGCATCGACGGTCAGCGTGCTTCCGGTGATCCCCGAGGCAAGAGGCGAGGCCAGAAAAAGCACGGCATTGGTCACCTCCTGCGGCGTCACGATACGGCCTAGCGGATAAAGCCTGGACAATCGCGTCAGAATATCTGGATCCTTGGCCAGCCGGGCCTCCCACGCATTGGTGCGGATCGAGGCCGGGATAACGGCGTTGGCGCGGATAGCATTGGGGCCTTCTTCCGCCGCAATGGCCCTTGTCCACGCCAGCAGGGACGCCTTTGCTGCGGCGTAGGCCGGGTTGCCGAAATGTGACAGCGCGTTTACCGAGGCGATGATGACAATGGCGCCACCGCGTACGCGCATGGCGGGCAGCAGGTGCAGGCTGAGCCGCGCGGCGCCGCTGAAATTGCCGCTCAACTCTTCTTCCAGCGCTTCGGGCGTGACTGTCCGCAATGTCTCGGCCCTGGTCCAGCCTGCGTTGAGAATCAGGATGTCAGGAGCGCCTCCGTCCAGGATGGCGGCTGCCGCCGTCGCGATTTCAGCAGGGTCGCGTTGATCGAACCGCAGGATTTCATCGGCGCTGACCTCTGACCCTTCGATGTCGCAGCCTGTGACCTGCGCCCCGGCCTCTGTCAAAGCCGCACATATGGCGGTGCCAAGCCCGCCACCCGCGCCGGTGACGACCGCTCGTCGTCCTGCCAGATCAAACATTAAATCCCTCCACACCTGAATTTGCGGCGCGATTTGCAAAGCTGCCCAGATCACAAACAGGGAAAGACGAAATGACAAAGGAATATTTCGTCGCCGCCAAATTGCCCCTGAGCCCCGCGGTGCGCGCGGGTGATTTCGTGTTCATCTCGCGCGGGGTCGCGGCAGAGACCCGCGCGGTGCTCGAAAACGGAGGGGCCTGTCTGGCACGGGCCGGACGTGGTCTCGAGAATGTCGCAAGAACGTCAGCCTGGCTACGCGACCGAGATGATTTTCCCGTTCTCAACGAAGCATGCGATGCTGTCTTTCCCCATGAGCCGCCCGCACGGTCGACGGCGGAAAGCCTGTTGATGATCGACATCGCTGTCGAAGTCGAGGCCATCGCCTAAAAACCACTCTGAGGGGCGGGTCTGCCGTAGACGGGCGTCGGGATGCCCTCGGCCCGCGCCTTGAGTTGCAGTGCGACAAAGCGGGAATAGTAACGCGACAAGGCAAGATTGCCGCCGTGAAACCACATCCCGTCGATGGCAGTCGGTTTCCACATGTTGCGCAACTCTCCCAGCCAGGGCCCCGGATCGCCGCGCACCCCGGAGCCCAGGCCCCAGCACGGACCCACCGCATCGGCGGCGGCGCGACTGATGATCGGGGCCAGCGCCTCGTTCATCGACTGATATCCCGTGCAGGCAATGATCACGTCCGCCTCAAGCACCCTGCCTGACGCGAGTTTGATCCCGCCCTCAACAAGCTGGTCCACAGGGTCGCCCGCAACCACGTCGATGGCGCCGTCGATGATCAACTGGCTGGCGCCCACGTCGATGTAATAGCCGGACGCGGTGCGCAGGGCCTTCATCATCAGACCGCTGTCATCCTCGCCGAAGTCCAGCGCAAAACCTGCAGCCGCCAAGGCGTCATAAAACTCCGCATCTTCGGTTCGGATCGTCTGATAAAGGCGCTTCTGGCCCTCGGTGAACAATGCATAAGGAGTAGCGGCACCGCGTGTATCGGCGCGATGATGATCCTCGCCATTCGCCAAGGCCTCTTCCGAGTAAGGCTTGAAGGCATGTCTCAACAATGTCTCGGAGCGCACGATAGTCGAGGGGCTGCGCTGGAGCAGCGTGACCTCGGCTCCTGCTTCCCACAGGTCGACCGCTACATCATGGGCGGAACTTCCACTGCCAATCACCACAGCGCGCTGCCCCGCATGGGCCGTTCCCTCACTGTAGGCGCTGGAGTGGATGAGTTGCCCCGCAAACTGCGCACGGCCGGCGAATTCGGGCATGTTGGGCGGTCCGTAGGCCCCGGTGCAAAAGACAAGCTCCTGCGGGGCAAGCTCGATCTCTTCACCACCTCTTTGCACCGTGACAACCCAGCGTCCGGCCGCGTCGTCGCGGATGGCGCTGGTGCAGACCGTCTCGGTCCATATGTCCAGTTCAAAGATGCTTGCATAGGCTTCCAGCCAGTCGCCCATCTTGTCCTTTGGACAGAACACCGGCCATGTCTCGGGGAATGGCAGATAGGGCATGTGGTCGTACCAGACCGGATCGTGCAACACGAGGCTACGGTAACGGTTGCGCCAGCTGTCGCCCGCACGGGGGTTCTTTTCAACCACCAGAGCAGATACGCCAAAGGATTTGAGCCGCGCCGCCAGTGCTATCCCGCCTTGTCCACCGCCGATTATCAGCGTGTGCGGCTGGATGTCACGGCCGATGCGGGCAGACCAATCTGCGCGGGTCTCTGACCACGTCGTGCGGGCGCGATCCGCCTTGTGGGTCAGCCCCATCGGGCGGCTTGGCCCACGCGCTTCTTCATGGCCGATCAAGTCTTCCATTGCGGTGAACAACACATTGGCGCGGCCATCGTGGACCACGACCCGACCGATACAGGTCGCCGTGGCCGTCTCGAATGCGATCCAGGCTGCGTCTGTTCCGTCCATCTGCGTGACCCGAAAATTGTGCGGGGCAACGTGCGTCAAACACTCCGTCAACATGGACGAAATCTGCGGGCGGCCCTCGCAGGTCACGATGTTCCAGGTAAAGGCCAGGAGGTCTCGCCAAATCCCCTCGGGCGCGAAAAGCCCTGTTGCCGCGTCGGCATCCTGTGCCATGAGCGCTGCCTCGAACTCCACAAGCCAGTCCTGAATCATCGCGTTCTCCGTCAATCGCCGAGCGGCTCCAGTCGATCACCACCCCGGGCATCCATTATGTTGAACTTGATACGGCGCAGGTTCTCGCGGGCACCAGGGCCCAGCCGATAGCCCGTGGCTGCCGACACCAGATCGAGGATCGCAAGGAAGGCAAAGCGCGACGCAGTCGGCGTCAGCGCATCGGGGTATTCCGCAATCCCGACGGTCAAGGCGATGTCGGCTGTCGCTGCCAAGGCGCTATCCGGCGCGGTAATCGCGATGCAACGCGCGCCATATCGCTGAGCGATTTCGACCACATCCAGCACTTCTCGCGTCCGCCCTGTGGCAGAAATGGCAAGCAGGATATCGGGCGCCTTCATCGTTGCTGCCGACATCCGCGCCAGATGCGGATCGGCGTAGGCGACGCACGGAACACCGTAGCGAAACAACCGCACATGCGCCTCGGAGGCCAGGGTGGAGGAAGAGCCACCCAGCCCGAAAATGGTGACCTGCCGCGCCGTGTTCAGGGCATCGGCCGCCAGTTCGACCATGGCGGGGTCAAGCTGGCGTTCCACTTCGCGGATTGCCGCACGGGCCTCGCCCAATACCGAGCCCCAAAACGGCGGCAGATCCCCCGCTGGCACCGCTGCGCTCTCTTGCAGAAACGCCTCGCCCACGGCCAGAGACCGGGCAAGCTGGATCTTGAAATCGCGGACGCCATCGCAGCCTATCGCCCGGCAAAACCGGGTCACAGTTGGCTCACTGACATTTGCGCGGGCGGCGATATCGGCGTTGGAGGCTGCGACCGTCGACGAGAGATCCGACAGCACCGCGTCAGCCACGGACTGCTCTGCCGGGCGCAAATCCGAATAGCTGTCCTTGATCTTGCCGATGATGTCCGGAACCCGGCTGTGCAGGGTCGCAATGTCAGGCGCGGGATCGTTGTTCACCTTGCGCTCCTCCTGAAATACGTCGCTTGATTGGACCCCTACGGAGCCGATGTGTCAACACGATGTTGGTTACTTACACAGTCAGCCTATAACTTAAGCCAACTCAATATGAGTTCCCAGGTAGGGAAAACAGATTGTTGACAGACATGTAGGTTAGTCACATGCTCGGGCTACGGTGGGAGGATTCTGTTGGGCCGAGGCTTGCTTGACCGGGAGCGCACATGACCGAAAAGGCAAAAGTCCGCGCGAAACTCAGCGTTGAATGCGCGGGCAAGAGCTATGGCGATGTGGCTGTGTTGGACAATTGCAGCTTTGATGTGTCCCCCAACACAATCGTTTCCATTGTCGGTCCGTCCGGTTGTGGCAAGACGACGCTGCTGTGGTCCATGTCCGGACTGCATGGGCTGACAACGGGCGAAGTGCGGCTGGACTCGACAGTCATCAATGGGCCGCATCCCGACATCGGCCTGGTGTTTCAGGAAGCCAATCTGCTTCCTTGGCGGACGCTGATCGACAACGTCCTGTTTCCCTTCGAGATCAAGCGCCAGAAACCCGACATGGGCTGGATTTCACACCTGCTGGACCGGACGGGGCTATCCGGGTTCGAGAAGCACTTCCCGCGCGAATTATCGGGTGGCATGCAGCAGCGAGCCGCCATCGTGCGCGCGCTGTCGTTGCGCCCGTCCGTCCTGTTGATGGACGAACCCTTCGGAGCGCTTGATGCCTTTACCCGCGAGGATCTGAACAAGCTGGTCGAGGAGATCTGGCAGGAGACCCAGACCACGATCGTGTTTATCACGCACTCCATCGAAGAGGCGCTGTTCTTGTCCGATAAGGTCGTCGTGCTCACCAAGCGCCCCGGTCGCGTCCATGCCACCTATGACGTCGACCTGCCTCGGCCACGCACGCCCGAAAGCATGGCCAGCCGGGCAGTGTTCGACCTGACCCATGCGATCAAGGCGGACATCTACGGATTTCAGAAATCCTCAACGTCACGCGCGGCGGAGTGAATGACATGACCGAGACAATGCAGTCTGGCGGCGCGGGATTGGCCAAGGCCTCGCTGAGCGTCGGATCCGTCAAGACATGGAGAGAAGTCGCGATCATCGCCTTGGTGGCAGTGGTCGTGATTGGCGGGCTGGAGTTTCTGCTGCGTTGGAACGAGGTCCCGGAATACATCCTGCCGACGCCAAGCGCGATCGTGCAGGCGTTTTTCAAGGAGTTCTGGCTGATCCTGCCGCATTGGGGCCATACCTCCTTCGTCTTGATAACCGGCTTTTCCATCGGTGCCGGGATCGGTCTGGTGCTGGCCGCTGTCGTCACCCAGTTTCCTTTTGTGGAGAAGGTGATCACGCCCTACATCCTCGTGCTGGTGACCACCCCGATGCTGGCGCTGGTGCCTCTCTTGATCCTGCGCTTCGGGTTTGGCTACGAACCTCGCATAATCGCGGTCGCTCTGGCCTCCGGCCCGATGGTGATGATCAACGCCGCCACAGGGTTTCGCCGGACCGACGGGGCCAAGATCGCATTGGCGCGCAGTTACGGCGCATCGACCTTGCAGATTTTCTGGAAGGTACGCGCACCCATGGCCCTGCCGATGATCCTCGTCGGTCTGATGATCGGCGCGATTTTTGGCCTTCTGACAGCCGTGGGCGCAGGCATGGTTGGCGGAGGTTTCGGCCTCGGTAACCGGCTGACGACCTATTCGTCGATGATCAACATGCCGGAATTCTTCGCGGTCATCCTGATCCTCTCGTTCATGGGTATTGCGATTTATGTGACGTTTTTCCTTATCGGCAAGAAATGGGCGAGTTGGGAGACGTGAGGCCGTTGCCCGCAAGGCGCCAACAAAACAAGGGAGTTTCCAGAAATGACAAGACTGATCAATCCGACGATGTCGCGGCGCAAGCTGCTGCAAGTGACCGCAAGCGGCGTCGCCGTATCTG
>Ga0008834_1000636_pt1 | contig 21008 bp, 21 predicted proteins | sample HotLakConsUCCL28_FD_62213 | JGI IMG/M metagenome (GOLD analysis project Ga0008834, IMG submission 62213) | Hypersaline microbial mat communities from Hot Lake, Washington, USA - Hot Lake Consortium UCC-L28 | ecosystem: Environmental > Aquatic > Non-marine Saline and Alkaline > Hypersaline >... | reverse complement strand
AGTCGCTTCATTTTGTCACCTGTTGGGTGTTTCGGTTTTTTATGTTCAAGGCTACTTTAGCCACTGAACCCCAACAGGTTCCATCTTTTTCTTTAACTTTATCTCACGGATTCAGGTTGATGGCTTATGATAACCGGGCTGGCTCAGTCATGAGAACTGGAAGGATTAGAAAGCGCGACCGCGTGCTGGCGGTGCTTCGGAAAGTCAAGGTCGGCAGGCCTTCGGGGACGGAAGCGGAGGCTGGCTCCGGCGCGAGCTCCCGTGAGGCGGCCGAAGCCGAGGTCTGGATCGAGCCGATCTCCCCGGACGCCAAGCGCCAGACCCTTTTGCAAAAGCGGAGGATCGGGATCGACGGAATCTTGATCGGACGGCGTGGGTCGATCCTAGAGGCAAGCGACGGCTCCTCCGATAGCTACCTGATCTCCCAAGTGGAGCCTTACACGATTTCCAAGCAGCAGTGCCGGATCGAGATCCGCGAAGGGAGGGTCTGGGTGCGCGATCTCGGCAGCCGGTATGGCACGCGGGTCGACCGCCACCGTTTCCGCAGCTCACGGGACAAAGTCGCCGAGGTACGTCTCGAGCCGGGGGAATACCTCTTGGTCCCCGGTAAAGCGGACGGGCGTTTTCGATTCAAGCTGACCGTGCGCTGAGCGTCTTCCGTCGGCCACGGGCGGCGACGGACCGGCGGGTATGAACTTGACTTGCGTTTCCGGGGGCGGCGAGGACACTGCTTGGTCTCTTCCACCGAAATCAACCCGAACACCCACTCATCTTATGGCAGGCGTAGGCAAACTCCTCAAACAAGCTCAGAAAATGCAGAAGCAGATGCAGGCGATCCAGGATCAGCTTGCGGACCAGATTCTGGAGGTCTCCAGCGGCGGCGGCGCGGTCGAGATCCAGATCACCGGACAGGGCGAGTTCAAGGCCATCAAGCTCGACCCCGAGTTCCTGAAGGAAGATCCCGAGTTCGTCGAAGAGACGATCCTGGGCGCGATTCAGGAAGCGGCGGCCAAGGCCAAGGAAACCGGCGAAGAAGCGATGGGCGCGGTGACCGGAGGCATGGGCGGCGGGCTTCCCGGCTTCATGTAGGAGCTCGACGCTCGCATTCCGGCCGTGACTCCCGCCTACGACAAGTTGCTCGACGCGCTCAAGCGCTTGCCCGGTTTGGGCTACCGCTCGGCCGAGAGGATCGCCATGCACTTGCTGGCGGAAAAGCCGGCGGCGCGGGTCGAGCTGGTGGCGGCCCTCGAAGAGGCCGGGCGGCGGGTCGGACGCTGCGGGACCTGCGGCAACCTGGCCGAGGGCGAGACCTGCGAGGTCTGCGAGGACGGCAGCCGCGATCCCGGCAGCCTTTGCGTGGTCGAGCATGTGCCCGACCTCTTCGCGATCGAGCGTTCCGGCGCTTGGCGCGGCCGCTACCATGTCCTGCACGGGAAGCTCTCTCCGATCCACGGGGTCGGCCCCGAGGACTTGAACCTCGCCGCTTTGGGCCGACGTATCGAGCGCGAGCCGCTGGAAGAATTCGTGCTGGCGCTTTCCAACGATATCGAAGGCCAGGCCACCTGCCACTACATCCAGGAAGAGGTGATTGCGGGGCGACCGGTGCGGGTCACGCGCATCGGCTTCGGCCTTCCGAGCGGGGGTGGAGTGACTTATGCGGATGCCAGCACCCTCAAAAGCGCGCTGGAAGGGCGCCGCAATTACCGCTAGGCGAAGTATTTATTTGGAACACCGACCGGCATCCGCGCTTGACAGCGGAGCGGCGAGGGCATTTTTTCCACGGTTTTCTCCCGTTCAAGCATCCAGTTTTTCAGTTTTATGGCACTTAAGATCCGACTTCAACGTCATGGCGCGAGCCATCGTCCCTTCTACCGCATGGTCGTCGCCGAGTCGACGGCCCGCCGCGACGGTCGTTTCGTGGAGGTGCTGGGGACCTACGAGCCCCAGGCCGCGCGCTCGGAAGACGAACTCAAGCTCAAGCTCGACCGCATCGAGTACTGGCACTCGGTTGGCGCGAAACCGTCCGACACGGCGGCCAGCCTGATCCGGAAGGCAAAGCGCCAAGCTCCGGCGGCGGAAGCCGCCGCGGCCGAGGATCCGTCCTGAGGACCGGCGCGGGGCGAGACGCCCCGCCGCGACGAGGTCCCGGGCAAGCACGGTAGCCATGCGCATCGCCTTCGATCTCCTGACCCTCTTCCCTGAAATGGTGGAGGGTTTTTTTGCGTCCAGTATGCTCGCGCGGGGACAGCGGAACGGGCTGATTCAAATCCGCAGCCACAACCTGCGGGATTGGGCGACCGACAAGCACCGGAAAACCGACGAGATTCCTTACGGGGGCGGGGCCGGCATGGTGATGAAGCCGGAACCGATCTTCGCCGCCGTCGAAGCGCTGCGCGGGGAGCGGAGCAAGGTCATCTACCTCGCGCCCGACGGCGAGCCCCTGACGAGCCGGCTGGCCCGGGAGCTCGCCGCCGAGCCCCACCTCATCCTGCTGAGCGGCCACTACGAAGGCGTGGACCAGCGGGTAAGGGACGAACTGGTCGACCGCGAGATCAGCGTCGGCGACTACGTCCTGACCAACGGAACCCTCGCGGCGGCCGTTCTGATCGACTGCATCAGCCGGTTTTTGCCCGGCTTTTTAGGCGATGAAAAGTCCTTGACGGAGGAATCCTTCATGACCACTTTGCTCAGTTTTCCTCAATACACCCGTCCCGCGGAGTTCCGCGGCCTGCGGGTGCCCGAGGTCTTGCTTTCCGGCGATCACGCGGCCATCGAGCGATGGCGGCGCGAACAACAGATCGAAAAGACCCGGCGCAAGCGACCCGATCTTTTAGACCAAGGAGACCCACAGTCATGAGCCAAGCCATCCTCGAAGAAATCACCAAAGAACAAGTTTTGGACGACCGCGCCGACTTCAAAGTCGGGGATGGCGTCCGCGTCCACCTGAAGGTTCGCGAAGGCGACAAGACCCGTATCCAGGTCTTCGCCGGCATCGTCATCGCCCGCAAGGGCGGCGGCATCTCCGAGACCTTCACGGTCCGCCGGATTGCCTCCGGCGTGGGAGTGGAAAAGGTTTTCCCGGTCCACAGCCCTTCGATCGAGAAGGTCGAGATCGACCGCGAGTCGGTCCGCATGCGCGCCCGCATGTATTACCTGCGCGACCGCATCGGCAAGGCCGCCAACCAGGTCAAGGAAAAGCGCCTCTTCGAGACCGGCCGCTAGCAGGTCGGCGACAGGTTTTTGCCGCCCCAGACGGACTCGTAAGACTTTGGAGACCGCCGGGCGGCGGGCGCCTTGTCCGATTCCTTACGAAATCGGCAACGAGGCGGGCCGGGTCCCTTCATCCCCTTCGAAAGCCGCTCCGTAACCGGGGCGGCTTTTTCGTATCCCGCGCGGAAGATCGGGCAGCCGGGTATGCGTAAAATGCTTTCCCGCCACGCTTGCGGCCGTGGAACGAAGCGATAGGATAGCGGTCGATTCCCGTTACTTGTCATGAAGACTCTACTGAAAATTCTGCTCGCCTGCCTTGGGTTGTTTCTGGTCCTCGTGGTCGGCGCCTACTTTCTCCTCACCAATTCCGGTTTCCAGAAGCGGATGATCGAAAAGCGCCTGCCCGCCGGCAGTTCGGTCGAGTCCGTCAAGATTACCCTGAATTCAGCTGCCATGGAGGGCCTCGTGCTCGCCCTGCCGGATGGAACGCGGATGAAAATGGCCGACTTCCGGACGGAGTTTTCGCCCTTGGCGGCGGCCTTCGACCGGACGATCGAGACCGGAGTCATCCGGGTGGACGGCCTGCTGGTCGACCTGCCCACCCGCTTGATCGCGGAAGAGACTCCGCCGCCGCAGGCCGCTACGACCGCAGAGGCTCCGCCGACCGCTCCGGCGGACGGGAAGCCGGCGCCGTCCGAGCCGACGGCCCGGGAGAATCCCCTGCAGGGGCTCTACCAGATCGCGCAGATCGACTGGATCTTCGACATCGAAGGCGTCGACCTCGACGGCCGGGTCCGGGACGCCGCAGGCAACCAGTTCGGATTCGAGATGAGCTCGGGGCCGATCCGCCCCGGCCGGGAGTCGACGATCAACCTCTCCCTCTCTCTGGTGTCCGGGGAATCACTCCAAGCCGGCCTGAAGAACTTTTCCGCCAGCTCGGCCCTGACCCTGGGCCAACAGGACGGGGGGGGCTTCGATTTCATCGGGCTCGAGTCCGAGTTGAAGGGTTCCGACGCGCAGGGGGCGCAATTGGTCGCCGCCTCCCAGAGTCTCGAATTGAGGATCGAGGGCTTCGAGGAGACGGCGGACCTCAACTTCTCGCTCCAAGCGGACGTGCCGCGGCCGGAGCTTCTCGCTCCGGAATTGTCCTCGCTCGGGGCCGTATTGGTCGGCGCGGAGATGGATGCGCGGGCCGAGGGCCGCGTTTTGCGCTTGGAGACCGCCGACCTCTTTCTCAGTAGCGGCGAACGGCGCGTGATCGACGTGGACCTCAAGCAGAGCCTTGTCCTGGGGAGCGGGCAGGAAGTGACGGGCGACCTTCTCGAGCTGCGCCTGTCCGAAATGCCGGTCGCCTGGGTCAATCCCGCGCTGGGCGACGGCTTGAATCTGCGGGGCGCTCCGCTCTCCCTCACCCTGAACCTGGCGGGTGAAGCCGGTGGGGCGCTCCACCTCTCGACGCCCCGGCCGATCACGCTCGGTCCGCTCACGCTGAGCCGGGACGGGCAGCCTCTCTTGAGCGAGACAAGCTTCCTTTTAGAGCCGGACCTGCGCATTGGCGCGGACCAAAGCCTCCGCTACGAGCTGAGGAGTCTCGAAGTTTCCGACCGCTACGGCGCGTTCATCGAGGCAAGCGGGCAGGGCAGCTGGCGCGAGCTTCCGCGCGGCCCGGAGAATCTGTTCGCTGGGATTCAATCGGATACCCGGCTTCGGGTGGATCTGCCGGCCCTTTTTCGCCAGCCCCTGATCCCTCAGGACTACGCGATGCTGGGAGGCGTGCTGAGCGCGAACGTGAAAGTCTCCGAGGAGGCCGAGTACCCGCTGCAGGTGCGGGGTGCCCTGCGCAACGTCCGCACCCCGGATTCGCCTGCGGGGCGCGACTACCGTTTCGCTCTTCAAACCCGTCAGAAAGGCGCGGAAAGCTGGCAGCTCGGGGCGAATCTCGAAGCCGGTCCCGAATCGCTCGCCTCGACCAGCTTGCAAATCGCCGGCGAGCTCGCGCCCGGGTCCGAGCCGCTCGTCTTTTCCTTGGCATTGACCGGACCGCGGCTCAGCCAGACGGATATCACTTTGCTTTCGGACGCATTTGCCGCCGCCGACAAATCCGGTCCGGCGGCCCCGGTCGACGAGCCGCCCGCTCCGGGCGTGCCGGGGAGGCCGGCACCCGCGCCCGCGCCCTCGGACGAGACGGTCCCCCCGCCCTGGGCCGGTCTCGACGGCACGGCGACGATCGATATCGAGGAGATCGTCCTCGCCTCCGGGAAGAAGATAAATGGCCTTAAGGCGAGCGCCCGGGCGAGCGAGTCCTTGCTGGCCCTCGCCGACCTGGCCGCCCGCTTCGACGGCGGGCGGCTGGCGGGGGGCGGCGAGGTGAGCTACGCACCGCGCGAGAGCGAGGCCTATGCGGTGCGGGCGGATTTCGATTTCGAAAACTTCGACCCCTCGATGTTCGTCGGCCCGGGGGACAAGGTTCCGGTGCGCGGCACCTTCGACGGCGGGTTCCAAGCCAAGGGTTCCGGCGCCAGCCTCGAGGCCGCCCTCGACGCCGCGAACGGCGAAGCCACGCTCAGCGGGACGAACGGGGTCGTGACCGCCTTCGAACTGGACGGCCGCAGTCAGCTTGGCCTGGTGGGGGTGGGACTGCTCGGGCAGCAGCTGAACCGGCCAGGGGTCGCCGCCCTCGCGCAGACGGTGCCTTATTTCAAAGATATCCGCTTCGACGAGTTCACGCTCAAGTTGAGCCGGGGCGACGACCGTCGCGTGATGATCCCCCGGCTGCGGATCGCCGGGCAAAACCTCTTGATCGACGCCAGCGGCTTTATCGCCGCCACCAGTTGGGCGGATATCATGGAGCAACCGCTCGACCTGAACCTCGGCCTCGGGGCCAAGGGCAGGCTCGTCGAATACCTGGAAAGCCTGAACCTGCTCCAGCCCGAGACGACGGAAGACGGTTACCGCCGCTGGTCGAAGGATGTGGCCATCGGGGGAACGCTGGGAAACCCGAACACCGATGCGATCATGGACCTCTTGAACCGGGCCGCCCGCAGTGCGCTGAAACGGCCCGCTCCCGCTCCGGCCGCGCCGGATTCCGAGTCCGCCGAAACGGAGACCGAAGAAGCCGCAAGCGAGGCTGAAGCGTCGGCCGAAGCCGAAGAGCCCAGGAAGAAGAGCAAGGAGGAGCGAGTGATCGAGGACGTCGCGACCGGCCTGGAGCTGCTGAACCGCGCCCTGGGGAACTGAAGCGATACGGATGGAGAATTGGCGGGCTCCGCGCGAGGCGCGGGTGCTCGTCGGGGGCTTTGGGCCTGCGGTGTGGGCGCGGGAAGCGTCCGCAAGCGGACAGGCCACGTTGGGTGCGACGGGTTTTTCGGACGCAAAAAAGCCCCGGCGAACCGGGGCTTTTCGAAAATTCTAGGAAACGGGCTTAGGCCTTTTCGACCTTGCCGGCCTTGATGGCCTTGGCGGAGACCCACATCCGCTTGACTTGGCCGCTGGGCAGCTTGACGCGGATGCGCTGAACGTTCGGGCGGAACTTCCGGCGCGTGTTCTTGACGAGACTCGTGCCGATACCGCCGCTCTTCTTGGTCAAACCCTTGCGGATGATGCGACCGCCCTTGGTCGGGCGTTTGCCGGTGATTGCGCAGATGCGTGCCATGGAAATACCTTTGTTTCGGGTGAAAGCGGAGGAAAGTAGGCTTATGCGGCCGACGATCAAGCCCTTTTTCGGAAAAATCCGGGAGCGGAAATGGAGTGGTGAACGGGCTGGCGGGTGGTTTTCGGAACCGGGGGCGGCTCTGCGGCGGGCCGCTTGCTGAAGCTGCGCGCTCCGATTCCCGGGGAACCGCCCCGTGGCGCGCAGCTTCAGCAAGCGGCTGGTGCCTCTCCGCTTCAGGCGCGGAGACCCCAGAGGACCTGAAAGCGGCGGCCCATGTGGGCGGGATGCAGGAGCTCCATCAGGGTCTGGCGCTCCGGACTGAAACGTCCGGCGGTGCCTTGAACGATGGCTTCGGCCGCCCGCGCCGCGTGGCGGACGAAGAAGGTCTCTTGGTTTTCCAAGCCGCGCCGCGCCATTCCGAATTCGGCAAGAATGCCCTCGAGCGGGTCCCAGCAGAGATCGCAGGTGATGTCCTCTTGGCCGGGGCGGGCGAGGAGGTCCGTCCCGCAGCGGTGGCGGTAATAGGTCCGGGCGGTGCCGCCGGCGCAGTTTTCGCTCAATTCGGTCCAGGCTTTGCCGTAGTCGAAGAGCAGGAGCAGGCCCTTCCACTCCCGGGCCAGCAGTTCGCGCAGCGCGCGTTCGGCGTCGAGGGGAAGATCGAGGCGGTAGCCCTCTTGGGATTCCGGGGGCAGGCGGTGCGCGACGGCGGCGACGGGCGCGGTCCATTCCTCCAGCAGCACCTCCTCGAGACCCTCGACTCCGACCCGCACGCCGCATTCGCGCCAGCGGCCTGCTCGGAAGACGAGCCGGTGGAAGGGCAGGGCGTCCAGCCACTCGTTGGCGAAGACCACCGCCGGGCCGTCGATCCGGATCGCTTCGCCCTGGCGGATCACCCGGCCGGAGGCGAAGGGCGGCCGGTCGAGCGAGTCGAGCAGCGATCGGCCGGGCTCGGCGGCGATTTCAACGAAGGCGGCGGAGGGCGCGCCGCCTTCCAGCAGGTCCTCCGCGGCGGTCGCCACCAGCCGGGCGAAGACCGGACCGAGGCTCTCGGCGGTGTAGAAATCCTCTGCGTCGCCGCGGCCGACCCGGCGGCGGGCGGCGGTGTAGTAGCCGAAGTCGGGGTCGTAGAGTGCGGCCTCGATGTAGTCGCGGTAGCCGAAGGGGCGGCCGCCGTAGCGCAGGCGGAGTTTTTCGATCAGGTTGGCGGGGGGCGCGGCGGACATCGAGCGGGGAGGCTGCCGCCGGATGCGGGGGGAAACAAGAAAAGTCTTCTATCCGCGGATTCGGATCGGCACAGTGGCGGGCCTTGCGATGATTTTGGCGATTGAAAGTTCCTGCGACGAATCCGCGCTCGCCCTCTTCGACCCGGCGGAAGGGATGCTCGGCGAATGGGTGCACAGCCAGATCGAGCTCCATGGCGACTACGGCGGCGTCGTGCCCGACCTCGCCAGCCGCGAACACCTGAAGAATTTCTTTCCGCTGCTCGATGCTTCGGGCGTGCTGGCGCGGCGTGGGGAACTGAGCCGGATCGCGGTCACCTACGGTCCCGGCCTGGCCGGCTGCCTCGCGCTCGGCGGCGCTTTCGCCAAGAGCCTCGCGCTGGCCTGGAAACTCCCGCTGGTCGGGGTGAACCACCTGCGGGGCCACGCTTGGTCGCCCTTCATTTCCCTGCACGCGGGCGATCCGGGGGGCTTTGAGCCCGCGCTGGAGCAGCTGCTTCCGCACCTCGGGCTGATCGTCTCGGGCGGCAATACGCTTCTGTTTTCAATCGATCGCGACCGTCGGCTCGAGGTCTTGGCCGAGACGGTCGACGACGCGGCCGGCGAGGCCCTCGACAAGGGCGCCAAACTGCTCGGCCTGCCTTATCCCGGCGGGCCGCAGGTCGAACGCTTGGCGAGCGCGGGCGATGCCGGGGCCTTCGATTTTCCCAAGGCGATCGCGCCCCGCAATGAGCGCCGGTTCAGTTTTTCAGGCCTGAAGACCAGTCTGCGCTACCGGATGGAGAAGATGAGCGATGCGGAGCTGGCGGCGGCGCTGCCGGACCTCTGCGCGTCCTACCAGTCCGCCGTGATCGGTCAGTTGCGCGGAAAGACGAGGCACCTCCTGGCGGAAGGCGGCTACCGCAGCCTCGGCCTGTCGGGTGGGGTCGCCAACAATCGGAGCCTCCGCGAAGCGATGCGCGGACTCGCCCGCCGGAATCGGCTGCCCTGTCTCATCGCGGAGCCGCGGCACACCGGCGACAACGCGGCCATGATCGCGTTCGCCGCCTTCGTCGATCCCGCAGCCACCGTCCGGGACTCGCCGGAGGCGCCCTTGAGCATCGCGCCGTCCCTGCGCCTGTAGGCGAACTGGAAGCGCGCCCGCCTTTTCAGGTCGGCGCCCTTGCGCGCCTGCGGGCTTGCTCCCGCCGCCTTCCTTGCCGCGCTAGAGCCGGGGCAGCGTCAGTCCGCCGTCGATGTGGATGACTTGGCCGGTGGAATAGGGAAAGTCGCCCCGGGCGAGGGCGCCGACGGCTTTGCCGACGTCTTCCGGATAGCCCCAGCGGGGCGTCACGCAAAGGCCTTCCTCGATCAGCTTGTCGTATTTGTCGGTCACGCCGGAAGTCATGTCGGTCTTGGTCACGCCGGGGCGGAGTTCGTAAACCGGAATGTCGTATTCGCCGAGGCGGGCGGCGAAGAGGGCGGTCATCATGGCGATGCCCGCTTTGGAGACGCAGTATTCGCCGCGGTTGACGGAGGCCACGGTGGCGGAGATCGAGCCGACGTTGATGATGGCGAAGAAGTCGTCGGGCGCGGTCCGCTTTTGCTCGATCATCCAGTTGGCGGCCGCCTGGGTGAGGAAGTAGGGCCCTTGGAGGTTGGTGGCGAGGACCCACTCGAAGCTTTCTTCGGAGGCTTCGAGGATGTCCTTGCGCTCCTTGGGCGCGACGCCGGCGTTGTTGACAAGGACGTTGAGCCGACCGAAGCGCGCGCGGATCTTTTCGAGCATGGCGGCGCGGGCCTCGGACGAGCCGATGTCGCCCTGGCAGTAGCAGACCTCGGCGCCGATGGCTTTCAGTCCGGCGATGGGTTCGCCGACCTGCGATTCGTCGCGCATGCCGTTGATGGCGATGTCGAATCCGAGTTCGGCGAGCCGCGTGGCGCAGCCGAAGCCGATGCCGCGGGAGCCGCCGGTGACCAGCGCCACGGGTTTTTGGGAGGAATTTGTGTTCATGGTGTTTCTTTGGGCCTTGGGAAATTTTGCGCGTCTTGGATTTCCGTGGCGCTGGCAGTTTTCGGTTTATCGGTTTTCGGTTTCCCAGTTGTCGGTTTACCAGTTGTCGGTTTACCAGTTGTCGGCTTACCAGTTGTCGGCTTACCAGTTGTCGGCTTACCAGTTTTCGGTTTACCAGTTGTCGGTTGTCGGTTTGAGGTTCCGGCTCTAGAGAAGCCGGAAACCGGGAAACTGAAAACCGAAAAACTCGCCGTTGGATCACGCTTCCAAATCCGGAAGCGTGATCCAACGGCGCTCCTCGGAGCTTTTGAGGCCGTATTCGGCGAGTTGGACGCCCTTGGCGCCTTCGAGGAGGTTCCAGCGGAAGGGCTCGTCGAGGGCGACGTGGCGGAGGAAGAGTTCCCACTGGATCTTGAAGGCGTTGTCGTAGGTCTCCTGCTCGGGCACCTTTTGCCAGCCTTCGAAGAATTGGATCGGTTGCTCGATGTCGGGGTTCCAGACCGGGCGGGGGGTGTTGCCGTAGTGCTGGGTCCAGACGTCGCGCAGGCCGACGACGGCGCTGCCCTTGGAGCCGTCGACCTGCATGGTGAGCAGGTCGTCGCGGCGGACGCGGACGTTCCAGGAGGAGTTGAAGTGGCAGATGACGCCGTTCTCCAGCTCGAAGGTGGAGTAGGCGGAGTCGTCGGCGGTGCACTGGTAGGGCTTGCCTTGCTCGTCGATGCGCTCGGGGATGTGGGTGGCGGCGAGGCAGCTGACGCTCTTGACCGGTCCGAAGAGGTTGTCGATCACGTAGCGCCAGTGGCAGAGCATGTCGACGACCATGCCGCCGCCGTCTTCCTTGCGGTAGTTCCATGAGGGACGCTGGGGCGGAACGGTGTGGCCCTCGAAGACCCAGTAGCCGAACTCGCCGCGGACGGAGAGGATCTCGCCGAAGAAGCCGTTCTCGACGAGGCGCTTGAACTTGATCAAGCCGGGCAGCCAGAGCTTGTCTTGGACGACGCCGTTTTTGACGCCGGCGTCGCGGCAGATCTTGTAGAGCTCGTAGGCGTCCTCGGTCTTGATCGCGGTGGGCTTTTCGCAATAGACGTGCTTGCCGGCCGCCGCCGCCTGCTTGACCGCGTCGAAGCGGCGGAGCGTGCTCTGGGCGTCGAAGTAGACCTGATAGGAGGGGTCGTTCATCACGCTGTCGAGGTCGGTGGTGTACTTCTCCACCGAGGAAATCTCGATCAGCTTCTTGAGCTTGACCTCGTTCCGGCCGACCAAGACGGGGTCGGGCATGATGGTTTCGGTGGGGCTGATTTTGACGCCCCCCTGTTTGATGATCGCGTCGATGGAGCGCAGCAGGTGCTGGTTGGTGCCCATGCGTCCGGTGACGCCGTTCATGATGATGCCGATTTTGTGGGTTTTCATAGAATTCAGTTGGTCGGTTTCCGGTTTACCAGTTTTCGGTTAGCCGGTTTTCGGTTTTCGGTTTTTTTAGTTGCGGGTTTTTCTACCTTTTGGATTGGTCCGTTTGTTCTTCTCCAAGTAGTTGATGAAGCCGCCGATGAGGCGCTCGGTTTCTTCGGACATCTGGTAGAGGCGGTCGAAGGTGGGTTGATCGATGTATTCGGCGTCGAGGAGGTTGTAGAGTTGGGAGCGGAATTCGCAGGAGGAGCCCTTGGCGATCTTGAGTAAGCGAATGAACTCCTGATTGCTTTCCCGTCCGAAGCCTTCGGCTATATTCGATTGCGATGAGACGGCCGAGCGACGGATTTGGTCTCGAAGACCGAAGTCGGTCGCCAGATCGCCTGCTTTGCAAAGCTTGTAGATTGCGGAAGTGACCTCGCGGGCTTTCTGCCAGGCTTGGATGTCTTCGAATCGCGTGATGGTGCTCATGAGATTGTCAGTTGTTCGGTTGTCGGTTTATCGGTTTTCAGTTTTTCAGTTTTCGGTTTATCGGTTCCCAGTTCCCAGTTCCCAGATCCCAGTTTTTCGGTTCTTCAGTTTTTTTGTTGCGAGTCGCCCAACCGAAAACTGGTGAACCGAAAACTGAGTAACTGGTGTTTTCGATTCGCCGCGCAGGAGGGTTAGACCTGTGTCTTGTAGGCTCTAATAATGTCAGCGAGGTAGGTATCCTGATCTCGTGCCCAGTGGCGGGTCGAAAACACTTCCACTTCGATCGGGCCGTCGAAGCCGGTGGATTCGACGAGTTGGCGGATGGCTCGGTTGTCGATGCAGCCTTCGCCCATGAGGCCGCGGTCGTTGAGCAGGTCGGTCGTGGGGGTCATCCAGTCGCAGACGTGGAAGCCAATGATCCGTTGGCCGGCGCGTTGGACCTCCCGCTCCAGCTGCGGGTCCCACCAGATGTGATAGACGTCGGCGGCGATGCCGACCCAGTCTTCCCCGATCTGGTCGATCATGTCGTTGCACTGGCCGATCGTGTTCACCGCGCTGCGGCAGTCCGCATACATGGGGTGGAGCGGCTCGATGGCGAGCTTGACCCCGACTTGCGAAGCGTGGTCGACGAGGGCGGCGATGCCTTCGGTGATTTGCTTGCGGTTGTCGGCGAGGGAAAGCTCCGGCTTGGCGCCGCAGACGAGGACGACCTGCGGTGCGCCGACGGCGGCGGCTTCGTCGAGGGCTCGGATGTTGTCGTCGTAAGCGGCCTGTTTTTCGGCGGTATTGGTGTAGGGATAGAAACCGCTGCGCACGAGGGAGACGGCCTTCAGGCCGTGGTCGTCGAGCAGCTTCTTGGATTCGGCGAGGGGGCGACCGTCGAGCCACTGCCGCCAGAGCCCCACGCCGGGCACGCCGACGGCGCTGTATTTGGCGCAGGCCGTGGGCAGGTCCCAGGGCTTGGTGGTCATGCTGTGGATGGCGAGGCGGGATAAATTTTCCATAGAAAAATTTCAGTTTTCGGTTGGCCGGCGGAGGTTGGGTGTGGGCGGCCGCGGATCGACCGCCCCGATTAGTTGAGAAGGCTTTTGAGGACTTTGGCGTCCTCGCGGACTTGTTCGGGAGAGTCGTCTTTGATGAATTCGAGGATGTAGTAGCGCTCGCCTTCGGCTTGGCGGAGGATGTCGATGTAGGCTTTCCAGTTTTCGGTGCCGTCGAGGAGGGGCTTGCGGTCCTGGAAGCCGCCGGGGCCCCAGTGGAAAACGTGGACGTGGGAGAGAACGGGGACGACCGCATCGGCTTCGAGGAGGTCGTTCTCGAACGCTCCGCCGGTGCGGGGCTGCCAGTAGAGTTTGACGTCGGGCAGTCCGACTTCCTGAAGCAGTTTGTGGGCGGAGTCCCGGGTATCGGTGAGGGTGCCGCCGTGGTATTCGAGCGCGACGGTGATATTGCTCTCGGCGGCGGCGAGAACGGCGCGGCGGATGCGCTCGGCGACGTCGTGGCGGTCTTCGTCGGTGGCCTCGGCCGAGCCTTTGTCGCCGGCCCAGATGCGGATGACGGGTGCGCCGAGTTCTCGGGCGCTGTCGAGCACGTCGGAGAAGGGTTCGCTGTCCTCGGTGCAGCGGTAGTAGCTGCCGTAAGACGGGATCGTGAGGCCGGCGGCTTCGGTTTTCCCGCGGACTTCGCGCGCGAGTTCGAGCTCGCCGGGCGGCACATGGACGTCGCCGCCCCACTCGATGCCGTCGAGACCGGCGGCTTTGGTCATCTCGATGACCTCGTCCACGGAGCTTTTACGGAAGGAGATGGAGCAGAGGGCGGTTTTCATTTTCAGTTTTCGGTTTACCGGTTATCGGTTTACCAGTTTTCGGTTTTCGGTTTTCGGTTTTCGGTTGTTGTGTAGGAACCTGGGAACTGAACAACTGAGAACCGGGAACTGACCAAGCGGTTCTTTGGCTGAAGCTGTGCTTCATCCAAAGAACGTCAGGTAAGGCTTTTTCTCGATCAGGCGCTGGAGATAGACGGCGAGTTCCATCGCGTGGTAGTCGCCCCACATGGAGGATTCGCCGTGGGCGGCTTGGCCTTCGACCGGCTTGTGGTCCCAGCCGTTGGGCTCGTGGTAGATGGAGTGGAGGATGAGGCCGTGGTGTTCCGGATCGGTGGAGAGGTACGGCTCGGCGAAGAGGGTGGAGGCCATCTTGAGGCCGGCTTTGGTGTATTTCTCGGCGGCCTTGGCATCGCCCTTCTTCTCGAAGTAGTTGCCGAGGCGAAGCATGCCTTGGGCGCTGATGGCGGCGGCGGAGCTGTCGACGGGCTCGTAGGCGTTGAAGGGATCGGCGGGCTGGTTTGGGTGGTCTTCGATGAGGTGGAGCTTGGGTGCGCCGGTGTCCCAGTAAGGGATGCCGCAGGTAGGGGAATTTTCGATACAGTGGTCGGCGGTGGCGGTGGCGGCTTTGAGGCATAGGGCCTCGATCTTTTCGCGGCCGCCGAAGGGCTCGAGTTCGGCGTCGTCTAGTTCGGCGAGGAGCTCGAGTTCCTCGGCGAAGCCGGTGATGGCCCAAGCCTGGCCTCGCGTCCAAGTGGAGAATCCGGTGTAGCCTTGCTGCGAGTTCGGACAACGGTAGGCGCCGTCCTTGGTGTTGAAGATGGCTTCGTGGGTGGTGCGGCCGCGCTCGTCGTAGCGGTCGCGACCCTCGCCGTAGAAGACGGAGTATTTGGCGGTCGATTCCATGTGCTGGAGGGCGCGGTCGAGCAGGCTGATCGGCTGGTCGCCTTCGCCCATGAGGACATGCCCGAGCCGGTGCGCGACCATCAGGATGCGGCAGGAACGGATGGTATCGACGAAGAGGGAGTGGGGGCCGTTGAAGGAGTGGATGAATCCGCCGCCTTGGCGCTCGGTCCATCGGGCGGCCTGGACGGCGCCGGAGACTTTGATGGCCAACTCGTAGAAGTGCTTTTCCCACTGGTTTTCCGGAATGCGGCCTTCCAGCATGAGACGACGTAGGTTGCCGTAGGTGGAAAGGTTGTTGAAGCCGTGGTCGTGCACCCCGATGTGGCTCACGTGGGTGGCCATGCGCTCGAGGGTTTTGGAGCGCCCGGATTCGAGGCTGGCTTCGTCGCCCGTGGCGTCGAAGTGAAGGATGGCGATGCCGTAGCGGAAGCCCTCGGTCCACTCGGTCCAGCCGCGGGTGGTGTATTTGCCCTCGACGGTAAAGACCGGCGAGCCTTTGGCCTCGTCGTACTCGGCGTCGATTCGTTCGATCTTCTTTTTGGCGAGGTCGAATACTTTTTCGAGCTTCGGCTGGAGGGACTTGAGTTCGGGTGCGGTGTTGAGGTCGATCATAAGGAGAGTTGGTCGGTTTTCGGTTTTCGGTTTACCGGTTTTCGGTTTTCGGTTGGAAACTAGGAACTGGTGAACCAGAAACTGGTGAACCGATAACCGGGAACCGATAAACTGGCTCCGCTAGAAGCGGTGGGATTTTTCCAAGTGGAGGATGGTCAGTTCGGAGTCTTCGAGGATCTCGTAGCTGTGCTCGAGGGCTGCGTCGAATTTCAGGGCTTGGCCTGCGCCAAGCTCGTGTTGCTCGCGGGGGAGGGTGATCCGGAGGCTGCCGAGGTGGAGCCAGCAGATCTCGAATTCGTCGCCGTGGGCCTCGGGCTTGGAAAGCTTTCCGCCCTTTGTCGCCTTGGCATGGAAGCAGTCGATCCCCTTGAAACCGACACGCTGGAAGGCGAAGGGCCCGGAAGTGTAGTCTTCGGCGGTTTTGGCGTGGGCGGAGCAGGACTCGGCGAGGTTGAGCAGATCGGTGGCGGAGAGACCGAAGACCCGGGCGAGACGATAGAGCGTATCCAGCTCGATCATATTCTGGTTGCGCTCCAGTTTCGAGAGCCCGGCGATGGACACTCCCGATTTCCGTGATACGTCGTCCAGTGTCATGCCTGCGTTTTTCCGCAGTTCACGAACGATGGAGAAGTCGAGTGTAAGGTCGCCGGATTGCATGTCATTTGTTATTGTTTAAGATAAAAACAGGTTAATATTTTACTCTCAAGACAAAAATGGAGATTTCCTATCTTTTTGGACTGACGTCGGGGCTGGGCTATGCGGTGGCCGCGATTTTCTCTAAACGGGCCTTGCAGCTCGACTGCGGGGTCCTGCGGCTGTCGTTTATCATCAATTGGGTCTTCGTGGCGGTTTTCGCCTGCCTGCTGGCGGGGGATTCGTTTCGAATCCCGGAGGCGGCGCTGCTCTGGCAGCCGGCGGCGACCGGGGGGCTCTTTTTCCTGGGACAGGTCTTCACCTTCGCGGCGATCCGCATGGGGGACGTGAGCTTGCAGACGCCGATCATGGGGATGAAAGCGGTCTTTGTAGTGATGCTGGCGTCGCTGCTGGGGACGGAGCCGGTGACGCGGGAGTTATGGGGTGCGGCGGTGCTGGCGGCGGCGTCGATCGGCTTGCTCGGATTTTCCGGCGGCGAGTTCGACAAGGTCGGTCGCACGGTGGTGCTGGCTGTGCTGAGCTGTTTGTTCTTCGCCGGCTCCGACACCATGGTCGGGCAATACGGAAGCGGTTTCGGGACGGCGACCTTCCTCTTTCTGGCGATCCTCGTGAACGCGCTGCTCTCATTTACGCTGATCCCGTTCTTCCGGGAGCCTCTGGGGTCGATGTCGCGCCCGGCGCTGGGCTGGTCCTTCGTCGCGGCGGTCTTCATGGGCTTGCAGGCCCTGTTGTTGAACTACACGCTTTCGCAGTATCAGAACGTGGCGGCGGTCAATGTCCTCTATGCGGCGCGGGGGCTCTGGAGCGTGTTGCTGGCCGCCCCGCTCGCGGTGGCCCTGGCGATACCGGCGGAAGCCCTGACCGGGCGGATGAAGGCGCAGCGCATCGCCGGGGCGCTGCTCATGTGCGTGGCGATCGCGGTGGTGTTGAGCTGAAGGGGGCGGTCTGCTGTCCTCAGGGGGAATTTGTCGAAGACTTGTATTCGATGCGGCCTCTCTTTGGAGGATCATCTTTGGAAAGGAAGCGATCGCAGGAAAGAATGAGCTGACGCGCATATTGACATCCAGCCTGATACACCGACGAATTTGATACGCATCGGACGAATAATAGGGCATGAACGGCGCTACCAACCCCGATTGTGAGAAGAGGAATCAAAATCGAAATCGTAATGCCAAAACGGATGGCTATGAACAACATGAGAGATGTAGCCACGATCAAGAAAGCATCAACGGCAAGTGCGACAAGCTTCAGACCCAGCAAATTACCGCGGAAGCCGTAATTGATGTTTGGAGGTTTATATAGCGCCTCTTCGCAACTTCGTCGATCCTCGTGTCGCGATGTCGTAGCATGTGAACCGAGGGCATGCCTTGCTATTCTTCGAGAAGCTGGCGTTCCTGCATTTTTCCGAGTCGTCGTGCAAGGTCGGTCATTAGAACCAGTATCGCCAAACTGGTTATCGCTGCGAACGCATCCGAAAGGGTAACGCTGTCTAAACGTAAGTTCAAAACCGATGCCGCTCATCCTAAAGTCGATGTGATCAAAGCCGCAGTTCTGGGGCGGAACACTTGTTTTCTCGTAAATCGAAAAGAAACTCTTCACGAGTGTACGAGCGCGGGAAGTATGAAAATGCTTTCAGATAAAAATAGTCATCGGTCTTCATAAACTCCTGGGCGAATGCTTTAGCAAAACGTTCGGCATCTTCGAGAGATAAGCTTGGGCTCAGGTCGAATTTTGTGATTCCCGTTCTGGAGGCTTCCACGTTCACTCGTGCGCCCAGAGTTTTGAGTTGTGCAATGAAGTTTGCGGAGCGATGAGGCCAGCCAAAGGCCAAAACCGGGCCGATTGAAATTCCCTTGAATAGGGATCTATGCTGCTCTAGCCACGCGTGCGTTTCTCTCAGTGTCTCCTCGTTTTCACCGGCGAAAAGCAGTAGATTGAGTTTCACGTAAATACCATTGCCTCTTCAGAAAAATTCGTGGGTGGATTCCGGTTCGGGAAGGTCTCCCATGGTCTGGAATAGAGCGGTATGGAGGGCGTCGAAGGTTCTATAGCCGTACACTAGTGTCCAGTTAGCAAATCGTTGAATTCCAATTGATTATGAAATATAGAGTGATCCTTTTTAGTAGAGAAATCCGCAAGTAATTGATTTAGAGGGACTTTTTGAAATACATTAACACTCAGAATTTGCAATATTCGGCTCAAGCTTTCGTTAATTCCATGGGTCTTATTGAGACAGGCCACCATGAGGTAAACGCAGATGGCGATCCAGATTTGGGTGCGCACGGCGTTCTCCGTGGTCCCGAAGAAGGCCTTGATCCGCAGATTTTGTTTGATCCACTTGAAGAAGAGTTCGATTTGCCAGCGACTCTTGTAGATCGCCGCAATAGTCAAAGCAGGCAGGTCGAAATGGTTGGTCAGAAAGCTAAAGCGCTTACCCGTTTCCGTATCAACATAACTGATACGTCGAAGCGACTTCGGATAGTCGATCTTTCCCTTTCTGGTGCGCAGGCGGATGATTTGATCGCAGCGCAGTCCAGTATCATCGTCGATAGGTTTGGACTCCAAGACATAGAACCTGGTATTACGCTTCGAGCGAATCACGAAATACGCCCCTGCCTTTTCGATACGGAAGAGCCGGGCAAAGTCGAGGTAACCCCTGTCGAAGACATAGACGCTTCCTTCTTCGAAATCGATTGTATCCATGAAATGAACGTCGTGCACGGAGCCATCGGTTATCCGCATGAATACAGGGATTGGGCCGTTCAGGTCAATTTGAGTGTGCAGCTTGATCGCCGCCTTTGTGCTGCGGAAATGGGCCCAGGGAAATATCGACAAGCACAGGTCGATAGTGGAAGCGTCCACGGCATAAACCATCTCATCAAGATCGAGTCCATTGGAGTCTCCGGCATAAAGGTGTCGTGCCTTGCGAATAAGGATCTGTCCGAGTGCTTCATAGATACGCCAGTCTCTATGCTCGTTTGCATAGGCGAGGTTCGTTCGGGTGATATTGCCGCGAATGCCCATCGCATAGCGGTGGGCACAACCACGGAGACACGCTTCGATGTCGCGGAGACTCTCCCGGAAAGTGACCTGCGCAAAGACCATTGCGAGAAACTGATCACGGGCGGTCATGCTCTTGCTTGCCCTCGCCATCGGGTATTGGTTGACGCACCGCGTCAGTTGCTTCGGGTCGAGTATATCGGTAATTTGAGTAAAAATAAGGCGTCCAGAGTTCATCCCTTATTGAGAATGGACACCTTGATTCAGATCCAGCCCATTCAAATGCAGGACATGGTTTTTCCTTCATTAGCTGCTTGATATGAACGACCTACGGAATTTTAATTGTCCCTTAACTGGACACTAGTGAGATTGCATATTGGATAAAATGAAGGACCGGCTGCGCCGGGGACCGCTTAAATGGCGCTTAATTTACGCTTAAAGCTGATGTGTATAAAAATGAAATTTTGCGGTGGTTTGGTTAAGCGTAGATTTAGCGTGATTAAGCGGTGATGAATTCTGTGTATTTTCTTGATGGATTTTTGGAGATCCACGCCCAGTTTGGTGATTATTACCAACTTGGTTGTGCGGGGCCGATATTGTGAATTTTTTGGAGACCTGAATCTTTCATCGCTTCAATCGCCTTTTGGTTGTGTCGTGCTTCCTGCAAGGTGGGTTTGCCGGAATGGCGGCGTGGGTTACTGCGTTGAATCTGTGATAGACTGAATTCTTCCATATTATTGCGGAAAGTTCATAGATTAAGCCGCCGGTTGGTTGAGCTGATTGAGGAGTTCGAGGAGGTCGTCGATTTGTTGCTCTTCGGTGAAGACGCCGTCGATGCCGGCGGTGTGGATGCTGGTGAAGGGGCTGTCCCAGAGTTGGTCGAGTTCGACGACGCCGTAGCGGGCGAGGTGGCCCTTGAGCATTTCGAGGAAGCGGATCTGGTTGGCGTTGAGGCTCGGGTATTTTCGGACGAAGGTTTTGAAATGTTCGTCGACGGCTTTGGCGTTCATGCCGATGACCTGGCGGATGGCGAGGGCAAGGCTTTCGGACTTGTTCGGGTAGTGCTTGAGGAGGTCGTCGAGGTTCAGGTCGGGATCGCGGACGAGGACGTCGGTGACGAGGCTCTTTATTTCGTCTTCGGCGACGGGTTGGCCGGATTTGATCTTCTGTAGCACGTCGCTGGCTTCGAAGAGCTCGCGCAGCACGGACTCGACGCGGTTGCGGTAGGCGAGGAGGTCCATGCCCTGCATCTTCACCTTGTGCTCGCCGGTTTTGTATCCGGCGGCTTCTTCAGCGACGTCGAGGAAGAGCGGTTCGACCGCACCGCCACCGCCTTTTTCGCAGTATTTCATGATGCCGCGGAGCTCGCTGCGCAGGGTGTCGAGGTCCCCGGTGCTCGCCTTGGCGTGGAAGCCGGGATCCTTGGCGCGGTTGATGGCATCGAGCTTTTCCGCGACCGGCTTGAGCCGGATCGGCAGCTGCGCGGCCTGCTCCGCCACGGTATCGGCATAGTCGTCGGCTTGGGCGGCTCCGTTTAATCGAGCCTCCTGCAGGCGGGCAATCAGGAGGTCGAACTGCAGGGCATCCTCCTTGGAGCGGGTGTCGATCCACATCATGAGCGGGGCGATCTCCCGCTTCAGTGTCGCTACGGTGTGGGGCTCGAAGGCTTCGATCACGCCGTCCCGTTGGATGCTCTTCACCAGCTTCCACTTTTCGCGGACCGATAGGCAGTCGTTGGGAAGCGCGCGGACGTTGGCCTCAAGGAGGGCAACGGCGATCTTGAAGGCGTCGAGATTTTGCTTTTCCAGGGCGGTTTCGGCGAGGGCGATACGAGCCTCGAAGAGCAACTGGGGGAGGCTTTTGGGCTGAGAGGGTTCTTCCTCCTTCACGCGCTCGTCGAAGTATTCGAAATTGCCCCAGTGGTCGAAGATGAGGAACTCCGGGCTCTTCAGGACAATCAGTGGGTGAAAACGTGTTTTAGGATATTCGGGAGCGGGTCTCGTGATCTGCGGGGGGCTCATTGCCGCCCCCCGCGCCCCCGGCTAGGGGTAACTGATGAAA
>Ga0008834_1000596_pt1 | contig 22171 bp, 22 predicted proteins | sample HotLakConsUCCL28_FD_62213 | JGI IMG/M metagenome (GOLD analysis project Ga0008834, IMG submission 62213) | Hypersaline microbial mat communities from Hot Lake, Washington, USA - Hot Lake Consortium UCC-L28 | ecosystem: Environmental > Aquatic > Non-marine Saline and Alkaline > Hypersaline >... | reverse complement strand
ATCATGAATCGATATGCTTCAGAGAGAAAATATCATTCGATCAAATACGAGGGTTTTTGAGAGAGATGCTTGGTTCCCATGGGAACCGTGGGAACCGTGGGAACTTGGGAACCGAGAAGGTGTCTTTTCAGCCGAGAGGAATGAATGTATTCTTCCTGACGATGCAACTGGGTGCCCCATGCCAGATCGAATCAATCAAGCATTTGAGGAAGCGATCTCCGACGCAGCGGACGAGGACCAGCGCGCGACCCTAGAGGATGCAAAGCGCGTCTTCGAGATCATGCTCACCATTGATTCAGCGTCGAACCGGCAGACGGTGATCGCTGTTTTGGAGCGTTTCGATGCGCTGATTGATCCCATCGACGCCATCGCCGAGCGTCGCGTCATACCGTTTCCATTCCGCTCGCCGCGCGCGTAAACATCGCGACCGGTTCAAAGATCGAGGTCGGTTCACTGCCATGTAGTAAGGGTTGAAGTAGCCCACCACCGGCTATAATCTTGCGACATTGAAATAATTCGACGCAATCATGTGCTTTTTGGCAGCACCATGGACAGGGGGCGAGCGAAATGTTCAGTGAGCATGTTTGCAAAAAACTGGGGCATTATGTTTACCGCCTGATCGATCCGCGCAACGGCGAAACCTTTTATGTCGGGAAGGGGACTGGCAACAGGGTATTTCAGCACCTTCGGGCGGCTGCCGAGTTCGTAAGCCACGAGCAGGAGATCATGCCGCTGAAGATCGAACGGATTCGCGCGATCCAGAATGCAGGGCTTGAGGTTCAGCACATCATTCACCGCCATGGTATCGCTGCCGACGCGATTTTCGACGTCGAGGCTGCGATACCATGGACTGCTATCCCGGTCTTTCGAACATACAGGGCGGGCACGGGTCCGCAGATTTCGGACCCATGCACTCTATACAAATAATAGGTCTTTACGAGTTGGAGGAACTGCCGCTTGAAGTGCCGCACCGCCTCCTACTCATAAACGTTAATCGGTCCAGCGAAGAATTGGATCGTCCGGATTATTATTCCCGCGTGCGACTTGCATGGCGACTATCGATCAAGAAGGCAGAGCAGGCAGAATATGTTTGCGCGGTCGTGCGCGGCGTCGTGCGTGCTGTGTTTGTCGCTGAGAAGTGGCTACCAGCAACCCACGAGAATTTCCCTGATCACATATCCTTGGCCGAAGAGGCTGATTATTCGTCGCGGTTCGGTTTTGTCGGGCATGAAGCGCCTGCTGAGGTCCAAGAAATATACGTGAACAAGCGCCTGCCCAACGAAATGCGGCACATTCAAAATCCGATCCGCTACTGGAACATCTGATGGGCCCGATGTTGGGCGATGAAATAGAAATGGCGTCAGCAACCGCTCCTTTGCGGTTGCGGAGTAGGGAGAGGAAAAGTAGCCTTCAGAGCATTATCCGATCCAAGTTTGGAACTGATCCGCCCATGCCGCGCCTGACGCTATCGCAACTTGAAAGCCACCTCTGGAGAGCCGCCGACATCCTCCGGGGTGCAATCGACGCATCCGACTACAAGCACTACATTTTCGGCCTGCTCTTTTTCAAACGCCTATCGGATGTGTGGGAGGAGGAATACGAACAGCGGCTGGCGCAGTATGGCGATGCAAAACTCGCCGCCGATCCCGATGAGCACCGTTTCGACATTCCCGAGGGGCGCTTCTGGAACGACATTCGGAAGCACACTACCGATATTGGAACCCAATTGAATATCGCCTTCCGGGCTATTGAGGATGCAAACCTTCGCCTCCGAGGAATCTTTCAGGACGTCGATTTTAACAACAAGGAGCGCTTCCCGGATGCCATCCTCGAAAAACTCCTCCAACATTTCGAGACTTACCGGCTCCGGAACGTGGACGTCGAGGCCGATGTTCTTGGTCAGGCTTATGAGTATCTGATCGCCCAGTTCGCTGACGACGCAGGCAGGCGAGGTGGTGAGTTCTACACGCCAAAAATGGTTGTCCGGCTGATAGTAGAGTGCCTGCGGCCCGACGAAGGGATGTCCGTTTACGATCCGACCTGTGGTTCAGGCGGCATGTTGTTGGAGGCCGTCCACTATCTCGAACGGCAAGGCAAGAACCCGCAGAGCCTCTCGCTGTTTGGTCAGGAAAAAAACCTGAACACTTGGGCGATTTGCCAGATGAACCTGTTCCTACACGATATCGACGATGCATCAATTATCCGGGGTGATACCCTGCTCGACCCCAAACATGTTATCGGAGATGGTGCAAAGGGGGTCCGCACATTCGACCGGGTGCTCGCCAATCCTCCGTTCTCTTTGAAGAGTTGGGGCTACGATACGTGGAGCAATGGCGACCCCTTTGGCCGCGATCAGTATGGCTGCCCGCCAAAATCCTACGGTGATCTCGCCTTCGTCCAGCACATGATCGCGAGCCTCAAAGCCGACGGAATACTGGGTGTCGTCCTCCCTCACGGTGTCCTGTTTCGCGGTGGGGCCGAAGGCAGAATCCGCGAAGGGCTTCTCCGGGATGACCTGATCGAAGCCGTGATCGGGCTGGCCCCCAACCTCTTCTACGGCGCGGGCATCCCGGCGGCGATCCTGATCATCCGGAAGACCAAGCCCGCCCAGCGCCGGGGAAAGGTGCTGTTCATCAACGGCGTCGAGCAGTTCGTCGAGGGCAAGGCGCAGAACCATCTCTCTGAGGCGAACCTTACGGCGCTGGCAAAGGCATTTCACGACTACGAGGACATCGAGAGGCTTGCCCGCGTCGTCCCGATTTCGGAGATTGCGGCCAACGACCACAACCTCAACATCAGCCGCTATGTGCAGGTCGGGGTCGAAGCCGAGGATCTGGATGTTGCCGAGGAAGTCGAAAAACTGGTCGAACTTCAGGCGCAACGGAATGCAGCCGAGGCCAAGATGATGGGCTTCTTGAAGGAACTTGGCTATGTCGCGTGAGGTGCCGGAAGGATGGGCGGACATCACGCTTGGTGAACTTGCAGACATTGTGGGCGGTTCGACGCCTTCAAAAGCAGAGAGCGCTTATTGGGAAGGTGGAAATATCCCTTGGGCCACACCTTCTGACGTCACAAGACTGCCAGCCGGTGTGTTCGAACTTGAGAAAACCGACGCGCACGTCACAAAGGATGCGGTCGAAAAGACATCCTTGCGTTTACTACCGGCAGGCAGCGTATTGATGACAAGTCGTGCGACGGTCGGCTATCCAGTTATCAATACAGTTCCGATGGCCACCAACCAAGGGTTTGCGAACTTCCTTCCGAATCCCCGATTTGACGCGAGGTTCTTAGCGCAGTGGTGCGTCCATAATCGACCGACACTGGAGAGAATGGCAGGTGGAAGCACTTTCCTCGAAATCAGCAAGCGCTCCATCCGAGCCATCGGGATCAGTCTTCCTCCGCTCCCCGAACAGCGCCGCATCGCCGAAATCCTCTCAAGCGTAGACGAGGCCATTCAGACAACGCAGGCGGTGATCGACCAGACGCGGAAGGTGAAGCAGGGAGTGCTCGCACGCCTGATGACGAAGGGGATTGGGCACACCCGGTTCAAGCAGACGGAGATTGGGGAGATACCCGAAAGTTGGTCATATGGGAAATTTAAGGATTTTGTATTTCTTCAAAGAGGTTTTGATCTTCCTGTGCAGAGCCGGTCATCTGGGGAAATACCGATTTACGCGTCTAATGGCGTGGTTGGCACGCATAACCAGAGCCGTATCAGTGGACCAACGGTGACTACGGGACGAAGCGGGACGCTTGGAAAAGTGTTTTATTACAAAGGTGGGAGTTGGCCATTAAATACGACCCTTTACGTAAAAGATTTTTGTAATAACGATCCATACTTCGTCTATTGGTTTTTGCGCTATTTCAGGCTTGAACGCTTTGGAACTGGGACGGGCGTCCCCACGCTCAACAGAAACATTGTTCATGAGGAGAGGGTTTGCTTCCCTAACATTCATGAGCAGCGCAAAATCGCGCAGATCCTTTTTGGGTTCAGCACGACCCTTGACATGCTACGCGAAAAGCAAGTCGCACTTTTAAACGTGAAAGTAGGTCTGATGTCCGAACTCCTCACAGGCCGCGTCCGAGTTCCTGCCGATCTGCCGATGGCTGCCGAATGATGACGGCGACGAGCGGCATGCCATGAGCCAAGGGATGGAATGGCACTTCGCCGAGAAGCCGACCCTCGCCTGCTTGGAGGGCATGGGCTACGCCGTGGTCCCGCCAGCAGCCCATGCTGGTCTACGAAGCGGCGACAATGAGGTCCTCTTCCGTCCCCACCTGATTGAGGCTTTACAACGCATCAACGGCATCACGGAAGCCGATGCACAAACCGCGTTCTCCGACCTCGCGTCAGTCACCGACAACGAGGTCTGGCTTTCAATCCTGCGCGGCAACTACAGTCGCTCGGTTCAGGGAGAGCCCACGCGCAAGACCCTTCGAGTCATCGACTTCCTCAATCTTGAGAACAACACGTTCACCGTGACCCACCAGTTCCGGGTGAAGGCCGAGCGCACGCGGATCGCAGACGTCATCGTTCATATCAACGGGATCCCGGTCGTCGTCATCGAGTGCAAGAGCCCCATCAACACGAAAGACAAATCCGGGGAGGCATTCGAGCAGATCAAGCAATACGAACGGGACATCCCCCGGCTCTTCCTCTCGAACTGCTTCAACATCGTGACCGACGGGACGAACTGTCTCTACGGGGCGACGGGCAGTTCCTCGAAGTTCTACGGCTCGTGGGGCGACCCATGGCCCCGCAAGGACAGTGACTTCGCTGATGCTCTCTCCAAGGGCCTGTGGAGCCTGCTGGAGCCGTCTCGGCTCCTCGACCTGATCGCGCACTTCATAGTGTTCGAGAAGACCGACAGCGGCTCCGTGAAGAAGGTCTGCCGCTACCATCAGTTCCGGGCCGTCAACAAACTCGTGGGGCGGGTGACCGAGGGCAAGCACCGCCGGGGCCTGATCTGGCACACGCAGGGTTCCGGCAAATCGCTGACGATGGTGTTTGCTGCCCTTAAATTGAAGACGCACCTCAACGTCGCCTCGCCGGAACTGGCGAACCCGAACATTATGATCCTGACTGACCGGATTGACCTGCACGGCCAGATCAGCGGCACGTTCGCAGCCTGCGGGCTGCCGAACCCAATTGCAGTCGAGAGCATTCGCGAACTGCGCGATCTCATCTCTTCGGGCGCCGACGGGCTGACGGTGCTCTCGACGATCTTCAAGTTTCAGGGTTCGGAAAAGCCGATTCCGAACTCGGCGAACTGGATCGCGATGGTGGACGAGTGCCACCGCACGCAGGAGAAGGATCTCGGAGCCTATCTGCGGGCGACCATGCCCGACGCCCGCTTCTTCGGGTTTACGGGCACGCCCATCAAGCGAGACGACAAGGATACCTACGCAAACTTCGGGATAGTCGGTGAGGGCTATCTCGACAAATACGGGATCGATGACGCGGTCGCCGACGGGGCGACAGTTCCCATATTCTACACTGGCCGCAGGACCGACTGGCACATCGACGACGCCAAGATCGATATCCTGTTCGACCAGTGGTTCGCGGACCTCGACGACGACAAACTCAACGAGGTGAAGAAGCGCGGCGTCAAGATCACGGATTTGGTGAAACACCCGGCGCGGATCGAACTCATCGCCTACGACATCTGGACCCACTTCAAGGCGTATGCGCGCCCGGACGGATTCAAGGCGCAAGTCGTCGCCATCGACCGAGAGGCGATCATTCTCTACAAGCGCGCGCTCGACCGGGTGATCGCGGACGACCTGATCGGTTCCGGTGTCCCCGAGGACGAGGCGCGGGAGCGAGCGGCGGCGATGTCCGCCTGCGTCTACTCCGCCTCGCAGGAAGATGGGAAGCCGAGCGAGGATGAGCACATCCAGTCCATCCGTAAGGATCTCGAAGCGCACTACCTCGACCGGGATGCGGAGACCACGATCAAGAAGGCGTTCGGCAAGTTCGGCGAGAGCCCCGAGATTCTGATCGTCTGCGACAAACTGCTGACCGGCTTCGACGCGCCCATCGAGAGCGTCATGTATCTCGATAAGCCGTTGAAGGAGCATGCTCTGCTCCAAGCCATCGCCCGCACCAACCGGGTTTCCAACGAGAAGAAGCGCAACGGCTTGATCGTCGATTACATCGGCGTCTCATCCAATCTGGAGGAGGCACTGGCGTCCTATCGGGCGGATGATGTCAAGAACGCCATGCGCGATCTCGACGACCTGCGCAGCCAACTGCGGGCCGCTCACGCCGCCGTCACCCAGATGATGAAGGGGCTCAAGCGCGCGGGCGGAAAGCCTGACAAAGCGACCCTTACAGACGAGTTCAAGCGGCTGGTAGCCATCCTCAAGACCGAGGACCAGTGGTTCGAGTATCGCGGCAAGGCTCGCGAGTTCATCGGCGTCTACGAAGCCGTGAGCCCGGACCCGAGCGTCCTCGACTACGCAGCCGATCTGAAATGGATCGCGATGTTCCTGCTCTATGGCACGCAGTCTTTCGAGAAGCGTGAAGCCTTGGATTGGATGTCATACAGCCGCAAGATCCGCGACATGCTGGAAGAGCATCTCGACGCGACCGGGCTGAGCGTGACCGTCAAACTGCGAAACATCACCGATCCGGACTTCTGGGACGATTTCGAAACCGAGGGCAAGACCGAGGACGATCTTGAAACGGCGGCAATCCGTAAAACAACGGAACTGCGCAAGGTCGTCAACGAGCGGATCGGCGAAAATCCCCACCAGTATATGAAGTTCTCCGACCGCCTGCGCGAACTGCTGGAACGGCTGGATGAGGCTCAAATCACATGGGCTGAAAAACTGAAGATGGCGGAGGGGCTCGCCAATGATATCGAGGCGGAGGCCAACGCTCACGAAGGTTCGGGCATGTCGGAAGGAGCATATGGCATCCTCCAAGTCCTCCAATCGTTTGACGCAGGCGACGGGGCCAAGGGTTTGGCGATGCAGATCGCCGATCTATACTGCAATGAGGCGACAGCACCAATCTACTGGCAAGACAAACCGGAACTGCGAAAGACCCTGCGTCAGCAGGTGCGAGTCATGGCTCACGCCTTCGGACTGGAGGACCTTAAAGGGGTCTCGGAGCAGGTCGAGGACTTCGCAATCCGGCACTTTCCGCGAGCCTGATTATGCCAGTGCTGACCGTTGGCCATACGACGATCACATACACGCTTCGACGCTCTGAGGTCGCCAAAAACGCGCGCCTGTCAGTGACGCCCGAGGGTATCGACATCGTCGTCCCAAAATCTGCCACCGACGCTGATATCGAGGGAGTGCTCAGACGCCGCCGTGGATGGCTCGTCGAGCAGACGAAGGCGATGTCGAAGCGCGTTGCCGCCGCGCCGAAGGTGGGCCGCTTCGTCAGCGGCGCGAAGATCCCTTATCGAGGACGCTTGATGAGGCTGACTGTGGAGCGGTCGGATGCTACTCTTGTTGACGTGATCTACCGGAGCGGCTTCCTCGTCAAGGTGCCGGAGAGCCTTCCGGACGCCTCGCGAGACCCGGTCATCGAGACCGCCATACGTCTCTGGCTGCGCAAGCGCTTGCGCGAGGATGTTGCCGCCTATGTCCGACAGCACGGTGATCCGAATGGCCTGAAGCCGAAGGGTATCTTGATCAAGGATCAGAAATACCTCTGGGGAAGTTGTGGGGCCGACCGGCGGATTTACCTCAACTGGCACCTGATCTTTGCCCCGAAACCAGTGCTTGAATACGCAGTCGTCCACGAACTTAGTCACCTCAAAGAGCGGACACATGATCGTGCATTTTGGCGATTGGTCGGCTCTATCCTGCCGGACTGGGAGGCGCGAAAGGCATGGCTCGACAAGAACGAGCATCTGCTCGGTTTACGGCGGATTGAGCCGACAGCGCGTCATGGATAGACGCGCCTGTTGACGTCAAGGCAGCAATGAACGTCGATAGATCGATCTTCCCGAAATAGAGAGACATTCAATGCCGAGGCAAAACCGCGTGACGCCATTTGGTGATTTCCAAGCCGTGTCCGCGAAGGGCTCGATGATGGGGAACAGGGGCATTCTTCACGACGAGAATGGCGTGCTTGGATCCGCGCGGTGGCGGCATCTGAACTGGGTCGCATGCACGCTCTCGTTCAAGGGTCGGAAGCGGACCATTATGGAGCCCGGCCATTACACCGAGTTGTTCTTCTGCGACGAGGCGGTGGCACTCGCAGCAGGTCACCGGCCATGTGCCGAATGTAGGCGCGGTGACTTCCGGCGCTTTATGAGCAGTTGGCGTGAAGCGCATGGCGTGCCGCCAAGCGATCCCCTGAAGGCACCCGACGTAGACCGGAAACTCCACGCTGCCCGTGTGCGGCGAGACAAGTCGCAGATCACGTTCGAGTTAACCCTTGGGGCGGTTCCGGAGGGCGCCTTCATCGAATTGCCGAACGAGCGGGGCAAGGCGTGGCTGGTCTGGGGCGATCAAATCCGGCTTTGGTCACATGAAGGGTATGGTGAGGCTCGGCAGATCGATCCAGAATTGACTGTGAACGTGCTGACGCCTGAACCCACGGTGCGCGTGCTGGCTGCGGGCTACAAGCCTACTCTTCACTCTACGGCGACGGGCGGCTTGACCGTCTAACGCGAGAGAGAAGCGGACGACACAGCCAACCATTCTCGCAATTTCGTCCACCGAGGCCGCATCTGCCCGCCACGCACGGCGATGCCAATGGCTTTTCGCTGGCCGATCAAGACAACGAGGCTCTTACCGCGCGTGACGCCGGTGTATAGGAGATTGCGCGCCAGCATGGCGTAGTGCTGCGTCACCACCGGGATCACGACGGCGGGGTATTCCGAGCCTTGCGATTTGTGAATGGTCGTGGCGTAGGCGAGCGCCAGCGTGTCGAGTTCGCCGAACGGGTAGACGACCTCGCGCCCATCGAATTCAGCGACAAGTGCTGCCTCTTCCTCGTCGATCCGCAAAACGGTCCCGAGATCGCCGTTGAAGACCTCTCGATCATAATCGTTCTGTGTCTCCATCACCCGGTCGCCGGGTGCAAAGGTCCAACCAAATCGCTCCACCGTCTGCGATGGCTTCGGGTTCAATATCCGCTGAAGTTCGATGTTCAGGTTGCGAGCACCCAGCACTCCACGGTTCATCGGGCACAGAACCTGAATGTCGCGGAGCGGATTCAGGCCGAAGCGCTTCGGCATACGCTGCGAGACGACCTCGATCAGTTTGACGAGCCCCACCTCGGGTTCAGTGATCTCGATAACATAGAAATCGGCGTCCTCACCGGCGCTCGGGATGCGCGGCATCTGTCCCTGATTGATCCGGTGCGCGTTCACGATGATGCGGCTCTCGGCGGCTTGTCGAAAGACCTCCGTCAGGCGTGCGACCGGGACGGCATCGGACGCAATGATGTCTCGGAGGATTTGCCCCGGCCCAACTGAAGGCAACTGATCGACGTCCCCGAGCAAGATCAAACCCGCTTGTGACGGCACAGCCTTGAGCAATGCATTCATAAGCGGGACGTCGACCATGGACGCCTCATCGATCACCAGCAGGTCGCAATCGAGCGGGCTCTCTTCGTTACGTTTGAACTGCCCGTTCGCTGGATCGATCTCCAAGAGACGGTGGATGGTCTTCGCCTCGATCCCGGTCTGCTCGGTCATCCGCTTCGCCGCGCGGCCCGTGGGCGATGCCAGAGCCACCTTGACGCCCTTCGCGACGACGATGCGCAGGATCGTATCAAGCAGTGTCGTCTTCCCAACGCCGGGGCCGCCCGTGATCACTGAAACCTTCGATGCGAGGACAAGCGACAGCGCCTCTCTCTGGGAAGCGGCGAGCACGCGCTGCGTGCGTTCCTCAATCCACGGGATAGCCTTGTCGAGGTCGATTGCTGGCCACGGCGGCTTTCCCACTACGCGGGCGCTGAGGCGCTCAGAGATCGCTTTTTCCGCAACGTGGAGGCCACGCAGGAACAGACAAACATGTTCTCCGATCGTATCCTTCACGACCTCGCCTTGAGCCAGCACATCATCGACCGCCGGGCCGATCAAGGCGGTCTCCACGTCCAGCAGTTCCACCGCAAGCACGACCAGTTGATCGAGAGGGAGTCCACAGTGGCCCTGATCGGTCGCAGTCTGGAGAGCGAATGATATACCGGCCCGTAGCCTCTGCGGAGCCGTCTTCTCCATGCCGAGTTTTGCTGCGATGGCGTCGGCTGTCCGGAAACCGATGCCCCTTATGTCACGCGCCAGCCGGTAGGGGTCATCAGTCATCACCTTGATGGCTTCGTGCCCATAGGTCTTGAAGATCCGGACGGCACGCGCCGTGCCGACCCCGTGTGCGTGAAGGAAGATCATGATCTCCCGCACGGCCTTCTGCTCGGACCAGCCCGAGGTGATCCGCGAGGCGCGCATGGGGCCGATACCGGGAACCTCCGTCAGACGCTCTGGTTCGGCTTCGATGATATCGAAGGTCGCCTCGCCAAACGCTGCGACGATCCTCTTCGCCATCGCCGGGCCTATTCCTCGCATCTGTCCCGACGCCAGATAGCGCTCGATTCCCTCGGTGGTGGTCGGCGGCGTCGCTTTCAGGACATCGGCCTTGAACTGGAGGCCGTGATTGCGGTCCGTGACCCAGACACCGGTCGCCGTGACAAATTCACCTGCTGAAATAAAGGCGGCGTGACCGACGACGGTTATGAGATCACGCTTGCCGCGCGCCTTTACCCGGAGAACAGCGAACCCGCTATCAGCGTTGTGGAACGTTACCCGCTCGATCGTTCCGGCGAGAGTTTCGAGTTTGGCGCGGGGTTCTGTTTGGGGGCGTCGCATCTTACATGGTGGCTATGGCCCGAAGGGCCGTGTCAGGTTTTGCCACTGTAGTAGCGATGGCCGCTCTTTGACGAGAGGCGCTTGCGTCTGATCACGCGTTAATGCAAAAAGAACAAAATACGAACTGGATGTATGGCATGGTCGAACGGAAAAGGGCTTTTGATGCGGCTGAGCAGGAACGGCTCCTTGCAGCCCTGCGAGAGGCACGGCGGGCGCTCGTGCGCGCCGGTGAGTCTATGCCCCGGCGTAGTGTTACGCGCGCTGGGACCGATTTGATCGTCACCAATATCGATGACCTTGCCCAACTGCTGACCGGCTCACGAGAGCATTTCTGGGAGGTGCCTCACTCGACGCCGGGTGAATGATTGTGCATGGGACTTGCATCGAAGTAGCCTACTTCGATAGGGTGTCTTATTATGAAACAATCGGCGCTGCGATATCTTCTTGCTCTGCATCGCGCTCATGATGCTCTGCACCATGATGACGATCTCGCTCCCGTGGTGAAGGCAACAGACCGTCTTCGGCGAATTGCCCCAGACCAAAGGATGTTGCCCGCGCTCGATGCAAAAATTGCAAGGATGAAAACGATTGCGGGTTTGCTGGAAACATCTCTGAATGCGCGCGAGAGCATGCCGTCTCCGGCAGACGACAATGACAGAAGGCAGTGATGCGAATTTGCGGTGCGTTCTGGATGGCAACGCCGCACGCTGATTGCCCGATCACAAACCAATATCAGCATTTACGCCGCCTCGGCTTCGGTCGGCTTAACATCGTCCGTCGCCGGAGGCTCGACGCCGCACCCAAAATCGCAGTGTCCGATCTTTTGCAGGAGTTGGTCCCCACCTCGGTCCATGTTGACCAGCACCGGGATGCCACGTGCGGCGAGCGCTTCAATCGCCCAGTTCCACTCGCTGACGGTGAGCGAACGATTGCCAGCACCCAGCATTTCGGAGACGACCCAAAACGGCGGGATCGAGAGCCGTCGCGCTTCGAAGGCAATATCATTTTTGCTGACAAAGAACACCGCCTTCCCGGATGCCGCCATTAAGACCTTATTTCGCAAACAGTTTTGAAGACGACGTCCAGCCGCCGCCATCTCGGGTCCCGAGATTAGAGGCTGGAAGTCAGGGTCATTTTCAAAGATCGGATGAGGCGCCGGTGGCGTGTCCATCCGACGCAATAAGGTTTCCTCGAACCATGCTTCCAGATCGAAAGGCATCGCGACATCGCCCAGCGACTGGCTGATCTCCTGATCGTTGAGATCGGAACAGACGAGGCGAAGCCGTTTGATCGCTTCGTTAATGGCGCCGGGTTTGGTCTTCGATATGCCCGCAACCAGTTTTGGGATCAGCGTGCACTCCTCCAGTTCGAGGGCGGCCTCAATCATGCCTCGACTGATTTCGCCGCCGATACGTTCCAGAAGGCGAGCGCGCTGGTCGCGCCGCTCGAAGCACGTCGCCAGACGGCCATAGAAGCCGAACGGCAGCGGATCGCTGCCGAGCCGGGCGAGCAGCGCGAGATAGCCGTGCGGGACCTTCTTACCATGCCGGACGGCCTTCATTAGGTCGCTGGCGGAGCGTCTCATCATCAGTGCTGCGATCTTTTGGAGATGTTCGGTCTCACCATCCTGAGCCTGTCGTCGCTGACCAACCACTTGGAGGCTGAAGGATTCCAGTCCTGCAAACGATGCGTGGCGCATGGCCCCACGAGATCGCATCACGTTGGTGATCAAGCCGGGTTGGTAGGTGGTATCCAGATAATCTGCTCGCAGCAGTGCCCACCCATTGAATGGAATGGGCAAGAAGGATCGAGGCCGCTGCGTCAATGGCTTCTCCATGCTACGGGTGACGCCAGCGAGCCCAATACTCCAGCGCTGATGTAATCGTATAGCATTTTTGTTTTATTTTCGAGTCTAATATGATAGAAGACAATCTTTAAATGAATCAAGTCAATAATTATATGATACCGCATTGTGAGTATATGAATTTTTTGTGCGAACGGAGGTCAGTATGTGGAATTTTATCAAAGCATGTGGAACCATGTTCCTGATCTGGTTCCTGATGTCGGCAATCGGCATCATGAACGAGGCAACCATGGGGATCTCCTTGCTCCTGTTCGTGTTGTATAAGACCGGTTTCTTCGGTTTTATGGTCTTCTGGGTCGAAGAAATGCGGGAATGGTGGGAGGAAGAAGGCTGGTATATTTGGGAAGAAGAAAAGGAAAAAAAAGCGAAAAAGGCCAAGAAGAAACCGAAGGCGTCAGGACCTCCCAAGGGATATATCAGCATCGAGGAACACAACGATATCTGCCGCGCCTTGAAGGATCAATGCGACAGCGTTTGGTATGACCGCTTCAATGAGGGCGTGAAATACGGCAAGTCAGTGCAAATGCATCATTCCTCGACGAAGGAAGATGCGATCTTTGCCTACCTTTTCAATCCGGAGCATTTCGAGAAATATGTGAAATCATTCATGGAATCGCCGCAGAACTATGACTGGTGGGAATATCTGGGTGTGGGCTGCGGCGCGACGACTCAGGAGATTAACGCGGCCTTCCGTAAAGCCGCTGCCAAACATCATCCCGACCGCAATCCCGGTGATCCGGTCGCCCTGCATGCCTTCCAGAAGATCAGCGCAGCGCGCGAGATCGGTATCGAGAAGCGTAAAACTCATCGGGCGAATGCATGAATTAAAGAGGAGTTTTGAACGTCGCAGATCGAATGATGTTTTGATTGAGATATCTTGCATTGCGGTTAAGTGGCTGAGGCGGATCAGAGCAGTGTATCGCTGAGCGGGCGTGCCATCTCACCCGGCAATTCATGAGATAATCTTTCTAAGCCCTCGGAGTCGATCTGATAGGAATTTTCTCGTGACAAATCCTTTCGGCAATATGGACCAGCAAGCGGTGCATAACATCACCGTCCGGCCTGAGCGCTGACGCCCGCAAGAGGCTCGATGATCGTCTCGCGGGAATTTTGGCTGGTTTCCACCTATGAACCTAGACCTCTCAAATTTTGTTTGGCGGAGCAGGATCATATCCATTGTGGAACTTGAACAGCGTTCGTGAACGCAGGCATGTATCCCACTTCACGGTTACAAAATAAGGATATGCGGGATCGTTCGGCCTCGAAGTGACCAAGTGCTCCAAGGTCTCCGATGATTTGCAGATCCCGATAAGATCGCCCTTGTGCTGTAGACTATGATCTGTGCCCCACGCTCCAGTCTTAATGTCGCGAACCACGCGGTAGAAAGTATCCTTCGATGAAACGATGTATTGCTGTATACCAAGAATCCCAGAAGTTTTAGCACAGAAAAAGCCATTCTTAATTGAATTTTTTTCAAAAATCGTAAGAATGTGCTCTACATGCAGCACATTACGCTTGGAATGGATAATCTGTTTGATATTAAACATATCAATGATATTATTATTTGCCCAGAAACAAATTCGCTCCCCAATACCGATTGATGGTTTTTGCATACAAAGTAGTATTTTATTTACATCTTTTTTTGTATTTATTTTGATACCAGACAAAAGTGTAGGCTGAATTGCAAATATTTTCCCGGACCCTCCACTGCGCTGAATAACAATACTCTTCATTGTTTGCTTCTCCATCAATTTGAAGTCTCTAACTTCGGATAGATATGTCAATTAAATATAAATTTCAATATAAAGTTCAAAAAAAAATTTTTTTTACAATAAGATAGATTTTAAAAATGTCAAATTTATTGTGAGTCCTTAAAATAAAAAGGTTTTTTATATCCTATAGTTTTGTGATTAGAAATTCTAATTTCGGACTGTGATAACAAAGACGAGCGGGGGGGCGCGGAGTTGATGATTGGCAAAATTGCTGCCAGTCACCGAGACAAAATCTGGCAGGAAGGCGCTCTCAACATTCCACATAATGGCCAAAGTAGAGACACAGTTTGGATATTACAGTGCTTTGGTATTGTGAGGGGCGTTAATGCGCATTGGTTTCTCGACGACCGCGCCACGACAACAATTGGCGGGTCGCAAGTGATTGATTTTCGCGCCTTTTCATTTAAAGTCTTTTCGTGAATTTCCAATATGTATTTCTGTATGATTTGATATTTTTTGCTTGAAATTCAATATTTTTAAAAAAACCGCTCTGATTTCAAAACTTCTCAACATACAAAATCATGTAGTGCTTTCCATTGACCTCGAACGCTTCGACGATATCAAGGCGCTTGACCTTGATCGGACTCTTACACATGAATCCGTCGTCGATTGCCGAGCATATCGCGTTCGCGATGCAAAGAGGATTGTTCCAGAGAGTGGCGCGCGAGCCCTTCTCCTCGATCTCGTCGAGCATGTCATCGTCAAGCCATGCGCGCTCTCGAACGAAATCGAAAGCCTCATCGTTGCCATCTGCCGGAAACGACAGACTCAGGATTGCGTTGTTTGCGATCTTTGTCCCCACGATCTCGCACGCGGCCAACACGTCTTGGCAAGTGAGAGTGGGGTAATCTACACAAACGACATCTGCGGGCCCTCGGGTCGTCAAAGAAAGGCCCGTCGACAAACGGACGTAAACCGCTCCCTGATTGCCGAAGTCATCAGGCAAAAATACTTGTGACTCTTTCGGTAAGTAATACCTTATCACCTCGATAAGAGCCTCTCGGCAACGCTCATCGAATAATGATCTCCAGTTTTCTACACTCTTTTTCATTTGACAATCCAACAAAAAACCCACATCGCAGTCTCAAGGTGAAGCGGGATGCTAGGCCGGTCAAATAGGCAAGTCTTATCGACACTAAGTCGACCTCTGTTTCTGAAGCGCTTCACCTAATTCGTATTACTATCTAGCAATTTTGGCCGAAAATGGCGATATTTTTCGACGATGATCTTTCTGTGCAATTCTGAGACAGAAAGATCATTCTGTCGGGAATGATCTTTATGAGGGTGCCGCTTGGCAGAAGCCTCTGGAATCCCCGCCACCGCTCATGCCTCAGAGCCGTTGCCCATGGCGGGACGATCGCGCCATGGGGTTCGGGGCGACTGGAAGGCTTTAAGTCAGACGTTGGCGATCTCGCCGTGGTCGTCGAACTGGCTGGGTAACGTTCGTTTCAGAACCCCGATCTCGTCCATAGACGACTTCAAAACGCTCATCGGAAAGCCCTTTCTATAGCCGTCGGCGACCGTGATCGTGACCTTTGTGACGGCCAACCAACGCTGGTGAACCTCACGGAAGGCTCCCCATTCAAGAAACCGGTTGGCGACCAGTTCGGGCGCGCGCTGCGCTCATTGCCTAACCGGCATCCAGCGCCGCAGTTGCCGAAACCGGTATTGCTGCGTGCCGTGATCTTGGAAGATGGGCGCAGCGAAATCTGCTCAAAACATCGTCCACCATGGTATCGGTCGCCCCCAAGACGACCAGTTTGCTTCCGAACGGAGCGCCGTCAGACATCTTTTTCTCAGCCTCGAATCTGAACCGTCCATGGAGAAAGAACACATCGGCAATTCCAGCGATCACTTCGTGGAAAGCGCTCGTGTGGGTTCTGGCCGGGAGCAAGGCTATGATAAGGCTGCAACGATCCTCAGACCATTCCTTGAAACATTTACGCGCAAAGGCTTGAGCATGGGTGAAAGGCGGATTCACATAGGCCACTCCATGCCAGTCACAGATCAAGCCGTCATCGTCTGGACCACCAAAGAACTTGGTTTTGGCGACCACGGGGCTATCTGGATGAGCACAGGGATCGAGGTCGAATGCGCCGAAGATCTCATGCAACGAAGCAAGCACGGTTTCCGGCGTGAACCGCATGTCCCGGCTCCCCTTATGACCGAGAGCCGTCGTCTGCGGCTTTCGCCTGCGGGCGCGCGGCGCCAACGTCTTGAGGACCGCTGCCAGAGTCCGGGCATGCACATTCTGACCCCATTCAAGCCTTTGGATCGACGGGACACTGATCCCGGCTGCCTCGGCGAGACGGGCAAGAGACCAGCCCTTTCGCTTGCGCAGAATGAGAACGCGATCAGCCCAATTACGTGCCCGTGGAAGCCCAACAAACATCATGTCGAGCGCCTCGATAACCTGATCAAGACGCTTGAGATCGCCTCGACCCGATTCGATCTCGGATAAGGTGCGTGCAGAAATACCGGCACGGGTCGCCAATGACGCTTGGCTTATGCCCCTACTGGTTCGTTCCGCGCGAATTTCCTTGCCGAAATCCATAACGAATCACTCATCAAATTATGAAGGTTTCTTGCTCAAACCAGATACTGAAGGATGGGCAGTTTTAGTAGATCAGGTCGAAACCCCTCAGCCTTCGAGGCGAAACCGATATCCTCCTCGACATCGCTTTAGGGCTTTGGTGATGTCCTTGGTTGTCACCTGCGGGTCAAAGCGCTCAGGGTCGAACCTGCGCCCTGCCCACCGGCGCATTGCCTTGTGGTCCTCGTGGGAGGGATCACTCCACGCTTCAAGGAATTCAGCGTAGCCCATCGTTCCACCCACATCCTCGGGAGGGGCACGGCGAGCGCCGTCGACGCATACGGGATATTTGATGTCCTTGTCCCCGGCGACACGCTTGAGGGTGATCTCGTGAACCCAGCCGTCGCCGAAATCATACTCGTAGAGAATCGTCGGCGGGGTTTCGGGATAGAAGGAAAAATCCTTCAGATGGACATCTGTAGCCTCAAACGTTTCGGGGCTGTCATCGGCGAAGCCCCCTTCGTCGAACTCGGGTGCTCCATAAATCAGACCGCCGACATGAAATTGATGTAGATGACTGTCGGTCCATCCAAGGGCCGCCTGTATCACCTCATGCAATTGAGCGAGATTCAGGTCGAGCGGCAACAACAGTCGACGCCAGATTGGCGGCTCAATGTCACGGATCGTTACATGTGCTTCGATCACAAGCGGCTTGTCCGTCCACACCCGTCATTCCTCCGATGTTCCAGTGCCGAGGGAAGCGGCTTCCCACTGCTTATAGGTCTGGCCTGTGCCTGCAACCTTCCACTCAATTGTTCCATTAGCAGGTCTACCGTTAACGACAGCAGCGGCAGCGCTTGGGCTACGGAAGGCGTAGTTGGCTGTGAATTGTCTCTTCGGACCGTTCTCAGAGAGAACTCCTGTTCGAACCAGTTCGGCGTGCAATTGCGCGTAACCCTTTTCTTCGGAGCCCCGCCCCTCCCAACCTGCTCTTGCATCAGACCCAGCGAGAACAACAAACTCTCCGTCATCAAGCCGGGCGGTAGCGCGGAGATCATGCCTCGCATTCACAAGAGCAAAGGTGACCACTCCGTCGGTAGTTTGGCTATCCTCGGGTCTGCGAACGTTCGGACGGGTGCTTCTCAGCAGGTAGTCGATCCGAAGGGCTGGCAGCACCAAGAGCACGTATTCCAAAAAGGCTTCCATGTTCGCCTGCGCCGCCTCGCTGAGGCCCGGACGAGACGGGTTGTTACCGTTCTCCAGCGCGATCTTGCCTATCGAATGGGCCTCCTCGATCAGGCGCGCTTCCAGATAGCGGACGTGAGCCTTGTTTAGGTTATTGGCTGCGGAGGTGATGATGATCGCCGTCGTCCACCAATCCTTGCGCGCATCATGATTACGGATCCGGTCGCTCACGTCCTCCGCCTCGCCGATATAGGCGAGGGGTGCACCATTCTGTTCGCCGATCAACATATAGACGCCCGTATATCGGGCTTCTTGCCGTTTTAGCGCCTCGCTGATCATTGTCCGAGGCGTCATCAGGACATGACCGGTCCAGTTGAAGACCTCGGCGGTGAGCATCCCCTCGGGCCTGCCGTCAATGAAAAACAGTTCGAGAGATCGGCCATTAGCCCGCGTCATGGATTCACCTGCTGGAATTTCGCCTCATCAATTCTTATCAACTAGATCCGATCCGAAGCGTGGCCACAAGCCCATCAGATTCTTTGGAGCCAACGAAAATCGATCATTCACTGAGCCCGCTATTATCTGGGGCGTCATGAAGGTGCCTGAGGGCTTGTAGAGTGGCAACAATACGATCATCCGATTGATCACCGTCTTGATAATGAAGCGACGGCGCATGAACCCACTGATCGTGTCGGCCACTTCGGCGTAGTTTCTCCCAAGACGGACAACCGTCAACCATGCAGCGGCAAGGACCAGATAACCTTTCTTCCGCAGGCAAGCGCTGAGTTCGCCGCGCCTATGAAACGCCTAAACCGATTTATCAAGCAATCGCAAAATAATAGAAGTGATCGCTTCCGATAATAATTCGTTATACAAAAATTATATATTGATCATTTTTTCATTTTGAAATAATCAATAGTAAATAAGGAGAATCCTATGATACCAAAGCAATTTTTCATCAAAATATATCGACATCAAAAAAATGAATTTCATATTATAGACTATGATGATATTCATCGAATTAAAATTCGAAAGAATTTGAATAATTTTATTCCATTTTTTATTGATAATCCTCTTGATATGAAATCAATCTGCTACAAGCATTTCCATGCAAAACAAATACCAACTTTGACGGAATGGTTTGGTGCAGAAATTCAGCAAATTATTCGAATTGATTCCGGATATCGAGTGGATGAGGTTGATGAGGATCTGTTTTCAAGTGAAATAATCAGCAAAACTGAGAACCTGCATAAAATATCATACATCGATAGTTTTACCGAAGAAAGAATGAATATAAGAAAAGATCAAAGATGGGAATTTTCTGAAAACCCGAATGGTGAAGCAGTTCTATGGACAGTCTCTCAATGGCGCGAGGCGCATAAATGGCATAAAGAAAACGGACATAATAGTCAGGACGGACCGTCAGCGATGGAAATTTTTAAAAACTCGTTCACGGAAATATACGATTTTATACAAAAAAATAAAATTCCATACTATGTGAAAAAAAATAAGAATTTATATATTTTCATTAATTGGGCCAAGGTCCCAAATGAGATCAAGGTTCTGTTTAAAATTACTTTCTCTCCGAAATTTTAATTTACAATCATCTAGAAGCCACATGCGATGAAACTTTGTTTCGGAGTCACATGTGGCAAAACTCTCATCGACTCGGTGCCGCCGCATCGCTCTGAATTGACGCACTCTTTTGGGTTCTTTCGAAACATCGTGTTGAATGCACTGATGTGTTTGATCAACTCCAATGATCTGTTTTTCGTCGCAACGGAAAGGACGTGCTGCATCCCCACATCGGCTAGAAAAACCACGTGTGTCGCCAGATTGGACACATCTGCTGCGCGGAGCGAATGGAGGACCAGTCAGCCGTCCTCACCTCTGGAACTCATAGACCCTGAGGAGCATGCCAAAAGTCTCGTCTGGTCCTTGTCCGTAGCGCCCATTCAGGTTGTAAGCGGCGATCCCCGGGCGCCTTCCTCTCGAAAAGGTGCCGGGGATCATCTGGCGTGCGGAGTGCCCCCGTCGATCAATCCATCTGGGGGAGGCCGGTTGGAAATGTCCCGTCCCGTCATTGATGCCAACGATGATCGCGGCTTCATCCATTGAGCGACGATAGTTCGGGGACAAGGTCGACGTCACGATGTCGAGGTGACCGTTCCCCGTCAGGTCGACCAGACGGGTCTTATCCGCGAAATTCAGCCCTTCCATGTGCGGATAGCCCTGCGGCCAGAGCCGTTCGGCAGTTCGGTCAACGAAAGTGCCGTTTTCGTTCATTAACACCTGAAGGTAGTGCCCATACCAAGCGCCGATACCCGGGTGGCGGGTTGATTGGGTCAGAAGTAGGTCGAGGTTCCCATCTCCGTCGAGGTCGACGGCTGTCGCGTCATTCGTGAAGGTCGCAAGCCCCCAACGGTCAGTTGGCAGTTCTACGATGTTCGTGTTCGGAAACTTGCCCGTCCCGTCGTTGTAGATGAGAAGCGAGTGCCTCGTGCCTCGGAAGCGTCCGGCGCGTTCCGCATCCTCGCCGCGAGCAAGCAGCAATAGGTCGAGAAAGCCATTGCCATTCATGTCGATCAGCCGTGCGGTCGAGAACTGTGCGCGGTGGCGCCTGTTGCGGGGGCGAAAATCTACCAGCGCTCGATCAAGGACGCTGTCTATCTCGGTATATTCGAAGCGTCCTGTGCCATCGTTGAGGAGAACGTAGGGAATCAGATTGGCTGCGCCCTCATTCGTGATAATCAGCAAGTCAGTGTGCCCATTGCCGTTGATGTCGCCAGCAGCGACACCATGCGCCATGTCGTTTAGGCGCGGCAGATGGGTCATGCTGGCGTCGATCAGGCCCTCCGCGCTCGATAACAGAAGGACGTTCTGCTCGCCGGGGAAAGGGTGTGCATCGTGACCGTGCGCTACAATGAAAAGATCTTGCTTGCCATCGCCGTTGAAGTCCGCAATGACGGCTTCACGTTCGTGGATCCGACGTGGCATCTCGCCATGGGCCAATTGCACTTCGCTATTTCTGCCGTCAGGTGAGAAAATACGAAGAGGCGATGTTTGGTTGACTAAGCGGAAGCGGCTATCAGCCAAGTGATCCGAGGTGATGATTTCATCGATACCGTCCCCTGTCAGATCACCGGTTGCCAGAATGAGACTCACAGTGTTGCAGGACGCACACCCGCCCGGATCCTCACGGACATTTGTAACCGCTATGGTGCCACCGGATGGACCATCATACACAAGGGGGATGCCCACGAACGGGTTTCCGAAGCGCCCATGATGGACCCTTTCGATTCGTGCGACCATTTCCCCATGAAGCCCGGTTTCAACAGCGGATGGGAACCGCCTTGCAAACACCTCGATTGCACGTTGAGTTCGTGGTCCGAACAAACCGTCGGGCCGCCCCGCATTCATCCCGAGATCGTTAAGTTGCGTCTGAAGTTCTAACACAGAACCTTGATCCCGCCGCAATTCCTCATCAACTGGAAACGCATGGGAGGCCGCACTCATAAAAAGAAATACAACGGCATGCGGTAGAAAAAATCGCAGAAAACTCATAAGTGCCCCCAATCTGCCTCCATCCAAAATAGTAATTTTGGTATTTTTGCGTTGTCAAGTGCCCTGATTGGCTTTCACCAAGGAGATGCATGGGCCTTACCCTTTTGTTCTCAAAAGGCGCGACGATCTACCTCCGGGCTCTTTATCCACATCGACGATAGAACGGTTTCCCCTGATGGCTGCTCTGATGATGATGTTCGTTGCTCCACGTTGGTCGAGACCATCCTCCGAATGATTGTCGGATTGCAGGTGTAGCATTGCTGTGAGAACCGGTTCGGCTCTCGCGGCCCCTATCCACCCTTCTCGGTTCCCAAGTTCCCACGGTTCCCACGGTTCCCATGGGAACCAAGCATCTCTCTCAAAAACCCTCGTATTTGATCGAATGATATTTTCTCTCTGAAGCATATCGATTCATGAT
>Ga0008834_1000526_pt1 | contig 25478 bp, 27 predicted proteins | sample HotLakConsUCCL28_FD_62213 | JGI IMG/M metagenome (GOLD analysis project Ga0008834, IMG submission 62213) | Hypersaline microbial mat communities from Hot Lake, Washington, USA - Hot Lake Consortium UCC-L28 | ecosystem: Environmental > Aquatic > Non-marine Saline and Alkaline > Hypersaline >... | reverse complement strand
GTGGCATATTTTGCCCCGTTGCAGGTCTGGCTTAAGCAACCACATTCCTACAACAATGCAAATGCTTACGCCACTCCCGCCAACCCGTCAGACCACTGCCGGTGAATAATCCGGGCTAGAATGCCTGGGAGAAGCGCGACAGGACTGGCGACAGCCCTGCGCGCCCGCTTCAGCCATGCGAAGCCGAAAACCACTTTGCCAAACGCGGGCACGGTTCGCCGGATGCCGTCATTCGCAGTCTCACCGGCATCTATTGGCCCTTGCCACCCGGGTGCGATCATTTCGAGCTTGTTCGCTCCCAAACGATAATGCCGCCGTCGGCCATCAGGCTCATGTTGAGCTGACCATCCCGAATGACCCAGCTGCGCACGAAACCGAGCTGCTGCCCAAGCTTTTCGCCGAGCGATTCCGGCGGACACATCGCCATCGTCGAGGCGATGTTGCCGAACTCCAGCGTGCCCTGGTCATCGCCGGTGCGTTCGGCTTTCCAGGGTGCCCGCCCGCGATTGCAGTCAAGCTGCATGTAGGCTGTCCCGTCCGGGTTGAATTCGACCGTGTAGCGGTCCCGGTTGGAGGGTCGGGCAGTGCCTGGCTATCGTCCATCGACTGGATTTCGACGAGGCGCCAGCTGGAACCTGCGAGCGGCGCTGCCTCCTTGGGCAGGGTCGTGCAGGCGGCCAGCAGGGCGATTGAGGCGGCGAGCGCCACGGATGCGGTCTTGCTTGCGGGCATTGCTTCGTGTCCTTCTCGAGTTGCTGCGAACCTGGCAATCTGCGGAACTTACGGTGCCGCTTCGAAGGTGAAGGGAGACGCAGTCTCGAAGGCTGCGGATGCTTCGCCCGAATGGATGGCGGCCATGTCGATCCCGAGGTCCAGCTTTTTCACCGGCGCCCCGGCACGCAGATCCAGCCGTGCGAGATCGACCCAGAACACATTGGGCGAAACCGCGGACTCGAGGTAGAACCGCTTGTCCTTGTGATCGGCAACCACCCGCCAACGGGTGGTCGAGAGATTGGGCGCATCCTCCATGCTGATGCCTAGGGGTACCGAGGCGTTGCGGATCACGCTGAACACCGCGGCGGCCGCGATGCGCGGATCGTCGGACTGGACCACCGCATCGATATAGTTCGAGGCGCGCACGAAGCGGTCGGAGGCGCGGTTGGTGCCGGGCAGGAATTCACGCGCGTTCACGCCCTTCCAGTACCGCGTAATGGCGAGCTGTTCGGCATAGACCGGTTCGTTGGTCATCACCCGGTGGTCACGCGAATGATGGATCGCCTGTTCGCCATCCACCCATTCGAGGATTGCGCTGTCACCGGTGGCATCGGACAGGGAAAGATGGACCGTGGTGAGCCGCCCCGGCTGACCGGGCACCTCCCCGGTCGCAAGATTGATCGGGTTTGCGCGGATATGGTCGACGGCTTCGGCGACACTGCCGAAGTTATCCAGGAAATACTGCGCCCAAAGCGATATCGAAAGCCGCGGCGTTTTTCCGTCGTCTTCGGGATAATCGGCATCGGCCAGCCACAACAGGTTGGTCGCCAGCCCCTTCTCGTTCATGCCGTCGACCGTCGATATGTCGTAGCCCGAAACGATGAGGCTGCCATATCGCGATGTCCAGGCGATCGAGCGCGGGCCGGCGGCACCGTCGCGCTTCATGCCGCGCGGAAACACCCAGAGGTTGGAATTGATCGGCGACTTCCAGTCGAAGGTTCGCCCCGTCAGGATCCGCTCGTCCGGGCCGAGATAGACGACCCGCGTGCAGGCCAGTGCCTGTGCATGAATGAGGCCGGCCGACAGCAGGATGGCGATGACGGATTTCAGCAATGCGTTCATGAGTACTCCCTCGGACAGCTTGAGGACCATTCGTGATGGGGCGTCGGCATCGTGGGGCGCGCAAAGATCGGTCATGTCGTTCCTCGCCCGGTCAGAATTGCCTGGTGAAACCGATGATCGGGCCGGTCTGGCTGCCATCGAACCGCGTTCCGGCATCGTCATAATCGAGATGGAGATGACGCCAGCCCGCCGAGACGTAGAACCGGCGTCCGGCGCGATAGTTGAGTGACCCGGCGATCTGATAGGTGAAATCCGATCCGATCCCGAGGCCGCCGAGATCGGCGTGCAGCAGCAGCGACAGCCGCGGGGCGAGCCGGGCGTTCAGCCGGGTTGCGACGATCGGATCGACGAAGGTCTTGCCCGGCGCCGCGGCAACGCCTGCGAGCGGCGCCTCGATACTCCCGTCAAGGTGCCAAAGACGCGCGCCTGCCAGCAGGTCCACGGTAAGCTCGGCGCTGTCTGCCATGCGAACACCCGCTGCGCCGGTTATGGCGAGTTGCGAGATTTCCCCCGAGGCCGGGATGCCCGGCGGCACGAGTCCTTCGCGCGAGAGGGCGGCATAGGACACGTCGGCCACGACCACGAACCGGTCCCGGCGCAGCAGCCCGCTGGCGAAAAAGGCCGCATCGAGATCTGCGAGCACCTCGCCGAAGGCGTTGTCGAATTCCAGGGTCGGCGCGCCCGTCAGCGGCGTGAATTCGCCCGCTGCACCCGCGAGCCATCCATAGACGGTCACCTGGCCGCTGGTTCGATCGCCTTCGCCCTCGTTCCCGGATTCCTGCGCCAGCTCCGGCGCGGCAAGCCCGGTCATTGCGGCGCAGGCAAGCAGCCTTGCCCATCGGCCCGGGCCGGGGTGCACGACAACCCTCCGGTCTTTGACGGACGGCCGCATCAGGCGGGACGTGTCGCGAGAACTTTTCCCATGTGCACAGCTGCCTCCACCGCCGAACAGCCGCCGATAACCATCCACGCGCTGCAAAATTACAGTAATCGTGCAATAGATGGAATCTCATAGGATCACACGCGAAATATATAAAATGACAGATTTCGGCTAATATATTATGAATATTAAAGTTTTTCTATCATGCGATACGACCAGGGCGCGGTAAGGGAGCCCGCGACCGGACAGTCAGGCGATCAGGTCGATGCAGGCTTCGGCCCGGCGAGGATGCCAGGACAGGCCTGATTGCCGTCGCCCTCGCAATGGCGCTGGATACCGCGCTTGCAGACTTTTCCGCGAGACCGCTGGCGAATTCGCGCCGGGGTCAGCGGATGATCCGGTCGAGCGAGCCGTAGCTTTCGGTGATCCTGCCTCTCGGAAAGCTGAGCGCCGCGATCGCGAACCCGCCGATCACGCTGAAGACCATGTGCAGCGCGTCGCCGCCATAGAGGAAGGGCGAGGCAGCGATCGCGAGCCCCAGCGGAACCAGCGCGAAGCGGGCGGCCCTGCACACTTCCGCGGCGGCGACGGCAAGGACGGTGATGACCAGCGAGCCGAGCAGGTGATCGGCATCGGCCATCCCACCCTCGGCGCCCAGAAGCGGGCGCGTGAAGAGGAAGGCCAGCCCGATCGCCCCTGCGAGCCACAGGGTCCACGGCAGGTTCACACCGCCGCCCCACATCTCCCTGATGATCACGCCCGGCCCGCGTTCGAATTCGCGTTCCACCGGGGTGAGGCGATCGCCCTCGTCCGTGTCGCCGAACAGCAGGACCCTGAGAAAGCTTGCCCCCGCCTTCGTCCGGCGGCGCAGGAAGCTGAGCGTCGCGGCCAGTTCATCGACCGAATAGGGAATCTGGATGAGCATGGCCGCCGCGCCGATGAGGGCGAGCGTGCTCCAGGTCCCGATCACGATGGGCTGGATCACGATGAAGGTGATCGACACGATGCCGAGCGGCACGATCATCAGGCCGAACAGCAGCACCAGCCATGGCATCGTCCGCCAGCGCGCGCGGCTCCCGACGATCCCGGTCAGGATCTCGAGCATGTAGGTATAGGCTCCGAGCGCAGCGTCGGGCACCGGCCAGGCCTCCGAAACGCTCGAGGTGATGATCTCCTCCGTCCCGTTCTGCGGATCGTACGGGCTGCCGGGAAAGAACGGCTCCCAGACGCCGTCGATCTGTTCCATCTGGTAGGCCGCGAGATAGCGCGAGAAGAGCAGCCCGACGATGGCGAGCGCGATGATCGGGATGCGCTGGGTCCACGCCGAGGGATTGAAGCTCCAGCCCGGCGGGACTTCCGGTTCGCGGCGCCGGGCGAGGAGCGATGGGCCGACTTCCGGCTTCGCGCCGATCGCGAATCCGAAGATCAGCGCCCCGACGAGCGTGTCGGAAAGATAGGCCGCGGCGTTGGGGGTGACGAACAGGACCGGCAGCGCCATCACCACCATGCCGATCCCTGCCGAAAGCCAGCGCGCGAAACCGAGCCTCGCGCTGAGCGATGCGGTGGCGGTGACGAGCAGGAGCGCACCCGCAGCGAATTCGCTCCACGCGTAGAACGGATCGTCGATGCCGATCATCGGGGGCTGCGTCATCAGCCAGAAGGCGAGCGCGAGGTTGACGAAATGGGTCCAGCGGGTCGCGCGGTGCTGTTGCGCCCTTTCGGCTTCCACCGCCGCACGGATCCTCTCGGGATCCTCGACCCCTTCCTCGGCGGCATCGTTCAGCCACTGGGGCGCAGTGAGCCCGTTGCGTTCGTACCATGCCCTGGGATCGCGCTTGAGGTTCGCGATCATTGCGGGCAGTTCGTCCTGCAGGCGGCGCTGCGGACGCCAGCCGAGCCATTGTTCGGCCCGCCTGATGTCGAGCGCGTAGTGATCGTCGCTCATCGAGATCATGAAGGGCTTGATGAAGGGCTTCTCACCCTGGTCGATCGCGTCGGGCACGAGCGGTTCGGCGGCGTTCTGCGCCGCCGCGCCAGCCTTCGCGACGGATTGGGGCACCTTGATCGTCGCCCATTCGTCCGCCCCGTGGATCAGTTCGCCGATCCGGTCCTGCAGGCTGTCGTAGCCCATCGCGAAGGGCTCGCCGACCAGGATCTCGGCATCGGGCGGCAGGGTCCTGCGGCGTTCGAGGGTGCGCCGCATCGCGTCGATCATGTCGTCGCGGTGGAGCATGGACTGCCCGGCGTTCAGCGGTCCCGAATAGAGATGCGAGAGCAGGCTGCGTTCGTAGATGCGGGCGATCTGGTTGGAGAGGGTGGGGACGGCGGCTTCGCTGTCATAGACCCCGGCGAGTCTCAGGATCGCGTAGGGCATCCGCGCCTCGTCCCGGATAAGGTCCTCGACCTTTTTCTTGGATCGCGGATATTCCCAGCGCGGACCCATCGGGGTCGTCTCGTCGATCCGCTCCCCCGGGTCCTGCGGTTCGTGGACGAGCATCGTGCTCGCATAGATGAAACGCTCGACCTCGAAGCCTTCGAGCGCCTCGAGCAGATTGCGCGTCCCCTCGACATTCACTTCGTCATACAGCGGGCTCGGCTCGCCCGAAAAATCGAAGAAGGCGACGAGGTGGATGACGGCGGCGATGCGGCGCCCGTGCTCGCGCGCGATCTTGTCCAGCGCCAGGCGGAGCGACTGGGGCGAGGTTATGTCGATCTCGACGATGGCCGGCCCGTCGTTTCCGTCGCCGCTGTCTCGATCAAGGCCTATGATTTTGTATTCATTGCGGAAAGCTTCGTAGAGGGAAAGCCCGATATTGCCGCCTGCCCCGGTCATCAGGATCAGCGGCTTCGGGTGATGGCGGGCCTCGTCGGCGGCGTTGGTCAACTCGTCTGCTCCCGTCTCTCCCCCCCGGATCAATACATCGCGCGCCGATGCGTTTCGGACCGGGCGGAACGATCGCGCCCCGCTTTCGCTGAACCAGCATGGCAGCACCCGCGAAACAGTCCTGCCCGATCGCGCAGGGGCGTATCGCTTCGGCGGGCGTCCCTGCCCGCGTCAGCGAGGCGGATGTCCCCGTCTTGGTCCGGCACACGCGGCTCGATCCGGGCCGGGCCGGGGCGGGGCGGGGCAGGGACCGGACGAATGACGGCTGACCTTTCCGGCCTTGCCGCGCTCGTGACTGGCGGCGACACGGGGATCGGGGCCGCGATCACGCGCGAACTCGTGCGGCGCGGAGCCCGCGTGGCAATCAACTGGCACAGCAAGCCCGACGACGCCGAGGAACTTGTCCGCGAACTTGCGCGCGAAGGCGCAGAGGCCATCGCGGTCGGCGGCGACGTTTCCGAGGAGGCCGACGCCCGTCGGCTCGTCGCCGAAACCGCCGCCCGCTTCGGGCGCATCGACATCCTCGTGTCCAACGCCGGCATCCAGATCGACGCGCCGGCGCTCGAGCTCGACGCGGCGGACTGGCGCAAGGTGCTGGACGTGAACCTGACCGGCCAGTTCCTCGTCGCCCGCGCGGCTGCCCGCCGCTTCATCGACCAGGGCGTGGGCGAGGGCCGCCGCAGCGCCGGGGTGATCGTGTGCATGAGCTCGGTCCACGACATCATCCCCTGGGCGGGCCACGTGAACTATGCCGCGGCCAAGGGCGGCGTCGACATGATGATGAAGACGCTCGCGCAGGAATGGGGCCGTCACCGCATCCGCGTGGTGGGGATCGCGCCCGGTGCGATCAGGACCGACATCAACCGCGAGGCATGGAGCGACGAGGACGCGGCGCGGGAACTGCGCGAACTCATCCCCTACGGCCGGATCGGCGAGGTCGAGGACGTTGCCCGTCCGGTCGCCTGGCTGTGCAGCGCCGAAGCCGATTACGTGACGGGCACCACGCTTTATGTCGACGGCGGCATGACGCTCTATCCGGGCTTCATCGGCGAAGGCTAGCCCTGCCCGGAATTTTCAGCCGGCATCGCCCGAAGGCCGGTCGGCGGCGGGGCGACGTTCCACCACCATGTCCTCGAGCCCGCCCATGCGGAACCAGCGGTAGCCATGCGGTTCGAGCACGAAATCATGGCGCCCGTCCGCCTCTGCCGGGATCGCCCGGTTGGTCTGGAGGCAGACGAGTTCGCGCTCGCAACCCGGCTCGTCGGCCATCTCGATGGCGAATTCGACCCGCTCGTCGATCAGGTTGTGGGTGTAGAACGATACCCGGCCCGCATGGACATAGCGCAGGGCGAGGATGTGCGCGGGACTGTCGAGCACGGTGAAGTCGCCGTGCCCGATCTCGGTCAGCTCCTTGCGCATCCGCAGCGTCGCCTCGGTCCAGCGCAGGAAGGAATCCGCGCTCGCCCGCTGCATCGCGACGTTGCACTTGCGATAGCCGTAGGGTCCTTCGTCGATCACCGGTCGGACCGGATCGGCCGCGGAGGAAAAGCCTGCATTCCGGTCGCCGGACCATTGCATAGGGGTGCGGGCGGCCTCGCGCTGGGGGAGGGAGAGGTCGTCGCCCATGCCGATCTCGTCGCCATAGCGGATGACCGGCGTTCCGGGCATCGTCAGCATCAGCGAATAGGCGAGTTCGAGGCGGGCGCGGTCGCCGCCCAGCATCGGGGCGAGCCGCCGCCTGATGCCGCGATCGTAGAGCTGCATGTCCTCATCCGGCCCGAACGCCTCGAACACGGCATCGCGTTCCTCTTCGGACAGGCGGCCGATGTCGAGTTCGTCGTGATTGCGCAGGAAATGCGCCCATTGTGCATTGGGCGGGACGCCCTGCGAAGCCCTGAGCTCTTCCTTGAGACGCGTCGCATCGCCCGTGGCGAGCGCGAGGAAGAGCGCCTGGTTGACCGGGAAATTGAACATCATCTGCAGCCGGTCGCCCGCTTCGCCGAAATAGTCGGTGCAGTCCTCGGACGGGATGTTCGCTTCGGCGAGGAACACGACCTCGCCCTTGCGCCACTGGGCGAAGTCCCGCAACCGGCGCAGCAGTCCGAAGGCCGGCTCCGGGTCCTTCACGTCGATCCCGTCCGCCGCGATCAGGAAGGGCACGGCATCGACCCGGAAACCCGATATGCCGAGTTCGAGCCAGAAGCCCACGATCTTCAGCAGTTCGGCCTGCACCTGCGGATTGGCGAGGTTCAGGTCCGGCTGGAAATCGTGGAATTTGTGGAAGTAATAGGCTCCGGCCGTCTCGTGCCACGTCCAGGTCGTTTCCTGCACGCCGGGAAAGACCATGCCTTCGTCCGCATCTTCGGGCCGCTCGTCCGCCCAGATGTAGAAGTCGCGGTAGCGGCTGTCCGGATCGCTCGCCGCGGAGAGGAACCAGGGATGCTCGTTCGACGTGTGGTTGAGCACCAGGTCCATCAGCACCCGAATGCCGCGCTGGCGGCAGGCCTGCGTGAACTCGACGAAATCGCCGAGCGAGCCGTAGCACGGATCGACCCCGTAATAGTCGGCCACGTCGTAGCCGTGGTCGCGCCCGGGCGAAGGATGGAACGGCATCAGCCAGATCGCCGTGACCCCGAGTCCCTGGAGGTAGTCGACCCGGTCGAGCAGGCCGGCAAAATCGCCGACGCCGTCGCCGTTCGAATCGAGAAAGCTGTCGAGCGACAGCGAATAGATGACCGCGTTCCTGTACCAGCGTTCCTCGTTCATGACGGCCCGCCGACCGGCTTGACGACGATACCCTCGTCGGGCGCGAGCCGGTCTGGCACCTTGCCTCCGCTCCCTTCCGCAGGGGCCGAGGAGAACACCCTTTCCCCTTTCGAGAATTCGTCGGGCAGGGCGGGCAGGTCCGCTTCCTCCCCCGTGAAGTTCAGGATCACGGCGACCCGCTCTTCTCCCGACCGTCGCTCGAAGGCGAAGACCCTGTCGTCGACCGCCAGCTCGCGGTAATCGCCCTCGCGCAGCACGCGCTCCCTGCGGCGCAGGGCCAGCAGGCGGCGGTGGAGATCGAGCATCGAGCCCGGCTCACGGCAAAGCGAGGCGACGTTGCGTTCGCGCCAGTCGCGCGACAGCGGCAGCCACGGCTCGCCTGGAGAGAACCCCGCGTTCGGCTCGGTCGACCACTGCATCGGGGTACGCGCCCGGTCGCGGTTGAAGCTCGCGTCCGGCTCCTGCAGCGCCCAGGGATCCTGCACCCGGTCCGGCGGAATCTCGACATCGCAAAGGCCGATCTCGTCGCCGTAATAGATGGTGGGCGTACCGCGCAGGGTCAGCAGCAGCATCGCCGCGATCCGGGCCTGCCGTTCCCCGACGCGTGCGCCGATCCGCGGGCGGTCATGGTTGCTGAGGACCCAGTTCGGCCAGCCGTGCGCGGGCAGGGCTTCCTCGTATTCGCGCACCAGCGCGGCGATGCGCCGCGGACGCCAGGGGCATTGCAGCAGCAGGAAGTTGAACGGCAGGTGCACCCCGCTCTCGGCCCCTTCCCCGTAATAGGCGACAAGCCGTTCGAGCGGCAGGTAGATCTCGCCGATCAGCAGGCGGTGGTCGTATTCCCCGACGACGCCGCGCATTTGCGTGACAAGCTCGTGGATTTCCGGCTGATCGGCCGAATGGGCCTGGAGGTTGCGCTCGATCTCGGGCTGGCCGGGGCGATAGGAGGGGTTGGGCGGGTTGTCGCGGAACTGCGCGTCCTTGACGAGGTGCCAGATCACGTCGACCCGGAACCCGTCCACGCCCTTGTCGAGCCAGAAGCGCATGACGTCGAACATCGCCGCGCGGACCTCGGGATTGCGCCAGTTGAGGTCCGGCTGCGAGGCGAGGAAGGCGTGGTGGTAATACTGGCCCGTGCGCTCGTCGAAATGCCAGGCGGGGCCGCCGAAATTGCTGATCCAGTTGTTGGGCGGCCCGCCGTCTGCCGCCGGATCCCGCCAGATGTACCAGTCGCGCCTTGGATCGTCGCGCGAGGAACGGCTTTCCTCGAACCAGCGGTGCTGGTCAGAGGTGTGATTGGGCACGAAGTCGAGCAGCAGCTTGAGCCCCAGGTCATGCGCCTCGGCGAGCAGGGCGTCGAAATCCTCCATCGTCCCGAACAGCGGGTCGATCGCGCGGTAATCGGCGACATCGTAGCCGAAATCCTTCATCGGGGAGGCGAAGACAGGCGACAGCCACACGGCGTCGACGCCGAGATCGACGAGATGCGAAAGGCGCGAGCGGATCCCGGCGAGGTCGCCGATCCCGTCCGCGTCGCCATCCTGAAAGGACCGCGGATAGATCTGGTAGATCGTTCCGTCCTTCCACCAACCGGCCTGTCTCGTGAAAGTGCTCATGCAGCGGCAATGGAGCGCGGCCGCTTCCGTTCCTTCGCCCGTTTCTCGCACAATCGGGAGACAGGGGCGGGCCGTCGCAGGAAAGCCCGCCCGCGCGGAACGAGGGACCCGCGCCCCCATTGAGCGACAGGAGCACAAGGCGCGAAACCGGGAGAGCGAAGCGATGCAACTCAAGCCCCTCGAACAACAGACCATCGTCATCACCGGCGGATCGTCCGGTATCGGCCTCGCCACGGCCAAGCTTGCGGCACAGCACGGGGCCCGGGTCGTCATCATCGCCCGCGACGAGAGCGGCCTCGAGGACGCCGCCCTCCAGGTCCGGGCGGCCGGCGGGCCATGCGACACGATCAGTGCCGATGTCGGCGACCGCGCGCAGGTCAGGGCGGCGGTCAACACCATCGTCGACCGTTACGGCGGGTTCGACACCTGGGTGAGCAATGCGGGGATCGCCGTCTATTCGAAGCTCGAGGACCTCGACGACGAGGACCACCGCAAGCTGTTCGAAACCAATTACTGGGGCGTGGTGCATTGCGCGACCGAAGCGCTGCCCCATCTCAAGCGGCGCGGTGGCGCGCTGATCACGCTGGGTTCGATCTCCTCGCAGATGCCCGCGCCGCTCCTGTCGTCCTACACGGCCAGCAAATACGCGGTGAAGGGCTACATCGATTCCCTGCGGCTCGAACTGATCCACGAGGACGCACCGGTCTCGGTCACGCTGATCCAGCCTTCGGGCATCAACACGCCTTTCGGCGAACACGCGCTCAACCGAATGGAGGATCGGTCCCGCATTCCGCCGCCGGTCTATTCTCCCGAAATCGTCGCCAGGGCGATCTGCCGCGCGGCCGAGCATCCTACCCGCGACGAGATCGTCGGCGGGGCGGGGCGCGCCATGACGCTGCTCGCCCGCTTCGCACCCGGTCTCGCCGATCACCTGTTTTCGGCCGCATTCTTCAAGACCGCCCGGATGGAGGGGGTTCCCAAACGCGCCGAGGACGGCGGCTTTCATCGCGGCGGCGGAGACGGCAAGGTTTTCGGCGACCAGGACGAGCATATGCGCGAGACGAGCCTCTACACCGCGATGCGCCATCATCCGGTCGCCTCCGTCCTCGGCCTTGCCCTTGCCGTCGGAGGACTGGGACTGGCGCTGCGCCGCCGCTGACCCCGCCGCACGGGGCCGCCGCCCGCTGTTCGCGCGCGTCCTAAGCTATGTTGGCGCATGGCGGGCAGCTTGGGTCCATGCTGCCTCGCGCGATCGTCCGGCCGTTCGCCGGATGAATGTCGGCAGAGGAGGTCTTAGTGCAAGCCATCCCCTATTGCGGCCCCGCACCGGAACCGGAGCGCATTCTCGCCGCCTGGAACCTCGACCCGATCCTGATCGCCGCGCTGGTGGCGCTGGGATGGGCGCTGCGCCATCAACCGGCGCGGGTGCTGGGCGGGTTCGGCCTGCTCGCGCTTGCCTATCTTTCGCCGCTCTGCTCGCTCAGCGCCGGGCTTTTCTCGGCCCGCGCGGTGCATCATCTCGTGATCGTCTTCGGGGCCGCGCCGCTCCTTGCCGGGGCATTGCGCTGGCGGCGCGTTCCGCTCGTCCCCGCGTTCGCCCTGCACCTGTGCGTGTTCTGGCTGTGGCACCTGCCGGCCGCCTACGAATGGGCGCTTGCGAGCGATCCTGCCTACTGGTCGGGGCAGCTCGCCTTGCTCGGATCCTCCATGCTGCTGTGGAGAGCCCTGTCGCGGCCGGACCTCCCGGTGCATTCGGCCTTCTTCGCGCTCATCGCGACGGTCATGCAGATGGGCCTGCTGGGGGCGCTGCTAACCTTCGCTCCGCGGGCGTTCTATTCCGCGCACTTCCTAACGAGCGGGCAATACGGCCTCAGCGCGCTCCAGGATCAGCAGGTGGCCGGATTGCTCATGTGGGTCGGCAGCCTGCCGCTCGCGGTGCTGGTCGCGGGTTCGGTGCTCGGGCGCCTCTATGCGCGGCTCGCGCCGCGACCCTCGTCCTGATCGATGCTGTGGTTGAAATTCCTTCACATCGCGGGCGTTTCGGTGTGGGTGGCGGGCCTTCTCTACCTTGCCGCCCTGCTGGCCGGCCACAGCACGGTGCAGGACCAGCAGGACTTTGCGAGAATCCGCATGGCCAGCCGCTTCGCCTACATGGGTCTCGTCTCGCCCGCCGCCTTCGCGGCGGTGGCGGCGGGAAGCGGGTTGTTGTTCCTGTCCGATGCGCTCCATCCCTGGATGTTCGCGAAGCTGGGCGCGGTCGTGGTCCTCGTCGTGGTCCACGTCCAGTATGCCTATGTCCTCGTCCATCTCGCGGACGAAGGCGCGCGCGAGCCGACCTTGCGGATCGCGTTCATGGTCGCGGCGATCGTCGTGGCCGCGCTGGCGATCCTCTTCCTCGTGCTCGCCAAGCCCGCGCTGGGCGACGAAATCCTGCCCGCCTGGCTCAGCGAGCCCGGATTTCTGACACGTTCGGAAGATCCGGTTTCGGCTCCCGCTCGGTCTCGTCTTCCTCATCGAGGATGATGCCGACGCCGTGCTCGAACACCAGCCTGCCGCCCTGCCATCCGGCGATGCCGACCATCACGAGCCCGCACGCCGAAAGAACGAGGCCCCACGGCAGGATCGCCGCCTCGGGATCGGCGAGGCGCCAGCCCCAGTTCGCCCCGATGATCGCGAGCAGCGTCATCGCCGCGACCGCGTGGCTCCAGCTGGCCGGATTGCGCCTGATGCCCGGCCCGGCGAGCAATTCCACGGTGCCCGCGACCGCCGAAAGCAGGCCCATGCCGAACCCCCACCCGCTGGTCCACAGGCCGACCCGCGCGAAGAAGGGATCGGCCAGCAGCCACCAGAAGATGTCCGCTCCGAGAGTCGCGACGATGAGCGCGATCGGGAAGGTGACGAGGATCGCATGAACCGGGTGCCCGGCAAGCGCGATGCGGGAGGAGACACCGAGATCACTGGCTTCGTCGAGCCTGGCCATGCCCGAACAACGCGCCGGGTGCCCCGGAGTTGCGCGCGAACGGCACGGCTCGCGGCGGCGAGTGCGCCGCTCGCCGCAATCGCGGGTTGCGCGGGCGATTACTCGGCGCTCGACCCGGCCGGTCCCGCCGCCGAGCGGGTGGAGGCGCTGTGGCAGGCCATGCTGTGGGGCGCGGCGGCGATTCTGGCCGGAGTGATGGGGGCGGTGCTTTTCGCCTTCGCGGCGGCCGGGCGGGAGCATCGCTTCTCCGACCGGAAAGTGCTGGCCGGATGGGGGATCCTGTTCCCCGCCGTCGTGCTCGGCGCGCTGATGGGCGTTTCCTTTCTCGGCGGCGAAAGCCTGCTCGCGCGCGCCGGGGACAAGGACGATGCCATCCGCGTTCGCGCCGAGCGGTGGGGCTGGAGCTTCGTCTACCCCGGAGGCGAACGGACCGAAGACGTGCTGCACGTGCCCGCGGGGCGGGAGTTCACCGTCGAGGTATCGAGCGCGGATGTGATCCATTCCTTCTGGGTGCCGCGCCTGGGGGGAAAGATCGATGCCGTTCCGGGCAAGACCAATGACCTCACCCTGATGGCGGATCGGCCGGGCATCCATCGCGGCCAGTGCTCCGAATATTGCGGGATCGGCCACGCGCACATGAACTTCGAAGTGCACGCCCATGCGCCCGCCGATTACCCGGCCGCGCTCGCGGCTGCCGACGAGCAGGCCATTGCCGACCCGCCGCCGGTGCTCGACCGGCGCGCGCCGCCGGCGGGCGACACGATCCGCCGCTGGACCGATATCGTCCTGGACCTGCTCGGCATCACATGAACGAAGGATCGCAGCACGGGCGGGCGCTCGACCTTCATTACGAACTGACGGCGATCTATTCGCCTCCGAAGGGGCGGTGGGGCTTTCTCGCTGCGACCAACCACACCATCGTCGGCAGGCGCTTCATGCTTACCGCGATCGCGTTCTTCCTTCTGGGCGGCGTGCTCGCCATGCTGATCCGCGCCCAGCTTGCGGGGGCCGACACCGCCTTTCTGGAGGCAGGCGATTACGCGCAGGTCTTCACCATGCACGGCACGGTGATGATGTTCCTGTTCGCGATCCCGCTGATCGAGGGCTTCGCGCTCTACATGCTGCCGAAACTCCTCGGCGCCCGCGACCTCGCGTTTCCGCGCCTGAGCGCATTCGGTTACTGGTGCTATCTTGCAGGCGGGCTGATCCTGATCTTCGCCCTGATCGCGGGCGCGGCACCCGACAGCGGCTGGTTCATGTACACCCCGCTTTCCTCCAGGCCCTATTCGCCCGGCATCAATTCCGACATCTGGCTGGTCGGCGTCACGGTCGTCGAGGTGTCGGCCGTGTGCGCGGCGGTCGAAATCATGGTGACGGTGCTGAAGGTCCGCGCCCCAGGCATGTCGCTGCACCGGATGCCGCTGCTTGCGTGGTACCTGCTGGTCACGGCGGCGATGATGCTGGCGGGCTTTCCGCCGCTGATCCTGGGCTCGATCATGCTCGAACTGGAGCGCGCCTTTTCGCTGCCCTTCTTCGATCCCACGCGGGGCGGCGATCCGCTGCTGTGGCAGCACCTGTTCTGGCTTTTCGGTCATCCCGAGGTCTACATCATCTTCCTGCCCGCGGCCGGGGTGGTCTCAACCATCCTGCCGGTTTTCTGCCGGCGTCCGATCGTGGGGCACGACTGGATCATAGGAGCGCTGATCGCGCAGGCATTCCTGAGCTTCGGGCTGTGGGTCCACCACATGTTCACCACCGGCATCCCGCATCTCAGCCTCGCATTCTTTTCCGCCGCCAGCCTGCTGGTGGTCATCCCGACCGCGATCCAGATCTTCGCGTGGCTGGCGACCCTGCTGAAGGGGCGGCCGGAGCCAACGCTGCCGATGATCTGGATCCTGGGCTTCTTCTTCGTCTTCGTGACCGGCGGGCTGACCGGCGTGATGGTGGCGATCGTCCCGTTCGACTGGCAGGTGCACGACACGCATTTCGTGGTCGCCCATCTCCACTACGTGCTGGTGGGCGGCTTCGTCTTCCCGGTGGTCGCCGGCCTGTATTACTGGACGTCGCAATTCACCGGGCGCCGGTCCGACCGGGGGCTGGGCAGGCTCGCGTTCTGGACGGTCTTCGCCGGGTTCAACCTCACCTTCTTCGTGATGCACTGGACCGGGCTGCTCGGCATGCCGCGACGGGTCTACACCTATGCGGAGGGGCTGGGATGGGAACTCCCGAACCTCGTTTCCTCGATCGGCAGTTTCATCCTTGCCTTCGGCTTCGCGCTCATCGCGCTCGACATGCTGGTGCAGTGGCGCTTCGCTCCGCACGTGGCGAGCAATCCGTGGCGCGCCGGATCGCTCGAATGGGCGATGGCCAGCCCCGTTCCGGCCTACAACTTTGCCAGCCTCCCCGAGGTATCCGCGCGCGACCCGCTTTTGGCGGATGAAGGTCTCGCTGCCCGGCTCGCCGCCGGGAAGGGCTATCTCGCCGGAGCGAGCGCGCCCGGCCGCCGCGAGACGATCGGCGTCACGGTGCTCGGCGGCAGGGCCGAACAGCTGATCGTGCTGCCGGACCCGAGCTTCGTTCCGCTCATCGCCGCGCTTCTGCTGGTCGGCTTCGCCCTCAGCTTCCTGGCCGGCTTCTACCGGGGCGCGGCGCTGCTTGCAGCGGCGTTCGTCGGGGCCTGCCTGCGCTGGCTGTGGCAGACCGGCCTGCGCGGGGATCCGGGTCCGGTCGATATCGGTCACGGCCAGAGCGTGCCGCTCCACCCGGCCGTGCGCGGCGGGCCGGGCTGGTGGGGTCTGGTCTTCACCCTCGTGTTCGACGCGACGCTGATCGCCTCGCTGCTGTTCGGATACGTCTTCCTGCTCACGATCGCGCCGAACTGGCCGCCGCCCGCCTTCGTCGATCCGGACCCCATGGTCGCCGCCGCCTCGCTCGCCGGGCTCGGTGCCCTGTGGCTGGGAGCGGATCGGGCCGAACGGGCCAACCGCCACGGCGGGACGGGCGACCCGGCGGCGTGGCTGGTGCTGTGCGGCGGCGGGGGTATCGCCTCGGGCGGGAGCCTGCTGCTCGTCCCCCTCCTGCTCGCGCCGCCCGCGGCCGAGCACGCCTATGGCGCTGCGGTGCTGATGCTGTCCGCGACCGCGATCCTGCATTCCACGCTCGCGGCGATCGGCGCCCTGTTCGTCCTCGCCCGTCTTCGCGCCGGATATGTCTCGGCGACAAGGGCCGGCGACCTCGTCACCCTTCGCCTGTTCTGCCGCTTCGCCGCCGGTGCGGGCGCGGTGATCCTGCTGGCGATCTACCTCCTGCCGCTGGCGGTGCGCGCGTGAGGCGTGGCTCGGTCGTCGATGCGGCCGCGCTGCTGGGCGGCTTCGTGCTCTGGTCGATCGCCTTTGCCGCGTTCTACGGGGCGCACGGCCTGCTCTGCAGCGTGGACCTTGCTGGCGGGTTCGAGCGCCGCCTTGTCCTCGTGGCGCTGTTCGTGGCGGCCATGCTCGCCCATGTCGGATTTGCCTGGTGGGTGGCGGCAAGAGGCCGCACCCGGCCGGGCGCTGCCGCCGGCCTCGACCGGATTGCGCTGGCGCTTGCGCTTGCGGCTCTCGCGGCGACGCTGTGGTCCGGCCTGCCGGTCATTGTCCTCAAGTCCTGCTGAGGCGGCTTCCGGGGACACCCGAACCCCGTCCCCTTCACTACGAGTTCGGCTTCCGGCCCGCTCACCTTCGCTTCGCCTCGTCGACCGGCTCCGCGGTCACCGGATAGCCTATGCCCTCGGGAATGGTGACCATCGGCACGCCGCCGCGGATTTCCACCTGCGGCGTGATGCGGTGGACCGGGTGGGCCTCGCCGTGGGCGCGGGCCTCGGCAAAGGAGGCGAACAGGGCGAGGCGTTCGAGGTTGCGACGGGTGGGGAAGATAAGCTTGATCTCGCCGCGCGCCTCCCCTTCGAGCGCGCCCGCGGCCGTGGTCCAGAACAGGTGCGTGTTCTCGGCGTGATCGATCGACACGTCGACCGCCCCGGTGCCGAGATCGGCGAGGTAGAAGCGCGTGTCGTAGGCGCGCGGCACGTCCTCGTTCTTGGGGAACCAGCGCGCGAAGGGTGCGATGGCGGAAAGGTCGAGCGTCCAGCCGAACGCATCGAGGACGGGGGCAAGCGCGCCCTCGCGCAGCAGCATGGCGCGCGCCTCGGCGGCGCTCTGCGCGGTGATGTCGCCCGCGAGGCCGAGCGCGAGGCCGGTTTCCTCGAGCGTCTCGCGCACGGCGGCGATCTGGTGCGCCGCCTCGTCCGGGGCGAGCGCGCCGCCGGTTTCGCGGCTGACCGCCTCGCCGAGCGCGAAGTCCGCCGGGTCGACCCGTCCGCCCGGGAACACCGCCATGCCGCCCGCGAAGGTCAGGTTGCGCGAACGGACGGTCATCAGGAGTTCGGGAGGGCCGCCCGCGGGGCCGTTGCGGAAGATGATGATGGTGGCGGCAGGGATGGCTTCGCGGCGGCCTTCGGACGGAGGGGTGTCGGTCATGCCGAGCGTGATGGACGCAGGCCGACGCTTTGCCAAGAGGGCCGCGCAGGGCGATGCAGCGGGAAGCGGGCCGGGGTGTCGGGAGAGTTTACAGAACGGCGCATGGTTAACCGGGGGAAACCACGCAAATGGCCGTAATCATGGGGAAACGCGATTCTGGCACGCTGCCTGCATAAGATAAGGCAGCCCGAGTGGTCTTCGAAGAGGCGAGACCTTCCTGGTCTCCGGTTTCGCCTCCCCGTACAAGGAAACCGCCCCGCCGTGCTTTGCGGGGCGGTTTTTTTGCGCGGGGCGGTTTTTTTGCGCGGGCCGTCGTGTTTGATCCCCGGACATTCGCGCAAGCGGCCATGCGCGCCAGGCCGGGCGAAGGCCAGGCGCCCGCGCGCGGCGATCCTGCCGCAAGGCGGTATCGGCAAGGAATGGCGAGCGCCCGGCCGGGCACTCAGATCAGGACGCCTTGGCGACCCCGTGCTGATCGAGCATCTGCTGGAGTTCGCCCGCCTCGAACATCTCCTTCATGATGTCCGAACCGCCGACGAATTCGCCCTTGACGTAAAGCTGGGGGATGGTCGGCCAGTCCGAATAGGCCTTGATCCCCTGGCGGATCTCCATGTCCTGCAGCACGTCGACGCTTTCATAGGCGACGCCGCAATGGTCGAGGATGTTCACCGCGAGGTTCGAAAAACCGCATTGCGGGAAAAGCGGGGTGCCCTTCATGAACAGGACGACGTCGTTGTCGCCGACGATGGAGGAAATGCGCGAATTGATGTCAGCCATGGCGTGGAGCTGTCCCTCGATTGGCAGTGGTTGGTCGATACGTCCCGATCGGTCAGTTGGGAACGACGGTCGTCACTTGCAAGGCGTGCAGTTCGCCGCCCATCTTCTCGCCGAACGCGGCATAGACCATCTTGTGCTGCTGCACCCGGCTCTTGCCGGCGAATTGCGGCGCGGTGACGCGCGCGGCCCAGTGGTTGTCGTCCCCTGCGAGGTCGGTCAGTTCGACCTCGGCTCCGGGCAGTTCGCGTTCGATCGCGGCCTTGATGTCATCGCCTCGCATCGGCATGGGAAACGCCCTCCTTTTGCTGGCCGGTCCCGTTACCGGCCGATCCTGTTGCTGGCCGGTCCTGTTACTGGCCGACGACCTGGCGCCGCGCCTCGATCGACATTTCCTCGAGCTTGGCGCGGATTTCGGCCTCGGTGACGTTCGCGTCGGCGGCGGTGAGGTCGCCCAGCAGTTTGCGGATCACGTCCTCGTCGCCCGCTTCCTCGAAATCGGCCTGCACGACGGCCTTCTTGTAGGCGTCGGTTTCCTCCTCGGTCAGGTTCATGAGGCCCGCCGCCCATTCGCCGAGCAGGCGGTTGCGCCGCGCGGCGACCTTGAAGGCGGTTTCCTGGTCGAGCGCGAACTTGGCTTCCTCGCCGCGCTGCCGGTCCTTGAAATCGGTCATTATGGGTCCCTTACGGTAAAGCTTGCGGGCCAGAGATAAGCCCCGCGCCCGCGCCCGACAAGCGGGCAATCGGGTCTTTCGGACGCGCGCGTTACATGGTGACGACGAGCTTGCCCACCGCCTCGCGGTTTTCGAGCCTGGCGATCGCGTCGCCCGCGCGTTCGAGCGGGAAGGTCTCGGACACCAGCGGGTCGATCTTGCCCGCCTTCAGCAGCGCGAACAATTCCTCGACCTGCTCGCGGAACCTGACCGGCTCGCGCGCGGTGAAGGCGCCCCAGAACACGCCGCAGATGTCGCAGCTCTTGAGCAGGGTGAGATTGAGCGGCATCTTCGCGATCCCCGCCGGGAAGCCGACCACGAGGAAGCGGCCCTCCCAGGCGATGGCGCGCAGGGCGGGTTCCGAATATTGCCCGCCGACGATGTCGTAGACGATGTTCGCGCCGTCCGGCCCGCAGGCTTCCTTGAACTTCGCCGCGAGCTCCTTCGAGGCAGCCTTGTCCATCTCTTCCTTCGGATAGATCACCACCGCGTCGGCGCCCGCCTTCCTGGCGACTTCGCCCTTTTCCTCGGAGGAGACGGCGGCGACCACCCGCGCGCCGAAGGCCTTGGCAAGCTCGACCGCCGACAGGCCCACGCCCCCCGCCGCGCCGAGGATCAGCACCGTGTCGCCTTCCTTGATGTGTCCGCGATCCTTGAGGCCGTGGATCGTCGTGCCGTAGGTCATCAGGAGGCTCGCCGCCTTTTCGGGCGCGACGCCGTCGGGGACGGGGAACATCCGGCCCGCCGGGACCACGACCTTTTCCGCAAGGCCGCCATTGCCGATGCCCGCCATGACCATGTCGCCGACCGCGTAGCCCTCGACCCCTTCGCCGACCGCTTCGATCGTGCCGGCGATCTCGCCGCCGGGCGCATAGGGGCGTTCGGGCTTGAACTGGTAAAGGTCGCGGATCATCAGCGTGTCGGGATAATTGATCGCGCAGGCCTTTACCGCGACCAGCACTTCGCCCTTGCCCGGGGTGGGCGCGTCGACCTCGTCGAGCGTGAGCGTCTCGGGACCGCCCACTTCGTGGGTGCGGATGGCTTTCATCGGGTCTCTCCCCCTTGTTTTCGCGTCAGGTGTCGGTGCCGCGCGCGAGCCAGCCGAAGCTTTCGGCGCGCGCGCTTTCGTAGGCGGCGATGGCATTGCTCGATTCGAGCGTCAATGCCACCTCGTCGAGCCCGCCCATCAGGCAGCGCTTGCGGAACGGGTCGATCTCGAAGGCGAAGCGGTCTTGGAAGGGCGTGGTCACCATCTGGCTTTCGAGATCGACGTGGATGCTTTCGCCCGTGCGCGCGACCTCCATCAGCCGGTCGACCGCCTCCTGCGACAGCACCACCGGCAGGATCCCGTTCTTGACGGCATTGCCGGAAAAGATGTCGGAATAGCTCGGCGCGATCACCACCCGGATGCCCATGTCGAGCAGGGCCCAGGCGGCGTGTTCGCGGCTCGACCCGCAGCCGAAATTGTCGCCCGCGATGAGGATCGGCGCGCCTGCATAGGCGGGATCGTCGAAGATGTTGCCGGGTTCGGCCCGGATCGCCTCGAACGCCCCTTCGCCAAGGCCCTCGCGGGTGATCGTCTTGAGCCACCTGGCCGGGATGATCACGTCGGTGTCGACGTTCTTCGCGCCGAAGGGGATCGCGCGGCCTTCGATGCGGACAAGTTTCTCCATGGCGTTCCTCGCGCTTTCGGGGCCCTCGCTGACGGAGGGGCGGGGACTCAGTCGGTCTCGGGCTTTTCGCCGGAAGGCACGGTGTCCTTCATGCCCGAGGCGGTGGGCTCGCCGCCCGACCGTTTCGCAAAGCGCCGCCCGGCATAGAGCAGCGCCGCCGCGATGGCGGCCGAACCGATCGCTGCCGCGCCGAGCGCTGCCGCTCCCGGACCGGACTTCTTCGAGTCCTTGTCGTTGTTCGGTGTCTTGGTCATGCGCGTTTCATGCTCCCGGCACGGCCCGCTGGCAAGAGTGTTGCGGCGGGCGGGCGGCGGGTTTGCGATCAGGCATAATCGCGCACGTCGGCGAGCCGTCCGGCGACCGCCGCCGCGGCCGCCATGGCGGGGGAGAGCAGGTGCGTGCGTGCGCCCGGACCCTGCCGCCCGACGAAATTGCGGTTGCTGGTCGAAGCGCAGCGTTCGCCCGCGGGAACCTTGTCGGGGTTCATGCCGAGGCAGGCCGAACAGCCCGGTTCGCGCCATTCGAAGCCGGCTGCGGTGAAGATGCGGTCGAGCCCCTCTTCCTCGGCCTGTTTCTTGACGAGGCCCGAGCCCGGCACGACGATCGCCCAGCGCACGGTGTCGGCCTTGCGCCGCCCTTCGAGCACCTTGGCCGCGGCGCGCAGGTCCTCGATCCGGCTGTTGGTGCAGCTGCCGATGAAGACGTTCTCGATGGCGACCTCGGTCAGCGGCGTGCCCGGTTCGAGCCCCATGTAATCGAGGCTGCGCCGTGCCGCCTCGCGCTTCGACGCATCGGCGAAGCTGTCGGGCGAGGGAACCCTGCCGGTGATCGGCAGCACGTCCTCGGGACTGGTGCCCCAGGTGACCGAAGGGGCGATGTCGGCCGCGTCGATTTCGACCGACTTGTCGAACATCGCGCCCTCGTCGGTCTTCAGCGTGCGCCAGAAGGCGAGCGCCGCGTCCCAGTCCGCGCCCTTCGGAGCCATGGGGCGGCCTTCGAGATAGGCGAACACGGTGTCGTCCGGCGCGATCAGCCCGGCGCGCGCACCCGCCTCGATGCTCATGTTGCACACGGTCAGGCGCTGTTCGACGCTCATCGCCTCGAACACGCTGCCGCGGTATTCGATCACGTGGCCCGTTCCGCCCGCCGCGCCGATCCGGCCGATGATGTGGAGCACCACGTCCTTTGCCGTCACGCCGGGCGCGAGTTCGCCCTCGACGCGGACCTCCATCGATTTCGAACGCTTCAATTGCAGCGTCTGCGTCGCGAGCACGTGCTCGACCTCGCTGGTTCCGATCCCGAAGGCGAGGGCGCCGAGGCCCCCGTGGCTCGAGGTGTGCGAATCCCCGCACACGATGGTCGCGCCCGGCAGGGAAAAGCCCTGTTCCGGCCCGACGACATGGACGATGCCCTGTTCCGCGTCCGCATCGCCGATATAGCGGATGCCGAATTCCGGCGCGTTGCGTTCGAGCGCCTCGAGCTGCGCCGCGCTCTGGGGATCGGCGATGGGGATGCGCCCGCCCGCCGCATCGCGCCGCGCGGTGGTCGGCAGGTTGTGGTCCGGCACGGCCAGGGTCAGTTCGGGCCGGCGCACCGCGCGCCCCGCCATTCGCAGCGCCTCGAAGGCCTGCGGGCTCGTCACCTCGTGGACGAGATGGCGGTCGATGTAGAGGATGTCGGTCCCGTCCTCGCGGCTTTCGACGAGATGCGCGTCCCAGATCTTGTCGTAGAGCGTGCGCGGCCCGGTGGCGGTGTCATCCATTGCTCGATTTCCTGCTTGCGGTTGGCAGCGATTAGCGAGGAAGCGGCGGGGCGTGCAAGATCGCGGTTGGCCCCGGGGCATTTTGTCATGGAAACGAAATCCGGGATCGGTTAATTCACAGGCATGTCAGCAAGGCCTCATTCCCATCCGATCACGGTCGAGCCCGCGGATATCGACTTCATGGGGCACGTCAACAACGCGCGCTATCTCAATTGGGTGCAGGACGCGGTGCTCGCGCACTGGAACAAGCTCGCCCCGGCGGAAGATATCGCCAGCAAGGCGTGGGTCGCGCTCAAGCACGAGATCACCTACCGCAAGCCCGCCTTTCTCGACGACCGCGTGATCGCCAAGACCGTGCTCGAACGCTACAACGGCGCGCGGGCCTTCTATCACACCGTGATTCATCGCGGCGAGGACGTGCTGGCCGAAGTCAAGTCGAGCTGGTGCTGCATCGATGCGAAGACGCTGCGCCCGGCGCGGATCGGCGACCACCTGCACGAACTCTTCTTCCCCGACGGCGACCGGTCCCAGGACCAGCGCGAAGCGGGCTGATCTGCGCCGCAAGGCACCGCACCCCCGCCCATGTCCACGCGCAATACCCTTTTGCGAGGATGCAATTGCGCTTCGGCGAGCGCGGGTTTACATCATCCCGATGATGCTTTCCTGCGTAGTTCAGGCGTGACGACGCGCAGTTTCACCCTTCCCGGACGCATTTGGCAGGGGGTCATCGGCCTCGCCTTCGGCGCGATGATCGCGGGCGGATGGCTCGCGATTCACGCCTACGGGATGTATGTCTTTGAGCTGACTTGGGAAACCTGGCCGGTCGCGCTGGCGCTGGCGGCGCTGCAATGCTGGCTTTCGGTCGGGGTCTTCATCGTCTGCCACGACGCGATGCACGGCAGCCTCGTTCCCGGACAGCCGCGCGTCAACGCGGCGATCGGCACGGTGCTGCTGTTCCTCTATGCCGGATTCGCCTGGAGAAAGCTGCGCGACGCCCATTTCACCCATCACAAGCTGTCGGGGCGCGCGGGCGATCCCGATTTCGACGAGCGCAATCCGTCCGACTTCTTCAAGTGGTACGCGACCTTCTTCAAGCGCTATTTCGGCTGGCAGAGCCTCGTCTTCGTGCACACCGTGGTCGGGATCTACTGGCTGGTGCTCGACATTCCCTTCCTCCAGATCTTCGTGCTCTACGGCGCGCCTGCGCTGCTATCCTCGCTCCAGCTGTTCTATTTCGGCACCTACCGCCCGCATTACCACGCTGAAAACAAACCCTTCGCCGATCGTCACAACACCCGCAGCGACCAGTTCGGGACGCTCGCATCGCTGGCCACCTGTTTCCACTTCGGCTATCATCTCGAACACCATCGCAGGCCCGACGTGCCGTGGTGGGCCCTGCCGGGCGCGCGCCGGGCGGGCGTGGGAAAAGGAGCGCATTCATGACCTGGCTCGAAGCGGGCCTCACCGTCCTTGCCGCACTGATCGGCATGGAGCTTTTCGCGTGGTACGCGCACAAGTACATCATGCACGGCTGGGGCTGGGCGTGGCACCGCGACCATCATGAACCGCACACCAATGTCCTTGAAAAGAACGACCTGTTCGCGGTCGTCTTCGGCACGATCAACGCCGCGATGTACATCTACGGCGCGCTCTACTGGGATGCGCTGTGGTGGTTCGCGGTCGGCATCACGCTCTACGGCCTCATCTACACGCTGGTCCACGACGGGCTCGTCCACCAGCGCTATTTCAAGTGGGTGCCCAAGAAGGGCTATGCCAAGCGGCTGGTGCAGGCGCACAAGCTCCATCACGCGACGGTCGGCAAGGACGGCGGGGTGAGCTTCGGCTTCGTCTTCGCGCGCGACCCGCAGGTGCTCAAGGCCGAACTCAAGCGGCAGAAGGAAGCGGGCATCGCGGTGGTCCGTGAAAGCCGGGCGCCCGATCGCGGGGCGGCCTGAAGCCTCTTCGCCACGCGCTATTCGTTGCGCGTGGCGATCCAGCCGCCGATCAGCACCAGCGCCCCGACCGAAAACCACACCCACGGAAAGCCGAGCGTCGCCCAGGTGAAGGCAATGCCCGCGACCAGGGTGGCGATCGCGGCGACCTTGGCGCGGCGGGCGATCGCGCGCCGCTCGCGCCAGTCCATGATCTGCGGTCCCCATGTGGGATGGTCGAGGATGCGCCGTTCCCACGCGGGGTTGCTGCGCGCGAAGCAGAAGGCGGCCAGCAGCAGGAACGGCACCGTCGGCAGCAGCGGCAGCACCGCGCCCGCCGCGCCGAGGCCGGCCGAAAGCAGGCCCGCCGCAAGGTAGAGCGGGCGCATCGCGTCAGGCGGCGGCGAGCCGCGCGGCGTGTTCCTTCACCAGCGCGATCATGTTCGGCACCCCTTGCGTGCGGTTGCTCGAAAGCTGGTTCCTGAGGTCGAAGGGGGCGAGGGCGGCGGTCACGTCCATCCCGGCAACCTCGCTTGCGGGCTTGTCCTGCACCGCGGCAATGACGAGCGCGACGATGCCTTTGGTGATCGCGGCGTTGCTGTCGGCGAGGAAATGGAGCCGGCCCGGCTCCGCGCCTTCGGTCGGATAGACCCACACCGCGGCCGAGCAGCCGCGCACCAGCGTCGCATCGGTCTTGAGCGCGTCGGGCATGGCTTCGAGTTCGCGCCCCAACTCGATCAGGAGGCCGTAACGTTCGTCGCCTTCGAGAAATTCGTATTCTTCGAGGATGTCGTCGAGGGATCGCATTGCTGCGGATTTAGTGGCGCTGGCGTATCTGTCCACCCCGGCCATTCCCGTTTTGCGCGCCGCCCCGTCCGCGCGATCCGAAAGCGGCAGGCCGATCGCTGGCGTTACAGCTCCACGCCGTTCGCGATCGCCTCGAGCTTCCTGATCCGTTCGCGCAGGTCGGCGAGTTCGATCCGTGCCGTGCCCGAACCGCGCTGGTCCAGCCCATGGCCGTCCTCGGGCGTGTCGATCGAGACGCGCGCGGCATTGCGGGCCCGCTCGAGCTCCTGGCGCTTGTAGTCGAGCCATTCGTGCCATGCGCGCAGCAAGGCGAAGGCGACGACGGCGAGCCCCACCAGGCAG
>Ga0008834_1000524_pt1 | contig 25586 bp, 24 predicted proteins | sample HotLakConsUCCL28_FD_62213 | JGI IMG/M metagenome (GOLD analysis project Ga0008834, IMG submission 62213) | Hypersaline microbial mat communities from Hot Lake, Washington, USA - Hot Lake Consortium UCC-L28 | ecosystem: Environmental > Aquatic > Non-marine Saline and Alkaline > Hypersaline >... | reverse complement strand
TCATTCGCTTTGCCGAATGACCCGCAGCAGCACCGAGTTTTACTTCAAATGGATGATGAACAACGCCAACTTTACGAACTCTTAAACTGATTGGGTGTCCCGTTTCGGAAGTCAGGAAAAAGCTGCGGACCAATCGGAGCATCCGGAGAAGCGCGCGACAAGCGCGCACGCCACGAAAAGGCTAGGACAATACTCCGGGCCCCATCGTTAGATTTAGCCCGAATGCAAAAGTAGGCGTGCGCGCTTGCGCGCGCCCCAGCCGCAAAGATCCAAAAAGCTGCGGACCAATCGGAGCATCCGGAGAAGCGCGCGACAAGCGCGCACGCCACGAAAAGGCTGAGACAATACTCCGGGCCCCATAATTAGGTTTAGCCCGAATGCAAAAGTAGCAGCGGTATCCTGCCGCTTCGGAAAGGAAACAAGCGGCTGGAAGCACGCTCCTACACTCGAAATCCCGCTTTAGTTCGTGCCATTCAAATTTAGCCCCGGAAAAACCGGCACGTCCCGCCAAAGCCGCCGCGAAGGCGGAACACCCGCAGGGTGAAAGGCCCGCCCCAACGAGCGGAGCGGGATGGTACTCAGGGCGGGACTTGTTCCGAGCGAAGCGACAAGACCGGGCTCCGCGCAGCGGAGAACCGGAACACCCGCAGGGTGAAAGGCCCGCCCCAACGAGCGGAGCGAGGTGGTACTCAGGGCGGGACTTGAACCCGCATGCCCGTGAAGGCACCACGACCTGAACGTGGCGTGTCTGCCAATTCCACCACCTGAGCGTAAAAACAACTGGTATCGCGAAGCGACAGGCGGATGTCAACATCCGGTCGAAAAATTCAGCGGCGGCCCGAATCGAATCAGGGCGCGTCCGGGCCGGGCTTTTCGACATCCGTCGGTTCGGCACCATCGACCGGAACCTGGTCGGCGGCCGCCGCCTCCTCCGCGCGGGCCGCCTCGGCGCGCTGGAGGTCGCGCTCGATGCGCGCGGCGACATCCTCGGTCAGGCCGAAATAAAGCCGCCACTTCAAGACCACGCCAACCAACACCAGCAGCACGAAGGCGAGGATCAGGAGGATAGTCTTGCTCCGCCGGCTTACTGAAAGCTGCGAAAGTATTTTCACTTCAACCCCCCCCTCCTGCTTTGATAGGAGGCGTGCCCGAAGGGCGAGATGCTTGCCGCTCCTGCAAATAATTTCGCACATTTTAGTGTTTCCACGCTTCAAGTCCATCCCCGCTAGCCCCGCGGAATCAAGTCCGAAACGCTTCCGCCTTTCCTTCCGCCCCGAAAAGGGCTTAGCATGGCGCCATGACCTTGGAAGAACGGCTTTGCCTCTACCTCGACCGGCACCCTTCGATCGACCCGTCCGCCTACGTCGCCTCCGGCGCGGTGGTGATCGGTGCCGTCACCCTCGCCGCCCGCTGCAGCGTCTGGCACAACTGCGTGCTGCGCGGCGATATCAATACGATCGAGATCGGGGAGGGCTCGAACGTGCAGGACGGCACCATCGTCCATCTGGCCGACGACTACGGCGTAAAGGTCGGGCGCTACGCGACCATCGGGCACGCGGCCATGATCCACGCCTGCGAGATCGGCGACGAGTGCCTGATCGGCATGCAAGCCACCGTCTTGGACGGAGCGGTGATCGGCGCGCAGTCGATCGTCGGGGCCGGCGCCTTGGTGACCAAGGGCACGCAGGTGCCCGAAGGTTCCCTCGTGCTCGGCGCCCCCGCCCGGGTCGTCCGCCCGCTCCGCGAAGAGGAGCGCGCGACGCTTCGGGGACTGGCCGAAAAATACGTGACCGTCTCCCGCGAGCATAAAAAACGATTCGGCTCCTCCCTCTGAGCACGGCCCCGGCCCCGCCTATGAAAGTCCTCCAGATCCTACCCGAACTCAACGGGGGCGGCGTCGAGCGCGGCTGCCTCGAGGTGGGTAGGTTCCTCGTCGACCGGGGCCACGAATCGCTCGTCGTGTCGAATGGCGGACGCCTCGTCGCGCGCTTGGAGGCCGAGGGCAGCCGTCACATCGCTCTGCCCGTCCACCGGAAGCGCCTCGGCTCGCTCCGGCAGGTCGGCACCCTCCGCCGCCTGCTCGAAAAAGAACGTCCGGACGTCCTCCATCTCCGGTCCCGCCTGCCCGCTTGGCTGGCTTGGCTGGCTTGGCGCAGGCTGGACCCGAAAGCCCGACCGCGACTGGTCGGCACGGTCCACGGCTTCTACTCGGTCAACGCCTATTCCGCCGTCATGACCCGCGGAGAGACGGTGATCTGCGTCTCCGAAGGCGTGCGCGACTACGTCCTCCGCAATTATCCGAAGGTCCCCGCCGAGCGGCTCCGGGTCGTCCATCGCGGGGTCGACCCCGCCGATTTCCCCCACGGCTACCGGCCGTCCTCCGACTGGTTGAAAAAGTGGCGGGCCGACTTCCCCCAACTGGAGGGCAAGCGCCTGATCACCCTGCCTGGCCGCATCACCCGCTGGAAGGGCCAGCTCGACTTCGTCCGGGTGATCGCAGCGCTCCAGACCTCCGAGCAAGCGGCGCACGGGCTCATCGTGGGCGAGCCGCACCCCCGGAAGCGGGGGTTTCTCAAGGAAGTCCGCCAGAGCGTCGACCGGGCGGGACTGGCCTCCCGTATCAGCTTCGCGGACCACCGCAACGACCTGCGCGAGATCATGGCCGTTTCGGACGCGGTCGTCTCCTGCTCCACCGACCCCGAGGCCTTCGGCCGCGTCACCCTCGAGGCCCTCGCCCTCGGCCGCCCGGTCGTCGGCTACGCCCACGGCGGCGTGGCCGAACAACTCGAAGCGATGCTGCCCGAGGGCGCGATCCCGGTCGGCGACGTCTCCGCCATGGCCGGACGCCTGTCCGACTGGCTCCGGAATCCGCCCACGCCGTCCCGGGAAAATCCCTTCACCCTCGACCGCATGCTCGCCGCCACCCTGGAGGTCTACGAGGAGCTGACCAAGCCCCGGCCATCGCAACGGCGCGCCGACTGAAGCGAGGATTCGACACGTTCTCGTTCGGTCCGATCCGCCTTCCGAGTTCGCGCTTCCTTTCATCGCCTCACACACGTGCGGTCCGGCCGCGTGCAGGCCCAAAAACGTCAAAAGTTCCCACCTGTCCGATTCTACGCTTTCGGCGCCTCATCGTGGCTGTCTTTCCTTTTCGTCTCTTCTCGGATCAGTATGCTTAGTGGGCGGACAGCCTCCCGAACAGCTCCAAATACTGGTTGACCACCGCCTCCTTGGAAAAGCCCGCCTTCCATTTCGCGCTTCCGTTTTCGACGCAGCGCGCGGCCAATTCCGGGTCGGCCAACAAGCGCCGCGTGGCAACCGCGCAGGCCTCCACCTCGTCGACCGGAAACAACAGACCGTTCTCCCCGTCGTCGATCAGCCAGGACGGCCCCTCGCTGGCCGCCGCCACCACCGGAACGCCGTGGGCCCAAGCCTCCAGGACCACATTGCCCAGCGGCTCCGCCCGCGACGGAAACACGCACAGGTCCGCCGCCTCGAAGAGGGCGCTCGTATCCCGCCACCAGCCCAGAAACCGGACCCGGTCGGCCACGCCGCAGCCCGCCGCCAAAGCCTCCAGCTCACGTCGCAACGGGCCCTCGCCGGCGATCCACAGTTCGGTCCCGGGCACTTGCCCCAGCGCCCGGATCAAGACGTCCTGCGCCTTGTTCGGATGCAAGCGCCCGAGGGTGACCAAGACCTTACGGTCCTTTGGCACGCCGAACTCCGCGCGCAGCCCGGGCCGCCCGTCCGGCCGCGGCGCGTCTGGATTTTCGCCGAAGTTACTGATCAGGCTCATCTTCTCCCGCGACCAGCCCGACGCTTCCAAATAGTCCAGAACGCCCGGCGTGTTGCCGACGAGGTGATCGAAGCCGCGGTAGTGCTTCAGCTTGTAATAGCCGCCCAGCCGCCCCACCACCGGACAAAGCCCGCGGGGCACCCGGCGGGAAGCGCGATTCATCCAGCTCAGCGCCACATCGGGTTGGAATTCTTCGAACACCGCCCGCAAGCGCCGACGCGCGCCCCGTTCCTTCCACGCTCCAAAGGTGATCGGCACCAGCCGCACCCCGGGCAAGTCCCGAAGCAGCTGTTCGCGCTCCCAGTTCGGCTCGACGACCAGACATTGCGGCACCCCGGCCTCCGCGAAGGCCAAGGCCAGTTTCTCGAAAAACCTCTCCGCCCCACCCGATTGGGTGGAGAGCATTAGTTGCAAAACAAGGGGATTTCTCTGTCTCACCATGGTTAACGATCCGGTGTCTTTCTAGCTTGAAGGGTTCCGTCGTCGAACGTTTAAGTCGAAGGATGCGAATACTCATGGTTGGCTACGCGCAGATGCGCCGCTGGGGCGCGATGCGCGTCAGCACCGAGTACAAGCTCTGGAACGGACTCATCCGCAACGGTCACAATGTCCTTCATTTCAGCGACCGGGACATGGCCGCGTTTCTCGCGCCCTTCGGATTACGGGACCTCGGCGTCGGGCGCATGAACCGGCGGCTCATCGAAACCGCCGAAAACTTTCGCCCCGATATGATTCTCTTGGGCCACTGCGATCTCGTCTCTAACGATACCTTGGCAGCGATTCGTCGCAAGCTGCCGGATATTCGTATCGCTTACCGCAACGTCGATCCCCTTTTTGTTCCGAAAAACGTCGATGCCATCCACCGCCGCACCGACACGGTCGATGCCATCTTCATCACCACCGGGGGGAAAAAACTCGACCCGTTTCGAGGAAAACGCGCGAGCATCCACTACATGCCCAACCCCTGCGATCCCGCCGTCGAAACACTCGACAACAGTCGGAGAGACGACCTCCCCGTCGACCTCTTCTTCTGCGGCAACAGCGACGAACACACCGAACGCACGAAAACCGTCGAATTTTTGAAAGAAGCACTCGATGGCAAACTGGTCTTCCGCACCCCCGGCTACTTCGGCGAACCCAACGTCTGGGGCGCCGACTACGACGCCCTCCTCTCCCAAAGCAAAATGGGCCTCAACCTGAACCGCCAGGAAGATTACCACTACTCCTCAGCCCGCCTCGCTCAACTGATGGGAAACGGGATTCTCGCTTTTATCGATAGAACCGGGCACTTGGATGAGCTCATCCCGGAGGACTGCGCGGCCTACTACGACGACCACGAGGACTTGTTGCGGCAGATCCGACACTTCGCTGGAGATGACAGCTCGCGCAGGAGCGTCGCCGCAGAGGGACGCCGCCTTTATACAACAAGGTTTTCCGCGGAAAATATTTCGCGGTACATCATCGAAAAGACGTTTCATTCCGCCACAAGCGGTGAGCATTCTTGGCACGGGGAATGATTGGGCGATCGAAAACGGAGTTCCAGCCATGGATCACATTTGCGTCGCGATTTGCACCTATCGAAGGGCCCGACTCCTCGACGCGTGCCTAGAGTCGTTGATCAACCAAACTATTCCGGAATCGACCGCCTTGTCGATCGTCGTGATCGACAATGATGTTGAAGCATCGGCGCGCGAGATCTTCGAGAGACGGAGGGCCAACGGCAAGTTGACTCTGCACTATCACATCGAGGAAAGACGGGGCATTCCCATCGCTCGCAACCGAGCCCTAGATGAAGCCCTGCGTTTGAATACGGACTGGCTCGCATTTATCGATGACGACGAGCAAGCACATCCTGACTGGATCGAGCGACTCTATTTCTTCGCCTTGAAATACCCGCCGCAAACCGTGGTCCACGGCCGCGTTGTTCCAATTTTCCCGGAAGCTACTCCGCGACACCTACGCGAAACATTTTACAACGGAAGAATCCGCTCGAGCGGGACGGAAATCAAACGATGCGCCACGGATAATGTATTTTTTCCGCTCGGAATGATCAGCGATTTGAAGCTCCGGTTCGATGAAACCTATCCCTTGGCAGGCGGAACAGACAGTGCGTTTTTTCACGAAGCAACCCGGAAAGGCGCAAGGATCTTCGAATGCGCCGAAGCCGTCGTTTACGAAACAATTCTTCCTGAGAGGCTCCGCCTCCGGTGGTTGCTTGCGCGGAAGTTTCGAACGGGGATTACCGTCGGCGACCGGCGTCGGAGGGAGAAACGCGGCCGACTCGTTCTGGTCGCCTCCGGCTCCGCCAAAGCCCTGCTGCACGCGCTGGCAGGGGCCCTTTGCTCAGCCGCCTTTATGCGAACTGCGGGAAATCGGCAGCTCATGAAAGCGGCCCGCAATACGGGCATCGCGGCCGGTGCCATCGGCATGCGCGTTGACAGCTACGCGAAAATCGACGGCTAGCCGCCTTCGATCACGCTTCGATAAGCAGACAAACACTTCCGCAACCGTTGCTTCGGCGAATACCGGCGAAGTCTTTCCTCAGCATAATCCAAGTTATCCGGTGTCGAACCCCGACCTTCATAGCTCTGTCGCATTGCTTCAAACAAGGCATCAGCCGATTTTTCCTGAACGATACGGGCGTGTTGGCACTCCCCGCCAACGACTTCGGGCATGCCTCCGGTTTGAGTGACCACTACCGGAAGTCCCACGGCGATGGCCTCCAGAATCGAAATGCCGAAGGCTTCGGCCTGCCCCGTCTCCACGTCGACGATCGATGGCTGGAGAAAGAGATCGCATTTCGCCAACAGGCCCCCCACTTCGCTGTGAGAAACCCACCCTAGAAACCGAATTCGCTCTCCCACCCCGAGAGCCTCGCCAAGCGCCTCCAACGAACTGCGCAGCGGGCCCTCTCCGATAATCCAGAGCTCGGCATCCCCGTTCACACGCTCACAAAAATGCCCGAAGGCCTCGATCAAAAACTTGTGCCCTTTCCATTCCACAAGGCGTCCGTTGCTGATGAACCGGAATACGGAAGAATCCCCTTCAAGCCGCCCGACCCCGCGCTTCCCGAGAAAATCGGCCCGACAGGCGTAAGGAATAAAACAGATCCGATCCTCGGGCAAGCCGATCTCCAGCAGATGCTCCTTCAGGAAATTCGTTGCGACGCTCACCAGTACCGGATTCCCAACAACGAATTCGACGAAGAGATCCCTGCGTTCGGGACTCGCTTTGAGGGATCGGAGGACGTCTGTCCCATGGGTCGAAACAATCACCGGCAGGGGCGATTTCAAGAGGGCATACGGCTTGAGCAAGTGATCCCAAACCGACCACGCAAAGTGTGCATGTATCACATCCGGACGAAACATTTCGCAAAGGCGGAGGAAGCGGTATTCCCGCCGTCCCAAGCCTTTGATCCAAGCGCCCAATTCTCCGAAAGTTCCGGTTGAAAGAGGCAACGACCGGGTCAAGTCATAGACTGGATCAAACGGTCGCTCTCGCTCATTCATGCGTCGCTTGTAGCAGGCGACCGCCGGTGAGATCCCTTCTTCCTTCCGTAAATCACAGACCAAGTCGTAGACGAATGTCTGCAACGGCGGAGAAAATTCTTTCACTAAATGGAGGACACGCATCGATAATACGAAATGTTTCGGTCGTTCTTAAAGCAGTGCTACCACAGGTCTAATCCGTTCAACATGATCATGGGTAATCCGGTTCAGACCTCGGTCGAATTTGCGGCGTTTCCCGCGTCCTTGGCGCACTGCCAAAAATCCCAAATCCACGGCGCGGGAAGCACCCGGTGGTTCAACTTTCTGCCGCGGTAACCTTCCATCGCCTCATCCGGATTCGGTCGCCCGTGGAAGGCCACAATTCGCGCGCTGGGCGGCGGCGCCTTCGCCGGACGAATCCAGTTCAACGGGAAGGGCCGCATCAGGTGCCGCTTGAAGCTGATCACCCACTCCTTCGGCCAGTAGCACATCTGCGGGCGAATCAGGTGGGTGAGGTAAGTCTGCGGCGGGTGGAAGTTGGCCAGCGCCCATTCCATTTCGTCCAGATACTGCCGGTAGAGCGCTCCCATGGCATTGGCCTTGAAGCGAAAAACCGAGGAATTTCCGATCTCCGGGCGAGGCCTGAACCAAATTTTGTGGGGCTCGATCCAATTGTGAATGATCGGTACGGAGTCTGGATCGCCATAATCGAAAAACGCATCCAGCGACCCCGTAATCAGCAGGTCCAAATCGAGGAACAAGCACAAGCCTTCCAAGGGCAAGTCGTCGCGGAAAAGCGATAACTTGCGCCAATTACACCAGAGGTGCGAATCCGGTGCGTCGAATTCCGGCAGCGGCAAGACGTCCACCGATTCGCCGATCCCCGTCCCATTCTCCGTAAAACAGACGAAACGGGCTTCCCGTTTCAAGTTCCTCGCCACACCGTGAAAAAGCCGATTGACGTAATCGCAGCCGTATTTTTCTCCCCACTTGATGGTGATGATGTTGAGTGGAAGATTCATTCGCTCGACTAGGCCCTCCAGTGCTGGCTCACCCAAGCGCAGGGCATGAAGTACCGCTTCAGGGAGACTCTTTTCCCGTCCTTTTTATCGTGGAAAACGCCCCATTTCATGCAGAGCACCAGTTTTTCTTCACTCATTCGTTAGTTCCAAGTGGCTCGCGCTCTCGCTTGCGCGTTCTCCTCGCCTGATTTACATCTTTGAATCGATCCGTAAACCAAAATCCATCAAGGGGACTGCGCGACAATACGCTTTCCATTGCCGTCGCCGTCGCCTGGGCCAGCACCGGGCGACGCTTTCCGTCTTCATCCGCCTGCCCTGCCTCGACCGGGTGAATGCGGAGGGTCCATTGGCAGGCGGTTTTAGTCGAAATGCTAAGGGCCAACAGGGAAGCTTTCGACCTCAGCTGAAGAAGGCCCGGCAGGGGCGTGACTTTGGTCAGAAGCCCGAAAAAAGCCGCCCGCTCGCCCCCGGAAGCGCGCTGGTCCGCCAAGATGCCCAGCATCCCGCCGGCGCGTAGAAAATCAACCGGGGCATAAAACTTACTACGGCTGCCGAACAGACGGGTGCCCGAGGCCTCGCGCTGCCGGCGAAACCAGCCGTCCAGATAGGCATTGTTGAATTTGCGGTAAATCGCACCGAACGGCGCGTCGATGCCGTGCTCTCGCGCCAAGCCAGGCAGCTGGGCCAGCGTCTCCCAGGGCCCCATGTGGGCGAGGAGGACGATGACGCCGCCGCCCTCTTCCAAGGCGGCCTTGAGGTGCTCGACGCCCTCGATCCGGATGTGCCGCCCGGCCTGTTCCGGACTCATGCGGTTAAAGGTGAAGCCGGCGAAGAGATTGGCACCGGTGCGCTGGAAGACTTCGCGCACTTGGGCCTCCAAGGAAAGCGCAGCTTGCATGGCGGTTGGCGGCTCATCTTTGCCGTTCGCCAGCTGCCGACCGCCATCCTTGCAACGGGCGAACCAGGCATTCACGATCTCGAGGTTCTTCCGGACGGTGGCGCGGCGGCGGCGCATCAGTTTCCACGCCAGCCAGCCGGTGCCGCGGCCGAGACGGTAGGCAAAGCCGATCGGCAGACGCTGAAGCGTGCTGACAACGGCTCGCCCAACCAGATACTCCGCGTACTTGGCCGGGCCTTTGTAGCGCTCGGATTCGGGTTTCTTGTGAGTGGGCATCGGAACATCAAGAAGCCGCATGATGATGCGGCGAAACGAAAATCCTGCGGGGGGTCCCCACCCGCGTCAACCGAGTTCAAACCTCCGCAGCACGGCCTCGGCGCAACGGTCTGCCTCGGCCAGCGCAGCTCCCGGCCGGGCCGTTCCAGGCGCTTCCCATCCCTCATCGATATCCCCGACGAGACCCTGCTCCCGCAAACGGTCGACCGCCCGATAGACCCGCGATTCCGCCTTCTTGCGCGGCACGGTGAACAGCCGGACTTCGCCGCCCGCCGTCAAGGCCTCGAAGACCATCGAGACGCTGTCTTCGGTCGCCGCGACGCGGCCGCATTCCGCGAGCCGCTTCGCGACCCAGCCGCGCTCGGTTCGCTCGTAAGGGATTACCTCGAGGCCCGGCGCCCGCAAATCGAGGAGCGCCGCCGTGGTTTCGACCGGTGTCCGGCGCGAGCTCGTCAACACCCACGACTGGCCGGGCGAACGCGATACCAGGGAAGCGACTTTCCCCACGATCGCGGCCGTGTCCCAGCCGTGGTGCTCGGAAGGACCGCCGATCAGGATCAAGCCCCGCTCCGGCGAGGCCGCTGCGGCGGGGCGAATGGGATTGAGCGCGCCCTGCGTCGGAAGGACCTTGCCGTGCCGCGGCGGATCGTCGTGCTCGGGCACCAGGCACAGGTCGAAGCAAGCGCAAGGCAGCGTGGGCTTCATCAGGACCACCGCGCGCCCGCCCCGTGCCCGGCGGGCGGCCAGCAGGTTGAGATGGGTCCGGTGGCCCGCACCGAGGATCAGGTCCGGAGCGGGCAGCGCTTCCCCCGGAGGGAAGCGGCCGCAGAGCCAGGCGCGGAGCGCCCGCGCCGGCGAGAGGCAGCCGAGATCGAAATATTCCGTCGGCACCCGCCGCCCGAGCGCCTCGGCCAGGCCCTGGCTCTGCGATTCGTGGCCGACCTTGCCGTCGCACAGACGCCAGACCACCAGGGCCGATAGGGCAGGACGATCCGCATTGTTTTCCAACTCGCTCATTGCGCGATCAGACAATCCAAGTCGGGACGCCGACGCCATTCAATAAGCGAGCGAAAAACGGCGGCGGCACGTCGATCCGGCGGGCCCGCACCCTCACTTCAACGGCAATTCCCGCAGGCTCGACCGAACCGAGGCCCAGAACCCGGTAGGCGCCGCGAGCTGCTCCTCCAGTTCCTCCGGGGTGTAGACGAGCAGATCGAGGTTCGGGTGGATTCGGTAGAGATCGTCGAAATGCCGCGCACGCTCGACAAACGGCAGCTCCGTCCAAACCACGAGCAAAAGATCGATGTCGCTTCCAGGGCGGAAGGCTTCCGTCCCGAAGCTGCCGAAAACAAAGGCGCGCTCGACCCGGCCGCACAGGTGCCCGGCGAAGCGCTCCAAGACGTCGGCCGGAGGAACGTTCCGGCCTTTTTTCTTCGGCCATAGGATCGCTTTCACGGCCCCCTCCAGACCGTTCCGGGCCTGGTCCACGCAATCTTGGGCGCGGTTTCGCATGCCCTGAATCCTGTCTTCGCTCCGATAAAAAACCAGCACGAAGCCCCGGCGGCGGCTTCAAACGGATGTATGAAGGAAAGTTGACGCCGCTGCCGGGGTGGTCAGCATTCAGCCCAATGCCTGAAAAAGCGGAGCCCAAAGTGCCGATCACGCCCCCCGAACAGTGGGTGGATGCCTACGGCGATTACCTTTACGGCTTCGCCATGTCCCGGCTCCGCGATCCAGAGGCCGCCCAAGACTGCGTGCAGGACACCTTCCTCGCCGGTATCAAGGCGCTCGAACGTTTCGACGGCAGCCGCGACATCAAGTTCTGGCTGCGCGGCATCATGCGCAACAAGATCGTCGACCGCATCCGCAAGGCGGTGAAGGAAAAGCAGGTCGATATCGACAGCGAGAACGAGGCCCTTCTGGAGAGCTTCTGGTTCAAATACAGCGGGATCGCCACCACCAACCCCGACCCCTGGCAGTTCAACCCGCGCAAGTACTACGACAACGGTGAGTTCTGGGCCGTCTTCCAGACCTGTATCGACGAAGTCAAGAACCCCGCCCGTCAGGCCTTCGTCCTCCGCGTCCTGGAAGACCAGACAACCGAAGAAGTCTGTAAGGTAATGAACATCACCCCGAATTATCTTTGGGTTCTGCTGCACCGAGCTCGGGAACAATTGAAGGTTCACTTGGAGGCGCGCTGGAGCGGCAAGGACGTCAAGTAGCTAAAAATCAAATGTTTACCTGTAAGCAAGTTTCCCACGCCCTCTTCGAAGAGGATTACGAAAAGCTCCCGCCGATGCGGAAGTTCTTCTTGAAGCTGCACGTGAAACTCTGCGTCTTCTGCGGCAAGTTCAACCGCCAAGTAATGGAATCGCAGGACATGTGCCGCTGCTACAAGGCCCACGAGGAGGAATTAGTCGCCCGGCAAGCTCCCATGGACGAGGATAAGAAGGAGCAGCTCAAGCAGCTCCTCGCGAGCCAGTCCACCCGCCAAAACAGCAACTAACCCCCCAAACGTGGCGTGCGAGCTCGCTCGCGCCCCCAGCAGCCCGACTCCAACCAAACGTGGCGTGCGAGCTCGCTCGCGCCCCCAGCAGCGCCCCTCCTCATCCTACCCCGCGCAAATCCTACCCCATCCGGACGGAACACCCGCGCCGAGTCCAAAGCTTGTTTTCCAGCGAACCGCCGCTACGCTCCCGCCCATGGAGTTCTGCGACACCCCCGCTTGCCAGTCCGCCCGTGAAATCTTCCAAGAGCTGGAAGGCTACTACGACGAGCACAATCTCTACTTCCAGACCGTCGGTTCGGTCCTCGAGGCTTCCGAGCTTTTAGGGGTGCCGCACCGGCTGAAACTGATCCTCTCCCAGCCGAAGAACGAGATCATGTTCCACCTGCCGGTCCAGATGGACGACGGCCGCTGGCAACTCTTCAAAGGCTACCGGGTGCAGCACAACAATGTGCTCGGGCCCTACAAAGGAGGCATCCGCTACCACCCCGAAGTCAAGCTCGACGAGGTTAAAAGCCTCGCCCTGCTCATGACCATGAAGTGCGCCCTCGCCCGCCTGCCCTACGGCGGAGCCAAAGGGGCGCTCAAGATCGACCCCCGCGCCGTCAGCAAGGCCGAACTCGCCCGCGTCACCCGCCGCCTGACCGCCGCCCTCGGCAACAATATCGGCCCGGACTACGACATTCCCGCACCCGACGTCGGCACCGACGCCCAGGTCATGGCCTGGATGGCCGACACCTACATCAACTTTGCCGAGGCCTCGACCAAGGTCACCGCCCGCGGCGTCGTCACCGGCAAGCCCGTCCAATTCGGAGGCTCTGCCGGGCGCGAAAAGGCCACCGGCCAAGGGCTCGTCTTTGTCTTGGACGAACTGCTTCCGGGAATGGACCTGCGCCTCGAGGATGTCTCCTACAGCCTCATCGGCTACGGCAACGTCGGCTCTTGGACGGCCCGCCTTCTGCAGACGCGCGGCAGCGAGTTGCGCGCCGTGCTCGACCACACCGGCGCGATCGTCAACCCCTCCGGCATCGACGCCGGAAAACTGGCCGTCCACGTCGGCGAGCACGGCGGCGTCCGAGGCTACCCGAACGCGGAGGCCATCGAGGCGGACGAATTTTATGCGACCGAAGTCGACCTCTTCATACCCGCCGCACTCGAACAGATGGTGGACCTGGAACACGCTAAAATGCTGCGTTGCAAGGTCTTGGTCGAAGGCGCCAACGCCCCCACCACGCCACGCGCCGAGCGACACCTCCTCGACCGCGGGATTACCATCCTTCCCGCCATTCTCTGCAACGCGGGCGGCGTGACCGTAAGCTACTTCGAATGGAAACAAAACCGCCAGTCCGAGACCTGGGACGAAGCCGAAGTCGACCAGCGCCTCCGCAAGGTCATTGCCGCCTCGGCCAAGCGGGTGCTCGATATGTCCAAGCGCCTCGATTGCTCCCTGCGCCTCGCCTCCTACGCGGCCGCCATCGAGCACATCAACTCGGTTTACGACATGCGCGGCGTCTTCCCCTGAACCGCCTTGGTAAACGGTTCAATAGCGTTGGCCTTTGCTTCGGCTACTCCGAGATGCATGCTCCATCCCATGAAAACCCCGCCTTCTCCCCTACTACTTTCGCTCCTCCTTCTGGCACCCCTGCCCCTCCTCGCCCAGACCGCTTCGGACATCGCTTCGAACTCGGCCTACGATGCGAATTGGTCGGACGGCACCAACGGCGGCTTCGGCTTCGGGGCCTGGGACCTCAGCGACAACAATAACGACGAGGATAACGAAATCTTCGCTGGTTATTTCATCGGCGACTCCACCGACGGAGCCGGCGACATCAACACGAGCGGGGAATCTTTCGCCATATACGCCAACCCCGGCCCGGCCTTCGCCACCGCTCGACGCAGCTTCACGAATCCCCTTGGCGTGAACGACGAATTCTCCGTGGATCTCGGGATCAATTTCGACAACGGCAGTAAGGGTTTCAGCCTCCGCGGTGCGAACACGCAGATTTTCAATTTCAATGTCGGCGGCGGCGCCTCGATCAACACCGATTTCACCAACAATGCCACCACGGCCGATTACAATTACGGTGGAGCCGCCATGATCGAAGCCGTCCTTCGGGTGACTTCGCTCAACTCACTGAACTACGCCATTCGTCGCGTCTCCCCCGAGGGAATCCAAGGCATTCTCTTCGCAGGTTCCATTACCGGGATCACCGAATCGATCGAGTCCCTCAGTTTCTACGTCGCCGGCACCGACATCGGAGGTGCCGCACAAAACAACCTCTACTTCAACAATCTGGAGGTCAACGTGGTTCCGGAGCCGGGCGCCTTCGCCCTCCTCGCCGGACTCAGCGCCCTCGCCTGGATCGCCCTCCGCCGCCGCGCCCAGTAGCGGTCTGTCAGACAAGTTTTTTCAGATTTTAGCCGTTCCGAGGCGGAGCGGAAATAAATGGGTTCCCGCGGAAACGCGTATTGCGTATATCGTTTTTTCTTGGTTACATGCATGCGTATTGTATTGCCTTGCGTATTGTATTGCCTGGTTACAAAAATTAGTTGCTCACGCACCGGATGTAGGCAACGCACGCCGAAAACGACTCTATTTCTTCCAAGAGGGGTCCGTTCAATCGCCGTCGAATGCGATTGAACCGGGAACCGAGGTGTTTGCCCGTCTCGAAAGTCAGCGAAATGCGGCTGGGCTGGGGGCACGCGATAATTGGAAGAACTACCTTCCCGACTTTGGCCGGGACTCCTCCTCGGATGGGGCAAAGATTTCGATGAACCGGCCCGGCAACGGCTCGGCCCTGCCCTGCCCTGCCCTATGCACCTCCGAAATCAAGAAGAGGAGAATCAAGTTTATAGTCCGTCTTAATTTTGCGAGCAGCTTGAAACTGTATTGTATTGTATAGCCTGGTTACAAAATTTAGTAAATTTGTTGCTCACGCACCGGTCATAGGCGACGTTCGCCCAAAACAACTCTGTTTTTTCCAGAAGAGGGTCGGTTCAATCGCCGTCGAAGGCTATTGAACCGGGAACCAAGGTGTTTCCCGTCTCGAAACTCAGCGAAATGCGGCTGGGCTCGGGGGCACGCGATAATTGGAAGAACCACCTTACCGACTTTGGCGGGGGCTCCTCCTCGGATAAGGAGGAGATTTTGTTGAACCGGCCCGGCAACGGCTCGGCCCTGCCTTATGCACCTCCGAAATCGAGAAGAGGGGAATCAAGTTTATAGCCCGTTTTAATTTTGAGAGCAGCTTCTGCCTGCAACTTGAGGCGCATGCTTCTTGTCGATTCCGAGGCGATGTGGGATTTAACCGTATCCGCCAATCGTCGCGTTCTGCGGGCGAGGCTTCCAAATGATTTCACTGCTTCCCACCTGTCACAGATAACAAGAACAAGGGTTACCGTCGCCTTCTCGTAACGCCTTCCGGAAACAAACTTCTGGCGGAATGAGCCAAATTACCCGCATCCGGGTAAACCGACAACGAGCTACCGCCAATACCGAGGACGGTTGAAGTCGAAACCATTCATTTTATCCAAAGACCGATCCGCGCAGGGCATTGATCACGGCCAGGTTACCCCAGTCCCCGCCGCGGGCTCGTTCGATTTTGGGCGGACGCTTGCGCCCCCGCTCGGCCTGCCAACGGGCGGCATGGCTGCGGACAAATTCCTCGGAACCAAGAATCGCACCGTCAGTAAAATAGCGTGCGCGGCAGCGAAGCACTGCGGCAACAGGCAGTTCGCCCTTCTGCTCGTTGAGCACCTTCTCCGCCATCTTCTGGTCGATCAGCTTGCCTCGATGCGTCCAAGGGGAGGAACCTTTGCCGAAAATCAAACTTCGGTGCGAAGCCAAGGCTACCCGCACCCCGCCGTTTCCTATGCGGCCCGCCCAAATCCATGACAGCCCTTTGCGGGCGGTCTCAGAGCCCGCGACTGCCTCGGCGTAACCGCACCAGCGGTAATCCTTCGGATCTTCGCTCAAGCCCGCCCGTACGGGATTCAAGTCGATGTAGGCGGCCATCGTCAGAAGCGGATTCCCCTCCCCTTCAACCAGTACGCTCTTGAACCGGTCCATCCATAAAGTCCCCTTCCGGTTGTCGTGATTGCGATTATACCAGATCGAGAAGCGCTGCTTCAAGGTCTTCATGAACTCAGAAAGGTCGTGCATCCGCGATAGCAGACGCTCCCTTACCGCCAAGGCGTCCTCGTTGCCTTCCTGTAGGGCTTTCTCAAGGCGCGCGAATTCCACTGTCTGGAACTTTGTCGGCTTCGGATACAGCACCTTGAAGCGACGCAGCAACTCGGCGTCCGAAACCACCCGGTCCTTTTCGGGCACCAGCACCAGAACATGGAAATGGTTGCTCATGATACAGTAAGTCAACACCTCCACCCCGCAGAAATCGGCCACCTTCCAAAGCATCTTCCGCAACACTTCCTTTTCGCGGTTTCGAAGCAGCATCTCGCCACCCACAATTCGGCTCATCGCGTGGTGCACGCAAGGCCGGTCCTCGATTCGAGTTCTCCGCATTCGCCTCATCGTCCTTCCAATCCCTGCCCGCACTTTTCGACCTGTCAATCTTTATTTTGTTACACGGCTATACAATGCTGATAAAATTTTGGTTTTGTTTGTTGGCGTTCTTCGACTACTTCTTCTTTTCGGAATGAAGTAGGATTTTGTACTCCACCGAATCGACCAAGGCCTCCCAGGTGGCTTCGATGATGTTGTCGCTTGCGCCGACGGTGCCCCAGATCTCTTGGCCGTCGGTCGACTCGATCTGCACGCGGATGATCGCGTCGGCTCCGTGCTGGCTTTCGAGAATGCGCACTTTGAAGTCGATCAGCTCGACCTCCATAATCTCGGGAAAGACGGGTGCGATCGCTTTGCGAAGGGCGTCGTCGAGCGCACCGACCGGACCGCCCGCCTCCGCCACGGTGTGGTGAATTTCCTCGCCGATTTTGATCTGGACGGTTGCCTCCGAAACGACCCGGTTCAGGACAGGCTGGTTGCTGACCATCACGCGGTAGCCGATCAACTCGAAGTCCCCCTTCTTACCCTTGAGGAAGCGGTTCAGCAGGAGCTTGAAGGAGGCGTCGGCGGCCTCGTATTCGTAGCCCCTGAACTCCAGCTCTTTCAGCTGGGCGAGAAACTCCTTCAACTGGGGCGAACGGGGGTCCAGCTCGACCCCGATCTCCTTCGCCTTCATCATCACGCTGCTGCGTCCCGACATGTCGGAGACGAGCACGCGGGTGCGGTTGCCGACCCGCTCGGGCTCGACGTGCTCGTAGCTGTGTTTGACCTTGGCGGCGGCATCTGCGTGAACGCCGCCCTTGTGAGCGAAGGCGCTGGCCCCGACGAAGGGCGCCTTGCTGTCGTGGGCACGGTTGGCCATCTCGTCGACGAAGAGGGAGAGGTCGCGCAGCTTGGAGAGGTTGGGACGGCAGTGGAGCTCGCGTTCCAGCTTGAGCACCAGGTTCGGGATGATCGTCGTGAGGTTGGCGTTGCCGTTGCGCTCGCCCACGCCGTTCATGGTGCCCTGCACGAGCACCGCTCCGGCTTCGACCCCGGCCAGCGAAACGGCCACGCCGAGCCCGGAGTCGTTGTGGCAATGCACTCCGATCGCGGTGCCGGGGAAACGCTTCCGAACCACGCCGACGATCTCACCGACCTCGCTCACCAGCTTGCCGCCGTTCGTATCGCAGAGCGTCAGGTTGACCGCACCGCCGCGCCGCGCGGCGTCGAGGGTCTTCAGGGCATACTCGGGATTATCGCAGTAGCCGTCGAAAAAGTGCTCCGCGTCGTAGATCACTTCGCGTCCCTGCTCGGTCAGGTGGCGGACGGAGTCCTCGATCATCTTGAGGTTTTCTTCCGCGCTCGTGCGCAGGATCTCGGTCACGTGCAACAGCCAGGTTTTCCCGAAAATCGTCACCACGGGGGTGCCCGCCTCGAGCAAAAGCTTAAGCTGCGGGTCCTCGGCGGCCGAGAGACTGGCGCGACGGGTCGAGCCAAAGGCCGCCAGCTTCGCGTGATTCAGCTTCAGCTTTTTCGCCTCTTCGAAAAAGGCCATATCCCGGGGGTTGGAGCCCGGCCAGCCGCCCTCGATGTAGTCGATCCCGAACTGGTCCAGTTTCTCCGCCACGCGGAGCTTTGCTGCGACGGTAAAGGATACCCCCTCGCCCTGCGTGCCGTCCCGCAGGGTGGTGTCGTAGATCTGGATGGTCTGGCTCATGGCTCGATTCAATCTGATGAACCGCCCAGAACAAGCGCCGCCCGCAGCGGGCGCAAATCAAAATCGTGGGGTCGGTACGACTGAAGCCGGTAAGCGCGACTGCCTCGGCTATTCGTTTGGAGGCTCGGCGAGCCCTTGGTTGCGGCGCTCCAGATATTTCGCGAAAGCCTTCATCACGCGGAGGTGGATAACCGCTTGGGTGCGGGCGTAGATCCACCAAGGCAGCGTAGGGGCGAAGCCGTGAATCGATGCGATCATGCACCTGCTCTCGGGAAAGAGGCGAAACTCGAAACGGCCCTGCGGATCCACCTTCCGTGCGAGCAGGCCGCTCGAGATGTAGAAGGCGCAGCGGCGGGTGTTGGAGAGGGTGTAGGGAGTCGGAGTCAGCTCGAGCAGCTTGATCCGACCGAAACCGAGGAAGCGAACCACCCCCTCTTTGGTGTATTCGGCTGCGATCAAACGGCCGAATACCCGACTCAGCCATTCACCGTATTCGCGCGCCACCTGATGGGCGTTCCAACCTAGCGGCAGCGGCATCCGCTGGACGGACCGGACCCGCCGCTCCTTTCGGATCTCCCGCCGGTCGGATTTCTGGGTCGCGCTGCGGGGGTTCGGCCGCGGCCGCCCGGCCTCGTCCACCGATTTGCGGAAGGAGCTTTCAAAGGGAACCAGCGATGAACGGAGCCGTTCCAGCAGGGGATTCGGCGCGGCCTGGAGATCGTGCCGCAGGCTCTCCTGCAGCGGACTTACGAGGGCAAGCGGCAGGCCGCTGAAGAGCGCCACCCAGTGCTTGGAGAGGGTGAAGCAATTGGCGGGAAGGTGCAGGTTATAGTGCGGGGTGTCCAGCAACTCCGCCGTCCGCTCGATCAGTTCGGCGTAGCGCATCGGTTCGTGGCCGCCCAGATCGTAGGTCCCGCCCGCCAGCGTCGGCTCGGTGAGCGCCAGTCGGAAGGCCTCGCAAACATTGTCGATGTCGATCGAATGAGTGACCGATTTGGTCCAGGCCGGGAGCACCATGAGCGGGAGTCGGCGGACGAGATTGACCAGCATGGAGAAGGACGAACCGCCTGGGCCGAAGATCAGTCCGGCCCGCAGCACGCTGACCTTCACACTGCGGCTCCGCAGCACCGTCTCGACCTCCAGACGACTCCGGAGATGCGGCGAGAGGTCGGTCGTATTCTCCGGCATTAGGCCGCTCAAGTAGACCAGATGGTCCAGACCCGCTTCCTCCGCCGCCCGCACGAAGTTGTCCGCCAGCAGGAGGTCGGTGTCCTCGAAATCGCCCTGCACCAGCCGGCTCGAGGGTGCCATCGAATGGACGAGGTAGATTCCGTAGCGGCAACCGCGGAGGGCGTCGGTCACCTTGGGCAGGGAATAGAGGTCGCACTGGCACCACTCCGTCGCGCTGTCGCGGGCGTTTTTCTCGACTACGTTCGAACTGCGGGTGAGCGCACGAAAATCAAAGTCCTCCTTCAGGGCCATCCGGAGGTGGGTACCGACAAAGCCGCTGGCACCGGCAACGGCCACCAGCGGCTTGGACTCTGCTCGGGCGGGCGCCACGCGGAAAAAGCCGGCCTAGCCCTGGAGGAAACTCTCGAGCATCCAGATGGTCTTCTCGTGGACTTGGATACGGGCGATCATCAAGTCTTCGGTCTCGTTGTCCCCGCTACCTCCGGCCAAGTCGCGCGCGGTTTCGAGGTTCTTCACCAAAGCCCGATTGGCGGCGGCGAGGTGCTCGACCATCTGGGAGGCACCGGCGTCTTCCTCGATTTCCTTCATGCCCGCCATTTTCGCGAGATTGCTCAAGCCGCCCGGGGCCAGCGCACCGAGGGCGCGGATGCGCTCGGCGATCTCGTCCACCGCAGCGAAGAGCTCGGTGTACTGTTCCTCGAAGGCGTTGTGCAGGGAGAAGAACGACGGACCGCGGACGTTCCAGTGACAGATGTGGGTCTGACCCAAAACGGCATAGCTGTCGGCAACGACCTGCCGGAGCGCATCGACGACTTTGCCGGGCTTGCTGCTGTTCTTTTGCTTGGAAGCTGATTTTTTCTTAGCCATGGAGCAATCGATAGAGGATACGGCTCTCAAAAGCAATCCTTCGGGCCAATTTGTCACCGTCCTACTGCGGCCAAAAAGGAATGCTTTCTGGCCTTGCAGTCTTTCCGCTTAGCCGTAATCTCCGCCTCTTTTTTGAAAATTCGGCCCTCGGAGAGCCCCATCCGAAGCGCCGCGCTACGTTCCTTTACGGGACTTCCAGAGCCCGCTTTCAACTAGACAAACGACCATGACCACCGATCTCAGCAAATACAGAAACATTGGCATCTTCGCCCACGTGGACGCCGGCAAGACGACCACCACCGAGCGTATTCTCAAGCTCACCGGCAAGATCCACAAGCTCGGCGAAGTGCACGACGGCGCCGCCACGACCGACTTCATGGACCAGGAGAAGGAACGCGGCATCACCATCCAGTCCGCCGCCACCACCTGTTTCTGGCCCGGCAGCGTGCAACAGTGGGAGCCGCACCGCTTCAATATCATCGACACCCCCGGCCACGTCGACTTCACGGTCGAGGTCTACCGCTCGCTCAAGGTGCTCGACGGCGGCATCGGCGTGTTCTGCGGCTCCGGCGGCGTCGAGCCCCAATCCGAAACCAACTGGCGCTACGCCAACGACTCGGAAGTCTCCCGCCTGATTTACGTCAACAAGCTCGACCGCATCGGGGCCGACTTCTACAAGGTCGTCGACCAAGTCAAAAAAATCCTCGGCGCCACCCCGCTCGTGATGGTCCTCCCCATCGGAACCGAGAGCAACCTGAAGGGCGTGGTCGACCTCCTCACCCGCAAGGCCTGGGTCTGGGATGATTCCGGCGACCCTCTGGCCTACGAGATCACGGACGTGCCCGCCGACATGGCGGACAAGGTGGAGGAGTACCGCGCCCACCTGATCGAAACCGCCGTCGAGCAGGACGACGCGGCGATGGAGTCCTACTTGGAGGGCAACGAGCCGGACATCGACACGATCAAAAAGTGCATCCGCAAGGGCACTATCAATCTCGCCTTCTTCCCCACCTACTGCGGTTCCTCCTTCAAAAACAAGGGCGTGCAACTGCTCCTCGACGCGGTCGTGGAGTACCTCCCGAACCCGACGGAAGTCATTCCGCAGCCTGAAGTCGACGCCGAGGGCAACGAAACCGGCAAGGTCGCCAAGGTCGACCCGAACGCCCCGCTTCGGGCGCTCGCGTTCAAGATCATGGACGACAAATACGGCGCCCTCACCTTCACCCGCGTCTATTCCGGCCGGATCGAAAAGGGCATGAACGTCCTCAACTCCTTCACCGGCAAGACCGAGCGGATCGGACGTATCGTCGAGATGCACGCCAACGACCGGAACGAGGTCGACTCCGCCCAAGCCGGCGACATCGTCGCGCTCCTCGGAATGAAGACCGTGCAAACCGGCCACACCCTCTGCGATCCGAACCACCCGGCCACCCTCGAGCCGATGGTCTTCCCGGACCCGGTCATCTCGATCGCGGTCAAGCCGAAGGACAAGGGCCAGGCCGAAAAGCTCGGCACTGCCATCGGCAAGATGGTGGCCGAGGACCCCTCCTTCCAAGTCGAGACGGACGAGGACTCCGGCGAAACCATCCTCAAGGGCATGGGCGAGCTGCACCTCGACATCAAGGTCGACATCCTCAAGCGCACCTACGGCGTCGAAGCCGAGATCGGCAAGCCCCAGGTCGCCTACCGCGAGACGATCACGGTTCCCGTGAACGACTCCTACACCCACAAGAAGCAATCCGGCGGTTCCGGCCAGTACGCCAAGATCGACTACATGATCGAGCCCCTCGAGCCGGGCAGCGGATTCGAGTTCGAATCGAAGGTCGTCGGCGGCAACGTGCCGCGCGAGTTCTGGCCCGCTGTCGAAAAGGGCTTCAAATCTTCGATCCAGCGCGGCGTCCTTGCCGGCTACCCGACCGTCGACATCAAGGTCACCCTCAACGACGGTGGCTTCCACGCGGTCGACTCCTCCGCCATCGCCTTCGAAATCGCCTCCCGCGCCGCCTACCGCCAGTCGATGCCAAAGGGCAAGCCCGACATCCTCGAGCCGATCATGAAGGTCGACGTCTTCTGCGGCGAAGAGAACATGGGCGACGTGATCGGCGATCTCAACCGCCGCCGCGGCATGATCAAGAGCCAGGAGCCCGCCTCCACCGGCGTCCGCATCAAGGCCGACGCGCCCCTCTCCGAAATGTTCGGCTACATCGGCACCCTCCGCACGATGACTTCCGGCCGCGGCCAGTTCTCGATGGAGTTCTCGCACTACGCGCCGACTCCCAAGAACGTGGCCGAACAGGTCATCAAGGAAGCCAAGGAACGCGAGGAAGCCAAGAAGAAGTAGCGTCCGGTGCCGGGGCCCCGCGCCCGACCGTTTTTCAAAGTCCCCCCGCTTTCGGAGCGGGGGGACTTTCGCGTACGCCGGGACCGAAAGCCCGCCGAAATCGCCGTCGACCCCACCCGCGCGGTGCCGCCGGTCGGTTGCGCTCGCGGGCGCCGACCGAAGGCCTCGATGTCGAAAAAGCCTCCGAGTTGCGGAATTTAATCGTCGCGCGGCACGGAAGCGTTTGAGTCGGCAGGCAAGGATGCTTTCCAAGATCATCACCCATCCGGGCGGCGCCCATAAAGACGACTTCCTCGCCTGCTCCGTCCTCCTCACGCTTGCGCCGGTTCCGATCGAACGGGCCGCGCCCTCCGACGAGGATCTGGAGGATGCCTCCGTGGCGGTCGTCGACATCGGGCACCGCCACGAAGCGGAACGGCTGAACTTCGATCACCACCAGTTTCCCCGCGACCTCGCTCCGAGCTGCGCGCTCTCCCTCGTGCTGACCCATCTCGGCCTCTACGAGGACGCCCGCGAATTTTGCGAATGGCTCGAAGTGAGCGAATGGCTCGATTGCCGCGGTCCGGTCGAGACCGCAGCCTGGCTCGGGGTCGAACCGGAGGTGCTTTCGAAGTTGAACTCGCCCGTCGACATCAGCCTGCTCAAGCGCTTCGCCGACGGGACGCACCACCGGCCCGGCGATCCGCTCTGGGAGATGATGCGGATGATCGGCCAAGACCTCGTCGACTACATCCGGACCTTGCGGGAGCGGCTGGCCTTCGTGGCGGCGCAGGCCCAAGTCTGGACCGTCGATGCGGAGGGCGGCTCGTTCAAGGCCCTCTTCATGCCCCGGACCATCCCCGAGCCCGACGAGCCCTCCGCCGGTCTCGGTCGCCACATCAAGCAGTTGGGGCTGGACGACGAAATCCTCGCCCTCGTCTATCCCGACCGGCGGAGCGAAGGCTACGGCCTGCGCCGCTACCGGGACGACCCCCGGCTGGACTTCAGCCGCATCGACCACGAAGCCGACGTCCATTTCACCCACGCCCGCGGCTTTATCGCCAAGACCTCCGCAACGCGACCCGAGCGCTTGAAAGTCCTGCTCTCCGGAGCCTTCCTCCCGGGATAGGGCCGCCGTCCACTTCCAAACGAGCGGCGGCGTTATCCGGCGGTCTGCGCGCGGCCCGAAACCCAGCGGAGGTTGCCGAGCCGACCGTCCCTCCGCCAGAGCTCCTTGCGTTCGAGGTCCAGCAGGCAGGTCTCGTGGCAGTAGCGGTAGACGCGTTCGCGCTGGCGCGCATCCTCCGCCCGCGGCGCAAGCCCGGCCAAGCGCTTGGCCGAAAGCGAGACCGCCAGAAAGCGTCCGCAGCCGCTTTGCCGGACCGGCCGGGCGAACCAGAATTCCGGATAGCGGTTGTCTTGCGCCCGGACCAGCGGGCGGCTTTCCCCAGTCTGCAGGTCCAGCTCGAACAGGTCCGCGCTGCTCTCGCAGTACCAGATCCGCGAACCGTCGGCCGACCAGACCGGATGGCGTCCCTGCCGGGTAAGGCGCGTGCAGGTGCCGCTTCCGAAATCCCAGAGGTAAATACCGTCTCCGCCCAGCGCCAGTCGCTCCGCGCCGGAAGGGTCGAAGGCCGCGCCCTGCCCGGTCGGCGCCTCCTGCGCCGTCAGGGCCGCCCGGCGCTCGCCCTTCAGCCCGAGCAGGTAGATCCCCTCCGCCCCGGCAAAGACGAGCTCGCGGCGCGCCCGGCTGAAAGCCAGCGGGCGGTAGGCGTCGCGACAGACCGGGCGCAGGCGGGGCCGCGCTTCGCCCGGGCGAAGCGCGAAGAGCCGATGCTGGATGACCACCCGGTCCTCCCCCGGCAGGTCGGCCGCCAACAGTCCGAAGAGCTGGCCCGGCTTGCCGGCCTTGCCCTCGATCCATTCCAGCAGCCACAGGACCCACTCGCTCAGCCTTAGGTCCAGAAGCGTGCGCTCGGCACCGGTCTTGAGGTCGTAGGCCCGCAGGCAACTGAAGTCCTGCCGCATCAGCCGCGACTCGCAGACGTAGCGGTAAGCCGTCGACGTCCGCGGGTCGACGGCGAGCGGACAATCCACCGGCCCGACCGCGCCGAAGCGGTGGAGGAGGGAAAAATCGCCGCCCAAATGGATCAGCCGCCCGTCGGCTTCGCCCAGCAGCCCCGGCGCGTCCCTCCGCGGGGCGACCTCCCGCCAGCCCGGGGCGAGCTCAAGCCCGAGACCCGTCGCACTGCGTTCCCTTTTCGTATGTCCTGAATCCGTCAAAACGAAATCCCAGTAGACGCCGTCCGGCCGCGTCTTTCAAGCCTGCTTGGACATTGTAGGATCTCGACCGAGGAGGAGTCCACGCGCTCCTCTCAACATCTGTGGCGACAGGCCGTTTTCAGAACCCGCCCGAACCGAAAACCCCTCCCCCGCTCCGCCGCAAAGGCACCGGCTCTCGCCGGCACCCTACGAAGGGACGATCCGCACGGTGGCTTGCCCCAGAGCCGTAGGACGACGGCGACAGCCGTTGTCAGAACCCGCCCGAACGGCAAAAACGCTCCCCCGCTCCGCCGCGGAGGCACCGGCTCTCGCCGGCGCCCTACGAGGGGACGATCCGCACGGCGGGTTCCCAAAAGCCGTAGGACGACGGCGACAGCCGTTGTCAGAACCCGCACGAACCGAAAACCCCTCCCCCGCTCCGCCGCAAAGGCACCGGCTCTCGCCGGCGCCCTACGAGGGGACGATCCGCACGGTGGCTTGCCCCAAAGCCGTAGGACGACGGCGACAGCCGTTGTCAAAGCCCGCCCGAACGGCAAAAACGAGCCCCCGCTCCGCCGCGGAGGCACCGGCTCTCGCCGGCGCCCTACGAGGGGACGATTCGCACGGCGGCTTGCCCCAGAGCCGTAGGACGACGGCGACAGCCGTTGTCAGAACCCGCCCGAACGGCAAAAACGCTCCCCCGCTCCGCCGCGGAGGCACCGGCTCTCGCCGGCGCCCT
>Ga0008834_1000520_pt1 | contig 25786 bp, 20 predicted proteins | sample HotLakConsUCCL28_FD_62213 | JGI IMG/M metagenome (GOLD analysis project Ga0008834, IMG submission 62213) | Hypersaline microbial mat communities from Hot Lake, Washington, USA - Hot Lake Consortium UCC-L28 | ecosystem: Environmental > Aquatic > Non-marine Saline and Alkaline > Hypersaline >... | reverse complement strand
ACCGGGCCCATTATGAACCCTATGTATCTCAACTATGGCCTGGAAAAAGAGGCCATGATCGCGACCAAAGCCTTAAACAAGACCGTGCTGCACATCGTCAAACTGACGGCTTATTTGTTTTTGGGTAACCTCAGCCTGGAATATGTGGCCTATGGCCTGGTCATCGGCATGGCTGCCGTACCGGCCAACTGGTTAGGGAAACAGGTTTTAGCCCAGATATCGGCGCAACAGTTTCGCCAATTGGTGTTCACCTTTGTGGCTTTTAGCGGCATTGTAATGGTGTGGCAACAGCGGGCATCATTCTTGCTGATGGTATTCTCGCCGCAGGCGTTCTAAGGCCCGTTGTCCCCGTTTGCGCAGGGTGGCCAGCGGGGTTGAAGGGTGACCGGCGGCTACCAGCTGGTCATGGATGGTTTGCCAGGGGAGAGCCTCGACAATGTTCCAGGACAGCAACATGCGATCGCTCTCATCCAGTGCCTGAAAGGCTTGGATTACGCGCTGAATTTCCGTCCCGATCCAAAGGCTATCCTGAAGCATGGCCTCGGAGGGCAAGTCTTCGTAATAGCCAACGGCACCCTGGGCTAACAGTTCATCAAAGGCCGCGTCGCAGTACCGAGAGCGGTCTCGCTTCCATTCACGGATGATGTTGTAGGCCGTTCGCCGGAGCCAGGCGTGGGAGTGAACAATCGATTTGCCTCGGTGAGTATATTGGATCCCCCGCAGGTAAGCCTCGGCAAAAACATCCAATTCGGTGAAGTAGCCTTCTAAGCTAAACTGTCGCAATTTTTGATAAATAAAAGACTGTAATGAACCAGCGTAAGGGGTATCGGGCTTTAGCAAACGTTGGGCATCGTAATTAAATTGACGAGTTTCAGGAGGCAGATTAGCAGTCATTGTTCGTTGTAGATGACCAGCAACATAAGGGCGATGCGAACGGTCTACTCCCGGCAGGGCCGCAGAGCGATGGTCTAACGACCACTGCCATGGAGCCATTGTGACCGGGATTTCACGGACACTTCATCCGCCTTTGATACGGATGGGGCTAACTTAGGGGAAGCTCAACGAAATCTCTGTGATATACATCGAAGCGCCATCGTGATGCCATGGAATATTTAGCGTGATGGCGATCACTTTCTACAGGCCAGATCCGTGGATTCCCTCCTTGAGCTACACCAGGGATAGAGAGAATTACGGATTGTGGGACATAGTTTGTTTTTTTCCTGCTTCAGCTACCGGGGCAGTCCCCTAGTACATCGCACAGTTAGTTTTGCAACATCAAACATTCTCGGCATGTTGGGTTCCGCTGACGCTCCACCCAACCTACGTTGTAATACTTTTGAATTGCTGCACTAGTCTTTACTGCAGGACTCACTCAGCTCTGGAATATGCTCTTGCCGCACGTAGCTGACCAGATAGTCATGCACCAGCTGGTAGCGGTCGCTGGGGGCATCGGGAATCATGAACACCAGCCCGGAACCCACCAGAATTTCTAACACCAGGTCAAGCTGGTCCAAGCCATAGGTCACGCCCCTCAAATCAAGCTCTTCTTCCAGGGCTTCTTGCGTTTTTTGGGGGCGGTAGAGACGGTTGTCCCGGTCTTCGTCGGTGAGCAGGTACAACACCAGGTGGGCCAGAGAAATATTTTCGGGACCGCAGTCTTGCACGACGTTATCCAGAAACTTTTGCACCAGGTGCTCTTTAGGGTGATGACCCAAATTTTGATACTGGGCCAGGGTCTGGATGTGATCGCGCTGAAGCTGTGCCCCCACCACCTGCAACTCAATGGGGCGGACTTCCCCCAGTTCGGTCGAGAGGTCGGCTACGAGCTGCTCTACCAACTCAGGTTCCAGGGGAAAACTTGCTTCATTAGTAAGGCGGTTAATCAACAAACGGGCGTCATCCGCCTGGAAATTGCCCAGGTAGTAGCGATTGTCGCGGGTGAGAATGTCGTTGTTGAGAATATCCAGATCAAAACCCCGCTCCACTTCCAGCAGGTAGTGCAGATAATCTTCCCGCAGGGCCAACACCACTTTGATAAAGGGGGCATTCAAACAGTCTGTCAGAAATTGGTAAAACTCAAACCGCTGGTCAATGTCGGTTGCTTCGATAAAGAATTCTTCGAACTGGTCAAATACCAGCACCACCTGCAGAAAATTCTCTGCTACTAGAGACTGCAGGCGTTCAAATAGCCCCTGGGGGCTGACCGGGGGCACCAGCAGAATGGTTTCATCGGGTACCCTACCCTGCTGGTGTTGCAGAGAAACCTCTAGAGCCTGGTTAATAGCTTCTGGCCAATCTCGATAACTTTTTACCAGCACCGGCAGCGTTGACCGGCCCTCAGGAAATGAATGCCACAGGGCAGGAACCAGCCCGGCAAAGAGAATCGAGCTTTTACCCACCCCAGAGGGGCCGTGGATGACGACAAGAGGATAGCGGGGTTGCTCCAATCGTCGAGTCAGGGCGTCCACATCCTCCTGCCGACCCGAGGCGCGAATTTCTGTAGCCAGCAACGCCTGGGTAGAACCATCGAGTACCCCCGGCAGCAGAGACTCGTAGGGCTGAATTTGCCCTGCGCCGATGAAAGCCCTGAGCCGCAGGCGAGTTTCGACCTGGCGCTGCTTGAGCTTGACATGAAAGGCGGCGAGATAGTCTTTCTGCGAATAGTACTGCTGTCGCAGGGTTGCTAAAATGCGACGGTACAGTACCAGATCCTTTTTGGGATGCGCCTGGTCGAGGGCAACCCGCAACAAACTAATGGCGCTCTCGCTCTCGCCCAGGGCAATTTCCACCTGGGCCAACAGGTAAAGATACCAGCTCTTTTGAAACTGATCGGCCACCGCCAGATCAAAGGCGCGTGACAACCCCTGCCCCGACTGTAAAGTATCCGCCACTTTGAGAATGTGTAGCGCCTGCTCGGCCTGCTGCTTGGCCAGTTGAGCATCGCCACTGGCCAGGGCTACTTCTGCCAGGTAGCCGTAGTCCCGCGCCAGCCGTACCGGGTCCCCCCGGTGGAGCCTTATACCCTCCTGCGCAGTGGCTGCCAGGGCAGGCCAATCCTCTAATTTTTCGTACACTTCAGCCAGGGCGTGGATAAACCGACCCACCCCATCGGATTGGTCTGCAGCCCTCAAAGCTTCAAGACAGCGACGAAAATAGCAGGCGGCCTGCTGCAGAGCCTCTTCGTAGGCAACTCGTTGTAGTGCGGCCAGGCTGCGCCAGGTGGCTCCCAGGTAGAACAGCAAGACGGCTTTTTTGGCTTGGGGAGAGGGGGATGGGAGGAGTAGCGGGGAGAGGGGGATGGGAGGAGTAGCGGGGAGAGGGGGAGAGGGGTGAGGGGTGAGGGGTGTAGACGCGGTAGCGGCTTCTCCCAGAGTGGGGTGAGGGGTAAAGTCCCTTAAAGGGTGGGCTCCATCAGGCTGAGGATTGACCAGATTTTTCCAGTAGACCAGGCTTTGCTCAAAGTGGAACCGGGCGACCACCATGTCTCCCCTGGCGAAGGCATCTCGACCCTTTAGAAAGTCCAGGCTGGCGACTAGCTCGTCATCCAGAGAGTGGTGATTGTGGGCGATGTCCTTCAGGGCAAAATCCAGTTCAGTCCGGAGGGCAGATCCTCGCCGGTAACGAGGAGCATTTTCGGGATCAGAGCTTTCTTCTCCCAGGGTCAGCATGGTGGCAAACAAATCATTCGCCCCCTGATGCAGGGAATACACCAGCTCTCCCGGCGGATACTCAAATGCAATGGGGGTAGTGGCCATGCTTTTCAGGTCGGGGGCATAGCGATTTATCAGCTGCAAGACATGGTCGTTGACCCACAGCACCAGGGGCAAGGGGAATCGTTTGCGCAGTTCATCTCTGCCCAGGTTGGCGGCTTTAATGGTGTCTTCCAACCCCTGCACATTTTCTAGCCCGACCAGCAATAGCGCCGGGGGAAACGGCTGCTGTACCTGGGTGGCAATGGCCTGGCGAAGAGTTCCCCCGGCTGTTGGCAGAACCAGTTCTACTGCTCCTGCGGTTTTTTGCAAATGCTCCGTGACGATACCCCGAAGGCGACTGTAGTTACATTTCGCCAACACGAGGGAAAACCGCTCCGGGCGCAGCTTTATGGAGCGCTCTAACTCGGTCAGGGCAGCCCGGTTATGGGCCAGAATTTCGCCATTACTGTGGGGAGCAGTCATGGCTGCCCCTGCTGAGCCCGCCAGTTTTGATAACGCTCGGTTTCAGCCAGCAGAGGGTTGATGCCGAACCAGCGCCCCTGGACATCGCGATATTCGTACAAAAAGAGACTGCGCACCAGAATGTTGTAGTCGTCATCGCCCTGGACATCTTTGCGAGAAACGGCCCGTAGCAGGAGTTCCCACTCGACTTCGCTGATCAGTCCCATTAGGCTATCGCGCTCGTTACGAATGACGGCCTCCAGAATGGCCCGTTGGAACGGTGGATCTTGCTTGCGTAAACAGCCATCCAGCAGGCGAATTAGATTGCGCATATGGCCGCCACTCACCCGACAGAGGCGATCCAGGCTGTCGATGCTGTCAAAAACTTCCTGGATATAATCCATCCGCTGGTTGACGTTAAGATCCGGGAAAGCCCGAATCAGCACCATCTGCCGCAACAGAGCCAGTCCCTCAGGGTTGGGAGTACCGTCGCGGTCTTCCACCGGCACCATAGGCAGCACGAGGGGATTCGTTCCAAACCGATTTGCCAGGCGAATCAGGTCGTTAGAAAACATCAGCTCCAGGGGAATGGTGTAGACCAGGTGGCAGTCCAGCTGTTTGAGCTGCTCGCCCCGATCGACGAAGATATATTCCGACTGCAGCCGGCCTCCGTTGCGAGGAGCGCTGTCAATGCGGTCTAGGTTATCCATAATCACCGCCAGTCGGTTTTTGCCCCGCTGCTGCAGCTTGTCGTTGGCAGGGGTAAGCAGCTCGTCGTTAATGGCGTTAATGATGTTCTTAGTGCGAGGTTCCAGGTACTGCCGCATCTGACTGCGCATATCGGGACTTTGCTTGGCCGAAGCGGTGATGCTGGCGATGCCCGCCGAAAAGCTGACGTCAGAAATTTCCACTGGCGTCCGCAGGGTGTTGGCCAGCTCCTGAAACAGGTTCTGTAAATAGCTGGGTTTAGAAACAATACCCATGGCATCCAAATGTTCAGTGACATTGTGGGCAATGCTGAGCAGAATGTCGGAGATTTCCACATCAGCCATTTCCAGGTCCCGGTCGGACTCGAAGTAGACCACTTCGTAATTGCGTCGTTCCAACCCATCCTTGAGGCGAAACAGCTCTGTAGACTTACCGCAGCCAATGTGCCCGGTAAATAGCTGGGTCGTTGGGCGATTGCGGGACAGACGGGCAATCTTCCGTTCCAACTCCTGCACAATATCCCCGCCCCGCACGGTGGCAAAGTCAATGTAATAGCGCTTTCCCCGCAGCGGCTGGGTAGGGTCACAGGCTTCGTAGAACTGCTGTAGGTCCAGCATGGATGAAGGTGAGGTGGGTTTGTTTTAAGGGTAGCTCAGGGGAAGGCGCAGGTGAGGTGGGATGAGGTCGGTGGGTGAGGTCGGTGAGGGAAGAGAGCTGTAGGGGGCATTCGGCGGCAGATCACCTCGATAGATTAGCCAGGGGATAGATTAGCCAGGGTTCTATCCGCCAATGCCCAGCATGAGGAAGCTAACTTTCAGCGATTTGCAGGGGTTGATTTCAACTTTATTCAGTGACATTCGTCTCATAGATGCCGTCTCACAGATAAATTGTCGCCCAAGCAGACCTGAGACTCAGAAAACCTCAGCAATATCGGCAAAAGAGCAGCTCTATCTTGGGACAGAGGTGCAATTGGTTGTACCAGGGCTAATCTCTGAATACTTTGGTAGCAGGCTTTTCTATTTTAGAATCTGGCGATTTTTGGAGAACATCTGCTGATTTGGTTAATGAAATCCCCTCAGGGGGGATGTTAACCTGTAAAAGAAAATTAATCACAAGAGCGGCAAACGGTATGGTTGCAACTCCCGAGGTTATTAAACCTTCTCAATTTGAGGCATCTTCCACAGGAGACAGTAAAGTTGCTGTCTTGCTGATGGGTTACGGCGAAGTCGAGAGTTACGAAGACTTTGCCAATTACAACGAGCAGGCCCTCAACCTGCTCACAGCTAAGTTTGCTCCTGTGCCGACCTGGGTTTATCCCCCCTTGGCCAAGCTATTAGCCGCTTTCGACCTGCACGAGTGGAGTCACCAGCACGGCAATTTTATTTCTCCCCATAATGCCATTTTTGAGCAGCAACGAGCTGGCATTGAGGCTAACCTGCAAGAACGCTGGGGCGATCGGGTGAAGGTATTTAAGGCCTTCAACTTTTGTAAGCCTTTCCTCCCCGACCAGGTGCTGGAGCAGGTAAAGCAGGAAGGCTACGACAAGCTGTTGATCTATCCCCTGCTGGTGGTGGACTCCATCTTCACCAGCGGCATTGCCATTGAGCAGGTCAATGACGCATTAGCCAAGCTATCTGATGGCACTAATCATTGGGTGAAGGGCATCCGCTACATCCCCTCTTTCTTTGATGCTGAAGACTACATCGATCTGCTGGCTCAGATGGTTGAGGAGAAGATCCAGAAGGATCTGGCCGTCGCTCACCTGCCTTCCCAAACCGGCATCGTGCTGATGAACCACGGTTGCCCCCACGAAGCCAAGGGCTTTACCTCCGGCATTGACGAGAGCCAGAAGCTCTACGACCGGGTGCGGGATAAGCTGATCAACAAATTTCCCCTAATTTCGGTAGGCTGGTTGAACCACGACACTCCCCTGATTAAGTGGACCCAGCCCAACGCCATGCTGGCGGGTAAGAACCTGATGGACCTCGGCGCAACCGCTCTGGTCTTCATGCCCATCGGCTTTGCCACCGAAAACCACGAAACCCTGCTGGATGTAGAGCACATCATCGAAGCCCTGCGGCGTAACCGCCCCGATGTGACCTACGTGCAGATGCCCTGCGTCAATGATGACCCCGAGTTCCTCAAGATGGCGGCAGCGTGGACAGATAAGCACATCGCTGATCTGCTGGAGGAAGATGCCCTGGCGGTAAATCCTTCCCTGGCGGCTGAGCAGGCGACTAAGTTCCATACCCATAATGGTCATCACCATGATCATGGGCACAGCCACGGTCACGATCATCATCACCATTAGGAGATTCATTCTTCAAGGGAGTTTAGAATCCGGGGTTCTTGGAGCATCCCGGATTCTTCTTTTCCCCAGGCTCTAACTCAAGTGGCAGTTGCTATAGTACTGGTACGACCATTTTTCCTACCAGGCTGGTGCCATGCAGGTTGCTAAGTTTTCGATTTCACTACCTCAACCATTGCTGAGCTTTATTGAAGATTACCGTCAAAGCCATGCTTGCAAGTCTAGATCTCAGGTCATTGAACAGGCGCTAGAACTCTTGCGTAAAAAAGAGTTGGAAGATGCCTATCGTCTAGCTGCTGAGGAAGCTGATGCCGATTGGGACGCAACCATAGCTGACGGACTGACCGATGAACCGTGGTGAGATTTACTATGCTGATTTAAGCCCAGTGGTCGGGTCAGAAATTGCAAAGCGAAGACCGGTATTGATTGTTAGCAACAATGCTAATAACCGAGCGGCAGCCACGGTCACTATAGTCCCGATCACCTCCCAAATCAAGCGAGTGTATCCTTTTGAGGTTTTACTAAAGTCAGAAGAAAGTGGTTTACCCAAACTCTCTAAGGCACAAGTTCAACAAATTCGTACCATTTCTAAACAAAGAATCTTGGGTGATAAGGCAGGTAACCTGGTTGATGATTCGATGCAAGCTGTAGAAGCAGCATTAAAACTTCATTTAGATCTGCGGTAATCTCAAGTACCAATTTTTTACGATTGTTATGATGTCATGCTGCTGTTGCCGGGGCGTAATGTTCTTCACCAGGTTTTGCGGGTGATGAAACAGTTGGCAGTTGGGTCAACAGGCGTTGAATTAAGCAAACGATTTGTTTGTTAAAGGTTCCGCCGATGTTAAATCGCCATCAGCCCGACCTGGATGTAGAGAGTCGCAATTTTTAGGTTTAGTAAACTCTATCCGGAAATGCCATGGCCTGGTTTGAAAGTTAATTCATTCAACCTCATTCATGGTTAGGAGTCGGCAATGGTTAGGGAATGGTGCCGTTTGAGTTGGCTGCGGTTAGTCGTGCTGTTTGGCCTCACTCTGGCTCTGGTGCTGACATCCCTATCCCGACCGGCCCCGGCAGATGCTGACCTCGATCGCCGGGTCGCCGAGGCGCGGAGCTATATCGAGAGCCAGACTGGCTACCGGTTTACCCATCCGATTGTGATCACCGACGAAGATAGCTACCAGCGCGACTATATTCGGGTTGACCCCGCCGGTGAACACTCCCTGGGCACCAGTCGGGGGGCCGTGCGCGACCCAGCCGATCCCAGCCGTTGGGTCGATATTCGCGTACTAGAAGGCCGCACCGGCATTCCCTTCAGCGGTGACTGGGATGTCTGCCTGATTGTGGTGGCCGACGCTTGGAGGGGACTGAGCGAAGCGGCCAAACTCAGCAATATTGCCCACGAAGTTTATCACTGCTACCAGCGCGAAAAAACCGGCGTACCGCTGATATTACCCCCCTGGGTGAAGGAAGGTTCCGCCAGCTGGGTTGGAGAAACCTATGCCAGGGGTTCTTCCCTGGGAGAAAGCCGCTGGCGACGTTACCTGACCGGTAGCCTGGCCATTGAAGACCGTAGCTACGATGCCCAGGGAGTATTTGCCCACATGAACCACATTGGCGAAAACCCCTGGGCCTTACTCGATCGCGCTCTGACCCCGCCATTGCCACCCCCCGCCGCCGAGGCCCAGTGGATCGAGCGGTTTCTGGGGCTGATGGCCAACCGCGAAGAGTTTTTGCAAACCTGGGCCATGGGCCTGGAGCGCAACTCCAGCCAGCGCGACTGGAACACCAGTGGCCCCGGTATTACAGGCGATCGCCGTGCCATTCAGGCCATGTCCATTCCCGAGGGACGGCGGCTCGATCGCACGGTTCAGAAGCTGTATAGCCTGTCTATACCTGAAGGTGAGGTGGTTGCGGTGCAGGTATTTGACGGTGGCCATGGCGCAATTCGCTGGGGCAGCAGCGATACCACCCGCATCAGCGGCAGCTTTAACCAGCAGTATTGCCTGAGAGACACCTGCACCTGCCCCGACGGTAGTCGCCCAGCGGGAGTAACCTCGGTGAGATCGCCCAACGCAGTCATTGCCCTGACCGGCTACCCAGGCACCGCCGAACTGGGCGTTGACCCGGTAGACAACCCCTGCGAGGAAGAAGACCCCGAACCTGAGGTCCCTGGCCCCAGCAGTGACTGGGGCGGTGATGGAGATCGCGCCCGCGGCACCAGCTATGGCGACCCCCACATCATCACCTACGACGGCTATCGGTACAGCTTTCAAACCATTGGGGAATTCTGGCTGACGGCGGCTACCGACGGCCACTTTCAGGTGCAGGCCCGGCAGGGGCAAATTCCCGGTCGGCCCGTGTCGATGAATACGGCGGTAGCGATGCAGATTGGGGGCCATCGCCTGGGCATTTACGCCCAGGGATCTCCCGATGGAATCTCCCCGGTCTGGCTCGACGGCAGCCCATTTCCCCTGGCGGAGGGGTCAACAACCCTACCCAGCGGGGGACTGGTGTTGCGTTCGGGCAACCGTTATCAAATTTCCTGGCCCACGGGGGAAATGTTGCAGGTCTCCCAGACCACCATGGGCGGTGCCGCCTTTTTAACTCTATCGGCCGAGGTACCCCGCCAGACCGGCACTTATCAGGGCCTTTTAGGCAACCTGAACCGCAACCCCGACGACGACTTGCAGATTCGCGGCGGCTCGGTGGTGCCCACTCAAAATGTTTATGCCCCGGTAACTCAGCTGGTGCGGGGGCTCATACCCGCACCGATACCGCTGAATCAGGTGCAGAATGCCTTCTTCGAGCAGCTCTACCGACAGTTTGGAGACAGCTGGCGGGTGGGGCCGGGCGAGTCCCTGTTTGACTATGCCTCCGGCCAATCAACGGAAACCTTTACTCAGCGAAATTTCCCCAGTCAGTTTCCGTCATTAATGGGAGTGGCTCCGGCCCAAATTCAAGAAGCCACCCGCCTGTGCCAGGAGACCGGAGTCGATGAGTGGATGCTAGAGGGGTGCGTGTTTGACGTGGCCGCAACCGGACAGCCTGACTTTGTGCAGAGTGCGGTTAATGCGATCGCAACCACCCTGGTTGACCAGGTGCAAGACCGCATTGAGGACGAAATTCGCCGCCAGGTGCCGTTTCCCCTGCCCCGGTTTCCCTTTTAGAGCAACCAGCGACCCCCATGTTGCCCGCATTCATCATGAGACAGAATCAGGACGCAAAATTCTGGCGGAATCCCCTAATAACAACGGCAGTTTAGACACTATCGCTGGCTGCACCGGAGGCGGCAGCAACTTGGCGGGCATTGCCTTCCATTTTTGGGAGCCAAGCTGCGGGGCGAGCGGAACGTGGACATTGTCGCTGTCGAACCCGCCACCTGCCCCACCCTGACCAAAGGACTTTACGCCTATGACTTTGGCAACACCGCCCATCTAACGCCCCTGCTCAAAATGCATACTCTGGGCAGCACCTTCGTACCGGAAGGCATCCATACAGGAGGACTGCGGTACGAAGGTATGGGTCCGTTGGTCAGCTTCAGCTACATCGTGAAGCTGGGATTGGCCGAGCCCAGGGCCGGGTATGAATATGGATTACCAGGCTGGCAAGTTGATTGATACAGAATACAGTTCTGAAGAAGTCGCCATGGCCCTAGCTGGCCTACCGATAGTGCAGTAGCCCACAACAATTAATAACCCCCGATGCCGAGGCACCGGGGGCAGTTTAGTATAAGGGGTTCGGTATATAAAATGTGAGAGTTGTGGCTGTTGCCATCTCCACAATGCTTCAGACGCAAAAATATTCAAAGAGTTTCGGGGAGATGTTTACGGGAAATTACTGAAGTTGAATAAAATATAAATTATTGCCAAAGTGTGCCTTACGTTACGGTCTTTCCGCCAATGGGCTGTGGGAAGAAGATTTAGGCCCTCTAAGGGATCAGAATTAATGAAATTCCAAGTTTTGAGTTTTGAGTTTTGAGTTTTGAGTTTTGAGTTGAGCGCTCAACTCAAAACTCAAAACTAAGAACTTAAAACTTTTTCATTCCTAAGGACTGGTAATTCAACTATCTGGGAGAACCGTTCCGGCTTTCTAAAGGCTGGGACGGTGCCTGCCCTACACACTTTGGATGTTTTAGAATCCTCATTTCTGAGGCAGTAGCTTAACCGGGCTACCTACTGTGAGGGTTTTGTTGTGTTGATTCTTGACGTTAGTATTAACCGCTAATCGGTAGAAGTGATTGAAGCGGCCCGGATGGGTCCACTCTGGCAGGGTAGCGGCTCTCTTTTGTAAGAAAACTTTCTGGAAATGGGAGGTCGCCTGCCCCGTATCTGCTGACCGGGTGGGAACGACGCACCGCTGGCAGGGATTTACCCCTTCTAACACAACGTCCCCAATGGTGAACGGGACCGGCGTTCCTTCTGCACTGAATAGCCGATCTTCCCAAAAGGCAGGGACGCCGCCGAGTTCCAGATTGGTACGGAAGCGGCGACGGACTTCCTCTACGGAGATGCCAGGGTACCAGGACGCAACGGCCTCTAGGGTGGCGGTGCTGATCACCGTGGGGCCTGCGGCCTCAGTATCATCCGGGAAGCCAGTGGAGAGATTGCTGGCTAGCGTAACTGGCTGTTGAAAGTAATCGCTGAGCCAGGCTTCTAGTTCTTGTTGCTGGTTATGCAGATGAAACGTGACTTCCTGAGCTGATTCCGCTTGGCTCAAGGTTACGGAGGAGAAGTCAGACGTAAACCTGGTTCGTAAACGCTGGATGGCGGCGGCGCGCTTGCCGTTGATAAAGCGATCTTGAGCGTCAAAGAGGGCGTAGGCGCGATCGCATTCTAGCGCCCCACTCTCCAGTACTTTTGCCTGGGGAATGGCAACCCCATCCATAGACTTTATAGGAAAAATATCGATACGAGCGAGGTAAGGAGTCATGGCATAGCCTGTACCAGCGACTGGGGGGAATTAAACCAGCTCAGTTGATGATATCTCGCTGCAGCCGCAACACAACAGCATGCAGAAGTCTTGCTAATGCCATAAGAAAAGGTTCCCGAGCCGGTTAAGCTCGAGAACCTTGATCAGGGTGCATCTACCATTACCCTTTCCTGAGGAAGTGCCATCGAATCCGGGAATAAGTGGTGAATTTATGATTACTTGAAACAAACTCAGCATTCATCAAAAGCTGGGTAAAGTTTCAGGTGTGTCCCTGATAGTTGAGAATCAATTGCTTATGTCCCCACAACCTGTACGTCAAACCTTCACCCATGATGCTGTGTCCCTGTCTTACCTGACCTGGGGGGCAGGGGACCCTGTGCTACTGCTCCATGGTCTGGCAGACCATGGGTTGGTCTGGCAGGGGTTGGCTCAGGAACTGGGAACACAATTCTGCTGTGTTGCACCTGATTTGCGGGGGCATGGCAACAGCAGCAAGCCAGGCAATCCAAAAGCCTATGGCTCCATGGAATTCGTTCAGGATTTAGATGCCCTGGCTCACCATTTTGAATGGTCCCGAGTTCGCGTCATCGCCCATTCTTGGGCGGCCAAGTTGGCGTTGCTGTGGGCTAAACAACGCCCCGATCTAATGGAATGGCTGATTCTGGTCGATCCATTCTTTGTGAATCGCCTGTCGGGGCTGTTCCGTCCGACATTTCCCATTCTTTACCGCACCCTGCCATTTCTCAAAGTCATGGGGCCGTTTCAAACCTATGGAGAGGCTGAGGCCCTGGCTCAGAGCTTGAAGCAGTATCGGGGCTGGAGTGCCCTGCAGCAGCAGGTATTTCAAACTGCCATGGAAGAAAAACCGGATGGTGGTTGGGGAAGTAAGTTTGCGATCGCCGCCCGCAACGGCGTCTTTGAGGACATTCTGCAGCTTGCGGGGCTGACGGAACCGTTATCTACTCCCACCCTGTTGCTGTTGCCGGAAAAGGGACTGAACCGCCTGGACTGGCAGATTAAACCCTACAAAACCAACCTGCCGAATCTTGAAATTCAGACCATCCCTGGCAACCACTGGCCCCATCTGGTTGCCCCAGAACCATTCAACCAGGTGGTCTTGAAGGTTCTAGAAGGTGCTTAAGGAATAAATTTCTGGCTTGAGGCAGACCACTCCAGCAGGCCATATCCACCAAACGTATGCACTAACAGAGCCAGAGGCAGGCCATCCATCGGGTTGGTCAACGCTACCAGCGTTTGGGGCTGAAACAAATCGCTGTAAAGGACCTGCCCGTCTTCCGTCAAAACTACCGTTTTGTGAGCCGTTCGATCAATTTTGATGCCCAGATCCTGCAGCTGGTCAAGAACCTCTCGGTCAAACGTGAGGACCTGTTCCATGCGGCCATCGCCGGTAAGGTCCAGGGTGTGCAGCGTGACCTCCTGCAATAGTGCACCGAAAGCATAGGTGCCAACCTGCTCTGGTAGGGGACCGTGGTGCCGCCGAACTTCCTCTAACAAGGGGATAATCACCGCTTGGCTAGGGGATGCTTGCCGCGCCGCCGACAGCCAGACCAGGGTGCCCTTCGAAAAGGCGACAGGGGCGAAATCGGCTTTGGCGGAAGCTGCCCCCGTAGCCAGCAGAGTCACCGTAGTGTTGTTCACCCGCAGACCCTTGGCATAGAGATTGTTGGAAACTCCCAGGGTGGAGGTTTCCCAGCGCACCATGGTCATGGCCGCATCCTGACTAATCGGCAGGGCAGCCCAGAGCCTCTCTGGAGAGATGTTGGCCAGAGACGGGGGCAACGTTGCTTGCCATTGCTGACCGCTGCGCAAAATCGGGACTTCAACGGTATACCACTGCTCCCCCTCGACCAGAGTAGGCGGGTTCCCCCCTGGAAAATACCAATCCTCCCCCTGAGGTTGAGGCACCGGTTTGACCTGCCCGATGATGCCCTGCAAGTGCATTGGGGGTTGCGCTGGTTGCTCCAGATTTTGCCTCAGCCCCGCTGCGTCAGCGGTGGGTGTCCCGGAAGAACCGATGGTCTCTGCGGTGGAGGGGTTATCCAGCAGGGTTACCAGCACTTTTAATCGGTCTTGGGAGGCCTGATCCACAGGCTGGCGATCCAGCCAATCTTGAGCCGCCTGCCGATTTTGCCGTGCTTCCAGGGCCAGTCCTCCCCAAACAAAGACCGCCGGTTCTGGTTCCTCAAGGGATGCAGCAGCACTGATGCGATTCCAGAGGCGACCCTGGTCAGCGGCAAGCCTGCGCATCATTGGGTCTAGCTGCTGGGGTAAGCTTTCCAGAAGGCTCAGGGCAGCAGCCCATTGGCCATCGATCAACAGGGCCATAATTTTTTGGGATGGTAGCGACCAATCCTGTTCGGCCTGGTGTTGAGTCAGGGCGGCATGGCGGGCAACCAACCGCAGTTGAGCCTCCGCATCAGGATTCCACCCATCTCGCAGGGACATTTTGAGTTCCTGCAACATTTGAGAAGACTCTCGCCAGAGCCCATTACGCGCCAGTCTCAGGGCCTTCTGGTAACGGTTAGCCTGGGCGCTGGCATCGAGGGGCACCCCCACCCAGGCAACCGGCTGCAGCTGTATGGATGGTCCCATGCCGCGAAAATCCACCACCTGCAGCCCGAGCAACATCGGGTCCATGCTGGTGGTTTCGTTGATGACCAGGTCCGTCAGGCCCTCCCCATCCAGGTCTATCCACTGGGGGGGTTGCCCTGCCGGGCTACTCCAGACGGTGAGTAGATCCAACCGTTGTCTTTCCGCATCTACCACCAGAATTTGCCCATACCGCAGCCGAGAACCTTGACTAGACCACTGCCCTTCCAGGGTCAGCCAGTGCAGGGCGGTTGAGGTAGGCGGGTCGGGCAACCGGGTTAGGTGCTGCGCCCAGAAGTCAGCGGGAGAAACTTTTGCCTGCCGTTCTTCGGGAGTGAAGGGAGCCAGAATTGTGTCAGCGGCAAAGGGGGGAACAGCGACATCGGCAACATCCACTAATTCGTTGGCGCTGCCAGCATCTTCAGCTGGTCGAAACAGGCGTAGTTGGACAATATTGCCTGTATTTGCCTCGCGGATAGGGAATATCAACCAGTCGGTATCTGCCTGCGGGTTAGCCAGTCGTACGGGTTCCCCCAGTACCTGCCCTCTGTCTGCTACGGACTGTTCTAAAGCCTCATAGGTAATAGTTGCCGCAGATGGAGGGGCCAGGGGATTAGCCAGCAACGACTGTACCTGAGGGAGAGCGTTGGGATTCAGAATCAGCGCCAGCCCCCAGCGAAAGCTAAAGACCAGCAGCAACACTCCTCCCAAAACACCGGTGCCGGCCAGGGCTACCATCAACAGTCGCCACCACCAGGGGGAGGGTTGCGGAGGATCAGATTTTGCCCGAGACCGTTTGCCGCCGACCCACAGCTGCACCTCGCCTCTGGTCGGGGGGGAGAGCGGCTCTCGTCCATCGGTTGATGATTCAGCCATAGCCAGACTGAGGGTTACATTTGCAACTGTATCTCAGGTCATCAATATTTTCTTATGTTTTTACTAACCGAGACGCCAGGTGCCCAAACAGCTATACTGCTGAGCGCTATCAAATCTAAGATTCGTTATGGTTAGTCAGGTGTTGCTGGGCATCCGTCAGGGACTGCGGCTGGGGTTAGGTTATTTAGGCGTAGCTAGCTTGATGGCAGGCTGCGTAACCCTACCCGAATCTGCTGCTGAAGCAGACAAAAGCTCGGATCTTGCCCCAACCGCCGAGATGCCTGCCCCCATCGTTCCTCCCCGGTATGAAACGATTGCCCTGCCCCAGGCCACTCTCCATCTGGTCACGATTGCTGACCCGGTGGCCTTTCCTGTTGAAGTGGCCCTTGCTGACGAGTTAACTCTGGTCAAAAACTTTGAGGTGATACCGAACTGCTCGGCAGAAACCTGCGCCCTGGCCGCCATTAACGCCGGCTTTTTTGACCCAATCAACGGCCTCACTACCTCCTATGTGGTGATTGACGGCACTCTAATGGCCGACCCCCGCAGTAATGAACGACTGATCAACAATCCTGACCTGGCTCAGGATATGGATCAGATCCTGAACCGCTCCGAATTTCGCCGCTACGACTGCGAAGATGGCCCTCGATATGACATTACCTTCCACGTAACCCCCTCTCCTGACGGCTGCACTCTGGACGGTGCGGTGGGGGCCGGTCCCCAACTGCTGCCGGAGAATACGGCTGAGACAGAGGGCTTTTTAGACACCACCATATCTCCTGTGCGAGATGCCATCGGCAGCCGCTCGGCGAATGCCCGATCTGCTGTTGGTATCAAGGCAGATGGCAGCATCGTGCTGGCCATGGTGGCTCAGAAGCCTGATATATCCCCTACCGGGATGACTCTGGACGAGTTGGCCGATGTGCTGGCTGACCAGGGGGTGACCCAGGCCCTGAATCTTGATGGAGGCAGCTCTTCTACCCTGCTGTACGAAGGGACGGTCCATTACGGTCGCCTTACATCTGGAGGTGAAACCATTCAACGGCCAGTAAAATCGATTGTATGGGTACAAAATCCTGGTCAAAAATGATTGGCCCCTGAGTTCTAACCATAGCCTTCAGCAAAACTCTATTCCTTTTAACCGACGGCACCCATGACAGCAGCCCAACCCTCAGAACCAACCCTTGGGGATGTGTTACAAAAGCTCGATGAACTCAGCAGTGACGTTGAGCAACTCAGTACCGATGTTGAGTCTTTACGGCAGGACTCAGGCCGTTTGACTTCAGACCTGGAAGCCAGCAACACTCGCTTCGAGAAATGGGACGGTCGTCTCTGGGGTCTTACTCTGGGCCTAATTGGTACCGCCTGGACCGCAATCTTCGCGGCCTCCGCTGTAGTCATTACTCGGCTTTTGTCAGGACAGTAGAATTCAGGCTTAAGAACTTCTGCATAGAAACGGGAGTTCAATAACATGGGATAACCGTCCCGGCTGACTAAAGGCAGGCAGGATGCCCGCCCTACAAGAACTGGATGTGATGAAATCCTCTTTCCATAGGAGATTAGGGTTTGAGCGGTGCCTCAAGATTGCTTTACGATTAGCTTCCAGTCGTCTGCCTGGCCTAACTCTATGACCTGATCTGCATCAGTTAGAAACGGTTCTGCATTCTGCACCAAAATGTAAATCGGGCTGGATGTTTGCCAAAGCTCTAGCAACTGAGCCTGGGGTGTTGCGATCACCTGACGGTTGCTATAGAAGGATAGGGATGGCCGGTGGTAAGGGTTGTCCGTATAGACGGAATTCCCTGGCGGCACCTGGTCTTGAACCAGATTGGCAACGGGCATTACCGGGAACGATTCTCCCAACTCCCAAACCCAGTGATCTGAATTCACCAGAAAGAGCAGGGCGAGGTAACACCCAACCATCAAAGTCGGGATGAAGCGGGCTTGCTGGCGAAAGACAAACAGGGCGGCCAATCCGGTTGCCACCATCAGAGTAAAGAAGGTGAGCACCAGGGCCAGGGAAGGTTCTCCCCCCCAGGGGCTGGCGTAAACTACTCCCGCCGCCCCGATAACGCTGAACAGACCGAGTAAATATCCCCAGGCCCTCGGTAGGCGCTTAAAGGAAAGACTGCGGTCATTCCAATGGCGATGGATATTCCAGGCGGCGGTCAGGGTCACGCCCATGGTGCAAGCCAGGGCAGGATAAATCGGATAAACATACCAGGGCAGTTTTGTCCCCATCACCGAAATGGTTACAAAAAAGACCACAGTCCACACCAGCAGCAGCTTGGCCCAGGTGTAGTTGCGGTTTTTCCAGGTTAGCCAGATACCGGTGGGCCAGAATATCAGCCAGGGCCAGCTGTATTTCAACAACTCCAGCAGGTAGTACCAGGGGGGGCCGGTTTTTCCTTCGTCGTCCCAAATGCGACCGAAATTTTGTGCCAGCAGCGTGACCTGTACAAAACTTTCGCCACTGAGCTGCCACTGCAGGCCATACCAACCCACCACCGGTATGCTGCCCAGCAATATACCTCCCCATAAATAGGGAGAACGCAACTCTTTGGGAGAGTCCCAGGCCAGAAATAAAATTGCGATAAATAGCAATAACACTCCCAGGATGCCCTTAGTCAGGCACATCAGGGCGAAACAGAGGCCCCCAACCAGGTACAACGGCGGATGGCGGCGCGATCGCATCCACAACCACAGCATTGCGATAAAAAAGAAGACGATGGTGCCATCCAGCATGGCTAAACGACCGTGGCGCACCACCGGCAGCAGGGTGAGATAGACCCCGGCCCCCATCAGCCCATAGAGCTGGGTGGGAAAAATTTCTCGCCCCAGCAGGTAAAGCATGGGCACAGCAGTGGCGGTTAAAAACGCCCCCGGCAACCGAGCCGTCCAGGCGTGGACCTCCCAGGTTTGGAAAGCCATGGCAATCAGGCCATGGAGGAACGGCGGCTTATTCAGGTAAGGCTGGCCCCACAGTTGGGGGTACAGCCAGGCCGTCCAGGAGTCGCGCTGGGCGATCTCGCGGGCCACCTGGGCCACGGTGCCTTCATCCCAGTCCCGCAGGGGCACTCCCCCCAGGTCAATACAGAACAGGAGGATCGCAGCTCCCCACAAAATCAACAGCCAGGCGAGATCGCGATATCGAGTGGTGGACGGGGAAAGCATACCGACAAGACCTGCCACAGGTTTAAGCACCCAAGAATTATGGGGCAACCGATCCCCCAAGGCAAGGCACCGTTGGCCAGAGACAGCCCAGGCCAATGCCGTATTGAGGGAAAGGAACGGTATTCTACGGAGAAGTAGTTCTCGGTGATTGTTTCAAGGAACGGCGGGCATGATTTTGAGTTGGCGCAAAGAGGTCGGGTTCAGGCAAGTCGCCATCATCTCCGGCACCTTTTTTATTCTCCTGACCGGGCTGCTGCTGCACCGCTACTTTACCTACTACGCTTCCTATGATCAGGGCATTTTTAACCAGGTGTTTTGGAATAATGCCCACGGCAACTTGTTTCAAAGCACCCTATCGTCCCAGCTATCGACGGATGTGATTCATGCCGGAGAACTCCCCCGAGTAGACTATCGCCGCCTGGGCCAGCACTTTACCCCGGCACTGCTGCTCTGGTTGCCAATTTATTGGCTGTTTCCGTCCCCGGCTACCCTGTCTGTGCTGCAGGCGGTGTTTGCCACGGTGGCGGGTATCCTGCTTTACCTGCTAGGACGCAAGCATTTGGAGCACAGGCTGGCCCTGGCCATCATGGTGAGTTTTTACTGCGCCCTGGCGGTGCTGAATCCTTACCTGGCGAATTTCCACGACCTCGGCCAGATTCCCCTGTTTATTTTTGGTCTGTTGCTGGCGATGGAATACCGCCGCTGGTTGCCGTTTGGACTGCTGTGCCTGGCCATTCTGGCGGTGCGGGAAGATAGTGCGATCGCCCTCTTCGGTGTGGGGGCCTACCTGCTGGCCAGTCGCCGCCATCCCTTTGTTGGGGCGGGGGTTTGTGCCCTGAGTGTGGGCTATTTCGTGCTGGTCACGAATGTATTCATGCCGATCTTTTCTGAAGATATTTCCAAACGCTTCATGATTGAGGAGTTTGGCCAGTACATCGACAATCAGGAAGCCTCTACTCTGGAGGTCCTCTGGGCGATGATCAGCCAGCCCGGACTGTTGCTCAAGGAATTGGTCACTCCCGTGGGCGGCACCCTGGAGTATCTGGCGGGCCACTGGCTGCCCCTGGCTTTTATTCCGGCCCTGTCTCCTGCCAGCTGGATTATGGCCGGTCCCCCCCTGCTCAAGCTCACCCTGACCGAGAGCAACTCCGGGCTGAATACCGGCATTCGCTATGCCCTCAACGTGGTACCGGGGATATTTTACGGAGCCGTTCTATGGTGGTCTGGCCAGGGCTTCCGCCGATTTTTTCAGTCGCCAGACCAGGTGCAGCCCCGCTTCCCCAGCCGCAGGTTCCGCAGCTTCTGGGGCTTTTGCCTGGTAGTATCGCTGGTGCTGGTTCCCCTTACCAACCCGAGCCGGGCCTTTTCGTTCATCGTGCCTGACTCGTTTCAGCCCTGGGTGTACGTTCCCCCCACCCTGCAGTGGCAACGAGCTGGAGAGATCAATCAACTCTTAGCCCAAATTCCCGCTGATGCCAGCGTTACCGCCACAACCTATCTGGTGCCCCATGTGTCTGGGCGACGGGCGGTACTGCGCATGCCCATGACCCAGTATCTTAACGACCAGGGCCAAACCCAGGATGTTGACTACGTCGTCGCCGACCTCTGGCGATTGCGGCGATATCAGGTTGCCTTTAGCGCCGATGGTGACCGACTGGCTTACTACACAGAGCAAATTCAGACCTGGCTCGATCAGGGCACCTATGGTCTGGTGTCATCCCGTGACGGGCTGCTGTTGCTGCAGCGGGAGCAACCTTCCAACCCGCAGGCGATTCAAGACTGGCAAGCCTTTCTCAGTGAGGTGATTTAGCCTTTGACTGAATCAGGTCAACAGTCGCCTGCCCTCGCCGCCACGCCCCCCACAAATTCCCTTGAAATAAAGCAGCGGCAGCATTCAACCCCTGAATTTCCGGCGAGTCAGGGGCCATCTCCAGAGCCGGGGCCAGGGCGGCTTCGGCGGCTTTGGGGCGAAAGGCGTACAGATTAACAAAGCTTCGATAGGCATGGGCATAGGGATTCTCTCCATCCTCTTGCACCAGTTGCTGCAGGGACTCAAGGGCCGGGTTGACTTTAAGCTGCAACACCTGCGACAGCACCAGCCCATAGCCGTATTCCACTAAAGCGGGCTGTTCCTGCCAGCGGCGGCTCAAGCTCTGTTCAGCCTGCACCAGATAGTTGTGAATCGGGTCATACATATTGATTCGACCAATGGGGTCAAACACGCCTCCCAGTTGGTCTGGCCCCTGGGGCAGCAGACGGCTAACTTCTCGCAGTTGCGTCACCCAGTCCAGGGCCGGAGCAGGAACTGGGGGAGATTCCGCATTAATCTCAATCGTGGTATCCGGCAGACTCAAAGATTGTGCCGTGCCCTCCGTAGTGTCGATATACTGCCCCGTCAGGCGATAGGTTCCAGCCGTAAGCTCCTGGGGAGGCAGCGTAGCCGTGCGTTCCGTCACCTGAAAACAGCCGATGGGGTCAATGTCAGCGGGGCTGAGGGTGGTCTGCATTTCCTGAATGGGATGGGGACGCAGGGTACCCAGACCGATGCCATGGTCATGAATCCAGCCAGTCGTAGCAGGAGGAGCGGCACCAGTTTCGGCTTCCCAGGTCAGCATGGCCAGACCAGTACGCAGAGCCTGCCATGGCCCTACCCAGGTGTAGGTCACCGGTACCGGTTGCCCCGGTGGCACCATTTGGGGAACTTCAACCTGGCTTAACTCAGGAACGGTGGGGCAGGTGCCTGACTCTAAAGCCGTGACGGTAACGGGCAGTTGCTGCCGACGGTACAGATACAACCGATTGCCGTTGGGCAGGTCCCAGGTACGGTCTAGGCCAAACTCTTCCCTGGCATCCAGCTTGCGGGCCAATTCGGATTGCGTGTCTTCTCCCTCGGGGGGCCAGGGTTGATCCTGGGGACCCTGGGCATAAAACCAGGACAGGGATTCCAGATCCTTATCATGCTGGCTGGGGCGACTGCCAATTTGCCGTCCGTACACCTGGTAATCGGCCAGCTTGCCGTAGTAGCTCACGTTGTGCTGGTTGAACTCAGCGGTAGACTGCAGGCCGCCGATATTTGAGAGTTGGTAGGGCTGGGTCTGGGCAACGTGGTCAATCAATTCCCGATGGGGATACACCTCACCCCGATAGGCATAAAAGGAGCTGTTAGGTACCATGACGTTCCCCAGGGACTGAAACCCGGTAGGAAAAATGCTGAGCAGGGCGGCCAGGGTGCCGACCATCAAGGTGGCGATGGTTACCCAGGGCCATTTGCGCCACCAGCACACCAGACCCCAGGCCAGAAATACCGCCAGGGCCGGCAGCAACGGAGCGATGTAGCGCTGATCCTTATTCACAATGGCTGACCAGGCCAGGTAAGCTCCGACCAGGTAGGCCAGCAACCAGATCCGTCCTATAACAGTGCCATCAGCCAGGGAGGGCGACTTACGCCCTGGCAACAGCCCAAACCACCAGAGCAGAATGCCCACCAGCGGCACCACCAGCAGGGGCCAGGACACTGCCGACGGTAAATCTTGCCAGTAGTAGGTCCAGGCGGCGAGGGTGTTCAGCATAGGGTCGCCCTCTGCCTTGGCTGCACCCACGTTGGTGTTGCCCAAAATACTGAACTGAAACAGCCAGTTGACCGATAACCAGGGGGCCATTACCGCTAGAGTTGAGGCCCCTGCCGCCAGCAACTGCAAAAGACGCATCCAGCGACGGTGCCATAAGGTCGATAAGATGACCCAAATTAGGGGAACAGCCAGGAATAACAGGGCCGACTGCTTTGTCATCAGCGCCAGGCCGTAGCTCACCCCAAAACCAATGGCCCAGGCCCAGGAACGCCAGCCTTTAGCATCTCGCCAGACGGTTAAACACCAGAAACTTAGAACCGTAAGGGCGGTAACGGCATAATCGAGCTGAAAGTCCAGCCCAGTGTGGAGCAGGCGCGGCATCAACAGGGTCAACCCTGCCGCCAGGATACCAACCTGGGGACTGAAGAGATGGCGTCCCAGGCCATAGGTGGCAATCAGCAACACCAGGGCAAAGATGGCATTAGTCGCGATGGCGATGTCAGGCCCCGGCCCGAACAGGGTATGCACCCCCGCCCCCACCAGATACATCACCGGGGGGTATTTGGGCGAGAGCATCCATAAATGCCGCCACCCTTCTGGGGTGAGCCAGTTACTGTGGGTCAAGGTCCACCAGTGATTCATGGCATAGGACAGATGCTCAGCCTGATCCCAGGCGGGAGCGCGACGATCCGCCACTACCCAGATGGCCGCGACGGCAACTGCGACTGTCCAAATTGCTACAATCCGCCCCAGGTCAACTTTCCAGGTCGACGTATGTTTCGCCATAGTGGATGGCCACCTCCCCAACTTCAGCCCGTATTGTAAGCCGAAGCCGCCGATCAGTAGGCCATCCGCCACCTTAACTTTGAGTGCGCAGCCATTGCCGCAACGCCCGAAGTGTATTGACAGACTTCAGGAATGCCAAGCTGCAGGTAAATGGTGAAGCACCGCCGAGACGCACTGGTGATATCCACTTCAACCGCTAAATCAGGAGGTGGATCGCTGGCCTGGTCGAGGGTTCTGGTCTTGATTGGCTCAGCTTTTTGGATGTAGTAGCAAGAGTCGGGTTCCACGCCCTGTTCCAGATCTTCGCGGTCTAAAGTCGTTGAGCCGTAAGCCTTGATTTTGAGATTGAGTTCTTCAGGCAGGGCCGTAATGATGCGGTGCTGTTTATTGAGCTGGATGGTCCTCGGGAGAGGACATTGTTGGTGCAGGTCAGTGGGGATGTAGGAAACGAGTGAGAGGTGAAGGGTGAGGGGTGAGGGGTGAGGGGTGAGGGGTGAGGGTGAATGGGAAAAACTTCTGTAACGGTGTTCTAGAAATTCCTTTTTTAGGAGCGATAAACTGATAAAGGAATAAAAATTCGCAGTAGCCATCACCTTTCATGAAGCTTCACCTCAAAATTTGGCGGCAGGTTAAGGCGGAGGAACCGGGGCGGTTTGAGTCCTACACTGTCCCGGATGCCGAGGCGGATATGTCTTTTTTGGAGCTGCTGGATGTACTCAACGAGCAGCTCATCCATGCAGGTGAAGACCCGGTGGAGTTTGACCACGACTGCCGGGAGGGCATCTGCGGCTCCTGTGGGGTGATGATCAACGGCCAGGCCCACGGTGGGCAACCCCAAACGGCGACCTGCCAGCTATACCTGCGGCATTTTCAGGATGGCGACGAAATTACTGTGGAACCCTGGCGGGCGGGGGCATTTCCGGTCATTAAAGACCTGGTGGTGGATCGGTCGGCTTTTGACCGCATTATCATGGCGGGGGGCTATGTTTCTGTGAAGACTGGCTCTGCACCAGATGCCAACGCCATCCCCATTCCCAAGCCGGATGCAGATTTAGCCTTTGACTATGCCACCTGCATCGGCTGTGGGGCTTGCGTGGCAGCCTGTCCCAATGCGTCGGCTTCCCTGTTTACAGCGGCCAAGGTTTCCCACCTGTCCCTGTTACCCCAGGGGCATCCGGAACGCAAACAGCGGGTGCAGGCCATGACCGACCAGATGGCAGCGGAAGAGTTTGGCGACTGCTCAAACCACGGGGAGTGTGAGGCGGTATGCCCGAAGGGGATTTCCATAGACGCGATCGCACGCATGCGCCGCGAGTACATCAAGTCCTTCTTTTAACGGTTGATCCGCTCCTGCCGCTGCCAGACCCGCAGGGTGCCGTCCCATCCGGCACTGACCAGGGATTTGCCGTTGGCGGTAAAGGCTACTGACCAGACCCAGCCCTCATGGCCTTGCAAAACATGGGTGAGCTTGCCCTGCTCCACATTCCAGAGGCGTACCGTGCCATCGTTACCGGCGGTGGCCAGCAGGTTGCCGTCGGGGCTGAACTGAAGACTGTTGATGGGGGCCGTATGGGCCTTAAAGCTGGTGATGTGCCGCCCGCTGTTGAGCTTCCAGAAGCGAACAGTGCAGTCGGCCCCGGCACTGGCCAGTAGCCAGTTGTTAGGGCTCACTGCCACATCATGCACCTCTCCCTGGTGCCCCTGCAAAACGTGGTCTTTCCCTTTGCCTTTAATGCGATAGATGCGGACGGTGCTGTCCTGACTACCGCTAACCAGGGTGGTGCCATCCCGGCTGACATCCAGGGAACGCACCCAGTGCTGGTGTCCCTGAAAGCGGTGGATCAGAGTACGTCGCTCCACATCCCAGGCGCAAATGGTTTTGTCTTGCCCGCCGCTAAACAGGTACTTACCATTGGGGCTAAAGGTCACCGCGCGCACCCAGCTATTGTGTCCTTCCATCTGCCCCAAGCAGCGACCATCGGCAAGGTCCCAGAGGCGAATGACATTATCGTTGCTCACGCTGGCAAACCGGGTGCTGCTGGGGCAGGCCGCCACACAGCGTACCCAGGTCTCATGGCTATTAATTTGGTAGAGCTGGTTTCCCGTAGGCAGATGCCAGACCCGTAGACTTCTGTCGCCGCTACCGCTCACAATAAAGTTGCCATCGGCGCTAATGGCCATGGACCGCACCCAGCTTGAGTGGCCGGTCAGAACGTGGCGACAGGTCCAATCGGTAGTTTGCGAATTAACCGCAGAACGAGAAAGGCCGGCTTGATCAGTTTCTCCCCTGCCAGGGTTCACCTGGGCTGCTGTCGAGGAGTCACGGAACTTAAACAGCGGCGAATCCCCTAAGGAATCTCCGAGGGTTGACGAAGATGGCGGCTTAGAAGCCATAGGTAAGGTACTCGACGGCGTCATCAGACAACACACAAATTCAACACTGGCTGTGCATGACCGCCAGGGGCGACATCGGCTCAGACCTGTGGTGGTCTACACCCTAAGAGCATCCTATTCCGAATTCCTTAAAAAAATTAACTAAACCTTGTCCAACCTGAGTTCGAGATCAGGCACGACTGTTGAGATTTCACTGCAGCTATCCCCTCCTGGGAGGGGCAGGGGTGGGTTAATCCCGGCATTGAGCCGCTTTATCCGTAGTCAATGGGGTATCT